>Ga0172372_10001544_pt1 | contig 35705 bp, 35 predicted proteins | sample LakKiv5m_2_FD_114544 | JGI IMG/M metagenome (GOLD analysis project Ga0172372, IMG submission 114544) | Freshwater microbial communities from Kabuno Bay, South-Kivu, Congo - kab_092012_9.5m | ecosystem: Environmental > Aquatic > Freshwater > Lake | place: Democratic Republic of the Congo... | reverse complement strand
CTTTATTTACAGGGTTGAATTCTCTGAGTTGCGTTAGAACAGAGTGATCGAAGATTTCACCGATCCTTTGTGCGAGCTTGTGGGGTAGGTACGATCCGCCGATGCTTGCTTTCTGAACACACGCCAGCACATCGCCAGCCTTGAGACTTTCGATCGAGTGATTCCCGATCTCGGGGAATACGTGCAGCTCGAGACTTCGTAAATAGTTGTCTGCATATCCCTCGGTGCACCTCAAACGCTTTTGAGCTACCACTTCAAGCGCCACTTCTTTGAAAGTCACCGACTCAACGTTGAGGGCCCTTTTAGTCGCGATTTGAGTCTCTTTCTTGAGTGCGCTGGGATCAACTCCTTGGGCCAACAATCGTCTTGCGTCTACAGCTAACTCGCGAGCTTGTGAGAGCGTAACGGCAGGGAAAAGGCCAAAAGTGAGAGTTTTTTCTTTGTCAGCGAAGTGATACTTGAACCTAAAGCTCTTCGCCCCCGTTGTTGTGACTAGCAAGTAGAGTCCACCACTGTCGTAATATTTCTTTGGCTTCGATTCCGCCTTGAGCTTCTTGATCGTCTCTTGATGCAGCATGTGCTTCTCCTTGGGGTATCGCGAAAGAGATGTTTTATCGATGCCCCAAAGAATACCCCAAAATAAATTTTATTGACTCTCTTTCAGAACCCCATTGCCTGATGGCCATAAAAAGGCAATAAATAAAATATCCTTGACATTTAATCACTTAACATTTTATTGGACGTAAAAAAACCCGCAGTTGTGCGGGTTCTTTTTGTATTTGGCGTCCCCTACGAGATTCGAACTCGTGTTATCGCCGTGAAAGGGCGGTGTCCTAGGCCTCTAGACGAAGGGGACTTTGTTTGCTACTTTTTTCTTTTTTGGTGGAGATAAGCGGGATCGAACCGCTGACCTCTTGCATGCCATGCAAGCGCTCTCCCAGCTGAGCTATACCCCCCAGGTGCTGCCCCCGAAAAGAGCGCGCATTATAGTGATGCGACCCTACCTTGTAAAGCGACTCACGCTGTTTTTTTATTGAGTCCGCTCTCGATGCGCGACAACACCATCTCACGTGGGAACAAGACGACCAAAGCATCGACGGAAGGTGTCTGTGTCTGGCCTGTGAGCATCACGCGCAAAGGCATCGCAAGCTTCGGCATCTTCAATCCGTGCTTGGTGATGACTTCTTTGATCGCTGCGCTGATGGCAGGTATTTCCCATGCGACGGTCTTCATTGATTCAGCGAAATCACGTAACGCAGGGATCGCTTCGGCGGAAAGTTGCACATCGAGCAAGGCGGCATCTGGATGCAGATCGATGTAGAACACTTCGGCTGCGTCGGCCAGTTCGTTCAAGGTGGAGATGCGCTCTTTATATAAGCCAATGATGGCTGCCAAAGAAGGGCTGTCGCTGACTTTGATGCCGCGCGCTTCGAGGCGTGGGCGAACCTTCTCGGCCAATTTGGCGTTGTCGGTCTGCTTGATGTAGTGGTTGTTCAGCCATTTCAGCTTCTCAGTATTGAACTGGGCAGCGGAGGGGGTGATGTGGTCCAGGTCGAACCATTCGCAGAATTGGGCAACGGAGAACACTTCGTCATCGCCGTGCGACCAGCCCAAACGGGCGAGGTAGTTGATGACGGCTTCTTGCAGGTAGCCATCCTCGTCGTATTGCATGACGCTGACCGCGCCGTGACGCTTAGACAGCTTGGTACCGTCGTCGCCCAAGATCATGGACAGGTGGGCGTAGCTGGGAACGGTCGCACCGAGCGCTTTGAGGATGTTGATCTGGCGCGGGGTGTTGTTCACGTGGTCATCGCCACGGATGACTTGGGTGATGCCCATGTCCCAGTCGTCCACCACGACGCAGAAGTTATAAGTCGGCGTGCCATCGGAGCGGGCGATGATGAGGTCATCCAGTTCGGTATTGTTGAATTCGATGATGCCTTTGACCATGTCTTTCCAAGAAACGATACCCTCAGTTGGGTTCTTGAATCGCACGACGGGCTTGATGTCAGCTGGGACGGGCGGCAAGGTCTTGCCTGCTTCAGGACGCCATTTGCCGTCATAACGGGGTTTTTCTCCTGCTGCACGCTGTGCTTCACGTAGGGCATCCAGCTCGGCTGGGCTGGTATAGCAATAATAAGCCTGACCTGCGGCGATCATTTGCTGGATGACTTCTTTGTAGCGATCCATACGCTGCATCTGGTAGAACGGACCTTCGTCGTAGTTCAACTCAAGCCATTTCATGCCATCCAAGATGGCTTGGACCGCCTCGGGGGTGGAACGCTCGACATCGGTGTCTTCGATACGCAGGATAAACGTGCCGCCATGCTTGCGGGCATAGGCCCAAGAAAAGAGCGCGGTACGAGCACCACCGATGTGAAGATAACCAGTTGGGCTGGGGGCAAAACGAGTGCGGACTGTCATGTTGCTTTCCTGAAGTTGAGGCATGAATCGAAGCCGCGCATTCTACGACAGATGGATATGCCTTCAAAGAAATTGACCCGCTGGAGAAGCCTATGATTAAATTCGTGTCCTCGACCGGGCGGTTAGCTCAGCGGTAGAGCACTGCCTTCACACGGCAGGGGTCACAAGTTCAAACCTTGTACCGCCCACCAAAATACAAAAGGCTCGCAGTGTTCCTGTGAGCCTTTCCTTTTGTTTCTCTCGTTTGACATAATATACATTATGCGATAACCGAATAAGGTTGAGGCGGCACGCTAAGCGGATTACGTCAAATTAAACAATTGGTTGAAATTATTGCTGGTCGCTTCACCCACCTCATCCACTGAGATATTTTTCAATCTGGCGATCTCTTCAGCCACATGCTTCACATAGGCCGGTTGATTCGTTTTTCCGCGATAAGGTGTCGGAGCCAGATACGGCGAATCGGTTTCGATCAGTATCTTTTCCAGAGGGATGTTACGGGCGACTTCTTTAATTTGGGTTGCGTTCTTAAATGTCAGGATGCCGGAAAACGAGATATAGAACCCAAGCTCAATGGCTGCATAGGCCACTTCCAGATTCTCGGTGAAACAATGCATCACCCCTCCAGCTTTCGCCGCATCTTCCTCATACACGATTCTTAGGGTGTCTGTCGCGGCGGAACGAGTATGGATGATGAGGGGCTTGTCACATTCTTTGGCAGCACGGATATGGGTTCGAAAACGCTCCCGCTGCCACTCCAAATCACCAGTCAGTCGATAGTAGTCCAACCCAGTTTCGCCGATGGCGATGACCTTTGGATGTTGTGCTAGCCGTACCAACTCAGCTTGCGTGGGCTCGGTGTCGAGTTCGTAATCAGGATGCATCCCTACTGACGCATAAAGATTCTCATGCTGAACCGCTAATGCGAGCACCTCGGGAAAGCTGACCAGATCGACTGAGACACATAGAGCATGACTCACTTGATTGGCCTTCATGTTGGCTAGAAGGCCGTCTAAATCCTCGACCAATCCTGGGAAATTAAGGTGACAGTGTGAATCGATGTACATAGAGAATATTAGGCAGAGAACAGCTGGCGGTAGGACAAGAGCAATGATTCCATTGATAGTTTTTGATTGAGTGGATGAAAAGCGGCACGCCTAGCCTCTAACATTTCTTTCTGGAATCGCATCAAAGCCATAGGCTGAATACCGCCAGCCAGCTTTACCAATTCACCAGCCTGCTCTGGGAAATATCTGACTGAGCCGGCCAATTGGGCGCAGGCTAGGTCATGACACCATTGCTGCAGACAGTGGATAACATGGATCGGCTGAGCCTTTTGTAGATTTTCAGCCAAGGTCAAGACATCCATCTTAGAGGGCTGGCGAATGGTGGCTAACAGCAACCTTCGCTCCTCGGCACCTTCCCCCGCCTTCGCCCAATTCAACGCTTGCAGGGGAGCGAAACCAGTTTGAGCCAAGGCTTGGTCTGGATCTTTGATGCCTTGTTGGGCGAGCCAAGCAGCTCCAACTTCGCGTGTCGGTGTGTTGACGGTGAATCCCAAACAGCGACTGAGGATGGTCGGTAGCAGTTGTTGTGGCTTATGGGTTATCAACAAGAACAATAAGTTAGACGTTGGTTCTTCAAGCGTTTTCAACAATGAGTTGGCCGCATTGTTGCTCATGGTTTCGGCGGGATAGACCACCACCACTCGATACCCGCCACAATGGGAAGCCAGATTGGCAAAGCTTGTAAGGTCGCGGATCTGATCTACCGATATCTCGCGGGATGGCTTTTTGCCGCCCGATTTTTCTTCACCGTCCTCGGCTGCGCTCATCGCATCAGGTTGTATCAGGCGAAAGTCGGGGTGGCTATCCTGCTCGAACCAATGGCAGGAATCACATTCCCCACAGGACATCCCATCGGATTTTGGCGAGGCGCACAGAAGGGATTGAGCAAAGCTAAGCGCCAGATCGAGTTTGCCGATCCCTTGGGCACCTTTGATCAAAAGAGCGTGCGGCAGCCTTGATCGCAATCCTTGCAGGGACTGCCATGAATCATGTTGCCAAGGATAGAGTTGTTTCATTTCAAAGTGATGCGACTATCTTTTCAAGTTCACGCTGAACTTCTTGCAGCGATTTTTCAGCATGGATCACGGTGATGCGTTGCGGCGATTCAGCTACTCTGGCGAGATAGGCTTGGCGCACGCGCTCGAAGAACTCGCCCTTTTCCTGTTCGAACCGATCCAAGCTCACATTATTGGAGAGGCGCTGTCTAGCCACCTCGATAGGAATGTCAAACAGCAAGGTCTGGTCAGGTTGCAAGTCACCATGTACCCATTGCTCTAGTTGTTCCAATTTTGCCAACGGCACTCCCCTGCCGCCACCTTGGTAAGCAAAGCTAGCATCGCTAAAGCGGTCAGAGATTACCCAAGTACCGCGCTGCAAAGCGGGACGGATGACTTTTTCCACATGCTCACGCCGAGCAGCGAACATCAGCATCGCTTCGGTCTCGATATGCATGGGTTGGTTGAGCAGTATCTCGCGTAACTGTTCGCCCAATGGGGTGCCCCCAGGTTCTCGGGTGACCAAAAGGTCGATACCACGCTTGCGCAAGGCATCAGCGAACCAATCCAGTCCGGTGCTCTTCCCTGCCCCGTCCACTCCTTCGAAGGTGATGAATTTCGCTTTGTTCATTTTTGATAACGATTCACTGCGTTGTTGTGTTCGGTCAAGGTGCTTGAAAAATAGGAGGTTCCATCTCCCTTAGCCACAAAATACAAAGCGTTGCTCTGTGCTGGATGAAGTGCAGCATGGATGGAAGCCAGTCCTGGCAAGGCGATCGGCGTAGGAGGCAGGCCATTTCGCGTATAGGTATTGTAAGGGGTATCTGTGGTCAGATCGCGGCGGCGCAAGTTGCCATCGAAGCTTTCGCCCATTCCGTAGATGACGGTTGGATCGGTTTGCAAACGCATCTTGATCCGCAGTCGATTGGTGAATACCGAGGCAATCATGGGGCGATCCACCGCCTGCCCAGTTTCTTTTTCCACGATGGAGGCCAATATCAAGGCTTGATAGGGAGTTTCCAGCGGGACGCTTTGATCGCGCTTTTCCCAGTTCGAGAGCAGGTGTTTCTGCATGGTTTGATAGGCACGCTTCAATACCAACAGCTCGCTGCTACCACTGGAGAAATTATAGGTATCAGGAAAAAACAGTCCTTCGGCGAACGTCTCGGAAGCACCGATTTTCTGCAATATTTCAAGGTCAGACATCGTCGCACTGTCATGACGTAGTCCGGCGTGCGAGTTCAACTGAGCGCGCAGTTCTTTGAAGGTCAGCCCTTCGACGATGGTTAATTGGCTTTGCTCTGTCCGGCCAGAGCTGATGATGTCCAACAGTTCAAAATGAGAAACCGGTTTTTCGATCTGATAATTGCCGTGCTTGATCTGTGTAGCTTTATTGAGGGCGCGCGCGAGCAATACAAAAGCAAAATCATTTTCCAGAATGCCCGCTTGTTTTAGTTGGGTCGCAGCCCCCTTGAGACTGGCTCCCGGTTGCAACGAAAATTCGATGGGGGTATGCGGGAGTGGATTCTGAGTCGACGAAATATAGACAAACACTCCAATCGCAGCGATAAGAAGCAAAAGAAAAAATACCAAGAGAGACTTAATGACTTTCATCATTCAACCATTCTTGTAGTTTCCACGAAATCGGGTGCTTGTCGCGTTGATAGCTCGCCACTTGACTAACAGGCCAAAGGCCAAAAACGCTATTGACCAAAAATACTTCATCGGCGCGGAGTATTTCTTCGAAATGTACTTGAACGACTTTGCATTCGATTCCATGTAGTTTCGCCCATTCCATCACACGCGTTCGTTGTACCCCAGCGACACCGCAACGACTCAGATCTGGCGTGTAAAGGGTTCGTCCACGCATGAAAAAGAGGTTGGAACGAGTGCCTGACACAAGATAGCCATCCTCATCCTCAAGCAAACCTTCTGGCAAACCAGCTTCCGCACATTCGGTGGCGGCCAGCACGTTCTCTAAACGATTAAGATGTTTGATGCCTGCTAGCTTTGATTGATGTCCGAGCTTCAAACGACACCGATGCAACTTGATGCCAACAGTATAGTGGTGGTCCTCATAGACAGGGATTGGATTCAATGTGACAACGCGCAAGGGCGTGGTTGTTTCTGGTATTGCGTAGCCTCGGTGCCCACATCCACGAGTGACCACAATTTTGGCGACACCATCGGATGAGTTTGCGCTCAATACAGAGAGATCATTAAGCAACGTGTCCGACGTAGGACACTCCAGCCGAAGTGCAAAACAATCTTGCTGCAATTTAAGATAGTGACGATCCCAAGAATGAGGCCTCCCCTGCCGCACTAGCAGGGTGCGGAAAACACCGTCACCGTAGTTGAATCCACGATCTTGGGAAGAGATTGAATCGCTAGGTAGGCCGTTCACCAGCATCGCGGCCCCCTAGAATCAGACTTTCTTGAATACCAGCGTTCCGTTGGTGCCGCCAAAGCCGAAGTTATTATTCATAGCGACATCAATCTTCATATTGCGTGCCGTATTGGCGCAATAGTCCAAGTCACACTCCGGATCCTGCTCGAAGATATTGATGGTCGGAGGAGAGATCTGATTGTGGATGGCCAGTACGCTGAACAGGGATTCGATACCGCCTGCTCCGCCTAACAAGTGCCCTGTCATTGACTTCGTGGAGTTGACCACTATTTTTTGGGAATGGTCGCCGAAAGCAGCCTTGATTGCATCGCTCTCGTTTTTATCACCCATCGGGGTAGAGGTGCCGTGTGCATTAACGTACTGCACCTGCGCCGGGGTGAGTCCGGCATCTTTTAATGCATTCAACATACTACGCTTAGGACCATCCATCGCAGGCGATGTAATGTGATAGGCATCCGCGCTTGCACCGTAACCAGCCAATTCGGCATAAATTTTGGCACCACGTGCCTTCGCATGTTCGTACTCTTCAAGCACCAATACGCCAGCCCCCTCGCCGAGTACGAAACCATCACGGTCTTTATCCCAAGGACGGCTAGCCGTACTCGGGTCATCATTACGCGTTGATAGCGCGCGTGAAGCTGCGAAACCACCAATAGCCAGTGGACAAACAGCAGATTCTGCACCACCGGCAATCATGACATCGGCATCACCATACTGGATGATACGCATTGCTTCGCCGATGCTGTGGGTGCCTGTCGTACACGCGGAGACCACGGCAAAGTTGGGGCCACGCAGACCATAGATAATAGAAAGGTTGCCCGAGATCATATTGATGATCGTGCCCGCAATGAAGAACGGAGATATCTTTCGAGGACCGCTAGACAGATAGTCTTTTTGTGTATCTTCGATCATTGGCAGACCGCCAATGCCCGAACTGACACAAACACCGATACGATCAGCATTCTGTTCGTTCACTTCAATGCCCGAGTCTTTGAATGCCTCGATACCTGCGGCCAAGCCGAGGTGGACGAATCGATCCATGCGTCTTGCATCTTTTGCAGGGATGAATTGGGTGACATCAAAATCCTTTACTTCACCTGCAATCTGGCTGGCGAACGAGGTGGGATCAAAACGCGTGATACGCCCCACGCCTGATTTACCTGCCACGATGTTTCGCCAAGTAGTGGCGACATCATTCCCGAGGGGGGTGATGGCACCAAGACCGGTCACTACGACTCTTCGCTTAGACAAACTGGACTCCGATGTTGAAGTTTATGAACGGTAAGGCTTTGATTACTTGGAATGCGCGTTAACGTAGTCCAGTGCGAGTTGCACAGTCGTGATCTTTTCTGCTTCTTCATCAGGGATCTCAACGCCGAACTCTTCTTCCAGCGCCATCACCAGCTCAACTGTATCCAGAGAGTCAGCGCCCAAGTCGTTCACAAAGGAAGACTCGTTCTTGACTTCGGACTCGTTGACACCCAGTTGCTCTGCGACGATTTTTTTTACACGTTGTTCGTTGGTGGACATTGTTTTACTCCCGTTATGATTAAAGTGCTAAAAAAGCCTGAGCATTCTACCAAACTCAAGCCGAATTCCAAACTACAAGCCTTACTCCATGTACATTCCGCCGTTCACATGCAATGTGACGCCAGTGATGTAAGTCGCCCCTGGGCCAGCCAAGAAAGCAACGGCCGCCGCGATGTCTTCCGATTTTCCAAGGCGCTTCAAAGGTACATTCTCGACCAACTTGGCGCGCTGTTCGTCACCCAGCGCGTGTGTCATGTCGGTGTCAATAAAGCCCGGAGCGACACAATTGACGGTGATGTTGCGACTACCGATTTCTTGTGCCAATGATTTTGTGAAGCCGGCCATCCCCGCTTTGGAAGCAGCGTAATTCGACTGTCCGGGGTTGCCCATACTACCGACAACCGAGGAGATGCTGATAATACGACCGCCTCGCGCCTTCATCATGGCGCGCAGTACGGCGCGGCTCAGACGGAACACGGACTTGAGGTTGGTCGTGAGTACATCGTCCCACTCTTCTTCGGACATACGTGCTAATAGGTTGTCTTTAGTGATGCCCGCATTATTCACCAGGATCGATATTTCGCCGAACTGCTGGCGAATCGCGGTCAGCACGGACTCGATCTGTTCTGCGTCGTTCACATTCATCGCGAAACCTTGGCCTTTGATACCCGCCGCATTCAGGTAAGCACTGATGGCTTGAGCGCCGCTTTCACTCGTTGCAGTACCGACAACCATAGCGCCCTGCTTGCCCAGCTCAAGCGCGATGGCTTGGCCGATGCCGCGTGAAGCGCCGGTGACCAGCGCGATCTGTCCTTGTAGTGTCATGTCGTCATCCTTAAACGAGCGCAGCCAAGGCTGCTTTCAAGGCATCGCCATCGTTGATGGCCATCGCCTGTTGATTGGTGTCGATACGCTTGTTCAGTCCAGCCAATACTTTGCCGGGAGCACATTCCACGTTATGGGTGATACCCTGTTTACCCAATGCTTGGATAGTTTCTACCCAACGAACGGGAGAATAGAGCTGGCGAACCAGTGCATCTTTGATCGAAGACGCATCACTGTAAGAAGCTACATCGGCGTTATGCAACACTGGCACGGATGGAGTCGAAACTGCGACATTCTTTAAGTAGTCACCCAGTTGTGTTGCCGCATCTTTAAGCAGACTGCAATGCGAAGGAACGCTCATGGGCAACATAATGGCGCGCTTTGCACCCTTGGCCTTAGCCAGTTCCATACCACGTTCGACTGCGGCACGATTTCCTGCAATAACGACTTGACCGGGGGAATTGAAGTTCACGGCTTCCAACACTTCGCCTTGTGCGCCTTCGGAACACACAGCGCGAACGATTTCATCATCCAAGCCCAAGATAGCCGCGATGCCGCCTACGCCCTCGGGGACGGCTTGCTGCATACATTGAGCTCGGTAACGTACCAGTGGCAGCGCATCCGCCAAGGTCAACGCGCCGGCAGCGACCAACGCGGTGTATTCACCCAGACTATGGCCTGCCATCATGGTCGCCTTCGCGCCATGCTGTGACTGCCATGCGCGAAACACCGCCACGCCTGCAGTCAGCATGATGGGCTGTGTATTCACAGTCGCATTAAGATCGGCATCCGAACCTTCGGCAACCAATTGCCACAGATCTTGTTTCAATACGTCAGAGGCTTCTGTGAAAGTGTCACGTACGGCAGAGAAGTCGGCATAGCCGTTCATCATGCCGCGTGACTGAGAACCCTGTCCTGGAAATACGAAAGCGAATTGAGTCATATTTGAACTTACCACTTAATTAAAGATGCGCCCCAAGTAAAGCCGCCACCGATGGCTTCCATGATGACGGTTTGCCCGGGTTTGATACGGCCATCGCGCACGGCTGTGTCTAGCGCTAACGGAATAGAAGCGGCCGAGGTGTTGCCGTGATTAGCCACTGTGACCACGACATTGTCCGAGGTCATCCCCAATTTTTTTGCCGTCGCTTCGATGATGCGGATGTTGGCTTGGTGCGGAACCATCCAATCGATGTCAGCTCCTGTCATGTTTTCTTGCTCTAGTAATTCCTCAACAACACTGCTTAATGAATTGACTGCAAACTTAAAAACAGCTTGACCCTCCATCGAAATGTTGGGGTCTGCTTTGAGCAACGGATGGTAACTTCCATCCGAATGTAATTTGGAAGCAATCACGCCAGGCTCATTGGAAGCTTGCAAAACGACCGCCCCAGCGCCATCTCCAAACAAAACACAAGTCGTTCTGTCGTTCCAATCCAACATGCGCGAGATAACTTCAGCTCCTACAACCAGCGCAGTCTTCGCTTGCCCACCACGAATATAGAGGTCTGCCGTATTCAAAGCGAAGATAAAGCCACCACAAACCGCCTGCATATCGAAAGCTGGACTTCCATTCGTAATACCCAGTTTGTCTTGAAGGATACAGGCGGTACTGGGGAAGGCCATGTCGGGCGATGTAGTTGCCACAACGATCAGGTCGATATCGGCAGGTGTGATACCTGCCGCCTCGATCGCCTTGAGGCTGGCTTCATAGGCCAAGTCACTGGATTTCTGATCATCTGCCGCAAAGTGTCGCTCTTGGATCCCGCTACGCGAAACGATCCAATCATTAGAAGTATCAACGATCTTCTCTAGATCATGGTTGCTTACCGTTCTGATTGGCAGATAACTACCCGTGCCGATAATCTTGGAATAGGTCATATTGCCTCTCCTGCATTGAGTTGGCGTGCGTTATGCCATTTTTCGACATGCTCGCTGATGTGTTGCAACATACCGCCTCGGGCCTCTTCAGCCGCACGCTCGATGGCACATTGGAACGCGAAAGCATCGGCGGAACCATGGCTCTTGACGACGATGCCTTTCAACCCCAAGAAGCTGGCACCGTTATAACGACGGTGATCGAGACGATGCTTAAAAGCTTTGAGCACCGGCAAAGAAACCAATGCTGCCAACTTGGTGAACAGATTCCGACTGAACCCTTCTTTCAGGAATCCGCCCATCATCTTGGCCACCCCTTCAGCTGTCTTGAGCGCGACATTGCCGACAAAGCCATCGCATACCACGACATCCGTCACGCCCTTAAAGATATCGTCCCCCTCGACGTTGCCGTAAAAATTGAGGTCACTCCCACGTAGTAACTCGGCAGTCTGCTTGACAACCTCATTCCCCTTGATGTCCTCGCTACCGATGTTCAGTAGTCCGACAGTAGGGTTTGGCTTGTGCTCCAAAGCGGTAACCAGGGTTGAGCCCATGAGCGCAAATTGCAGAAGATGCTCTGAGGTGCAGTCGGTGTTTGCCCCCAGATCCAACATGCAAACTTGGCCTGTATGGGTGGGTAAAAAAGAAGCAATCGCAGGACGGTCTATACCCGGTAACGTCTTTAGGACATATCGGGCGGTCGCCATGAGCGCCCCGGTATTCCCAGCACTGACGCAGGCGAAGGCTTCCTCCGACTTGACGAGATTGATCGAGACTCGCATCGAGGAGTCTTTTTTTCCGCGCAAGGCAGATTGCGGTTGCTCGTCCATCCCAACGACTTCGGTTGCAGGATATATACGCAGGTTTGGCTGCTGCCCAGAAATTCCAGCAGAGCGTAGTGCGCTTTTTATAGGCTCGACCAAACCAACCAAAACAATGGTGTCGTTAGGATGATCACGCAGATATGCGACAGCCGCAGGAACGGTAACGGAAACACCATGGTCGCCGCCCATGGCATCAATTGCAATAGTTACTTCCACAGGGCGATCCTCAATAAAGAGAAATGGACGTATATGACGCACCCCGCAAAGCGGGAGTGCATGGTCAAATTGAGCAAAGAGCTTATTCGCTCTTGGTATTGACTACCTTCTTACCACGGTAGTAGCCGCTTGGGCTGATGTGATGACGCAGATGTGGCTCACCTGTGGATGGCTCGATAGCCAGTGACGGTGCGGTCAAGAAATCGTGGGCGCGATGCATACCGCGCTTGGATGGGGATTTTTTGTTTTGCTGAACTGCCATGATTACTCCTCACTAAAACCAATAAATGCTACTTCTTTAATCCAGCCAACACCGCAAACGGATTGGCTGACTGCTGCAAACCTTCACTGACTGAGCTACACACTCCGTCCGGATGTCTGGGGGCGAAAGGAAGACTCAATAAAAGCTCATCCTCCACCAACCCAACCACATCCAGCTGTGACGAAGCTTCTATATATTCGTCTTCATCCTCGTCATCGACCGCATCCAACTCCTCGGCTGAGGCTAATTTCAGTCGCGATGACACTTCAACTGGAAATTCAAGATCATCTAAACAACGCTGACAACGTAAATGGACAAGCCCACTCACCGCAACTTCTAACACGTCGCCATCGCTTATACGCGCACCTCTTAATACATAGGCCAGCGTACCAGTCGAATCCAGCAACATATCAGTCAGCCTTGACAGCTCGTAAATCGGTATTTCGCCGCGTATTTCCCTGCCATTTCTGGCAAATTCCAACGCATCAATCAAAGGCCGTGCAAACATGAGGCGCGCATGATATATATTCCGACCTTCCCTGTCAAAGACGCGTCGAAGGAATATCTTGAATTCTCAACCGATTATCTTGGCCTCAACTTCCGTATATAGAAGTCAGCTGTTATCCACCCTACAGATTCCATTCCAAACCGCTTCTCCCAACGTGGACGAAACACCATTACCAGGAGAATCTGCTCCACAAACTTCATGGCGTCTTTCCCAACTCAAAGCTCAAGCCGTTGCAAAGCAGTTTTCTGATGCCCTCATTATTGGCTCAGACCAAGTCGCACTATTGCAAGGGGTGCAGCTTGGAAAGCCGATGAATCACGACAATGCAGTGCTTCAGTTGCGCGCCATGCGCGGAAAGACTGTGGACTTCTACACTTCCGTAAGTCTTTTCAACGCTTGCACCGAAAATATGCAAACCGCCTTGGCGGAGACCAAGGTGAGATTCCGCGACCTGACTGATGATGAGATCGAGCGCTACTTACGCAAAGAACAACCCTACCACTGTGCAGGGAGTGCCAAATCAGAAGGTTTAGGTATAGCCTTGATCCAATCCATTCAAGGGGATGACCCCAATGCATTGATTGGTCTCCCTTTGATTGTTTTGATTGATATGCTTAAAAAACAGGGCGTTAATATTTTTTAATGCGATTGTTTGTTAATTTCTTGTTGCGACCAACATCCCTATCTGGTATTAAAGCGCGCCTGAAAAAAATCACCCTCTTGTGGAGATAGACGTAATGCCAGTACAAAACAGCAAAACAGCCACCCCTTATAAAGTGAAAAAAGGCGAGGCTTACATGAGCGCCAAGCAACTTGAGCACTTCCGTAACATCCTCAACGAGATCAAGCTGGGACTGAGCCAAGACATCGACCGCACAGTCCACACGATGCAAGATGAAGCAACTGTGTTTGCAGATCCTAATGATCGCGCCAGCCAAGAATCCGACATGAGCTTGGAATTGCGCAACCGAGATCGCGAACGCAAGCTCATCAAGAATATCGACAAGATGCTGGCACGTATCGATGCTGGAGATTATGGATACTGCGATAAATGTGGCGTAGAAATCGGCCTGAGCCGTCTTGAGGCTCGCCCGACAGCCACACTCTGTATCGATTGCAAGACGCTGGATGAGATCAGAGAGCGCCAGGTAGCGAAATAAAGTCCCTGCTTTCCCATTAAAAACCCCGTCAAATTTGGCGGGGTTTTTAATGGGTGGTAAATAAAAAACCCGCCGTGGCGGGTTTTTCTGTTTGGGGTGGTCGATGGGGCTCGAACCCACGACAACTGGAATCACAATCCAGGGCTCTACCAACTGAGCTACGACCACCGTTGAATCGTTGAAGCCTGATGGCGTGCCCGACAGGAATCGAACCTGTAACCCCCAGCTTAGAAGGCTGGTGCTCTATCCGGTTGAGCTACGGGCACAATTCTTTCGGGAACCTACAAAAAAACTTCTTGTTACTGTGAACCTGGTCGGGGTGGAGAGATTCGAACTCCCGACATCCTGGTCCCAAACCAGGCGCGCTACCAGGCTACGCTACACCCCGAGAGCGCGGCATTATACAGACCGCGAGATGAAAATCAATTACGATTTTGCGATTTTATTTTTGGCAAAGCCAATATCAGGTAATACACCATTGACCACAGCGTCAGGATTGCTGCTAGGTAGATCAACAATGTTCCCACCCATTGCGTCGAAATGCCAAACAGTGGTTCATGGAACAGTAGAAATTGAATCGCCAACATCTGAAATACGGTTTTCACTTTGCCGATCATTGAGACCGCAACACTTTTGCTTCCACCCAACTGAGCCATCCATTCGCGCAAGGCTGAAATTGTCAACTCTCGCCCAATGATGATGAAGGCGATAAGCGCATTCACATACCCTAGGCTGAGTAAAACAACGAGGGCTGCGACTACCATTAATTTATCTGCTACAGGGTCAAGGAATGCGCCAAAGGCTGAGCTCTGGTTCAGCACTCTAGCTAGATAACCGTCCAACCAGTCTGTAATGGAGGCAAGCCAGAAAATGGCAAAACTTAGCATGTGTTTCTGATACATATTCAGGCTGGTATCGGGAACATAAAACACTGCGATAAATACTGGGATAAGCAGTATGCGAAACCAGGTGAGGAGATTTGGGATATTGATGGGCATGTTCAATGTAGGTGCTGATAAATTTTTTCTGCAAGTGCCGGACTGATCCCGTCCACCCGCGCCAACTCGTCGATGCTGGCTTGTTGTACCCCTTTCAAACCACCAAAATGGGTCAACAGATTGCGTCTGCGTTTCTCGCCTATACCTTCGATATCTTCCAAACTTGAGGTGAGACGAGCTTTATTGCGTCTCGCTCTATGTCCGCCAATGGCGAAACGGTGTGCTTCATCACGTACTTGTTGGATCAAATGCAGGGATGGGCTGTCCGGTGGCAATTGTAACGATATTTCTATACCAGGGCGGATTAATTGCTCCATCCCAGCTTTGCGCTCTACCCCTTTGGCGACCCCCACAAGACTGATGTCGGACAAGCCCAACTCTTCCATTACTTCTACTGCGATCCCTAATTGTCCTGCGCCGCCATCAATCAAGATCAAGTCTGGACGCTTTCCCACTCCTGTCTGCAACTTCTGGTAACGACGCTTCAACGCTTGACGCATGGCCGCGTAATCGTCCCCAGGAGTAATGCCACTGATGTTGAATCGGCGATATTCCTGTGGGCGGATCGCAAGATCGTCATATACCACGCAGGATGCGACAGTCGCTTCACCCATGGTGTGGCTGATGTCGAAACATTCGATGCGTTTTAAGTCTGGCAACGCCAACACCTCACGCAAGGCATCCAGACGCAACGCCTGCCCTGCTTCCAATCCAGCCTGTCTTTGCAGTGCCAACAGCGCGTTCGATTGCGCCATCTCCAGCCATTGACGGCGTTCACCGGTGACGGTGCGGCGTATCTGTACTTTACGCCCCGCTTGTTCTGTCAGTAGCGGTTCGATCGACGCATCGCCCACCTCGATATTAGTGATGATCAAAGGTGGCACAGTGCGCTCCAGGTAGTGCTGTGCAAGAAAGGCTTCCAACACCTCGACACTATCCTGCCCCTGCACATTTGCGGGAAAGAATTGCTTATCTCCCAAGTGGCGCCCCCCCCTCACTACCGCCAGATTTAGGCACACTACGCCCTCAGCCTCGACGATGGCGACGATGTCCGCATCTGTATCGCGCCCACTCTCGACGAATTGTTTTTCCTGTACGGCATGCAAGGCTTGCAACTGATCACGCAGGGCGGCCGCTTTTTCGTAGTGCTGCGCCTCAGCAGCTTGTTCCATCGCCCCACTCAGCCGCTTCTCGACCTCGTCATGCTTACCCTGCAACAGCAACCCTGCGTTACGCACATCAGTGGCATAGTCCTCGGCGCTGATGATGCCGACGCATGGAGCGCTACAACGATGGATCTGATGCAACAAACAAGGTCGCGTGCGATTGTTGAATACCGCCTCTTCGCAGGTGCGTAGCAGAAACACCTTCTGTAACAGATTGATGCTTTCCTTCGCCGCTTGCGCATTGGGATAGGGGCCGAAGTATTGGTGACGCTTATCGGTCGTGCCACGAAAGTAGGTTAGCCGTGGCGACGGACTGCCAGTGAGCACGATGTAGGGGTACGACTTATCGTCGCGGAACAGGATGTTGTAGCGCGGCTTGAGCGACTTGATGAGATTGTTCTCAAGCAGCAGGGCTTCCGCTTCCGAGCGTGTCACGGTGACTTCGATGCGAGCGATGTGCGACACCATCAACCGGATGCGCGGTGACAGATTGCCACTCTGGAAATACGAGCTGACGCGCTTCTTGAGTTGATTGGCCTTGCCTACGTACAACACCTGTCCCGCCTCATCCAGCATGCGGTACACGCCAGGCTGCAAAGGCAGACTGGCAAGGAACGGTTTGGGATCGAATGCGGCTTCAGCCATACTCACATCAACGCTTGTAGGCCACTGGCGAATTCCGTCGCGCCGCCATTCGCCGGATGGCGCACTGCACCGGTCACTCGAATGTTCATTTCGCCCAACAATCCTTCGGCCTTCTTGCCCACTGCAACGACTTTGGCTTGGGGAAACGCCTCGATCAACAAACGCATAGCGGGCTCGCCCAGTTTTATCTCTTCTGGTGTGGGCGTCCGATTCGACCACAACTCCTTCGCACGATAAGGATGCAGTTGCATCGCATTCCACAAAAGAGTGCGTTCGGCGATACCTAGACGATAGAGCGTCTTCCAAACGATGGTAGCGGACGGTTCGGAGAACGGTAGCCGTCGGTCGGACAGGCGGCCTTGCAATGCTGGGATGCGGGGTATCGCCCCCTCGCCCAACAGGCGTTCGCTGGTGAAAGCAATACCGCTATAACGACACCCCTGATACCCCGGCGCTTCGCCGACCAAGATGAATTCCGGATCACATGCCAGATGCAGTGCGAGACGCGCTAATTTTTCAGTGGGACCATTGCCCGCCGCATCATGCGGACAAGTGTCTTTCCAAGGATTAAATAAACCATCCAAGCCGGATGGCAAGGTGTCTACAAGACTTTTGGCGAACGATTCCGTACTCTTCTTCATGTTTCATGAGTGCAATTTCATAGGAGTGATTTTCGCAGTCCGCACCGGATGTCGCAATCGATGATGTGATGCCACGAATGAAAAGCCCCGCGCTAGGCGGGGCTCGTCGCGGCAGTAGTTTGCCTTATTCCGCAGCAGGTGCGGCGGCTTGTGCCAACAGCGCCTTCATACTCAGCTTCATGCGCCCCTTGTCGTCCACTTCCAGCACTTTGACCTTCACGACTTGACCTTCCTTCAAGTGGTCAGAGACGTTCGCGATACGCTCGTGCGAGATTTGCGAGATGTGCAACAGACCGTCCTTGCCCGGCAAGATGTTGACCAGCGCGCCAAAGTCCAACAGCTTGACTACTGGACCTTCGTACACCTTGCCGACTTCAACTTCCGCTACGATGTCTTCGATGCGTTTCTTAGCTGCCGCACCCGCCTCGCCGCTCACACAAGAGATGGTGACATTGCCATCATCATCAATGTCAATGGTTGTGCCCGTCTCTTCGGTCAGCGCACGGATGACGGCACCGCCCTTGCCAATCACGTCGCGAATTTTGTCCGGATTGATCTTCATCTTGATCATGCGTGGTGCGAAGTCTGAGACTTCAGGACGCACCGACGGCATCGCCTGCTTCATCAGACCAAGAATATGCAGACGGCCTTCTTTAGCTTGGGTGAGCGCAACCTGCATGATTTCTTTGGTGATGCCATTGATCTTGATGTCCATCTGCAAAGCGGTGATGCCCTTGTCGGAACCCGCCACCTTGAAGTCCATGTCGCCCAAGTGATCTTCATCACCCAAGATGTCGGTCAGCACAGCGAAACGTCCACCGTCCTTGATCAAGCCCATGGCGATACCTGCCACGTGATTCTTCATCGCCACGCCTGCGTCCATCAACGACAAACAGCCGCCGCACACAGAAGCCATGGAGCTAGAGCCGTTGGATTCAGTGATCTCAGAGACCACGCGCATCGCGTAACCGCATTCTTCTTCGCTCGGCAATACAGCAACCAGTGCACGCTTAGCCAAACGACCGTGACCGATCTCACGACGCTTTGGCGTACCGACACGACCGGTTTCGCCCGTTGCATACGGAGGGAAGTTGTAATGCAGCATGAAGCGGTCAGAGAACTCGCCTTGTAGGGCATCGATCTTTTGTGAGTCGCGCATAGAACCCAGCGTAGCGACGACCAAAGCCTGTGTCTCGCCGCGCGTGAACAATACGGAACCATGGGTACGTGGCAATACGCCGGTACGGATGGTGATAGGACGCACAGTGCGTGTATCGCGACCGTCGATACGTGGCTCGCCGCTCAGAATCTGTCCACGTACGATCTTGGCTTCCAATGCGCTGAACAACTCGCCGATCTCATTCTTGGAGACGTTCTCGAATTCGGGAGTCGCCAGTGCTTCTGCCACTTTGGCGCGAATCGCTTCCACTTGATGGGTGCGCGCCTGCTTTTCACGCACTGCGTAAGCGGCCTTCAATTCATTCTCGGCCAATGCGCCGATCTTGGCGATCAACGCTTCATTTTTCGGTGCAGGTGTCCAATCCCAGTCGTCCTGCCCCACTGCATCTGCCATTTCGTTAATGGCGTTGATGACAGCTTGCATCTGCTCGTGACCGTAAACAACCGCTCCCAGCATGATCTCTTCTGACAACTCTTGCGCCTCAGACTCCACCATCAACACGGCCTTGGCGGTACCTGCAACGACCAGATCCATTTGCGAGGTCTTCAGCTCATCGGCAGTCGGGTTCAACAGATATTGGCCGTTCGCATACCCCACACGTGCCGCACCGATGGGGCCTTCGAAGGGGATACCCGAGATCGCCAGCGCTGCGGATGCGCCGATCATCGAAGGAATATCGGAATCGATCTGCGGGTCGGACGAGATAACCGTCGCCACGATCTGCACTTCGTTGTAAAAACTTTCTGGAAACAGCGGACGTAATGGGCGGTCGATGAGACGAGAGGTCAGGATTTCTTTCTCGCTCGGACGACCTTCACGCTTGAAGAAACCACCTGGAATCTTGCCGCCCGCATAAGTGCGCTCTTGGTAATCAACGGTCAGCGGAAAAAAGTCTTGTTCTGGTTTGGCGTTCTTTTGGCCGACCACCGTGACCAGTACTACGGTATCGCCCAAACTGACCATCACTGCACCACTGGATTGACGCGCGATCTCGCCCGTTTCCAATGTCAATTGTTGATTACCGTAACTCAGTGTTTTTTTATAGTGACTCAAGATAGACCTCTCCAATGTGAATGCCTGACTGAGCAGTCAGCGCACCGATACGACAGCCAAAACAAAGCGGGTCGCTATCGCGACCCGCTCGTAAATCCTGATTTACTTGCGCAGTTCCAAACGTTGGATCAGCGCTTTGTAACCCTGTTCATTTTTGCTCTTCAGGTAGTCGAGCAACTTGCGGCGGCGGCTGACCAAACGCAGCAGGCCACGGCGCGAGTGGTGGTCTTTATTGTGTTCTTTGAAGTGCTCAGTCAGGTAGTTGATGCGAGCGGTCATCAAAGCGACTTGTACTTCAGGCGAGCCGGTGTCGCCCTTGGCACGTTGATAGTCGGTCACGATCTGCGATTTTTGTGCTGCGGTAATAGCCATTTACTTACTCTCTCCAAATAAAAAGTGCGGCATTCTAACCTTGAACGGGGCATCCGCTCAAGCTGAATTAGGGATGGCGGCCGCCTTGGCGACACTCGACAACAGGCGACTCGGGGACAGGCGACCACCAACCAGCTCCCCCAGACCGATAAATCGGCCTTCTGCGTACAATCTGCGCTTACCGTCGGGGTGGCTATCGGTCAGCCCAAGCCTTTGCCCCCTCGCTAGGCGGATGGCCTGGACGCTATCCAACACCAACGAGGGCAGATTCAGTACCAATCTATCCAAGGGCAGCAGGCAGGCATCGCGCGCTTCCGGCGCCATGCTGCCCAACTGCACCAATGTATAGGCCTCATTCAGGCCGAACTCGCCGATGCTCGTGCGACGCAATGCCGTCAGATGCCCCCCACAACCCAGAGCTTCACCAATATCCTCGGCCAAAGTGCGTACGTAGGTGCCTTTGCTGCACAGGACGCTGAATTCCAGCTCCTCGCCTTGCAGGCGTTCCAATTTCAGATCATGGATAGTGATGGGGCGTAGTTCACGCTCGACCGTCTCGCCCTTGCGGATGTATTCGTACAGCGGCTTACCGTGGTGTTTGATAGCGCTATGCATGGGGGGGAGTTGTTGTCCCTCGCCCAGAAAACTCGCCAATACTGACAATACCTGAGCCTCAGTGACCGCAACTGGGCGCGTCGCTATCACTTCGCCCTCGGCATCACCCGTCGTTGTCTTTTGCCCCAGACGGATCGTCGCGCGATAACCCTTATCGGCGTCCAGCAAAGCGAGGGTGTATTTGGTGGCTTCACCGAAACAAATCGGCAATAAACCTGTGGCGAGCGGATCAAGGGTGCCCGTGTGCCCTGCCTTCTCCGCGCCGAAGAGCCAACGCACTTTCTGCATTGCCGTGTTGGAGCTGAGTTCCAGGGGTTTGTCGAACAGCAGCACGCCGTCCAGCGGGCGTTTGATGCGCCCCTCGCGCTCAGTCTTCGCGCAGGTCACTCTCAACCGCTTGATCGATTAATTGGGAAAGACGCGCCCCGCGCTCAATAGACTCGTCATAGACGAAATGCAATTGCGGGGTAATGCGCAACTTCATCATGTGCGCCAACTGGCTGCGCAGGAAACCGGAGGCACGCTCCAGTCCCTGTTGCAACTGCGGGCTACCGCCAGTCAGCGAGGTATAGAACACCTTTGCATGGGCGTGATCGCGCGTGACCTCGGCACCTGTCAACGTCACTTGGCGCACGCGTGGATCTTTGACTTCCAGCCGGATCAGTTGCGCCAGCTCGCGCAGAATCTGTTCTGCAATGCGGTCGGTGCGTGCGTATTCCTTTGCCATTGTTACAGTGCGCGCGCCACTTCGACGATCTCGAACACTTCCAGGAAGTCGCCAACTTGCAGATCGTTATAGCCTTTCAGGGACAGACCGCATTCAAAGTTCGATTTCACTTCCTTTACGTCATCCTTGAAGCGTTTCAAGGAATCGAGCTCGCCTGTATGGATAACCACATTGTTACGCAACACACGCACACTGGAGCCGCGTTTGACCATGCCCTCGGTGACATAGCAACCCGCGATGGTGCCGACCTTGGAGATAGTGAATACCTGACGGATCTCGACCATGCCGATGACGCTTTCCTTCTTCTCGGGTGCCAACATGCCGGACAAAGCAGCTTTAATCTCGTCAACCATCGAATAGATGATGTTGTAGTAACGAATGTCCACCCCAGACGACTCGGCCAATTTCCGCGCGGCAGCATCAGCGCGAGAATTAAAGCCAATGATGATGGCTTTGGAAGCCAGTGCCAGGTTAACGTCAGACTCGGAGATCGCGCCCACACCACTGTGGATCAGGTTCACCTTGACCTCGGAGGTGGACAGTTTCTGCAACGAGCCAGCAATCGCTTCGAGGGAACCTTGTACGTCGGCTTTCACGATGACAGACAGGGAACGCACTTCGCCTTCGCTCATTTGTTCGAACATGTTCTCTAGTTTTGCCGCTTGTTGTTTCGCCAGCTTGACATCGCGGAACTTGCCTTGGCGGAACAAGGCGATTTCGCGTGCCTTCTTTTCATCCGCCAACACCAGGAAGTCCGCGCCTGCCGCAGGCACCTCGGACAGACCTTGAATTTCGACTGGGATGGACGGACCGGCTTCAGTGATGTTTTTTCCGTTCTCATCCAACATGGCGCGCACGCGACCGGAGACGGAACCGACCAAGATGGCATCTCCGCGTTTTAACGTGCCTGATTGCACCAGCAATGTCGCCACTGCGCCCTTACCCTTATCCAAACGAGCTTCAACGACAACCCCTTTGGCACTGGTATTCTTGGCAGCCTTTAATTCCAGCACTTCGGCTTGCAACAATATTCCTTCCAACAGCGTGTCGATGCCCTGCCCCGTTTTGGCCGAGACTTCAACGAACATACAGTCGCCCCCCCAATCTTCCGGCACCACACCCTCGGCCACTAATTCCTGGCGCACGCGCTCCGAATTGGAGTCAGGCTTGTCTATCTTGGTGATCGCTACAACGATAGGCACTTCTGCTGCTTTCGCATGGTGGATCGCTTCCTTGGTTTGTGGCATCACCCCGTCATCGGCTGCCACCACCAGAATCACGATGTCGGTTGCTTTTGCACCACGTGCGCGCATCGCTGTGAACGCTTCGTGACCGGGCGTATCCAGGAAAGTGATCATGCCGCGCGGCGTATCGACGTGATACGCGCCGATGTGCTGCGTGATACCGCCCGCTTCGCCCGATGCGACACGTGTACGGCGAATGTAGTCCAATAACGAGGTTTTGCCGTGGTCGACATGCCCCATCACTGTAACTACCGGTGCACGCGCCTCTAAAACCGCATCCACATGATCCATCGCCTCCGCCAAGAAGGCATCGGGGTCATCAGGTTTGGCTTGAATTGCCTTGTGTCCCATTTCTTCAACCACGATCATTGCAGTCTCTTGATCGAGCACTTGGTTGATGGTCACCATTGAACCCATTTTCATCAGCGTTTTGATGATCTCTGCCGCCTTGATAGACATCTTTTGAGCCAACTCGGAGACGGTAATGGTCTCGGGAATCATGACCTCTTGTACGATGGGCTCAGTGGGAAGCGAGAAAGCGTGTTGTGCTGTGTCATTTTGCTTGCTGTGCTTGTCATGGCGACCCGCACGCAGAGAACCACCAGCGCGCGTTCCCACATTGGCTCGCGTATCCGTATTACGAGAAGGCGGACGCTTTTTGTGCCCCGCTTCATCCCAAGGGCTATCTTTTGCAGGTGTTTTATCCACTTTCTTGGTAGGTTTAGCCACCTTGTCGCCCGGTGTGAGCGTGGGTTTATGCAAGGTGCCTTCTGGTGGCTCGGCAGTGACTACCGGTTTTCTCACTTCCGCCTTGGTTTCGACGATGGGTTCAACTACCGGCTCCGGCTTGGGTTCTGCTGCTGCCGCCTTACGCTTGGAGCGTGCTTGTTTGGCCTCAATCTCAGCCGCCTGACGAGCCGCCAACTCTGCTTGCAGACGCGCTTCTTCTTCGCGCGCCTTCAACTGTTGTTCGTCCAAAACGCCTTTTGACTTGACTGGGGCTGCAGTCGGCGTGGCCGGCACGGTTGCGACTTCTGCCGCTACTTCAACAGACTTTTCTGTTTGTACGGCGGGTGCAACGATGGTGCGTTTCTTGCGCACTTCGACTTGAATAGAGCGCGCCTTGCCTGTGCTATCGGTCTTTTTGATCGCCGTCGTTTCGCGGCGTGTCACCGTGATTTTGCTCTTGCTGGCACCACCGTGCGCGCTGCGCAGATGTTCAAGTAATTTGGCTTTATCCAGCTCAGAGATCGCATCGGTGTCGGCCTTCTTGTCCACACCAGCCGATTTCAACTGCTCCAACAGCAGTTCGACCGGAAGACCCAGCTCCCCAGCGAATTGAGCGACATTCATTTTTCCCATTGCATTCCTTCAGTCCTGCGGACTATTTTTTCGCCTACTCATATGGGCATGGAGGCTGCCCATCCCCTATCACCGATCTCCACCCATAAACAGTAGGAAACCGGTGAATCGCTACGCGTGATCGCTTATACGAACCAAGGCGCACGCGCCGTCATGATCAATTGATTCGCACGCTCGGCATCCATGCCAGTCAGCTCTACCAACTCGTCGCCATCCAGATCGGCCAGTTGGTCTTGCGTGCACACCCCTTTACCCGCCAAGGTGCGCGCAGTCTCTTCATCCATGCCGTCGATCTTCAACAGATCTTCGATGCCGTGCTCCACCTGCTCTTCGTTCACGATAGCAGCGGTCAGCAATGCGTTACGCGCGCGGTTGCGCAACTCGTTCACTGTCGCCTCGTCCAATGCCTCGATAGCCAGCATCTCTTCCAACTCGACGTAAGCGACCTCTTCCAAGGTATTGAAACCTTCCTGCACCAGGATGTCCGCCACTTCTTCGTCAACGTCCAATTTCTCAACGAACATATTGCGGATCAGCGCAAACTCTTGCTCGTTCTTCTCGGCAGATTGTTCTACCGTCATCAGATTGATTTCCCAACCTGTCAGCTCGGTAGCCAGACGAACGTTCTGACCGCCGCGACCAATGGCTTGCGCCAAGTTTTCTTCTTCGATGACGACGTCCATGCTGTGCTTGTCTTCGTCCACCACGATGCTGCTGACTTCAGCGGGCGCCAAGGCGTTGATAACAAAGGTTGCAGGCTCATCTGCCCACAAGATGATGTCCACGCGCTCACCCGCCAACTCATTGGTCACCGCCTGCACGCGCGAACCGCGCATACCGACGCAAGTGCCGATCGGGTCAAGACGTTGGTCATTGGTGCGCACAGCAATCTTGGCACGGGAGCCGGGGTCACGCGATGCACTGACGATCTCCAACACGCCTTCTTCGATCTCAGGCACTTCCAGTTCGAACAATTTCTTCAGGAATTCGGTGGTGATACGCGACAGGATGATCTGCGGGCCGCGCACAGTACGGTCCACACGCAACAGATAAGCACGCACACGGTCGCCCACGCGCAGATTCTCTTTCGGGATCATTTGGTCACGTGGCAGCAAAGCCTCGATCTTGCCGAATTCGACGATGGCATTGCCGCGCTCGATACGCTTGATGGTTCCGGACACGAGATGTTCATTGCGTTCCATGAAGTCAGCCAAGATCTGTTCGCGCTCCGCATCGCGAATCTTTTGGAAGATGACTTGCTTGGCTGCTTGTGCGCCGATGCGACCGAAGTCGATGTTCTCCAAAGGTTCTTCGATGAACTCCTCCAACTGAATAGCTGGGTCGCGCTTCTGCGCTTCTTCAAGCTTGATGTGCAGCTCCGGAGTTTCGAAAGTCTCGTCATCCATCACCTGCCAGCAGCGGAAGGATTCGTATTCACCGGTTTGGCGATTGATGCTCACACGCACATCCGCCTCTTCGTCCGCAAAACGCTTCTTGGTCGCAGAAGCCAAAGCCGACTCCAATGCACCAAACACGATCTCCTTGTCCACGTTCTTCTCTCGGGCCAAGGCATCTACCAACAACAGAACTTCACGACTCATCGCTCTCTCCGACAATTTAGAAGTTGAATTTAATCATTGCGAGATGGGATGGATGCAAGGCGCACGGCGCACAGAAACCGGAATGTACAAAAAGTACATGAGGATTTCGAGCACCACGCAACGCAGCAGACACCCTTCGCAGCATTATTAAAACAACTTCTCAGAAAACAGGCACCAAACGTGCCTTGTCTATATTCGACAGTTCGATAGATACCGAACCGCCCTCCTGATCCAACTGTAAAACCCCATCCTTCAACTCGCCGATAATGCCGACGAAATTCTTGCTTCCATTGAACGGCACACGCAGTTTGAACTTGGCTTTCTCACCCGCAAAACGCACGAAGTCAGATTCTTTTTTCAGCACCCGATCCAAACCCGGCGAAGAGACTTCAAGGCGTTCATACGCCACTCCTTCCACCGTGAATAGACGCACTAACTGGTTGCTCACACGCTCGCAATCATCGACCGAGATACCTTCCGGCTTATCCATGAATACACGCATCAGCCCGCGTCCAGACACTTCCAGATCGACCAACTCGTATCCCATCCCAGTCAGCGTCGTATCAACCAGCTTTGCCACATCCATATTCGCACCCACAAATAAAAAACGGGCCCGAAGCCCATCTGAAAACGGCGCGGATTGTACCAAAGGAATGCACTAATGGAAACAGGTATTTAAGGAAAAATCAGAAATGCACCCTCACCCTCATTCCCTCTCCCGGCGGGAGAGGGAAGTTAAGCCCTTCTCCCTCCGGGGGGAAGGGTTGGGATGGGAGAACCCTCTAAGAAGCGACCACTGCCATCAACTTCCGAATGCCTTGCGCATCCGGCTGCAACAGCACCCCCCGTTCGGTGATCAGCCCTGTCACCAACTCGGCGGGGGTCACATCGAACGAGGGATTGCGGATCTTCACCCCCTGCGCCGCCCAGTGCGTATCACGGAAGCCCTTCACCTCGTCGGCAGAACGTTCTTCGATCGGAATGTCCTTGCCCGTGGCGATGTTGAGGTCGATGGTCGAGAGCGGGCACGCCACATAGAACGGGATGTTATGGCGCTTGGCCAGCACCGCCACCATGTAAGTACCGATCTTGTTCGCCACATCACCATTAGCAGCCACGCGATCCGTACCCACCACCACCGCATCCACCTCGCCGTGCGCCATCAGGTGTCCGGCCATGTTGTCGGTGATGAGCGTAACCGGGATGCCTTCCTGCACCATCTCCCACGCTGTCAGCCGTGCCCCTTGCAGAAAAGGACGCGTCTCATCGGCGATCACCGAAATCTTTTTGCCTGCTTCCACTGCCGAACGGAACACCCCCAGCGCCGTGCCCCACCCCGCCGTCGCCAATGCGCCCGCGTTGCAATGCGTCAACACCCGCGCACCGTCTTTTAGCAAGGCCGCGCCGTGCGCGCCCATCGCTTTATTGATGCGGATGTCCTCCGCCAATATCTCGTGCGCCTCGGCCAGCAGGTGCTGTGCCATTTCTTGAGGGGTTTGTGTCGCAACGTCCTCCCAAACACGGCGCATGCGCTGCAACGCCCAGAACAGATTCACCGCCGTCGGGCGACTGGCGGCCAGCACGGTAAAGCCAGTTTTCATACCTTCTTTGAATTCAACTGCCGATTTGTCCTGCAAACGCAACGCCTCCAGCGCCACCCCATAAGCCGCCGCTACACCAATCGCTGGCGCACCACGCACCACCATGCTACGTATGCCCTCGGCCACCGAAGCGGCGGTGTAGTAGCTCAGGTATTCAAAGGCAGCAGGCAGGATGCGCTGGTCTATCATCTCTAGCCGGTTGTTGAACCAGCGCAGGGTCTCGATTTTCATTCAATCCCCTTCAAACTCGCACAAGGCAAACACCTTCTGCCCCAACTTCTCCAGCCTTGCGCGCCCACCAATATCTGGCAGGTCGATGATGAAACAACACTCGACGATGTTACCGCCCATCTTTTCGATGAGGATGCAGGCGGCTTCGGCGGTGCCGCCGGTGGCGATGAGGTCGTCCACCAGCAATACCTTCTCGCCTTTCTGGATGGCGTCGGTATGAATCTCGATACGGTCGGTGCCGTATTCCAGCGCGTAGTCGTGGCCGATGGTCTCGGCGGGCAGTTTGCCTTTCTTACGGATAGGCACGAAGCCTTTTCCCAGCGCGTACGCCAATGGTGCGCCGAGTATGAAGCCGCGCGACTCAATGCCGGCAATCTTATCTATCTTCATATCTTTGTAGCGAAGCACCAGTTCGTCGATGGTGGCGCGAAAACCCTCTGGGTCTTTGAGCAAGGTGGTGATGTCGCGGAACTGGATACCTTGTTTGGGGTAATGGGGGACGGTGCGTATCTTGGATTTGATGGGCATGTTTTTCCTAACTACGTTTCTTGTATTCGACAAACTTCGCCTTGACCGCGTGCATCTGTTGCGCGGTGAGTAGGTTCGGCTCCCCCGCCGACAGGGTGCGCCAGTAGATCTCGCACAAGAACTCAACCTCCTGTGCGACGGACAAGGCATCAGCCAAGTCTTTACCCAAGGCGATCATGCCGTGGTTACCCAACAGGCAAGCCTTGCGGTCCTGCAGTGCTTCGAGTGCGAGGTCCGAGAGATTCTGCTCCCCAAAGATGGTGTACGGCGTGCAACGGATGCTGTCGCCACCTGCGATGGCGATGTGGTAATGCACCGCAGGCACATCTTTGCCCAGACAGGCGATGGTGGTTGCAAAGGTAGAGTGCATGTGCAGCACCGCACCGATCTCAGGGCGAGCTACGAAGATGTCGCGGTGGAAGCGCCATTCGCTGGAGGGCTTGCCACCTTGCAGCACCTTTCCCTCCAGATCCATGCGTACCATGCTGTCGGTTGTCATCTCCGCCACCGGTAGCGCAGAAGGTGTGATGAGCATGCCTTCTCCATGTCGCACCGAGGCGTTGCCTGCCGTACCGCGATTCAGGCCGAGTTCGACTAGGCGGCGCGAAGTAGTCAGGAGTTGTTGGCGGGATTCTTGTTCGCTCATGGTCAACCTTTCAGTATGCGCCCAGCGATAGCTTGAAGCTTCTCTTTCATCGCCACATCGCGCGCTTCGGGTGCGGTGATGAGGGCGTATTGCAGCGCGCTGCGGCAGCCGCAGTCACACGCTTTGGCATCTGTCCCCACGCGCGGTACGACTTGTTTCACCAGTGTCTTGGCTTTATCCGCATTCTCTAGCAACACCTTGATGATCTGATCTACGCTCACGTGGTCATGGTCGGGATGCCAACAATCATAGTCGGTGACCATCGCCACCGTGGCGTAGCACAGCTCCGCTTCGCGCGCGAGTTTGGCTTCGGGCATATTGGTCATCCCGATGACATCGCATCCCCACTGGCGATACAGCTCGGATTCAGCAAGGCTGGAGAACTGCGGCCCTTCCATCACCAGATAGGTGCCACCACGCAAGGCATTGATGCCAGCCTCTTTCGCTGCCGCTTCGATATGATCTCCGAGACGTTTGCACACGGGATGCGCCATGGAGACATGCGCGACCAAGCCTGTGCCGAAGAAGGATTTGTTACGAGCGAAGGTACGGTCGATGAATTGATCGACGATGACGAAGGTGCCGGGCTTCAGATGTTCGCGCAGTGATCCTACCGCGCTGACCGAGATGACATCAGTCACGCCGACTCTTTTCAGTGCGTCGATGTTGGCGCGGAAGTTGATCTCGGAAGGCGGTATCTTGTGGCCTCGACCGTGGCGCGGCAGGAAAGCCAGCTTCACCCCATTGAGTTCGCCGAACAACAACTCGTCCGAAGGTTCGCCAAAAGAGGATTCCATCTTCTCCCAGCGTTTGTTCTGCAATCCCGCGATGTCATAGACCCCGCTTCCCCCGATGATGCCGATGCTTGCCTGCGCCATACTACCCCCGTTGAATGATGGTCTGAATTGGAACAGGAAACCCTGATTCACTCAAGGGTAAAAACCGCCTCTGTGATTTTCCTCACATACCGTTCAGAAGTTCAGAATTAACATGCAGTCCCTTTTCATCAATCACTCAAGGAGTACACCATGAAAGCAAATGTTGGCGGCATCGACCGCATCCTGCGTATCGTCGCTGGCCTCGCCCTCATCGGCGTCGCACTGGCTGGCATCAGCGCATGGGGCTGGATCGGCCTCGTGTTCTTGGCGACAGGCATCTTCAAGTTCTGCCCGTTCTACCCATTGCTAGGCATGAACACCTGCCCGATGGACGAAAAGAAGTAATCCTTCTTTATCCAATCAACGCCCGATCATGTCGGGCGTTTTTCATTCAGGAGACATCTATGCAAAAGAGAATCATCATCGCTTCGCTACTGGCTATCAGCGCTTTTTCCGCTCATGCCGACAACAAACTCGACGCATTGAAGGACGAAACTCGATCAGCCGCCATGCCTTTCATGAAAGCATTGATGGAAGAGAACAAGAAGGCCGTGCAAGAAGGTGGGCCTGAGTCTGCCGTCAAAGTCTGCAAAGACATCGCCCCCAAGATGGCGAGCGAACTCTCCCGCCAAAAAGGCTGGAAAGTGACACGTGTCAGCAGCAAGGTACGCAACCCGATGTCGGGTACAGCGGACGAATGGGAGCTGAAGGCGCTCAAAAAGATGGAGGCACGTCTGGCCAAAGGCGAGAAGCCTGAGACGCTGGAAGTCGCCGAGATCGTGAAGGGCTCGAACGGCAAGACCTTTCGCTACATGAAAGGCATCGTGTTACAACCCGGTTGTGTGAGCTGCCACGGCAAATCAGAAGAATTATCGGATGCTGTCAAAGCCAGCCTCGCTGCCGAATATCCGCATGACCAAGCCACAGGCTATAGCCCAGGCCAATTGCGAGGTGGCTTGAGTATCCAGCGCAAACTGTAAGACAAGCTGTGCAACGCCAAGGCGGATACAGTCTTCATGGCGTATCCGCCTTTTTATTGGAGAGTTTCCCAAGGAATTCTGGTAAATTTCTGCCACTATGACCCCTACCGAACAACACGCAGAACTCCAGATCGTCGGCATGCGTTGCGCCTCCTGCTCCGCCCGTCTGGAAAAGTCCCTCAACCAGCTTCCGCAGGTCAATGCAGTGGTCAATCTAGCCACTGAAAAAGCCAGCATCACCTTCGACCCTACGCTCACCAACGTCGAAGAGCTCATTCAAGCGGTTGCCGATACCGGCTTCGATGCGCATGTGGCGCGCGACTTCGCCGCTGAAAAAGCGCAACGTGCCGAGGTGTTCCGCAAGGAGAAGATGGAGTTCTTGATCGCCTTGGCGCTCATCATGCCGATGCTGCTTGAGATGTTCCTGATGTTGTTCGATGTCCACTTCAACATCCCGACCTGGTTGCAGTGGCTGTTGGCAACGCCGGTACAGTTCTGGGCAGGAATGCGTTTCTATCGCGGTGCCTGGGGTAGCTTGAAACACGGTAGCGGCAATATGGACCTGCTGGTCGCACTGGGTACCAGCGCAGCGTATTTCCTCAGTTTCTTCATCATGGTGCTAGGTATCAATCAACCTGTATATTTCGAGGCAGGGGCGACACTCATCACCTTGGTGCTACTCGGCAAATTTTTGGAAGCAAACGCCAAACAGAAGGCCACCTCCGCACTTGAAGCACTGTTCAATCTACAACCCAAGACCGCTCATGTAGAACGCGATGGGGTGGTAATTGATGTGCCAGTTGGTCAATTACGCCCAGACGACATCTTCATCGTGCGCCCCGGTGAGAGCGTGCCTGTGGACGGTGTGGTGCTGGAAGGCTCGTCCAGTCTGAACGAAAGTATGTTGACCGGAGAAAGTCTGCCGCAAGCGAAGACCTTGAACGATAAGGTGTATGCCGCCACGGTCAATCAGCAAGGCGTCCTTAAATGTCGCGCCATCGCCGTGGGGAGCCGCACGCAACTGGCTGCGGTCATCCGCTTGGTGGAACAGGCACAAGGTTCGAAGGCCACCATCCAGCGCATGGCCGATAAGATCTCTTCCATCTTCGTTCCTGCCGTGTTGCTGTTAGCCCTTGCCACTTTTTTCTACTGGCTGAATTTTGAAGGCAATTTTTCGTATGCACTCATCAACGCTGTGTCGGTTTTAGTCATTGCCTGCCCCTGTGCGCTCGGTTTGGCGACTCCCATCACCATCGTGGTCGCGAGTGGTCTGGCGGCGAACAACGGCATCTTGGTCAAAGACGCTGCCGCGCTGGAACGTGCCCATCAACTTTCAGTGTTGGTCTTGGATAAAACAGGGACGTTGACCGAAGGCCAGCCCACGGTCACCGAGGTGCGCCCGAGTGCGTCAAGTGGCGTGGGTGAATTGCTACGCATCGCCAATAGTTTGAGCCAACATTCCACCCACCCCCTATCTTTGGCATTGCAGGACTATGCGCAAACTCAGGATGTGCCCCCCCGCCCCATCCAAGACTTCAACGAGACACCGGGCAAAGGCCTGCGCGCCACGATGGAGGGAGAACACTATGCGATGGGTTCACCCGCCTTCATCGCTGAACTAGGCGTAAAACTGGATGAACCTTCCATCACTGCTTTGCAGCAGCAAGGCAGGTCGGTCATCGCGGTGGCGCACGACAGTGTATTGCTGGGATTGATTGCTTTCACCGACCAATTGCGCCCGACCAGCATCGTCGCGGTGGCGCGTCTGCGTGAGATGGGCATTCGTGTGGTGATGTTGAGCGGCGATAACAAGGCAACCGCACATGCGGTGGCGCAACAAGCCGGTATCGACGAGTATCTGGCGGAAGTGTTGCCGCAGGACAAGGCACGCTACGTCAACTCCTTCAAAGCCAAGCACCATATCGTCGGCATGGTGGGTGATGGCATCAATGATGCGCCGGCACTCGCCGCAGCGGATGTGAGTTTCGCCATGAAGAGCGGCAGCGACATCGCCATCGAAGCGGCAGATATCACGCTGATGCGCAACGACCTGTCCAGCGTGGCGGATGCCATCGACCTGTCGCGCGTGACCCTGAGCAAGATACGCCAAAACCTGTTCTTCGCCTTCGCCTACAACGTGCTGGGCATCCCACTGGCGGCGATGGGCTTGCTCAACCCCATCATCGCGGGTGGTGCGATGGCGATGAGTTCACTTTCCGTGGTCAGCAACGCCTTGCTGTTAAACCAATGGCGCCCGGGTTATCGCAAGAATGAACCGAAACTGAAGACCGAGGTCGAAGCCACGTCCGACATCGTTCAACCAACCGAAGGAGCAAAATTATGAACACCAAACTCATCCTCTCACTTTCCGCCGTCTTGTTGCTGGGTGCTTGTGCCACCGGCAAATCCGGTGATGTCTATACCCGCGACCAAGTGCGCCAGATACAGACCTACAAGGTCGGCGTGATCGAGCAGATCAACAAAGTACGCATCGAAGGCACACAAAGTCAGGTCGGCACGGCAGCGGGCACCATCGCAGGCGGCATCGCCGGAAGTGGCGCAGCCAGTGGCAAAGCGGGTGAAGTCGCCAGCGTGCTGGGGGCTGTCGTTGGCGGCATGGTAGGGGCTGCGGCGGAAGAGGCTTATACCCGCGAGAGCGGTCTCGAGTTCGGCATCAAATTGGAAGACGGCAGCCACATCTCCATCGTTCAAGCGAAGTCGGTCAACGATGCCGAGTTCAAGGTGGGCGACACGGTGCGCGTCATCGAGAGCGGCGGCGTGACACGCGTCACTCACTAAAATACGACGTTTGCAATAAAAAAGCGGTGGGGTACCCCACCGCTTTTTTATGTCCCGCAAAGCGACTATTCAGTCACCGTGTTCAGCGCAACCTTTTCTGGCAGGGTGAGCTCGGTGCTCATCTTCATGCCATCTACTTCGATGCGTTCCTCTCGGACGGGGGCTGGTGTCGCACGGGCGATGCTGGAAACAGAGTCCGCAGTTGAATACGCTGGCATAGCAATCCAAATGCCTACCGCAATAACCAATGTGGCAACCAACGCAGCTTGAGACAGCTTGCTGATGAGGTTGCTCTTGCGCAATCTGCTTAACAATCTTTCCGTTTCAAGTTCCGCGTTGCTTTTATCCAACTCGAAACGCATCTTGTCGCTGGCCTTGAAATCCAAGGCGATACGCGACATGGCCGTCGCTTTTAACTTTTCCTGCAAGACAGCCTTCTCTTCTGCGGCTTTGCGCGCAAGCCGTTCAGACAATGCACGTTGACGCGCCAGCTCCGTTGCTTGTCTTTCCGCCTCGGCACGGGCGGCCGCTTCGACCTCGACCGCCTTCTCCGCTTCCACACGTTGCTGTTGCAAGGCCGCTATCCTCGCTTGCACCAATTCGTTATGACGTAACGATTCCGCCACCGTTGCTGTCTTCGCTGCAAGCTCCTGCGCCAACAACTCGCCATGGGCGGTCGCTGCTGCTTGATCACGTTGTGCTTGTTCTATCAGCAAAGCCTCGTCCGCTTCGTTCTGGGCAGCGATGCGTTGCGCCTCTTCTGCCGCAGCGATGCGTTTTCTCGCCAGCACGGCGTTCTTGGCGTTCTGTTGCAACACCGCCTCCTCTGCCTTGATCGCCTTTTGCAGCGACTCCGCTTCCAGCTTGGCCATATTCATCGCTCTCAAGCTGATCTCTTCCTGTTCTTTCGCCAACGCGATCAGACTTTCTCCTTGTGCCAACTTGGCCGCCGCGATCTCTCGCGCCCTGACTTCCAGTTCGATGCATTCGTTGTCGGCCTCGATGGCACGCAACTCTGTTTCCATACGCAGGGTGATGGCCTCGATCGCTTTTTGTTCGGCTTACAGTTTTTGTTGGGTGACTTTTGCCGCTTCGTTTTCCAGTGCAGCACGTTGCCTCGACATCTCCTCGAACAATCTCTCGGCATCGATACTTTGCTGAATGGCAAACTGCTCTTCTTGTTCAGCGGCGAGTCTGGCTTCCACCGCAGCATATTCATCCAAGTTCAATTGGAGTCTTTGTTGCGATGCCACCAACAGGCCATTGATGGCATCCAATTTCTGCTGAAAGACCTGCACGGCTTCTTTATCGTTGCTCGCGCGTTGTTGCTCTTCTTGATACAAGCGCGTCTCCAGCATCGCTTTCTCATCCGCGAGTTCTTTGGCTCGATTCGCCATCTCCATACGATGCGTCGCGTTTGTGATCGCTGCTTGCTCTGCTGCAAGTTGCAGTTCGATCGCACGGGCTGCATCCATCTCAGCTTCAGCACGTTGCTGAGCTTGCTGACGCAGGTCGGATTCTGCTTGCAAGCGAGCTTCCGCCGCACGCTTGGCTTGTGTCTCCGCCACCAACAGGTCGCGTGCTTCGATCTCGGCCTTGGCGATAAGTGCATTCGCTTCCTCGCGCTCTTTGGCAGCGAGTTGCTCTGTCTTGACTCGCTCTTCTAATAGCTTGAGCGATTCCTGATCAGCCTGAAGTTTTCTTTGTGCAGCGATGCGCTGCTCCTGCTCTTTCGTAGAGATATCTTTAGCTAGTGCAGCAGCCTTCACCTCATCTGCCAAGCGTGCAGCCGTGACCGCTTGCGCCTCGCGTTCGATGAGCGCGCGCTGTTCGATACTTTCGGTAAGGTTCTGCTCTTCCTTGACGCGTGCCATCGCAGCACGTTCCGCCTCCAACTCGGCAGCGATACGTGCTTGTATCTCAGCCAAGGCCAAGGCCTCAGTACGCGTACGCGCTTGCATGGCTTCTTGAGCCGCCACTTCAGCCGCCAACTTGGCATTGACCAAAGCGACAGCTTCTTTTTCTTTCTTCAACTTGTCTTGTGCGGTATCACTCAGCAACGCCTCTAGATGGGCTTTTTCCTGTGCTGCGATAGCTGCGACATGGTCAGCCTCGGCACGACGCTGCAACTCATCACGTAACTTCCGTTCGCCTTCTAGTCGGAGTTCAAGCTCGGCCTGAGCCTGTCTTTCGGCTTGCAGGCGTTCATTCACCTCTTCCGAAAGAAGCGCTTCCGCCTTCAGTTTGTCTTGTGCCGCTTGAGTCAGCTCACGCTCCAACTCTAGGCGAGTATGGACTTCGTCAACGATCTTCTCTTCTGTTCGGTTGCGTAGTTCGATCTG
>Ga0172372_10001540_pt1 | contig 35754 bp, 29 predicted proteins | sample LakKiv5m_2_FD_114544 | JGI IMG/M metagenome (GOLD analysis project Ga0172372, IMG submission 114544) | Freshwater microbial communities from Kabuno Bay, South-Kivu, Congo - kab_092012_9.5m | ecosystem: Environmental > Aquatic > Freshwater > Lake | place: Democratic Republic of the Congo... | reverse complement strand
GGTTATAGCGAGGGGGTTCACCTCTTCCCATTCCGAACAGAGAAGTTAAGCTCCTCAGCGCTGATGGTACTGCCTTACGGTGGGAGAGTAAGTCGCCGCCAACCTAAATTAAAAAGATCCTGCATTGTTTTGCAGGGTCTTTTTTTTTGCCCATACCTGAGCCAAATGTCTCTTTGTACCCTTTGGCCCCTGGCGAGATAAAATCCTATAAACATGCGACCCCTTCAGGGTCGATTTTCATAATATCCCGAACCCGGAGGAGTCACATGTCTCAGGATGAGTTGACCCCTTTGGGGCCTATCGGAATCAACTTTTTATTCAAAAAGGGTAACTAATGCTTCTCCCTTTTATTCATGATTTGAGTTTTCAATCAGGTTTCGATCTACAGATGATACCGTTGTCTCATTACCTCATATAAAATAATACCCGCGGCAACAGATACGTTGAGTGAATTAAGCGCTCCAAGTTGAGGGATAATAAATTTTTGATCAGCTGCTTTTATCAGGCTTGGGTGAACGCCTGTTCCTTCCGCGCCAAGGATGATAGCTGTTGGTTCTGACCAATCGCACTGAGTTACGGTTTTTTCACCCTTTAAATCGCTCACACTAACTACAATTCCCATTTCCTGTAAATAGGTAATGGTGTTTGCCAGACTGTTTTCTCTGCAAATCGGAATTCTGGTTAGCGCTCCTGCCGATGATTTTATGGCATCTCCATTTATTGGTGCAGTGCCTCGCATTCCAAGAATAATACCATCTGCGCCCAGTACTTCTGCTGACCGTGCAATCGCACCAATATTTCTAACATCGGTAATACAATCCAGAATCAGAAAAACCGGATTTTCCTTTTTCTCCAGTATTTCAGGTAGCAGATGGTCTATCTTTTGATAAAAAACGGGCGAGGTGTAGGCAATAACGCCCTGATGATTTCCACTAACAACCCGATTCATTTTTTCCTTGGGAACAACCTGAAGGGGAATTTCATAATCCCGGCATAAATGTCTGATTTCTTTTTCCAATTCCCCTCTCAGGCCCTGTTGAAATAATATTTTTTCAATCGTTTTTCCTGATTCAATGGCTTCTGTAATCGGGTGACGTCCATAAATAATGGCTACCTCATTTTCCTCCATACCTTTTTATCGTTTATCTCAAAGATGAAAATTACAATTTTATCAAAGGTATCCAAATATTGAAAGACGGTGTATGAATGTGCTGAAAAAATTAACCCAGGGACTTTCTGGCTTCACCATCAGGATTGTTTTGCAAAAGGCATACATCATCTAATATCATCGTTTCGCCATTTTCAGAGGTGTAGGGAGCCCATTTAGGTAATCCGCCACCATTTGGATTTCCGGTTCTTATGAATTGAAGAAATGAATTTGCCATTTTCTGGGACAGCATTTTTGGCCTTTTGCCACCTCCTGTATGGGTGTACATAAGATCGGTATTATAAAACCAGAAACAAATGTCGATACAATGGAAGGCTCTCATCCTTCCGTCAAACAGAGGAGGTTCCCAACCAAACCAGGATAAATAAACAGGTGCTTTACCTTGTTTTACCTTAGCATCTGCAGTAGCAATAGCATTTTTCCTGTTGGATAGAATCAATGCCCATATTTCAACGGGTGTTGCAGATGGAAATTGCTTCTTATAAGCAGTCAAAATAGCGTCGGATTTATCACCAAAGCGGGGTACCAGTTTTGCTTGTACTTCTTCCCATGTTACCTTTTCAAGCGTTGCATCTGCTCGGGATGGCGTCCACTCATGAAAGGTGGTGTTAATCAATAATGGAATTTCACTGGATAAATCTGTTGAAAAAAATGGTTCGGCCATTAAATGAATGCCATCTGAAACAGGGGAGAAGCCTTCTCTTATAATACCCGTTTTTTTGGCTTCTTCTGATAATCTGGAGACGGCCCTGTTGGCTATATGAATAAACTCAAGCCAGGGAATCTGTTGCAGCTTTTCAAACTCTCCCGGTTTTAGTCCTGCCTCTTCAAAAACCATAACACCTAATTTTTCGGCATATTCCTTGTTGACACCAGTCAGAGAACTGCCACTTAGGGCAACGGCTTTGTGAAACAGCCCTTTGGCTGCAGGCATATTCATTAAGGTAGTGACTTTTGCACCACCACCTGATTGTCCTATAATGGTCACATTTCCGGGGTCACCTCCAAATTGAGAGATATTATTTTTTATCCATTCTAAGGAGGCTACTAAATCAAGATTTCCGGCATTTCCAGAGGCGGAAGGACCTCCGGCACCTGACAAACAACAATAACCCAGGGCACCAAGCCGATGATTTACCGAACAAAAGACTATATTTCCCAGCCTGGCCAGATTTTCACCATGATATCCATCCTGTTCAATACCATTTCCATTTACAAAACCACCGCCATGCAGCCAAACAACGACAGGACGCTTCATATTATCTAACGCTGGTGTCCAGACATTAAGTTTCAGGCAATCTTCCGATACATCATCATAATTCCAGTGATCAACGAAAGAGGAATATACGTTGGCATACCTTTTTTCCATGATCTGAGGCGCTGTATTTCCCCACCATATAGCAGGTTTTACATCTGTCCAGGGCACTGGTTTCTGAGGTGGCATAAATCTGTTTTTTCCTCCCGTATCAGCACCGTAAGGAATACCGAGGAACTGATGGATTCCACGCAGGATGAAACCCCGTACTTTTCCATATTCGGTTTGTGCCACAGCGATATTATCGCCAATATGGAGCAGCTGATCCTCACCGGGAGTTACCTCATTTGTTGAGTGGCTCAGGCCATAACTCAGGTTAGGCAACGTCAGTCCCATAGCGCCAACACTCATCGATTGAATAAAATTTCTTCTTGTTGATTTCATAATAGATAGTTTTAGTTGTTTACCAAGTTAATTAAATTAAATAATATTCAGGGTAAAAAAATCCTTTTTGTATTTATTGCGTTACTTTTATGATGTTGCATAAGTGAATTTTTAAAAATAGATGTGAATGAAAATAGCAAGGTATCTTATTCTTTATTTTTTAATATGTAAGGTCAGTTTTGTTTTTTCACAAAGTCCTTTTGAAGTAAAGGATGATATTTCTACTATTCGAAATATCGCCTTAACCTGGCAACTGGAGCCTAATGACCTGGTTTCATTATCTGTTCGCGACAAATATACCAGTGATATCAATGGTGTTGAACATATCTACGTTCAACAGGAACTCGACGGAATTCCAGTTGATAAAGCTATATCAGGTTTTCATTTTTCAAAAAATGGCGCTTTGGTATATGCAACAAATGGGTTTTTATCAAATTTGAAAAATAGAATAGTGCTGGGTTCACTTTACAATAAACCTGAAATAAGTGCATGGCAGGCAGTACGTTATGCTGCAAATGCTTCAGGTAAACAAACAGATAATAAAGATGCCATTATACCCGACACAGATAAAGAGGGAAAATACATCTTCAAAAAGGAAGAATGGAGCGAATCAGAAATAGTTGTTTTTCTGGTTTTCGTCCGGGAAAGAAATGGATTTTTAAAACTGGCCTGGGAGGTACCACTGGACGATCCTGATTCACCCGATTATTGGGTGTATAAGGTAGATGCAACATCCGGCGAAATCTTACAAAAGGAAAATTATACGCTGTACTGTAATCATGCTGGTCACAAACCAGCACTTCATAATCATCCGGAAAAACAAATAAATACTGATTTTCAATCGTTTAGTTTACTTAACAAAGGAAGCTATAATGTTTTTCCCTATTACCTTTCTTCTCCACTGGAGGGAAACAGAATGTTACTGAAAGCACCTTCAGACCCGGTTGCATCTCCTTTTGGCTGGCATGACACCAATGGAGCCGACGGTGCTGAATATACCATAACCAGGGGAAATAATGTGTTTGCCTACCTCGATAAAAATGCAGATAATAATCCAGATGAAAAAACGGTAGATGGTAATGCTAATCTCGTATTTGATTTTCCTTTTGATCCGGCAAAAACACCCGATAACTATGAAGAAGCGGGCATCACGCAATTATTTTACATGAATAATTTCATGCATGATTTTTCCTACAGATATGGATTTAATGAGGAAGCTGGAAATTTTCAACAAAATCTGTACGGCAAATCAGGTAAGGCCGGGGATCCGGTGAAAGCAGAAGGCCAGGATGGCAGCGGATTTAACAATGCAAATTTCTCAACTCCTCCGGATGGTGCCAGTGGAAGAATGCAAATGTATATCTGGATGCCCGGAGAGGGGAAGGTACTTACCGTAAATAATCCGTCAACCCTGGCTTCAACTTATAATGTGGGTCTTGCCACTTTTGGACCAATCATAAGTAGTAATCCAATTTCAGGTTTGCTAATTATTGCACAGGATTCAGTCAATTCGGCTCTGGCTTGCGGGACACTAACAAATGCCACAGCGGTAAGAGGTAAAATACTGGTGGTTGACAGAGGTACCTGTAAATTTAAGGATAAGGTAATTAAGGCAGAAGCTGCCGGTGCACTTGCCGTTATTGTGGTCAATACTTCTAATGACATTATCACCATGGGAAGTGATGGTACTCAGCCTATCCCTAAAATACCAGTGGTGATGTTGCCCTCTTCCAGTGGTAATAACATAAAAAATGCCATCAGGCAGGGTCAATCTGTTAGAGTCACGCTGCAGGCAAATAGCAATGATCTGGTTATCAGAGATGCAAATTTTGATAATGGCATCGTTGCCCATGAATATGGTCACGGGATTTCCAATAGATTAACAGGTGGTCCTTCCTATACCAGTTGTTTGAATAATGATGAACAAATGGGGGAAGGGTGGAGTGATTTCTTTACCTTGGTTACAGCTGTAAAACCTGGGGCAAACGGGACCACCGGTATTCCAATCGGTGATTATTCAGATAATAATTCAAAGGGGATCAGAAAACAATTGTATTCAACAGATTTTGCAATAAATAACCAAACCTATGACGACATTATTGGTACTACAGCCCCTCATCCCTTAGGTGAAATATGGGCAGTCACCCTTTGGGACCTATATTGGAAAATGGCCGACAAATATGGTTTTGATCCGAACCTGATAGATGGAAAAGGGGGAAATAATAAAGCGATTCAATTGGTTATGGATGGCATGAAACTCCAAAATTGTAATCCTGGATTTTTAGATGGTCGAGATGCTATCATAGCGGCAGATATCCTGAATAATAAAGGAGAAAATGAATGTTTGATTTGGGAGGTTTTTGCAAGACGGGGATTGGGTTATAGTGCTAAACAAGGTTCTTCAACCAACAGAAATGATAATACCCAAGCCTTCGATAAACTTCCGGTATGTGTCAAAACCCTCAAGATTGAAAAAGAAATTTCACCTGCCAATATCCAGCCTGGCGATACCCTGACGGTCAAAATAACGCTGATTAACCATCAGCTGAAAGCTGCAAATAATATTGGCTTTAAAGATATTATTCCATCGGGTTGTTCCTATATTCCGGGTAGTTTGCAAGGAGGAAGAAGTGCAATCGTCCAAGGTGATGTGCTTACTTTCTCGTCATCAAACCTGAACACCAATGAATCTTTAGTATTGTTCTATAAGTTGTCAACAAATAAGGTGAATTTTTCAAAACGAATATTTACAGATGATCTGGAGGGTGGGGAATCGAACTGGTTGACGGAGGGTAGTCAGGGAAGTAAGGATTTATGGAAATTAACAACAGGAAATGCAGTAAGTGGTCAATATAGCTGGTCAGTATCAAATGGTAAGGAGGCAACGGATGCAAAATTAAGATTAAAATACCAACCTGATTTTCAACTTTCTGTAAACCCGGCCTTAACTTTTTATCATCAATATGAAATAGATCCGGGAAAGGATGGGGGTTTTTTGGAATACTCCCTGAACGATGGTTCTACATGGTCGGTTTTACCCGATTCACTCTTTATCAGAAAAGGGTATGATGGGCGGTTGGATCCCAAAACGGTAGGATTCAAAACAAGCGCTTTTTGGGGAGAATCAACTATGTATCAATCGACAGTTGTGAATCTTTCTCCTTTTAAAAAGGAAAAACTGAACCTGCGCTGGCGTTTTGTTCAATCGGCAGAAGGAGCAGAAGAACCGCTTGTTTATGATGGCTGGAAAATCGATGATGTTTCCTTTATCGATGCCAGCTGGATCAATAGTAAAGTATGTGCCACGGCATCGGACGGGGCTACTGCTTGTGGCAGTGCGGCACTGGGGGGAGCGCTGGTTCAAACAGGCATACAAACAGCTGTTAATGAAGTTAACAGTCATTTTTTTGATGTAAATGCCTTTCCAAATCCAGGGTCCGATGAAATCGTTTTAGATGTGAAAGGCGAACATGCAGGTAAGCTTATTTGTAATGTCAGACAAATATCCGGACAGTTGATGCAAACCCAGAAACTGGATTATAATGGGAACGGTCAACAGTTTATTATCCCGGCAGCTGATTTTCTCAATGGTATTTATCTGGTAGAAATAATATCTGAAAAAGTCAAAAAGGTGATTCGATGGGTGAAATTATGAGAAAGCTTCCTGTTTATCCGTTTATTTCGATATATGCTCTGTCCACTGGTCCTTTCAGGGGTGGAGATATTTTGGAAATCCGGACTTTCACATCCAACAGTTTTCCCTGAAATTGAGCGTGTATTCGCTGATGAATATATACCGCAGTGGTTTCCAGCAGTCGGACAGGTTTTTTTGTTTCCATACGGCAAATATGATATATGGTTTCATAATTTAAGGTATTTCCCAAATCATCTGATTGAACCAGGCAGGATGAATCTGCATTTACATAAACATCCAGATGGATTTCATTTCCTAAAATCTGTTCTTCCTCATAATAACCAATATTTGCCCAAAAACGCATTCCTTCTAAAGCAATAATCATTTTTAAGGTAAATATAATTTTTTTACCTAAATGTGAACTTAAAAAACAAGTCTGATGAATGAAATTTTAATTAAAAAAGTGTCGGAAGCCTGGGAAATTGAAGGCATAAAAACATTGCAGGAGGAGAATAGAATCACAAATATTTCTAAGGAGGAAAGCGAAAAGGAAGGTTTTGTAACGGCTTCATATTCTTTGTCATTTCTTAAAAAGATGAATGATCTGGAGCCTTCAATCATTGCCTGTGTGGGTAATGAAGTGATTGGATATGCCATGGTGACAGTTAGGGAACTATACGGCGATCATCCTTTGTTAGACGGATTATTTGATGCCATAAATCAAATGCATTACAAGGGTGTCACCCTGGCAGATTCACGTGTTGTGATTGTTGGTCAGCTATGTGTAGCCAAGGCATTCAGGGGTCAGGGGCTCGTACAGAAAATGTACGACCTTTTCAGGAAATCCTTGACAGAGGAATATGAATATTGCGTGACCGATATTTCTGAGGCTAATCCCAGGTCATTAAAGGCTCACAAAAAATGTGGATTTGAAATGCTTGATACCCTGGAATATGAAGGGGTTAAATGGCATATTGTTCTTTGGGACTGGACAGAATAATTTAAGGTTAGGGTGACTTTAAACCTTTTAATTCGTATGAATAATAAGTAAGGAAATTTTAACTTTGTGTGCTAATCATATATATATGAAATCTTCAGATTCAAGTATGGAAAAGGATTTATTTTTTTCTAATAAAGCTGACCTCTTCAACGGTCATGATTATTATAAAGTGGATGATTTGCTGGATGAAGAGCATAAAATGGCTCGCGATGCGGTCAGAGATTGGGTTAAAAAAGAGGTGAGTCCAATTATTGAAGGGTATGCACAGGCTGCAAAATGCCCGGTTCATTTATTTAAGGGATTGGCTAATATTGGTGCCTTCGGACCAACGATTCCAGTAGCGTATGGAGGGGGAGGTATGGATGAAATTACCTATGGTCTTATCATGCAGGAACTTGAAAGGGGTGATTCCGGTATTCGCTCCATGGCCTCTGTTCAAGGCTCGCTGGTCATGTATCCTATTTATAAATTTGGCTCGGAGGATCAAAGAAAGAAATATCTGCCAGGTCTGGGCTCCGGTGAACTTATTGGTTGCTTTGGTCTGACAGAACCTGATCATGGTTCTAATCCTTCAGGAATGTTGACCAGAATAGTGGAGGATGGCGATCACATTATCCTGAATGGGTCTAAAATGTGGATAACCAATGCGCCGGTGGCTGATATTGCCCTTGTTTGGGCTAAGGATGAACAGGGGATTATCAGGGGAGTTATAGTAGAGAAAGGAATGACAGGTTTTTCAGCGCCTGAAATTAAAGGAAAATGGTCTCTTCGGGCTTCGGTCACCGGAGAATTGGTTTTTGAGAATGTCAGAATTCCCAGGGAAAATCTCTTGCCCGGTGTTCAGGGAATAAAAGGTCCTCTTTCTTGTTTATCAAAAGCGAGGTATGGCATCGCCTGGGGAGCTATAGGGGCTGCTCTTGATTGTTATGATGCTGCCCTGCGTTATAGTCTGGAAAGGGAACAGTTTGGTAAACCAATCGGGGGTTTCCAGCTCACACAAAAGAAATTGGCGGAAATGATAACGGAAATCACCAAAGCGCAATTACTGGCATGGCGATTAGGTACCCTGGCAAATAAAGGAGAGGCTTCACCAGCTCAAATTTCGATGGCAAAAAGAAATAATGTGAACATGGCACTCGAAATTGCCAGGGAAGCAAGACAGATACATGGGGGAATGGGGATTACCTCAGAGTATCCCATCATGCGTCATATTATGAATCTGGAATCTGTCATTACCTATGAAGGCACACATGATATACATTTGTTAATAACAGGAATGGATATCACAGGTATCAATGCCTTCCAGTAATAACATAATGATAGCGGATATATCAAGGCAGGTGCTACAATCATTCTAATTAAGAAATTACAGGAAATGAGTAAAAATTCATTGTTTAATGCTCTCTTTGTTTTGTTCATACCCATTTCTATGCGCGGGCAGGAATCATCTGAGATTATCCAACTTATAAATCCTTCCTTTGAAGACATGCCCAGACATTCCAAAGCACCCAGGGCCTGGTCCGATTGCGGCTTTAAAGGGGAATCAGCTCCTGATATTCAGCCAAGTGGCATTTTCAGTGTAACAAAACCAGCTGCTGATGGAAATACTTATCTGGGATTAGTGGTCAGGGATAATGATACCTGGGAATCGGTTGGTCAGGAATTATCCAGGCCGCTGGAAAAAGGTAAATGTTACAGTTTTTCTATTGCACTCTGTCGTTCTGAATTATATGTTTCCATTAGCAGGTTGTCCGATCAGACAGCTAATTATACAACCCCTGCCAAACTACGTATTTATGGTGGCAACGCTTATTGTGAAAAAAAGGAATTGTTGGCAGAATCACCATTAATTGCTAATACCCGCTGGCAGGATTATGATTTTAAACTCGAACCTGCAAAAAATTATTCCTTTCTGATTCTGGAAGCTTATTATAAAACACCGACCTTAGTTCCTTATAACGGGAATTTACTGGTAGATAATTTTTCAGATATAAAGGTAGTTAATTGCCGTGGAAGTATAGTGCAGAATAATGATGCCAATGCAAATCAACCTGAAAAAAAGCAGGAATCTGTGGTTGTAAAGGCAGAAACCGTAAGGTTAGATAATAAAGACTCCAATGTAATTAAACAGAAAGAGGATAGACCTGCACCACCTCCCGTTTTGACTGAACCAAAGGATATTATAGAAAGTGCGTCGGTTAATAATCTAAAGAGAACGGATATAAAGAAGGGGCAAACGCTCCGCATTGATAAGATATTTTTTGAAATGGATAAGTCTGTTTTCACAAAAGAATCGTATCAATTCCTGAATGACCTGGTAGATTTTTTAAGGAATAATCCAGATATTTCCATTGAGGTAGGTGGGCATTCCAACGGTCTTTGTACAGATAATTATTGTAACAAGATATCAACGGACAGAGCAAAAGCTGTGGTAGATTATTTGGTAAGTAAAAATATTAATCGCTCCAGATTAACCTATAAAGGGTACGGCAAGAAATTCCCCATTGCCTCAAATGATACCGCAGAAGGGCGAAGAAAAAATCAGCGGGTTGAACTTAAAATTATATCTTTTAACGATAATTGAAAGATTAATGGGTTATGGTTAATCCCAGACACTGGAAATCCTTCCAAAAATCGGGGTAAGATTTTATAACAACGCCTGGATCCTCTATCTCAATGGGCATTAATATGGCTAAGGGTGCGAATGCCATTGCCATCCTGTGATCTTCATAGGTTTTGAAAACAGGAGTTTGACTGGTCTGAAACGTTCCGGTTATTTCAAATATTTCTTTCCCAGTAATTGAATTTCCGGAATATGGCAAAATATGGCAACCGCCTTTACTAATTTCATTTTCAAGGGCTTGAATGCGATCTGTTTCCTTAATTCTCAGGGTTTCCAGACCACTAAAATAACCTTTAACGCCAAGACCTGCACAAACAACGGTCAATGTCTGGGCCAGATCGGGACATAAGATAAAATCATAATGGAAAGCTTCAGGTAAATTTGTTTCTTCTTTAAGAAGACGAATTCCCTTCGGAGTAAACTGAGTTTTAACACCAAAGTGTTCGAAGATTTCTATCAGAGCGGAATCGCCCTGCAAGCTGTTTTCAAACAAACCATTCAAGATAATATCCGCTGAATGACTCAAAGCGGCAAGGGCGTAGTAATAGGATGCAGCGGACCAGTCAGCTTCTACGACAAAAGGTTTTGCCTCGTAGGATTGTTCAGGAATATGGATCACCTGATCGTTCCATTGATGAGAAATACCAAAATACTGCATCAGGCCTAAGGTCATTTCAATATAAGGTCTTGAAACAATCTTTCCAGTCAACTCTAAAGACAGACCACCGGGAAGAACAGGAGCAATTAAAAGGAGCGCGGAAATGTATTGACTGCTTGTATTTGCGGGAATCGCTAAATTTTGATTACCTGATATTGATCCTGAGGTAATTTCAAGCGGTGGAAACCCCTCTTTTTCCAGATAGGTAATCGTTGCGCCCAGCTTCTGAAGGGCGTCAACCAGCACTTTTATAGGTCGCTGCTTCATTCTTTCAGAACCTGTGAGTACTCTTTTACCACCGAAAAGAGAAAGATAGGCGGTCATAAATCTAAAAGTGGTACCAGCGGGTCCGGCATCCAGCACCTCCTCTTCACTTTGCAATAATTGGGTAAGTAATTCGGTATCGTTGGCATTTGCTAATGCCTCAATTTTAAAATCATTTTTGCAAAGTGCCTGAATAATAAGTACCCGGTTGCTAATACTTTTTGAACCAGCGAGCGTTACCTCCCCCTTCAGAACATGTTGTGGAAACCTTAATTTATAATTCATATAGAGGGACTATCTGACCAGATAAAATGAATGTCCTGCAAAATATCAGGATGTAAACTTTTGGCAACAGGACAAGTCAAGGCAGTATATTCCAGTATTTTCCTGGTTTTATCATCAAAATATCTGTCGGGAAAATTCACGACTACTTTGATTCCGGAGATTCTCCTGGGCTCGGCTGCCATCGTTTTTTGGATGTCAACGATGGTACCAGAGATGTCGATTGCCATATCGGCTGCTTTGATACCCATAACGGTAAGCATACACGCACCCAGGGAGGTAGCTGTTAAATCGGTAGGAGAGAATGCCTCTCCTTTTCCACGGTTATCAACAGGTGCGTCAGTTATAAAGGATTGACCGGAAGCGAGGTGAGTCAGGGTATTTCTTAATTCACCATGATAAATTATTTGTGAGGTCATTGGGACTCTTTTTTGTCTTCAATTGGTTCTGTTGCCATATTTTCAAGAGCGGGTGCTGCCGGACCCGCTAATTTTCGGGCATCATCGGCTAATTTCCTTTGTCTGTTCTCTTCATCCAGTTTTTCATAGGCGAGAATAATTTCCCTGACAAGCCGGTGTCTGACCACATCATCAGCATTTAAATTTACAGTTCCAACACCATCCAGATGATCCAGTATTTCTATTGCTTTTCTGAGGCCTGATTTTGTATGATATGGCAGGTCAATCTGGGAAAGATCACCTGTAATGATACACTTTGCGGAAGGACCTAAACGGGTCAGGAACATTTTAATCTGCATAGAAGTACAATTTTGAGCTTCGTCCAGAATAATGAAAGCATTATCGAGGGTACGGCCGCGCATAAAGGCAAGAGGTGCTATTTCAATGACACGGGTAGCCATAAATTGCTGCAATTTTTCTGCGGGAATCATATCATCCAGTGCATCATAAAGGGGTCGCAGATAAGGATCCACTTTTTCTTTCAGGTCACCGGGCAGAAAACCTAAATTTTCACCTGCTTCAACGGCAGGTCTGGTCAGAATTATTTTTTTAACCGTTTTATTTTTCAGCGCTCTCACAGCAAGAGCAACAGCTGTATAAGTTTTGCCCGTTCCTGCAGGACCTATTGCGAAGACGATATCGTTTTTTTCAGAACACTCAACCAGTAAACGCTGATTTTTGGTTTTTGCCCGAATCGGTTTACCCTCTCGGCTATGAAGAATCGTTTTATTATCATCAGAAGCTGATAACTTATGTTCGAAAGGATTTTTATCGTTCAATAAATCCTCCACCATTTGATTATTTAATTCAAGATGTTCTTTTAACAACCTTACCATCCATTCCACCTTGTCTTTTACGCGCTGAGCTATTTTTTTTTCGCCAACAATCTTAAAATTATTTCCGCGGGAAGTTAGGGCAACCTCCGGAAAAGCCTCTTTTAAAAGATTGAAACGAACGTTATTTTCGCCAAATAATTGAACAGGATCGATGTTTTCAAAGGTAAGGATAATCTCACTTTGGGAATGGGTCGAATTTTCTTTCAAAGAATGTGTTATTTTTGGGCTAAATTACAACTTTTGCAGCGAATGAAGCACAAGGATTTGAAAAAAAGAACTGAAAAACATGGCTATTGTAACCTTAACATCAGATTTAGGAAAAAATAATCACATTGTTTCTCTGATTAAAGGTTCCATTTTACATGCCGAGCCCCTTCCCACTATCGTAGATATCACCCACGAGATTAATAGTTTTGATATAATTCAGGCTGCTTTTATTGTGGCTCAAAGCTGGCGGGCTTTTCCAAGGGGAACTATTCACGTCATTGCTGTAAATGATTTGCCGGAAGCTCATTTTGACTGGTTAATTACGGAAAGAGAGGGACATTTTTTTATAATGCAGAATAATGGATTAGCCAGTTTGATTTTTTCTGATGAAGAAGCCCCAATGTTTACCCTGTCCATTTCTAAGGAACCATTTTTTATACTTCCGGAATTGTTAAGGAAAATAATATATCAATTATCGGTACAAACAAACTGGACCGATTTAACCGGTCTGACTTTGGTAAAAGACGTAATCAAACGATTTAAATTTCAACCCGTTGCGGTAGAAAACAGAATTAGAGGGTCTGTTTTATATATCGATTCCTTTGAAAATGCAGTTACCAATATTACACGTGAATTATTTGATGGGATTAGCCGGCAAAGACCCTTTAAATTAAAAATGAGGAGCCATTTACCTATTACAGAAATATCAATGAATTATGCCGATGTGCCTGTTGGTGAAATTTTATGTTTATTCAATTCAGCAAATTTACTGGAAATTGCCATTCACATGGGAAAAGCATCTACGCTGCTGGGATTAAATCCGGGTGAAATTATACAGATAGAATTTGGTGATCATTTTTGAACTTATTTAAATGCTAAAGTGCTGCTATGAATGAAATACTGAAACTTCCCGGTTATGATGTTGTGATTGGCGATTGTCCTGAAAATGTCAAGCGCTTTATTTCAAGGTATTCGAACAAAAAAATAATTGTCTTAACAGATACAAATACCCATAAGCATTGCTTAAACAGATTAATCCCTATCCTTCCCGCTGATTATCTGGAAATTTCTATTCCTGCAGGTGAGGTTCATAAAGGACTCGATACCTGCCAGTTGATCTGGTCAAGATTACTGGAGCATGGAGTAAACCGGAATGATCTGTTAATAAATCTGGGTGGGGGAGTCATAGGAGATATGGGTGGATTCTGTGCATCTACCTACAAAAGGGGAATTGATTTTATTCAAATACCCACCACCTTGCTTTCGATGGTGGATGCATCAATTGGGGGTAAACTTGGCATTGATTTTGACGGAGTAAAAAATAGTATAGGGGTGTTCCGGGATCCTAAAGCTGTTTTTGTGGATCCATTTTTCCTCGAAACCATTTCGTGGCAGGAATTAAGAAGCGGATTTGCCGAAATTGTCAAACATGCGCTTATTTCAGATGAAAAGCAATGGCAACAAATTAAGGAAATTAACCTGCTGGAAGAAATCCACTGGCATTCTCTCATCACCGATTCTCTGAAGGTAAAGCAAGCTATTGTGCTGGAGGATCCTTTTGAAAAGGGAATCAGAAAGGCGTTAAACTTTGGTCACACCATGGGTCATGGTATTGAAGGTGTCAGATTAAATACAGCGAATCATTTGTTACATGGTGAAGCTATTGCCATCGGTATGGTCGTTGAGTCCTGGTTATCCTTTTTTAAAGGATTTATATCGGAGGAGACTTTTACGGAAATTTTTATGTTTTTAAAACGCACTTTTGATTTAAAACCTATTGAAGAGGAGTTGATGAATAACATCATTGCCCTGATGCGAAATGATAAAAAGAATGAGACCGCAGCAATTCATTTTTCCATCATAGGTCCGATCGGTCAGGTAAAACACGATATTATCTTTGAGGAATCTTTTTTAAAAAAGGCACTTGAAGTTTATAATCATCTTTTATTACTATAAGTAAGGCGTAACATTTTCGTATATTTACGGAGAAAATGACATGTATGCGTAAGCTTTTTGCCTATTTGTTGAAGGATAGTCCCTCAGAAACCGTTAAATTTTTGGTAACGCTGAGTTGGAGACTTTTTTTTATTGGTGTGGGAATGGTTTTTTTTATTTTTATTTTATTATCCTTCAGCGAATTACCTTCAGTCAGGGAATTGGAAAATCCGAATAATGAATTGGCTTCTCAGATTTTTTCGTCAGATGGGAGCTCTCTGGGTAACTTTGCCATCGAAAACAGAGTGCCGGTTACATTTTCAGAATTGCCTCCTCATCTTGTAAATGCCTTGATTGCTACAGAAGATGAACGATTTTATGCACATAATGGAATTGATTTTGAGGCACTCGGAAGAGTGATGATAAAAACTATTGTCTTAAGACAGGAAAGTTCAGGCGGTGCAAGTACCTTGACACAGCAACTGGCAAAACAACTTTTTACCAAAAATCCATCCAGTAATACCCTGGAGAGAATCGTTCAAAAATTAAAGGAATGGATTATTGCGGTTAGATTGGAACGAAATTTTACTAAAGAAGAAATAATAGCCTTATACCTGAATAAATTTAGCTTCATTAATGGTGCTTATGGTATCAAAACTGCCTCAGAAATTTACTTTGGTAAATCACAGGAAGATTTAACAATTCCCGAAGCTGCCACACTGGTCGGTATGCTGCAAAACCCTAGTTTGTACAACCCTCTGAGAAGACCAGAACGGGTGATTAAACGAAGAGAAGTTGTACTAAAACAGATGACCAAAAGGGGCTTTTTAACAGAAGAAGAATACGAGAAATATCGTACGCAGGAGTTGGGAATTAATTTTAAACCACGCACCCATATTGATGGCATTGCTACCTATTACAGGATGGAACTTGCCAAACAAATAAAGGAAATCCTTTCAAAAAGTGAAAATTTTAAAGCAGGAAATCAACCTTATGATATTTACAAGGATGGTTTAAAAATTTACACTACGATTGACGCGGGCATGCAAAAATTAGCTGAGGAAGTAATGATTGAGCACATGGCACAGGTTCAAAAAAACTTTAACCGCGAGTGGGGGAAAACTGATCCATGGACCTATAAATCGAACTCAAAATTAGAGATTTCTGTGGCTACCCGTCAAAAAACGTTAGTTCGGTTAATGCGGGAAACAGAGGCTTATCAAGCCATCCGCGATAAATATCTGGGAGATATCCTGCCGCAATTAGGTGAAAAATATGATTTGAAATTCCCGGAAAATGATCTGCTGATTGACCTTTTGATGGAGGAGGTAAAACAGCCCGGTACCTTGCAAAAACGGGTAACGGCAAAGTTAAGCAGCGCCCGGGATGTTTCTACCTATTTAAGTTTAATTCGTGATCCGCTTTTTTATAAGCTCAGAAAACAATGGGATCTGATGCAGGTAAAGGTAAAAGCGCATTTTAATACGCCGGTTTCTATGCGGGTATTTACTTATGAAAAAAGAAATATTCCTCAAATTGATGAAAAGGATCGCTGGGAAAAAGACACTATAATGTCACCTCTGGATTCCATTAAATATCACAGGCAATTTTTACAGACAGGTATTCTGGGGGTTGATCCCAGGACAGGTCATATAAAATACTGGGTGGGAGGAATTAATCATAAATATTTTCAATTCGATCATGTGGAAATAAACAGACAGGTGGGCTCCTCCTTTAAACCGTTTGTTTATGCCACAGCCATAGCTGCTCAGGGTCTTTCTCCCTGTTTTCAGGTACAGGATGTAGCCACTACGATAGCTGCAGGTGAAGGACAATTTGGTTTGATTGAAGATTGGACGCCAAATAATTTTGACGGAAAATATTCGGGGGACATGTTAACCCTAAAGGAAGGATTAAAAAAATCGACCAACACTGTTTCTACATTCCTTATGAAAACAATCGGAAATGTGGAACCTGTAAGAGGATTGATTCATAATATGGGCATTGATTCTTCCAGCAGGAGAGATGGAAACGGATCATTAAGGGTACCCAAGTCTCCCTCAATATGTTTGGGCGCCGCAGACCTGAGTGTAATGGAAATGACAGGTGCATATACTACTTTTGCAAATAATGGCGTGTTTAACAAGCCTCTGCACATCTTAAGAATTGAGGATAAAAATGGTAAGTTAATCTACGAGGGGTATCCTGAAGAAAAAAGAGCAATTCCCTCAGATCCCAATTATGTGATGGTTGAAATGTTGAAATATGCAGGGGGTATGGGTGGACTAAAAAGTGAAGCAGGAGGCAAAACCGGAACAACCAATGATTTTGTCGATGGCTGGTTTATGGGTATTACGCCATCTTTAGTTGTTGGGACCTGGGTAGGTGCCGAGGATAAATGGGTGCATTTCAGAACTTCATCCAACGGTCAGGGAGCCAGAATGGCCAAACCGTTTTTTGTTTCTTTTATGAAAAAACTGGAAGAAATGAAAAATATTGATTATCAACCCGCCATTCGTTTCTTAAAACCTACAAGCGAATTTAGTATTGAAATGGATTGCAATAAAGTTAATAATGCCAATAGGTTGAATTCTTCCGGTGTTGAAAACGAATTTGGAGAAGAGGAATTTTAAGATTAAACTGCTGGATAATATGTTGAAGCTATGATTACTTCCAATGTTAAAATTATTCTTGTTTTTTTGTCACTGATTTCGGTGCTGTCCTGTGTTCCTGAAATGCCGGAAGAGGTTATGCTTACGGTTCGTCCGCAATCAAAATTATGGACAGATGCAACCTTCCAGAAATTATATGATTTTCAGGACAGACTTTTAACAGATAGCTTGATTCCCTATCTGAAGGATGAAGATCCAACATGGCGGATAGTGGCAGCACAGGCATTTTCATCAATAAAAGATCCAAAAGTAATTTCATCCCTTTGTCCTTTGCTAACAGATACGGTAATCGCCGTTCGGGAGGCTGCCGCTTTTTCTTTGGGACAAACCGGTGAATTATCTGCGGAAACATGTCTTATTGAGGCCTTTGACGCTGCTGCAAACGAAAGGGATATCCTGCAATTAAATGGAATTATCCTGGAGGCACTGGGGAAATGCGGAACTGAAAAAACAATGAAATATTTAGGCAGTGTCACCTCATATCTGCCAAGGGATACAGCGTTATTAATGGGACAGGTATTGGGTTTATACCGGTTTGCAATGCGTGGCATGCATTCGGAAGAAGGAACAAAACGAATGGTATCCATAACCATTAATAACCAGTATCCTGAACAGGTAAGATTAATCAGTGCACATTATTTAGCAAGAACAAAACAACTCGGACTGGATACGTTTAAAAATGAACTGATTCCGCAATTTCAAAGAGAAAGGAATACGGAAATAAGAATGGTACTGGCCATCATTCTAGGGCGGATAAATAATCTGGAAGCAGAAAATGCCCTGTTGAATCAATTTAATGATGAAACAGATAGTCGGGTAAAAATTAATATGTTACGTGCTCTCAGGGTTAAAAATTATGAATTTGCCCGGGTGCCTGCCTATAAAAGTTTAAAAGCCGCTGACCCGAGTTTAAACAGAGAAGCTGGCCAGTTCTTCCTGGAGAAGGGTATTGCCGGCGAGGCAAAAACATATTGGAAATTAACGACTGATTCTTTATTGACATGGCCGGTACGCGCCTTACTTTATGCCGCTGCCAGCAGGCATTTCTATCAGCGGGATACTATCGGGAAAGAAAAGTATAAATTAAATGCCGAAATCAAAAATCAGTATGTGAAGGCGGAAAGGGCAGAAGAAAAAGCTGCCTATTTAAAAGCGTTGGGAGAACATGGCTGGAATTACAGGTATTTGAACCAGCAAATGTGGGAGGCCAGGGACTATATAGTCAAAACCGCGGCAGCTGAATCACTGACTTCCTTATGTTCCGCTGAAAATTTTGACAGACAATTCAGAAAAAACAGAAAATATGTAGAAAAGGAGTTGGCAATAATACTTAAAAATGCCTTCCTCATTAATGATGCAGGGGTCAGTGCCGTAATCGCAGGAGCTTTGCGGAAGGAGGAGAGGAATTTCAGAACCATCCTGATTGATATTTCATTCCTCGATTCGGCACTGGTAAAATTGAAACTTCCGGAAGAACAGGAAACAAAACAGGAAATTGAGTTAACCATTGCTTTCTGGAAAGGACAAAATGAACCCGTTTTAGAAAAACCTGTTTTTAATCATCCTCTCAACTGGCGCGTGCTGGCCAATGTTACCAATCAGGCAGAAGCAACCATAACCATGGAGAAGGGTAGCATTGTTATCGCCTTATTTCCGGATATTGCTCCGGGAACCGTCGCAAATTTTATAACATTGAGTAAAAGCGGGTTTTTTAAGGGAAAAAATTTTCACCGTATCGTTCCAAATTTTGTCTCCCAGGGAGGTTGTCCAAGGGGAGATGGTTTTGGCAGTTTATCCTATTCCATTCGTTCAGAGTTGCCTCAGATTTATTATGACAGACCCGGTTGTGTAGGTATGGCTTCAGCCGGAAATCATACCGAAGGGACTCAGTTTTTTATTACACACTCCGCTACACCACACCTGGATGGAAATTATACCCTTTTTGGTCAGGTTAAGCGTGGTTTATCCCTGGCAAATCAGATAACACCCGGTGATAAAATCATAAATATCTCTATCAGAGAATAACAACAAAAGATGAAAAAAACGCCTTTATTTGAAAGACATCTTTCCGCAAACGCAAGGATGGCTCCTTTTGCCGGGTATGATATGCCTATTTCCTACAAAGGGATTAACGAGGAGCACCATGCTGTAAGAAATAATACAGGTCTTTTTGATGTCTCCCACATGGGTGAGTTTATAGTTAAAGGAAAGGAGGCACTGGATTTTATTAATTCGGTTACCTCAAATGATGCTTCCGTTTTGAAACCTGGAAATGTACAATATTCGTGTTTCCCTAATGAAGATGGTGGAATTATTGATGATTTACTGGTTTACAGACTGTCTGACGATCAATGTTCAGCGGGTGAACAGGCTTTTATGCTGGTGGTTAATGCTTCCAATATAGAAAAGGATTTTAACTGGTTGCAAAAAAATAACCGGTATGATACCAGATTGATTGATATTTCTGAAAAAACAGCCTTGCTGGCTTTACAAGGACCTAAATCAATATTATTACTTCAGGAACTTACGGCAACCGATTTATCCCAAATACCCTATTATACCTTTAAAAAGGGGACCGTTGCGGGAATAGATAATGTCTTAATATCAGCTACTGGTTATACCGGAGCAGGAGGTTTTGAATTATATGTTGAGGAACAAAATGCACTGGCTTTGTGGGATATCCTGGTTGAAAAAGGAGAAAAATATGAACTTCAACTTGCCGGATTAGGTTGCAGAGATACCTTACGCCTGGAAATGGGATATTGTTTATATGGAAATGATATGGATGATTCAACATCTGCACTGGAAGCCGGATTAGGCTGGATTACAAAATTAAATAAAGGACCTTTTATTCAACGCGATTTTCTGGCAGAACAGAAAACAAAAGGATTAAACCGAAAATTAGTTGGTTTTATACTTGAAGATCGAAGGGTACCGCGCCATGGTTATACAATTAGGAATGAAAAAGGAGAAAATACCGGTGTTGTTACCTCAGGGACCATGTCTCCTTCCCTGAATTATCCCATTGGAATGGGGTATGTTTCTGTGGCTGACGCCTCCATAGGAAATAAGCTATTTATAAGCATGGGGGCAAAGACCCTGCCTGCAAAAATAGTTAAAATGCCATTTTTAAATAATAATGGTTCCAAATAGTGGGAATTCCCGAACAAATTTCAATTAATACTATTATACTTTTTATTTGTTTGTGCTGAATAAAAGTAATATGGATTTAGTTGAAGGTAAGGAAAAATTTCTGCACATTTGGGGTACTATGTCATCCCAATGGGGAATCAGCAGGGCGATGGCTGAAATTCACGGGCTTTTATTGCTTACTAATGAGCCAATATGTACCGAAGATATTATGGAAAAATTGAAAATGTCCAGGGGAAATGTACATATTAATTTACGGGCTTTGATGGATTGGAACCTGATACAAAAGGTGCTGAAAGTGGGTGAAAGAAGAGAATATTTTTTAGCTGAAAAAGATATCTGGATAATAACCAGAAATATTATGATTCAACGAAAAAAAAGAGAATTGGAACCCTTGATGAAAAGTCTGGATGAATTAAGTAATGTAAAGGGGGACGGGGAAGAAACGGATGATTTCAGAAAATTGATTAAGGAAATTAAAATGCTCAGCAGTAAGGTGGATGTAACGCTGGAAAACTTAATTCAAGCCGAATCTCACTGGATTCTGGGTACGTTCCTGAAATTAATGAAATGAAAGGAGTATAAAAGAAATGGTCCGTCTACACTCCTTTCTGCTTGATTTTTATCTTTGGTCACCAAAAAAGGCGATAACCCGGTCTGCAATCTCTAATCCAATATTTGCCTGAGCCTCAAGCGTAGCCGCTCCAATATGAGGAGTCAAGGAAATATTTGGATGCGATAGAAGTTCATTTTTAGGTTTGGGTTCATTTTCAAAAACATCCAGACCCGCACCAGCTACCTGTCCACTTTGCAGGGCTTCTAAAAGTGCCTCTTCATCAATAGCGCCGCCTCTTGCAGTATTAATCAGAAAAACGCCTTTTTTCATTGTGGCAATTTCTTCAGCACCAATTAAAGGCTTACCGCCTCCAAAAGGAATATGAAGGGAGATGAAATCTGATTTTGCCAAAACCTCTTTGTAGGGAACTGTGGGAACATGAATATTCATATTCACTTTTTCATTGGCAAAAATATTAATATCTATATTCGCCTCATTAATCATCAAATCGGTAGGAAGGATATTCATGCCAAGGGCAAGACCTATTCTGGCAACCTCCTGACCTATTCTGCCGAAGCCAATAATACCCAGCGATTTATCACGTAATTGAATACCTGACCCATAATTCTTCTTTAAAGTGTCGAAGGTATCCTGTCCATTCAAAGCCATGTTTCTATTGGCCTGATGTAAAAAACGGGCAAGATTGAACATGTGACCAAATGCGAGCTCTGCAACTGCCTGGGAGGAAGCAGCTGGTGTGTTGAATACTAAAATTCCTTTAGATTCAGCAAATTCAACATCGATATTATCCAATCCCACACCCCCTCTGCCAATCATTTTTAAATTGGTCCCGGCGGTGATAACTTCAGCCGTAACTTTTGTGGCACTTCTAACCAATAGCACATCGTAGTTTCCAATAACATCACAAAGTTCATTCTGTGGAACTTTTTTTGTAATCACCTCATATCCGGCTTCTTCCATAAGAAGTTTTCCATCGTCACTAATACCATCGTTTGCGAGAATACGAATCATGTTTTGCAGTTTAATTCATTATAAAATAATAGCAACTAAATTTGGAAAGGATAGTTTATCTTTTCCCCGCAAATGTAGGAAAAGAAGCTGAAGTATAATGTGAAATTTTTAATCCGCTTTTGAAATTAGGTTTTTCTGCCAAGCGGGAGAAAGCACTCAGGTAAGCATTTAATTCTGCCTGTTTTATCTGTTTTGATTCAGGATGAATATAATAACCGATATGATCTATTCCTCCTTGTTCGTTCCAGAATATATGAAGCCATAATTTTAATCCACTTAAATTAAACTGTATGGAATCGGCATACGTTTCCATACTTTTGAGGAAGTCAAACCACAACAAGGCGGTCTGAGTATAATCATCTTTTTTCCAGGTCAATAATGTTTCGGGATAGGCTTCGCACATGATTCGATAATGCTGCTCATCTTTGCCTATTTCAAAAATAAGAGGTTGTTTTACCGTTTGAGCGTTAAGGATGACAGGGATTTGGGTTAGAAGGACAATAAAAAGGATTTGTTTCATAGGTGGTTATTAAGGATTTGATAAGGAATGTACTCAATATAATATAAATATATTGGGGTAAGTATGGTAAATTTGAACAAAACTTTAAATAAACTTAAATGATTATCGATTTATTTTTAATTATCGTCTTAGCTTATGGTTTTTATACAGGGTACAATCAAGGTATAATAAAAACTATTTTCACCATATTGGGTGCAGGTTTCGGTATATTGGCCGCCCTGCGTTTCACCCCTGCTGTAACCAGATTCTACCAGGATATTTTTAATCAGAGTGGTCCTTTATGGTTGGTTGCTGGATTTGCTACCACTTTTTTAGTGGCTTTACTATTGTTAAAATTATTAGGTAAAGGCATTGAAAGTATCATGGAAACGGTACATCTTAATTTTATCAACCAGGTTATTGGCGGATCTGTTTTAGCTGCTATATCTGCCTTTTTTTATAGTTTAATTGTTTGGTTTGTGGTAGAATCCGTGTTGACAGCTGACAGCCAGACAGTCACTTCTTCAAAAACGTATCCGTTTTTAAAAAATTATCCGGGTAAGTTATGGCAGGGCGTCATCAAATTAGAACCTCTGGTTGGTGAGTTTAAAGCATTCTCTGAAGAAATATTTAATAAAATAGAGGAAAAAACGAATACCTCCGAGGAAAAGGAATTTAAATATGATTTGCCATCAAATGAATAATCATACAACCATAAATCTTTCTTATCATACCATCAGGATAACAGCGTATTGCTTTAATCCAGGGCACTTATTCTTCTGATGACCTGAAAAAGTTTTGTATTTTCGGAAACATCTATATGAAAAGGATCATGTTCCAGGTGATTTGCAGAAATGAGTTTTAACTGGGCTATTCCATTTTTGGTGTTTAATTCTTTCTGCACATATTTAACCCAGATGGAACCGCTGTCATTGATGGCATAAATTTTATTTTCTTTGAATTCATTCAGATTGCGCAAAGGTTTGCAAACGACAATATCTCCGTCATTTATAACGGGAAGCATACTGTTCCCTTTTATGGGGAAAGCAAAAAGTTCCCCGCCATCCAGACCCGGGATATGAAAATAATCCTGATTTTCCTGCCGGAAACTATCCCATTCAACAGAATTACCGGCAAACGCCTCAATATTCGTAAAACAAATATTGTTACTGCCAGCTTTGCTTCCTAAAGAAGGTAAATGGCTGACATTGCCGGACGGTCTTGTCCGCTTATCTTCAATAGGATTACCTTTGCCCTCCAGCAAATAAGATTTGCTTACCCCATATAATTCACATAATTTATCAACATGATGATAATCGATACAACGTTTATCGGTATCACTTAGGAAAGCCCGGATAATATGACTGTATGGCTTTCCCAAAATATCATTGGCAAAATCACCAATCCCTTTCCCTCCCCGGTCGTTCATAACAATATCACCCTTTTCTACCAGGATATTGAAAACTTCAATGAACCGCTTATTTATACCAACCCGTACTTCTGGAATCATTATAATGATGTTTTAAATGTTTAAATCGGATGCAAGATAAAACAAATAATTTATAATTATCCTGTATTTTTAATAAATTGTTAGTTTTTGTGTTTTAATCTAAAAAAACTTATCTTGCGACACTAAATTTATTTCCTCAAATGAGTGTTGCGAAAAACAAAAAAAAGAATAAACCCTCTTTCTCATTTAAAGATGAAAGAATCCCCGGCTTGTGGGGTTTGTTTTTTTTATTTCTCGCCTTTTATTGTTTTCTTGCCTTTGCTTCCTATTTGTTTACCTGGCAGGATGATCAGGATGCGGTATTGAAGTTCTCGGTTGGATTATTGTTGGACAGTGATGCAGAAATTGCCAATATATTGGGCAGATTAGGTGCTATCACCTCCAATTTTTTCTTTTATTTTTTATTCGGGTTGCCTTCCTTTGCGTTGTGTTATGTTTTTTTTCTCATCGGGAGGCAATTGATCATTAAAAGACCCCTATCCAGGCTTTCTGAAAAGATGTTTTCCCTGATGATTCAGGTTCTCTTTTTTTCTATTCTGTTAGCTTTCCTTTTCCAAGGCTTTTCTTTTCCTATGGGTGGTGGATTTGGAACCATTGTCAGTGACTGGCTCGTTAGATTTCTGGGTCAGTTAGGTACCTTCCTGCTTTTTCTTTTCATAGGAGTGAGCCGGTTTTTGTGGTATTTAAATCCGCCATTGGTTGGACAACCGCTACCAGATCTTATGCGGCAAATCAGGCTTAACCTTTTTAAAAGGGAAAAATTTTCGGAAGATGCTTTTGGACTGGGAGAAATGAAGGACAAGGATCTGGTAGAAATTACAGCGGCAATGCCCATTGTGAGTGAACCATTTGCTGAGCCTGTTTTACCCGGAACACAGCTGGCCCTGGAGGTGGGCAGAGATTTATTTTTAGATCCCGTGGTCCAGCCCAAAAAAATGGATCAGGGTACTGCATTTCTTGAACTGGAAAATCAGCCCGCAGCGGTAACACCTGAAACATTAAAGGAATCTTTTATTGCTGGTGCAGGTTTGTCAGAGGCCATTGGAGAAAATATGGATCATACCGAACCTTATGACCCAACCCTCGATTTATCCTCCTTTGAACAACCTATACTACAATTACTATACGATTACGCAGAGCAGCAGGTAGAAATTGACAGGGAGGAACTGGAAACCCATAAAGACCAGATCATAGAAACATTGCTTCATTATAAGATTGAAATCACTAAAATTAGAGCTACCGTTGGCCCAACCGTTACCTTATACGAAATTATTCCTGCACCGGGCGTCAGAATTTCCAAAATTAAAAATCTGGAAGATGATATTGCTTTAAGTTTATCTGCGTTAGGTATTCGGATTATTGCTCCTATTCCGGGTAAAGGTACCATCGGTATTGAAGTGCCCAATAAAAAGAAGCAGATGGTCTCCATGAAAGAAGTCCTGGCGTCTGATAAATTTAAGCGCGCAAAAATGGATCTTCCCATTGCGCTGGGCAAAACGATTAGCAATGAGGTTTTTGTAGTTGATCTTGCTAAAATGCCGCACCTTTTGATGGCGGGTGCTACAGGTCAGGGTAAATCGGTAGGGATTAATTCAATTCTGATGTCTTTGCTGTATAAAAAACATCCCTCACAGGTAAAATTAGTGTTAATTGATCCCAAGAAAGTAGAATTATTCCCCTATTCCCAGTTGGAGCATCATTTCCTTGCTTTTTTGCCAAATCAGGATGAACCCATCATTACAGATACAGCAAAAGTTATTTATACCTTAAATTCCCTTTGTATTGAAATGGACAACAGGTACGATTTGCTGAAAAAGGCCAGTGTCAGGAACATCAGGGAGTATAATGAAAAGTTTGTTCAGCGAAAACTCAATCCTTTGAAAGGGCATCGGTTTTTACCTTTCATTGTATTGGTGATTGATGAATTTGCCGATTTAATTATGACGGCAGGTAAAGAGGTGGAGATTCCAATCGGGCGATTAGCTCAATTGGCCCGTGCTGTTGGTATTCACTTGATTATCGCAACACAACGTCCATCGGTAAACATTATTACCGGTGTAATCAAAGCCAACTTCCCGGCAAGAATTGCCTATAAGGTGACCTCAAAAATTGATTCCAGAACAATTCTTGATACTGGTGGGGCAGAACAATTGATTGGTAGGGGAGATATGCTCCTTTCCGTAGGGGGTGAAATGGTTCGTTTACAAGGTGCTTTTATTGATACACCAGAGGTGGAAAAGGTTATTGAGTTTATTTCGGCTCAGCAGGGTTATCCGGAGCCCTATTTCTTACCCGAGTTCCAGGGGGATGATCCTGAAAATGCAAGAGCAGATTTAAAATATACCGATCTGGATGATATGCTGGAAGATGCCGCCCGTTTAATTGTAAGTAACAAACAGGGCTCTACTTCCATGATTCAACGTCGTCTCAGGCTGGGTTACAATCGTGCCGGTCGGATTATGGATCAGCTGCAGTCGCTGGGGATTGTTGGTGCAGCTGACGGGAGTAAACCCAGAGAAGTCTTGATATACGACGAACAGGAATTAGAGAGATATTTAGCAGATTTAAGGTCGAAAAAGTAGCGTTGTATTTACTTTTCAGATAAAAATGCGTTACATTTAAAACAAAAATGCTATGGAACCGATAATGGTTTATTTTGAAAGCATCCCTTCGCGAGATCGTTCAATACTACTTGCGGGTGGCATTGCTTTTTTCTGGCTCATAGAGACTGCCTTTCCTTTATTCAGATTTTCATATAGAAAATGGAAACATGCAGGCATCAATATTTTTTTTACCCTGACAACCATTATCGTCAATTTTGCCCTGGCTTTTTTATTGCTTCAAACCAGCCGCTGGACCCAGGAAAATCATTGGGGTCTTCTCACCTATTTGAACCGGATTCCTTTAATTGGCTACACTATCCTAGGTTTAATGGGGCTCGATTTGATAAGTGCTTATTTTATTCACTGGCTGGAACACAAAGTAAGGTTCATGTGGCGTTTCCACCTCATTCACCATACCGATATTCATGTTGATACGACAACGGCAAACAGACATCATCCGGGTGAAAGTTTATTCCGGTTTATTTTTACCACGCTGGCTGTATTTATTCTGGGAGCCCCTGTTTGGATGATTATGTTGTATCAGGCATTATCAGTAGTGCTTTCTCAATTTAACCATGCAAATATCAGGTTACCGGAAAAACTGGACCAATGGCTGAGTTTAGTCATTGTGACACCCAATATGCATCATGTTCATCATCACTATATATTACCTCAAACGGATTCCAATTATGGAAATATTTTTTCAATCTGGGACAGGATTTTTAGAACTTTCAGCTATATGAAACAGGAAGATATCAAATACGGCATTGATACCCATTTAGCTGAAAATGAACATTCCAGGATTTCCAGGATGCTTAAAATTCCATTTGAACCATACAAATCACCGGTTGGTGGAAAATTCACCTCTAACGGGGAATAAAGAAAAGAGGCTACCTTTTTAGACAGCCTCTTCTATCTTTTACTTCAAATTTCGGGTGTACTTAAGGTGGCCAGGGATGCTTCGATTTCCTGAGTTGTCACCTCGTGTTTCACTAATCTATTGGAGAAATAGTCATCATAAGACTGCATATCAAAATGGCCATGACCACAAAGATTGAATAAAATGGTTTTTGATTCGCCTGATATTTTAGCAGCTATCGCCTCCTGCACGACGGTTGCAATGGCATGGGAAGCCTCAGGTGCCGGAATTATACCTTCTGCCTGTGCAAACATGACACCTGCCTGGAAACATTCCAGCTGATCGTGTGATCTTGCTTCAATTAATTTATCCTTTAGCAACTGGCTTACGATAACACCGGCACCATGATAACGCAGTCCACCTGCATGAATAGGAGCGGGAACAAAATGGTGACCAAGGGTGTACATAGGGAGTAAGGGCGTCATTCCCACGGTATCACCGAAATCGTAGCGGAAAACGCCTCGTGTCAATTTTGGACAACTGGCTGGTTCTGCAGCAATACATCGAATATGCTTTCCTTCTTCCAGATTCAGGCGCAGAAAAGGAAAGGAAAGACCTGCGAAATTCGACCCGCCACCAAAAGGAGCGACTACTATATCAGGCATATCCCCAGCCATTTCCATTTGTTTGATAGCCTCCTGACCTACAATGGTCTGGTGCATTAAAACATGATTCAAAACACTGCCCAATGCATACTTGGTATGTTCATCGGAAGCGGCTCTTTCAACGGCTTCCGAAATGGCAATACCAAGACTTCCGGGTGAGTCTGGATCCATTTCTAAAATACTGCGGCCAGCCTGGGTATGATTGGTAGGGGAGGAGAAAACCTTTGCGCCCCAGGTATTCATCATTAATTTTCGATAAGGCTTATGGTCATAGCTTACCTTCACCATATACACTTCGCATTCAATACCAAAATGTTGACAAGCAAATGATAAGGCAGAACCCCACTGACCTGCTCCGGTTTCAGTGGTAATTCTTTTGACTCCTTCCTGTTTGTTATAGTAGGCCTGAGGAACAGCTGTATTGGGCTTATGGGAACCAGCAGGACTTACCCCTTCATATTTATAATATATTTTTGCTGGCGTATCAAGCGCTTTTTCCAGTTCATAGGCACGGTAGAGGGGCGACGGGCGCCAGATGGCATACAAATCTCTCACTTCATCAGGGATTTCAACCCATTTTTCCGGTGTTACTTCCTGTTTAATCAGTTCCATAGGGAAAAGAGGTGCCAGCGCCTCCGGGCCTATGGGTTGTAATGTTCCCGGATGTAATGGTGGCAGTGGTTTATTGGTCATACTGGCAATGATATTATACCAATGTGACGGCATTTCTTTTTCACTCAGAATAAATTTTCGGTTTTTCATAGTTTTTTTTTATGGTGAACAGATATACTTACTAATATAAATAATCCCCACCGGGTTTTTTATTTTTTTAATAACATTTTGTCAGTTTACATGCTATATTCGCATTTTTCAACCTTAAAAGGTAATATATCATCAAAACGTCGTTTTTGAAAAAAAGTGGAGAACTAAATATGGTTCTTGCCACCTTAAGTTTTGCGCTGATGGGAGCAATCACCAAATTATTGGGAAACAGGTATCCTTCTGTAGAACTTGTATTTTTCCGGAATCTGATAGGAACTATGCTGATTTTAATTTCTATCTGGAACAAACCATTAATTCAAACAGGAGGCAAATGGAATCTTTTAGTATTTAGAGGTAGTATTGGCGCTACTTCCCTTTTTGCCTTTTATTATTGCCTTACTAAAATGCAGTTGGCGGTTGCTAATACTTACAATCTGACATATCCGCTATTTATCGGTTTTATGTCGGTCTTCATATTGAAAAAAAAACTTTCATGGACCCAATGGATGACAATTATCATTGGGTTTACAGGTGTATTATTTATATTCAGACCCGATATGAATTATCCGCTAAAATATCATCTGATCGGTTTGTATAGTGGTCTTGGAACTTCGCTGGGATACTTGTCGATACATTTTTTGGGAAAATATTACGATCGGAGAGCCATCTTACTTTCTTTTTTAATTGGGGGTCTGCTGCTGAGTTGTTTATCATTTTTGATCAGTTTGTTTTATCAGCATGCCGCTGTTGATTTTTTTCTGTCACCCTTTATTATGCCTCAGGGACTGGACTGGATGCTTATACTTTTAATGGCAGTTATTGCGTTAATCGGGCAATCATTTGTTACCAGGGCTTTTAGTGTTGGAAAACCGGCAGTAGTTGGGACGCTTAATTTTCTGCAAATACCTTTTGCCTGGCTGGCAGGCCTCTTTTTAGGCGATTTAAATTACAACCTTTATACTTATTTTGGTATTTTCTTAGTATTATTAAGTGGAATCTGGATGTCCCGTCTTACGAATCAGGAAAGTAAGCTCATGTAATATCAGAAATGTTATCTTTTTTAACCGAAATGCTAAGTAGATGAAAAGACTTTTTAAAAGCTTCTATATTTTTTCAACGTTGGTTTTAGCCTTATTGGTAACAACATGCGCTAAAAATCCTGTAACGGGAAAAAGAGAAGTGATGTTAATTTCAGAAGCGGATGAAATAAAATTAGGTGCCGAGTCAGATCCTGAAATCATTGCAGAATTTGGCATACTGGAAAATCCGGCCCTACAGGCATTTATCAATGAAAAAGGAAATGAAATGGCTAAAATTAGCCATCGGTCTTCGCTCCCTTTTCATTTTAAAATTTTAGATTCTCCCGTAGTGAATGCTTTTGCATTACCTGGAGGCTATGTTTACTTCACAAGGGGAATATTGGCCCACTTTAATAATGAAGCCCAGTTTTCCGGCGTTTTAGGCCATGAAATTGGTCATGTTACGGCAAGACATGGTGCCAATCAATACAGTAAACAGATACTTGCTGAACTCGGACTTGCCATTGGATCAAGTATTTCGAAGGAATTGGAAGCTTTTGCAGAGATTGCGGGTGTAGGTATGCAATTGTTATTTATGAAATTTGGCAGGGCTGATGAATCGCAATCGGATGAACTGGGCGTGGAATATGCAACTAAAACGGGTTATGATTGTGTTCAGATGGCCGATTTTTTTAAAACACTTGATAAATTGGGAGGTAGTGAGGAAGGAAGACTACCTGCTTTCTTAAGCACCCATCCCGCACCGCTGGATCGTTATGAAAAAGTAGGGGATTTAACCAAAACCTGGAAGGAAAAATTTCCAGATAAGGCTTTTTCAGTAAATCGCGAGTCCTATTTAAAAAGAATAGAGAATCTTCCGTATGGCGAAGACCCTCAGCAAGGTTTTGTTGAAAAAGACGTGTTTTATCATCCCGGACTCGCTTTTTTATTTCCAGTTCCCAAAGACTGGACCCTAACCAATTCACCTGCTGAAGTGACAATCACAGAAAAATCAGGAAAAAGTCTGTTAATATTTGACCTGGCCAAGGGAAATGATGTTCAGGCGGCATTAAAGGAAACGCTGGACGAAAATGAATTGGAACTAATCAAGGATAAAAAAAGAAGAATTAACGGATTTCAGGCACTGGAAGCGGAATTATCGCAGAAAACACCGGATAAAAGTGCTGAACCTTTAACCATAAAATTGACGCTCATAGAGGATGGTGATAAAATATACCGATTCCTTGCCATTGCACAGGGAAAGGATGTAAGTGCTTTTTTTACCGCTATGAATAAAACCACAGATGGGTTTAACAGGTTAACAGACAGTGAAAAATTAAACAGACAGGTCGAGCGGATTGCTATTGTATCTGTAAAAAGGAATGGTTCTCTGGCCGAAATTTTAACAGACTTTAATATGCCTGTATCCAGACATAAAGAGTTAGCTATTTTAAATGGCATGGAGCTAACCGATAGCGTTAGTAAAAATATGTTAATCAAAATAGTAAAAAATTTAAAACCGGAATAACAAAGGCTTAATGTTTCATATTGTTTATGCTGTTTTGTTGATATTTTTTCTTGGTTTGCCATTAATGGGGCAGGATTTATCTGCCCCATTAATGAAAGACACTTTTTTTATTTACAAAGGGCAACCCAGGAGTGCCTTGTTTTTTGGAACTGATATTGGGGAAAAGGTATTACTGCAGCATTGGAAATTATTTCTAAAGGAGAAATTCAATACTTCCCTGAAACCTGATTTTAAGAATAAAACATCGTCCTATTTTAAAACCAGGGAAATTCTTTCTGCAAATTATTTTGATGCCTCTCCCACCTTGCTGCATGTGGCTGTAATTCAGATTAAAAAAGACTCCCTGGTGTGGATTTTATTCGCTGATAAAGAGGTCTTCACTGAAAAATGGCAAAGTTTAGCCGATGATTTCCTCATTAGTAAACTTCCTGTCATGTATCATTTGGTTTTCGATGTTTTAAAAAAGGATGTGCATTTTTTAGAAAAGGAATTGGATAGTTATCGAAATAAGTTAATCAGTAACCGAAAATTAATATCAAAACTGGAAAAAGAGAACTTTTCCCTGGAAGGATTAATTCGGGAAGAGGAAGATGCCTTGAGGGCTATGATACAAACATTGGCGGATAAAATTAAAAAATGGGAAAAACTAAAGGCCGTTCCCTGATTTTTCCTTCACCGTTTCATAAATAAACCGCATTCCATCGAGGGTTAGATTCGGATCTATTTCATAAAAAAAATCTTTCAGGGGGTGTAAAATAGCAGATAGACCACCTGTTGCAATAACTGGAAATGGTTGCTTCAATTCCTTTCGAATGGCCTCGACCGTGTGTTTGATAAGTCCAATATAGCCAATCAATACGCCACTTTGAATAGCTTGAACCGTATTTTTTCCTAATACTGAGGCAGGTAAAACAAGAGGTACTTCAGGAAGTTGTGCCGTACCTTTAAAGAGAGAAAGAGTTGCCGTTTTTAATCCGGGAGCAATAGAAACACCCAAAATACCTTTTGTTTTACTCACGGTTGTCATAGTTAAAGCAGTTCCAAAATCGATAACTATAGTATCTGATGGATATCGGTTATATGCGGCAAAGGCATTGGAAACGATATCTGTGCCAATTTCATCGCTGGCGATGATTCTCATATTGAGTTTTTGAAAAAGTTGACTTCCAATCAACAAAGGTCTTACTTTAAAATGCACTGTTAAGGCATTTATCCATAAAGGGGTCAGGGTAGGAACCACACTGCTGATTACAATATCTGAAATTTCTGAGGGATTAACTTCATTTTCCACTAATTTTGCATACAGCGCATTGGCATAATAATGTTTATCATCGGGCGGTGGGTGAGAGGAAAATCGCCATATCCCTGTCCAGCCTTCTTCCGTCCACATGCCGGTAACTATATTGGAATTTCCAATATCAACTGCCAATAATTTCCCATTCATCCTTCATCCTTTTATTCCGTGGAACAAAATATTAAGATTATCTGTAAAATGATTCAACTTGACCTAATTTTTCTCTATCTCCCTATTTCCACTACGATCAACCATGCTGGATTTATCCGTTCTTTTTCAAGTGTATTAATCCATGCCTGTTGGATACTTTTTGTAAGTTGTCCTCTTTTATTCCATTTTTCAGGACTGCAAAGGCAACCTAAAGAGGGCGTACAAGGAAAATAAGGTGCTTTCTCATAAAAAGTTGGATCTATAGTTGTTCCATGGGCTATAATTTCAGTACGGCCTAATTTACCGGCATCATAAACTTCCCAAAGAGAGGGAAAATGCTCAATTACAGGCATCAAGAGTTGTTTATAGGTGAATTCCCCGGTATTATAGCCTTTAAAAAATAAATTATCATGCTCGAAGGGCATTACCATTTGTACGTTTTTTGTTGGCCCGATCCAACCATTATCTGAGTGATCATAACCTGTGATGCGATATAATCCCTGCGGAGTATTTCCATTTGTGAGGTAATAGGGTAAATTGGATATAGAACGTGCGAGTTGCATGAATTTAAGCGGATTTCCCTGCTGATCTGCCAGCCAGGTACCATTCTTTTTCCTGATCATCAGATAGCCTGGTATATTTCTGTCTGAATACTGGAAACTACAAAGTATATCGGCCTCTTTTAACAATTCAGCATGTAAAAAGTGATCTTCTCCGGGATATTCACAATGTGCAGAAAACCATCTTTTTTGGTAAGCCCGGTGCCAGCCGGAATGGTAAATCCTATGGGAAGATGATATTTTGGGAAATAATTGTGCATTAGCCAGGTACTCGAGTGCCATTGCCTGATTTTTGGCATTTTCCAGCATTGGCCAGACCTGCAGTAATTCTTTTCCAAAAGTTAGGGGATACAAGGTATAGAGCATTTCCAGAAATGCCCGTTGAATTTCAGGATTAAAAGCTGGGAGCTTTTCAATAAAACGGGGAATTTTTGCTTCCCATTCTTTAGGGGCATATAACATCAGTTCCATAGCCCAAAATGCCTTTAACCACTTGTTTTCATCCTTTCCCGGGTTACTGGATGCATAAACCAGGGAATCTATCTCCCTTTTGAGGGTCAATGCAGTCGTTTTCCTGTTTTTGGCATTAGCAAAAGAAAAAGAAATTTTTTCTTGTCCAAATAGAAGATTTACTTTGATAAAAGTAACAATCAAAAGAAGTATGGTGTTCTGTTTCATAAATCTCTGTTGAATCAATGAAGCGGTCTCTTTTTTATCATCCCTCCTTTGGTATCTTTAACAGGGTGTTGGACAACAAAGGCAGTTGGATCAATTTTTTCAATTTCAAGAAGTAATTTGGTTACTTCCAGTCTTGTCACCACACAAAATAACACATTACTCTCTTTTTCAAATGCGCCTCTTGATCCAAATCCTTTATCTGATTTAAAAACGGTCACTCCTCTTCCGAGCTCTACCGTGATTTGTTCCTTGATTTCCTCGTTTTTGGTGGAAACAATGAGAACGCCCAGGTATTCTTCGACGCCGTTAATAATAAAATCTACCGTTTTGGAAGCTGCTAAATAGGTCAGCATCGAATACATAGCCGTTTCCATATTGGTGAGAAGGATAGCAAAGCTAAATAACAGGATATTAAACAAGGCGATGAAATCACCAACGGACAGGCTGCTTGTACGGCTTACAGAAATGGCCAATACTTCCGTTCCATCGATAACAGCCCCACCCCGAATAGATAAACCAATGCCGGAACCTAAGAAAAATCCGCCAAAGATAGAAATAAGGAGTTTGTCTTGCGTAATGGTGGGCAGGCTGATAAAATGAACCAGAATGGCTAATAATAAAATAGCCACACTACTTTTTACAGAAAAAGGAAGGGATATCTGACGGGCTCCTAAAACGATAAATGGCAGATTAACTAAAATGATCAGTAGGGATAAATCGATGCCTGAAATGATTTTCAATAAAAGTGACATACCCATGGCGCCACCGTCCAGAAAATTATTGGGGAGTAAAAATCCTTTTAAACCAATGCTTGCCATAAAGACACCACTTAGTACAAACAGGAAATCCTTGACATGTCTGGTGTAAATCAGGTTTTTAAGGGGAGAGATAAATGTGATTGCCATAATGGAAGTTATTTACTTTTTTCCAGTGTCATTCAGTACCTTACAGCGGTATGAAAATTCAACTTTACAAATTGAAGCTGTTTTTATTCCATTAAACACCTGATGGATAATCCCTGGTTTTTATTAAAACTTTCTCTTGATACATAATTAAATTCATTATATAAATATCGCGACCACGCTTCTGTGCCGTTGGGTGTTGATGACCACCATAAACCATAATATCCAAGTCCGGCGAAAGAACCTGCTACGTCCCGGTATCCACCGGGCAGTGCTGAAAAATAACTTAGATTAGTAGCCCATGCATTGGGGATTAACCAAAAAGAAATACCAGTGGCTTTCAATTTTCCGCCAGCGACATCGGATCCACCAAGAAAGTTTGTTAAGATAGTCCAATCTTCATCAGAAGGAATCTTCCATCCGGCAGGGCAAAGTTTTCTCGAATCAGATACGGCATACCAATTATAAAGCTTACCGTAAACATCCTGATTATCAGAAGAATTATTTGAAAAGGACCAGGCACCTTCCGACGCATTCTGCCATAATGCATC
>Ga0172372_10001539_pt1 | contig 35760 bp, 38 predicted proteins | sample LakKiv5m_2_FD_114544 | JGI IMG/M metagenome (GOLD analysis project Ga0172372, IMG submission 114544) | Freshwater microbial communities from Kabuno Bay, South-Kivu, Congo - kab_092012_9.5m | ecosystem: Environmental > Aquatic > Freshwater > Lake | place: Democratic Republic of the Congo... | reverse complement strand
TTGGGATTATTGCGTAGCTGTTCTAGGGATATTAGCGGCAGTTCGCGCACGAACTCTACGTCCACTAGATGCCAGCGCGGATTTTCTTTGGTGCTTTTCTCGTCGAAGTATTTAGAGCGGGGGTCGAACTGCGTCGGGTCGGCGTAGGGTTTAGATGCGATGCGGCAGATACCAGCTATGCCCGAGGGGTTAGCGTTACTGTGATAGAAAAACGCCTCATCACCGACGCGCATCTCATCACGCATAAAATTACGCGCTTGATAGTTGCGCACCCCGTCCCACATATTGCGTTTGACCTTCTTGAGGTCTTGTATGGAGAACGCTTCAGGTTCGGATTTCATTAGCCAGTAAGCCATATTAGTTATATTACTCTAGACTGCCGCCATCGCCGCCTCCCCGGCATGTTTAGCTAACATCTCTGCTTGTTTATTGCCGCCGATAAAATCCCAAGGGCGCTTGCTACCAGCCAGCCAGTTATCAAAAACAAAATGTTTGTAAGTCTTAGAATCGAGTAATTTTTTGTAGATATTCGCGCCAGTGTTGCCTGATTTATATACTTTAATGAATAGCTCGGCGAGAGATTGATCGCCGCGCGAGATTAGTGCCTGCACTTCAGCCCATTTGTAACTTTCGGCGCGCAGTTCTATGCCAGTCCCCGCGAAAGCGCGCTTGAAGAGATTAAGTTTTTTTTCGGCGTGACTGTCGATGCCGAAATCCTGAAAAGGCGTTTGTGCTTTTGGGGTAAAGACGCTGCAACCCCAGATTAGTTTAATTTGCTTATATTTTGCGCGTAGATCTAGTAATAAATTTATAGTCGCTTGAATATCCTCATCGGTTTCGTATGGTAGTCCGACCATGCCATAGAATTTGACCGACTTGAGACCAGCACTAGCAGCAGCTTCTACTGCATTATAGATAGCTTCTTGCGGTAGTTTCTTGTTGATGATATCTCTAAGACGCTCGGAGCCAGATTCTATCGCGATAGTTATATTATTGACACCTAGGGTTTTAAGTAGTGTGCAGATCTCCGCCGTGATAGTAGTAGCGCGCATAGAGGCTACTTGTACTTTTAATTCAGGCTGAATTAGTGATTTGCGTTTGACTAGCCAGTGCAGTAGGTCTATAAACTCAGGATGCTGCGACACGCTCGCTCCTAGTAGCCCAAGATTATTAGTGTAAGAGAGCAGTTCTTCAGCGCGTGGAATAAGATCGCCATCAAGATCCGGCGTCCTAAAAGGCAAAGCTAGATAGCTAGCAAGACAGAAGCGACATAGTTCTGGGCAGCTGCGTACGACTTCTAAGAGCCCAGTATCCTTCCACGCTGCATCTGGCGCTATCACTGAGCTGTAGGCTAGTTGCTTGGCTGTTGCGCGAGCGCGTTCGATGTTCTTGGGCTTCAAGCTCGGCACATATATTCCGGGGATAGCGGCGAGTTGTTTAAGATCGCGCCCATGCTTAGTAAGCACCGAGATAATCTCAGGTACTGTATCTTCGCTATCACCAATAGTGATGAAATCGAAAAACGCTGCCCAAGGCTCTGGGTTAGCGCTCAGCACTGGTCCACCACCATATATAAGAGGGTGCTCAGCGCCGCGCTCGCTAGCTAATAGCGGGATATTGAGCTTGTCTAGAATAAACAAGAGATTGATAAAATCTAATTCCCAAGAAATAGAGAAACTTAATAGATCTAGCTCACGGTCGTGGATTTCATTCCAGCTAGTGAAATATCTAGTCGCGTGAGTGCGCGGGTCAGTAGCGAAGAGCTTGAAGATCGTTTGGTAGCCAAGGCTAGCCATACCCACCTCATAGGTGTTGGGGAAGCAGTTAAGCACCCGCAGTTCGCCGCCTTTAGTCCTATTAAATAGTAGGGTTTCGTTATGCAATCTTATTAAGTATAGCGATTATGCTATGCTTGTTATCCCGAATGCCTATCAAGCCAGTAGCCAAATCCACGACCACGCTATTAGAAATGAATGAGCGTATAGATCATGCAAGCATGCTTGCTTATTGTGACACGCAAAATCCAGGGCACGAAGGGTTAAAGAAGAGATATAGGTTAGATATTTACTTTAACCAACTTGACAAAAAAGTTTTAGATGAAATACCGGTAAGGTTAATATCATTAGCGGAGCAAACTGGTGATCGGATCCAAGCTGAAGTAGATATTTTTCGAGGTGAATTTTGTCCACTGATGCTCGATTGGTTTGAGAGGTTGGTCAGTTTAACAAATATTCAAAAGCCCTATATCAAGACATCAAAAGATCCTAAGCGTTCAGGTGGAGCAGAGTTTCCCGCGAATATGGCTCAAGATGCGATAACCAAGCTTAGTAACCGTATCGAGGATAGTATAAGGTTATATCGAGAACAGCTAGATGAGGTATATCACGTCGTTGGAGGTCAGAGCTGTTACGAGTGGCTACAAGAGCAAAAGACTAAGTTAAAATTAGCGCTTAATTTCTGAAACTAAAGCCCTTAAACCCAGCAAATAACTATCCACCCCAAAACCACAGATTTGCCCGATACAAACAGCGGCAGTTAGTGATTTATGTCTAAAATCTTCGCGTCTATGAATATTAGAGATATGCACTTCTACCACTGGTAGCTTAACTGCTGAGATAGCATCACGAATTGCAACGCTAGTGTGAGTATAGGCAGCAGGATTAATAACTATGCCCGCACTGCCATCAGCAAGAGCAGCTTGAATACGATTAACTAGCTCGCCTTCGATATTAGATTGATAGAACTCCGCTTGAACTCCAAGGCTAGCTGCAAGTTCCGCGACTTTAGAATTAATCTCTTCCATAGTAAGAGTGCCGTAGGTCTCAGGCTCGCGCTTGCCTAGTAGATTAAGATTGGGTCCGTGTATAACTAGTATTTTCATGCTTTAGCCTTTTTAAGATCGTCAGCAAGCTTGGCGACAAGGTCTAATAGCTCCATAGGGCTAAAGGGTTTGGTGAAGAAATAATCCGCACCGACGGATTTTGCCCAGTCTTTGTCGGTTTGTTTGCCTTTGGCGGTGAGCATAATGACTATGATGTCTTTAAGGCTTTCGCTGTTTTTGATTTTTTCGCAAACCTCGAAACCTGAGTAGGCTGGCATCATTACATCTAGAACTAGTATGTCTGGTTTGCTTGCTTCTAGTTTCTCTAGAGTGTCTTTGCCGTCTATCGCTTCATCGATGATATAACTCTCTGCTTGCAGAGTAGCTCTCACCAGTAGTCTTAGTGAAGGCTCGTCGTCAGCTATTAGTATTTTGGTTTGAGACATTGTATCTACACTATTATAACCTGTCGTTTGCCATCGTCATCCTGAGCCGCCCGTCATTGCGAGCGTAGCGAAGCAATCCCCATACGCCGCCCATGGGGTCGCCACGTCGCTTTGCTCCTCGCCACGCCCACTGCGTGGGCTCGCGATGACGAGTATTGCTGTCGTGTTATGCTCGGAGGTGGATTGCTTCGTCGCGCTCTTGACGCTTCTTGCAATGACGAGAATCATGTCCTTAAAACTTTGCACCGGCACTAAAAAAGGTATTACGCTGGCTAGCACCAAAGCAGCTCGAGAACTAAGGCCTACTCAGGCTTTGGTGCGCGAAGCTTTGCTTAATATCATGCATAATCTTGTTGATTTGGCAAGTCTAGATATGCTGGATTTGTATGCGGGCATAGGTACTGTGGGTTTAGAGTTCTTAAGCTCTGGAGTCAATTCTTGTGTTTTTGTCGAAAAAGACCGCGATTGTCTTAGGGTTTTAAAAGAAAATATCAAAAAACTTGATTTTATTGAGAATAGTCGCATTGTCGCAAAACCGCTACCCAAGGCATTTTCCAGCCTTGCTGGACTTCAGTTCGATTTGATTTTTGCCGATCCGCCATATGCTGACGATAAAGCCACGCTGATTATTAAAGAGATTTTAGACAAGCGTTTATTAAAACCCGGTGGTTTTTTGATTTGGGAGGCAGCTGGACAGTCCAAGGGGAAACCCGCTCCAGTAGAGGGTTTTGGGCTGCAGCTGGTCAAGCAAAAATCATATGGTGATACCAGCATTTATATAGTTCAGGGCTAAAAACCAGTCAGCAACAGTAAAATTTGTAAAAAATTTTAGTTTCAGAGCTTTACATTCAGAGTATAAACAAGTACACTTATTGCTGTTGTTAAGTAAGACGAGTAGAAAGTATTCTCTAAGTCGCTTAATGACTGGCTTTGCGAAAAGCCCAAAAAGGAGATAATAAATGAACAAAGCAGAATTAGTAGATCGCGTATCAGAAGCTACCGGTCAAGCAAAATCAGAAGTAGATAATTCACTAAGAGCAATTCTTGGTGTTATCACTGAAGAACTTAGTAAAGGTAACAAAATCACTCTAGTTGGTTTTGGTACTTTCGAGCGTCGTAACAGAAAAGCTCGTACTGGTGTAAACCCACAAAACCCAACTCAAAAAATCAAGATCCCTGCTAAGAAAGCACCTGCTTTCACAGCTGGTTCTGAGCTTAAATCAGCTGTGCAGACAGGCAAAGCGCCTTCTCTTGCTGGTATCAAGAAAATCGCAGCTACTAAATCAGCAGCTAAAGCTAAAGTGAAAGCAGCTAAATCAGCTGGTAAGAAAAAAGCTGGCGGAGCTAAGAAAAAAGCTAAGCGCTAGATCTAACTTATTGTGAGCCTCGCGGGGATTGCTTCGCTCCGCTCGCAATGACGTTTTGCTTAAAAGCCCCGGGTGAAAGCTCGGGGCTTTTAATTTACAGGTCTGGACATTAAATTCAACACCGCTTCTATAGGGCTTACTTCGCCGTCTAGTATTTTTTTCACTTGGGTAATGATAGGCAGCTCTAGCCCGCGTTCTTGGCAGATGCGATACACAGCGTGAGTGGTATTTACTCCTTCGACCACTTCACCGATAGAACCGATGATGTCATGAAGTTTTTTGCCTTTGGCTAAGAGGAAGCCGACTCTATGGTTGCGGCTAAGGTTAGAGGAGCAAGTGGCGATAAGATCGCCAATACCAGCTGGGCTGAGTAGAGTGGAGGGCTGGGAGTCATAGAGCGCGGTGAACTTGCCGATTTCATGCAGTCCGCGAGTGATTAAGCTGGCTTTAGCGCTTTCACCGAGCTCTAGAGCGTCGATGCAGCCTGCGGCTATAGCGATTACATTCTTGAGTGCAGCACAGAGCTCTACGCCGCGCACATCAGTGCTTGAATATACTCTAAGAGTTGGACCAGAGAATGCTTGCTGCACTGTCTCAGCGATTTGTTGCTGGCGCGCAGCGACTACAGCTAACATCGGTTTGCCGCGTATCATCTCTGTAGCAAGGTTGGGTCCAGCGAAGACGGCAAGAGGATTATTAGGCAAGTAACTTGCGATAATTTCGCTAGGCGTGCGCAGGCTGGTAGGCTCTATGCCTTTGGAGCCGCTGACGATTATTGCAGTTTCGGGAATACAGCGCAGTTCTTTTAGGCGGCTGAAAACCTCAGCTACACCCTTAAGCGGAATAGAATTAAGAATAATGGGACAATCAGCTAGGTCACGTAAATTATTTGTGATAAATATAGAGTCGAGATATTTTTGTACTACTGGTTTTTTGAAACGACGGGTCGCGTTGAGTCTGCGCACGCGCTTAGCATCGTAATCCCAGAGTATTATCTCGCGCCCAGTTTTTTGCCCCAGTACATAGGCTATAGTGTTGCCCCAAGCGCCGGCTCCTAATATGCCTATTTTTTGATTTTGCTCAGACACTTCGTTAATTATAGTAGAGTTATAAGCGAGGATAGGCTATATTTAACTATGTATTACCTATTTTTGCGCCTAGATACTATATATATGTAGTCTCTTGAGGGGCTAGTGTTATGACTTCTAGCGATAAATACCAGCCTCTAATAGCCGCCCAGCAGCGCGCAGATAAGACGCAGGCTTTTGATCGCATATTATTTTTAGGTTTACCTTTGGATTTTTTTGATTTAAGTCAAGCTAGCCTTATTCCAGCAGGAGCTTTTGTAGCTAGTCTTAATCTAGAGAATGTCGCACTAGCTGTCGAAAACCCAGAGTTTAAGCGTATTATCAGCTCAGCTGATTTAGTTTTGGCTGATGGTGAGGCGGTGGTGCTTGCGGCTAATTATTTATCGCACACAGTTACTAATTCCGATAATCAGCCTCAGAACAAATTAAAGAAAATACACAAAGTCGCTGGCATAGATTTAGCAGAAATTTTACTCTTAAAACATGACAGAATTGCCATTTTAGGATCTACGACAGAAGTAATTGCTAAATTACAGGAGAAATTTGCAGAAAAAATAGTTTTTGCTCATCACGGATTTTTTGCTCTAGGTGAATCGGAGTATATTGCTAGGCAAATTGGAGCTAGCGGCGCAGAAATTTTATTAGTTGGCATGGGCGCACCGGCTCAAGAAAAGTTTATTTATGACTATAAAAAATATTTTTCTTCAACTACTGCTCTTGCTGTCGGTGGAGCACTAGATGTCTTGGCTGGAGCGCATTCTCGGGCTCCGGCATGGATGATAAATCTCAAACTCGAGTGGTTATTTCGTATATTACAGGAACCTTTTAGGCTAAAACGAATCTTTTTGAGAGTACCAAGGTTTTGTTCACTAATTGCCTCAACGTATTTTTATCGAGGTTAGGGAAAATAAAATCTGGGCACAAAGAAATTGGCAAAGATCTCAACAAGTTGTCAAATTATATTTGCATAATTTAGCAACTTGTCATATGATGCAAATGGGTCATCATTCGGGAAAAATTTGGAGGAAAATCAAATGGCCGTAAAGAAAAAGAAAGCAGCTAAAAAGCCTGCAGCTAAAAAAGCAGCTCCTAAAAAGAAAGCAGCTAAAAAGCCAGCAGCTAAAAAGCCAGCTAAGAAGAAAGCAGCTAAGAAGAAGAAGTAAGCTTCGACTTCAAGCTAATTGAATCAAATGAAAAGACGGGTTAATGCCCGTCTTTTTGTTTTTAGATATAATTAAACTATGGTCAAAATTAATCTTGCTAAAACAGGCTTCAATACAGCAAAGGAGCTTAGTGCTATTAGCAGTCAGTTATTAGTAGTCGCCCAGTTCACAGGCGAGAGCTCTAAAGAATTTAAAAGCATAGATAAATTTTTGGATTCTAAATTAAGCGCCGAAATTAAGGCGGAGGATTTTAAGTTTGACATTGGTTCAACACTAGTTGTGAAAACTAGAGAAAAAATTCAAAAAGTTTTATTAGTTGGCTTAGGAGACAAGTCCAAGTTTGACTTCAAGGCCGAGCGCAAGGCCATAGCCTCAGCTATCAGGGCCGCTAAAGCCGAGAAAATAGATAATATAAGTTTCAAGGCTATAGAAAGACCAGAATTAATAGCCGAAGCGGCAATTTTGCTTAGTTATGAGTTTGTTAAGTACAAAACCCAAGATAAAGACAAAAATAAAGGCAAAAAACTTAGTGAACTAAGTATTTTAGTTGAGGATAGCCCGGCTCGAGCTACTAAAGCGGCTGTTGAGCACGCTCAAATTATTGCTAAGGCAACCTGCAAAGCTAGAGATTTGGTTTGGGAGCCTGCCTGCGTGGTGACACCAAGTTATTTAGCTAAAGTAGCCCAAGCGATTAAAGGTGTGACTGTTAAAGTGATGGGCGAGGCTGAATGTAAAAAACTCGGCATGGGATCCTATTTAGCGGTGGCTCAGGGCTCAGATCAGCCGCCTAAATTTATTGAGCTGACTTATACGGCTAAAACTTATAAAGCTGGCAAGAGTAAGCATATAGCTGTTGTTGGTAAGGGTGTAACTTTCGATAGCGGTGGACTTAGTCTTAAGCCAGCAAAATCCATGGAAATGATGAAAGAAGATATGTCTGGAGCTGCTTCTGTTCTAGGTCTGATGACGGCACTTGGCGAGCTTAAGCCTGAGAATATCAAAATCACGGGAATTATCGCTGCTACTGAGAATATGCCTAGCGGCAAAGCGTATCGCCCCGGTGATGTGATTATAGCCATGAACGGTAAAACTATAGAAGTGAATAATACTGACGCTGAAGGTAGGCTGACATTGGCTGATGCTGTTGCCTATGTATCGCAGAAGAATCCTGATGAGATTATTGATATAGCAACCTTAACCGGGGCTTGCATGACGGCTCTAGGTAATCACTGCGCTGGTCTAATGACTAATAATCAAGATTTGCTTAATAGGGTCAAGGCTTCTGCTGATAGACAGGGCGAGCTGATGTGGCAGTTACCTCTCTATGATGAATATAAGTCTAGACTCAAATCTGATATTGCAGATCTTAAGAACGCAGGTTCAGGCGGGCAGGCTGGCGCGCAGAATGGTGGGCTTTTCATTCAGGAGTTTGTCGGCAATAAGCCTAAGTCTGGCAAGAAAGCTAGTGACGAGCAGATACCATGGCTACATATAGATATAGCTGGTCCATGTTGGTTTGAAGAAGCTTGTGATTGGTCACCTTCTGGTGCTAGCGGTATACCGACTAGAACTTTATTGGATTATATACTGGGCTAATGTCATTGCGAGCGAAGCGAAGCAATCCATTGCGCAATATGGATTGCTTCGTCGTGCTGACGCACTCCTCGCAATGACGAGTTACAATTAACAGTATGGATATACTCAGTTTCGCTTTAGTGTTCTTCGCCGGCATAGCCTTCCTTATCTTCGCCGGTGCAGTCAAAATTATTCAGCAAGGTACCTGCGGTCTGATTACCAGATTGGGTAGCTATGTTAAAACTATTCCGCCAGGTTTGCATATAATAATGCCTTTTGTCGATAGTTTAGATAGAGTCGTGGATCTGCGCGAGCAAGTAATACCATTAGAGTCTCAAGGTGTTATCACCAAAGATAACGTTAATATCAACGTCGATGCGGTAATTTACTACCAGATCATTAATCCCTATGCAGCTATTTATGAAATCACTAACCTGCTTTATGGTATTCAGCAATTAGCTTTGACTTCACTGCGCAATATTATCGGCGAGCTTGATTTGGATCAAACTCTGACTAGCCGTGAGATTATTAACACTAAACTGCAGGATATTATCGATAAAGCTGCTGGCAAATGGGGGGTTAAAGTCAATCGTGTTGAACTTAAAGACATCAATCCGCCACCAGAAATCCAGAAGGCTATGAACGTGCAGATGGAAGCCGAGCGTAATAAGCGTGCGGCGATTTTAGATGCTGAAGGACGCAAGGAAGCACAGATTTTGCAAGCTGAAGGTGAGAAGCAGGCTGTCATTAGACGTGCTGAAGGTCATGCTCAAAAACTAAGGCTAGAAGTAGAGGCGCAAGCATTAACTTCTAAAGCCTATATTGAGAAAATTAACGAGTCTAAACCTAGTTCTGAGACTTTGCAGATAGTATATATGGACACCTTGAAGAGTTTAGCTTCAAGCCCAGCCAATAAAATATTTATTCCAACTGAGTCGCTGAGCGTAGCTGGTGCATTGGCTTCTGCTGGTGAACTGTTTAAGGGTGGTAAAGAGCTTGTTAAGGCGTCTAAGCCAGAGATGAACTAAATTATGGAAGCATATTTAATTTGGTACATGGTTGCTGGTTCTTTATTGGTGCTTGAAGCTTTTACGCCGGGCATGTTTTTGTTTATTTGTTTTGCACTTGCTGCTGTTTTAGCTGGGCTGAGCACCCAATTGGCTTTTATGGCTAAAGCGCTGATAACTATTCAGAGTCAGCTTGGAGTTTTTCTTGCGGCTTCATTGTTGTTTTTGTTTTTGCTTAAACCTATTCTTAAATCTATAATCAAAATCCCCAATTCTAGTCAGGGACTATATCCTCAGCGTCTGGTTGGACAGGAAGCGATGGTGTTCAAGCTTATTAGTCATAGTGAGATGGGAGCCGTGAAGCTACTAGATTCTGATGAAACTTGGCTAGCTAAATCTGTTGATGGCACTGAGATAGGACAGGGATCTGTTGTCACTATTAGAGCTATTGAAGCAAATCATCTTATCGTTAGTTGATTTCCACTTGACATATTTTACTTTTAGGCTTGCCTTGCTCAGTTGGTTTCGCATTGTGAAAAATACGCTCAGAACCTTGTCGCTAACGGAAAAATACTTGGGCATCAACCAAGGCATTTCTCTTCGAGAAATACTCTTGGTTGATGTGCTCAAGTGTTCGCATCCCTTCGCTTGTTTTCACTAATGCTCACGCAAATTTCGCCGCGGACAAGCCTAAAAGTAAATACGCAAGAATTAACTAACTGATAAGATATTCTCTAGTGAACTCCCCTAACAAATCACGCTTAATAGTTTTCACCGGCCCCTCTGGAGTGGGCAAAGGCACTATTGTTAAGAAGTTATTTGCTGATCCAAGGGTGAAGGATAATATAGTGTTCTCGGTCTCGGCGACTACGCGCAAGCAACGTGAAGCCGAAATCGACGGGGTCAATTATTTTTTTAAGAGCCGCGATGAGTTTGAGGCGATGATAGCTAATAACGAGCTGCTGGAGTGGGCTGAGTTTGTCGGCAATTACTATGGTACGCCGCGTAAATTCGTCGAGCAGACGCTTGCCCAAGGCAAAAGCGTGTTTCTCGAGATAGAAGCGCAGGGAGCTTTGCAAATCATGGACAAATTCCCTCAGGCTCTTACTATCTTCCTGATGCCACCGAGTTTTGCTGAGCTTGAGCGCCGGCTGCGTGAGCGTGGTACCGAGGCTGAAGAAGTCCTGCAGAAGCGCTTAGCTAAAGCGCGTGAAGAAATGCAAGTCTCAGGCAGATTTAGTTTTAAGGTAGTTAATGATAACGTTGATCACGCTGTAGCTGAGCTTGAGGCGGTGTTTAGTGGTGCTGGGGTGATTTAATCGTCCATAACCTAAAGTCTAGATTATGCACTCGTGTTGAAAGCGCAAAATCATGACGTTAAGTCACGATTTTGCTATCTTGCAGCGCTTCTACATAGCCTATAGCCATAGTTGCAGCTAGCGAACCATCTGAAGCTGCGGTTACTGCTTGCTTAAGTGGAGTGTTGCGCAGATCACCAGAAGCGAAGACACCGGGGATATTAGTTTCCATTTTATGGTTAGCTATAACTTTGCCAGCTTCATCTACAGCTATGCCAGTGCCGCCAAGGAACTGAGTGTTGGGGCTTAGACCTACGTAGATGAAGACACCCTCACAAGGAAAATCCTTAACTTCGCCGTTTTTAATATTGCGCAGAGTGACACTAGTGACACCCAGCATATCGCCCTTGATCTCATCAACTACTGTATCCCAAATCACTTCAGTCTTAGGGTTGGCAAGAAATCTATTCTGCAAAATTCGCTCAGCTCTTAGCTCGTCGCGTCTATGCACCAGAGTGACTTTAGAGGCGAACTTAGTGAGGAAATTACCTTCTTCAACAGCAGAAGAGCCGCCGCCTACTACCACTACATGACGGTTTTTGAAGAAAGCACCGTCACAGACCGCGCAGTAGCTAACGCCTTTGCCGCCTAGTTCTACTTCACCGGGCACGCCTAGGTGTTTATGCTCAGAGCCGCTAGCAAGAATTACTGAGTGAGCTTTATATTCTTTGCCGTCGCCACATTTAATAATTTTAGGCTGCGATTTAAAATCCACAGCGGTCACGGCAGTATTAGTCAAAATCTCACAACCAAATCTTCTTGTTTGTGCTTCCATCGCGTCAGAAATTTGCGGACCAGTCATATGATCCATCCCCGGATAGTTTTCTACTTCATGAGTTACTTGTAATTGACCGCCAACTATACCCTTCTCGAGTAGTAGTGTTTTCATATTGCCGCGCGCTGCGTAGAGTCCAGCACTGAGTCCAGCAGGTCCGCCGCCGATAATCACTACATCATATATATTTGTATCTGCCATGCTTGTCTTTACCTAATCCCCGGAGCCTAGTTATAAACACCCAAAAACAGGGAATAATATATTTATGCGCCTAAATTAATTGTAGCGTGGTGCAAAACTTATCAAATCTTAGAAAATACATAAATCAGCTTTAGATTTGTTGATAAGAGCCGAGAGTCTATATTGTCAGATCTAATAAAGGAGAATCTCGATGAATAAACTAATCAAAATCGCTCTTGTGGCTGCACTATTCACGTCACTAGTAGCAAAAGCCGAGGAACTAGCACTTGAAGCTGCTCATGAAGAGCAAGCTCAAGAAGAAGTAATTAATCACTTCGAATCTATTCCAGGATATCAAGCTAATGAGGCTGCTGCTGAAGAAGAAATTCTTGATCAGTCAGTATCTCATGAAGCTGCTGAAGAAGCGTCAGAAAGCTAATTAGCTTAGAGATATAACAAAACCCCGCTTATCGCGGGCTAACAAAAAGGACCCCAACGGGTCCTTTTTGCGTTTGTGTGCCATAAGACGTAAAAAAGCCCCGTTCATTGAACGGGGCTTTTAGTTGTTAACTGTGTGCTACTTGCTTAGAGCGAACCACCCGGAGCCATTACTTTGGCTTTAAGTGATTTAGCTTTAAGAGTACCTATGGTTACTTTACCGAAGTATTCAGCATCGCCATCAGTAAAGACTACAGTGTAGATGCCTGAGGTTTTAGCCGCAGCTGGTTTTTTGAAGTTGATTACACTAGAGTCATCACCTTCTACTACAGTTCCAGTCATGCGTAGGGCTTTTTTAAGACCACTTGCGCTAGATCCTGGTGCTAGTAAGTAACCAGTTACTGAACTATTGGCGAACGTAACATCAGTTCCAGTAGTACTTACTTGAATTGTACTGCCATCAAGCTGAGTTACTAGCTGTATTGCTGTAGCTTCTACATCTAGATCGGTACTTTCAACTTTATTATCTATGTTGAGAGTAACTTTAACACTAGTTTTACTAGTACTAGGATCTACTATGACTGGTACGCTAATTGCATCAGTACTACTTAGTAGTTTGCCTGCTAAATACACACCTTCACTAGCTGTAATTCTAGATTTGGTTGAGGTCTTAGCATTAGTACCTTCTGGAGCACTTACTATTACGTTAGTGACTTGACCAGTGCCTAGAGTACCAATCAGGCTTGATGTTTCTAAACCACGCGCATGTGCTTTATGTTTGCGTGCATCTAGGAACTTAGCTTTAGCTACTTTAGCAACTGTTCTTGCTGGAGCAGGTGCTGGTGGCTGAGCTGGTGGTGGTGGTGGTGCTACGTCGCCGCCACTTGGTGGAGTTGGTGGTGGCACAGGAGTACTTGGTCCTGGGTTTGGAGCACTTGGTCCTGGGTTTGGAGCACTTGGTCCTGGCTGCGTAGTACCGCCGCTAGGAGGAGTGGCTGGACCAGTTGCTGCAGTGCCGCCGCCCGTAGCAGGGTCAGTTGGAACGCTAGCACCGCCTGTTGGTGGAACTGCTGGACCTTTATCACCCGGAACAGCTGGACCAGTTGGCGCGCCTGTTGGTGGTGTTGCTCCGCCTGCTCCTGGTGTCGGTGGTTTGAAACCTGCGAATGGATCGAAACCTGCTTGTCCGAAGTTAGTAGGAGGTTGAATTCCTGTTGGTAAATTATTAGGATCGAAGAAACCAGCGACTGGTTGACCATCAGCACCTAGTGGAGGACCAACGAATCCGCCAGTAGCACTGCTTGGGTCGAAACCTTTCATTGGATCTAGAGGTTTGAAACCTTCTGCTTTGAACGCAGAGAAATCTCCTGTCGCGCTGAAATCTTTAGGAACGAAATTAGCTGGCGGCGTGAAGTTAAAACCCTCACCAAATCCTGCTGGATTAAACGTAGGAGGCATTATCGCGCCAGCTGGGAAAGTAAAATCAGCTGGAAATGGTTGCGCTTCTGGTTTGGTGAAACCAGCGGGTAGTGGTGGCGGGTTGAAACCCGGTGGTGGTGGGAAGCTCATCGCGCCTGCTGGTAATTCAAATCCTTTTGGAATAGGGAAACCAGACGGCATACCAAAACTACCATCAGAGCCGGTTACAGCAAAGCCCGGAGGAGGAAGGAAACCCTCTGGAGCCGTAAAAGTAGTATTAGTTGTAGCACCAAACGCTTCAGGATTAAATCCTGGTGGCGCTATGATACCTGGCGGGAATTGCAATCCTGCTGGTGGCACGAAACCTTCAGCGATTATTACTCCTGGAGGTAATATTGCGTTAGGTGGCATTTGAAATCCTTTTGGAATTTCTATACCTTGTGGAAGAACTGGTTCGCTAGGAAACTTAACTGCTGGGTTAAGTGACATAGGAGGCATAGTAAATGCTCCTGGCGGTATCATTCCTTTAAGTCCGCCTGGAGGCATTATATTTTCACCGAAGGTTGCATTGAAATCAAAATCTTTAGGAGCAAATTTTTTCATTAGCTCTGGTGGTATTAAACCCGGTGTTGGTAAGCCCGGTGGAATATCTCCTAGCGGTGCTGGATGCTCAGAGAGCGGGTCGAAATCTGCTGCTGCAGCGTCTCCGACCATGGCAGCGACTTTGATCATATCTTCTGGATCTACGTTAAAACTTGAAGCAGCATTCAGAAAAGCATCTGGCTTAAGTGATAGCGCATCAGCGTATCTGGTCATGGCATCAGCTGCTGTTTCTGGTAGCGGCACATCATCTAAAGCTTTTTTCATTGAAGCAGTGAACTTCTTTACCATGTCGGCTGACACTGAAGAAGCGTCTATATCTGGAGCTTCAGCCATAAATGTAATTAGAGTTTTGGTGATAGCTGTATCCATTGGCTCTACGGCAATCTCACCTTTGGCATCTAAATCTATATATGATATTTGCTGAGTGCCTTCACCATCGGGGTTTTGTACTACGGCAAAAACAGGTTTATATTCTGGAAAGCTCTCAGGAATTTCTATATTAAAACTACCATCTGAGTTGGTAGCAATTGGCGCGGCAATTGGTTCTAATATTCCTTGGTCATTAAAAGTAGAAAGAACTACTTCAGCGCCTTCAACTGGTTTATTTTCTCCAGCTGCGGCAGCATCATTTTCGGCCTTCACCATATTGGTTGAAGCGCTTAGTAATATAGTAGCTAGCAGTAATTTTATTATCTTGTTCATTAAATCCTCACTAATCTGCCTGCGGGCAGTCTCCCTAGCTGCTCTCGGCAGCTGTTAGTAGAACTTGAGTACCCCAGCTCTTATTTAGAAAATATTTAATCTAAAGACTTGAGAATTATTCTCAAAAAGCCCTATAATACGTATTGTCTTTAGTTGAGAATAGTTCTCAATAAGACTGATATGACTTAATGACAGCAAGTCCCAGCTTATCTAAACAGCCAGTAGCGGCCGATCCTAATCGTCTTAGCCAAGATAGGTCTAAAGTCATTGCGAGCGAAGCAAAGCAACCTGTTAATAATGCAAATCAAGTAGTGCCTCAAGCTGAAAATTTATCACGCGTTATTGCAAGAAGCGAGGCGACGAAGCCTGAGCAAGCTGCGGCTCTAGAGAAACAAAGTCAAGAAGATCCAGAGAGAACTGAGCCTAAAAACGATGGTGAAAAATTATCAATTAAGCTTTATAAAATCATCAAAGGGTTAACTAGTAAAATGGGATTTTTCTCTTTGTTTGAGATGACTATGGCTGGCATTGGTAGTGTACTCAGTAAAGGTAGTCCATATTGGCTTTCATATTTTGGTGCTTCGTTTGTAGAGTGGGTAGAAAATAAAGCAACATCTGAAGAGGATTATCAGATGCCAAAACCCATTACTGCTTTGTTTAATAGCTTGTGCAGGGTTTGGGGCGTGAAAGACAAACAGGGAGAGAGTTTGACCTGGGATAGAGCGCTGATAGAAGGTTGTCGCGAGAAGATAGTAGGTGCTTTTAACGCATCACTTTCTATTTTTACTTTTGTTTATTCAGTAGCCAAACCACTACTTGCTATGGCAGGCATAGGCAATAAAAAACACGAAGAGCCAAGCGCAGTAATGAAAAAAGTTAATTTTTTTGCTAAAGCTATTTTACCAACTATAAATGCTTGGTTGATGTGGTCGTCTTCTGCAGGCAAAGCCTTATTGGGTCATACACTTGCTCTTTTACCTCATCCGCCTAAAGTGAAAGTACAGCGTGCTAATGGCAAAGAAGAATTAGAGCCGCTTGATGTCTCTGGGCATTTGCAGTCGGCTATTGAAGATTTAATTTGCGGCGGTGAATCTACAGGATTGATGATTGGACATTTAATAGAAAAAATCAACCCTACTTTGGGTAGGATTTACGATACTTGTCTTGGTATTTTGATCTCACTATCATCTTTTAATAATGGTAGAAACGGCATGCGCGGAGAAGAGAGAGAGGATGCAAGACCGCTCGCTCAAAGGTATCCACTGAGATTCTTGCATAAAGGTACTTTTGGTCAGTTCTTCTACAGCTCTGTTCAAGCCATATGTAAAGCCATGGGACTTAAGCTACCAGAACTAAGTGATTTGCATACTATTATTCAGAAGAATAACCCTCTACAACAAGCAGCATTTTCTCAGAAATTGAATGGTGATCACGCTGCTATCGCTTAACTATTTTTAGTCATATTAAGCGCCTCAGTTGCTGCTTTTTTAGCAAGTTCAGCGATAACAAGATTAGCTTTGTATTGTTTAACTGCTTCAGACATATGTAGCATCTCAGCTGCGCTATCGACGTTAGACATTTCGATATTACCGTTAGCATCAGCTAGTGGATGATCTGGCATATAGACTTTATTGCCCGGTGTCATATCTACTTCGACTTTGGCGATCATAGTACCTTGACCATGTGAATCATTAAGTAGAGACGCTGCGCCTTCACCTGCTGACATCGAAGAGAGCATAGAGTCGAAACTGTTATCGCCGGTGCGTGCTGTAACTATGGCGTGCTGTGCTTTGTAGCCCGGCGTGTACATATTAGACACGTTCTGCGCCGAGATCTGCATCAGCTCGCGCTGAGTTTTAAGACCATTATTCGCTATGTTTAGTAATTCAAAAATTCCGCTCATGATTTATCCCCTTAGTTATGAACCTCTACCCGATTGAGTTGCTTCTTGCATATGTTGGTAAATGTGACCATTGATGCGAGTTAGCAAAATATATTTAAGTTGGTTTTCAAACAGTGCTGACATTTCTGTTTCGAATGTTGGTTTTTGATCTTCAGAGTAGCTAGCGTTTTCTATAGCTCTGTTCATGTCTGTTTTGGTGCCCGAGCTGTTACCCATACTGCGCACTACGGTGCTAAAATCCAGATCTTGTCTCTCGTTATAGCCCGGCGTGTGTATATTGGTCAGGTTGTTGGCCAGCATTTTTTGTCTATCGCTGGCTGCGTTGATTAGACTATTGAGTATTTTTTCTTCGTTACTGTAGAGCATAGTAGTTATCCCGGATGTTTTTATTTACAAAACCTAGGTTAAGACTGGGTTAAGGCTTGCAAAAGCTTAGCCAAATAAAGGATAATTAACTACTACTATGGTAGAAACCCTAACCAAGCAAGAGCAAGAAAAGCTAATAGCCCAGATTAAATCAGCCAAGCAGTATTCTAGGCAGATGGCTGTTTTGGGCGAGGCTGCTAAGAACCAAGCTCTAGGGCTTATAGAGCGGGAGTTATTAGAGTCGGTGGAAGAGATTATCGCTGCTAATAAGCTTGATTTAGAGGAAGCTAAGAAGAAAGACACTAGCGCCGCGAATAAGGATAGGCTTACTCTCAATGCTCAGCGTATCGCTGGCATGGCTAGAGGGGTGCGCAATATTATCAACATCAAAGAAGAGATAGGCAGAGTGGAAGAAGGCTGGCTACATCCTAAAGGCATGCGCATCTCCAAAGTTAGAGTGCCGCTTGGTGTAATTGGCATTATCTATGAGGCACGCCCTAATGTGACTACTGATGCTATTGCTCTTGCCATCAAATCAGGTAATGGACTGGTTCTTAGAGGAAGCTGCCATGCGTGGAACAGTAACCTAGCTATTATGGCTGTAGTTGAGCGCGCGCTCAAGCAGACCACTGTGCCTGCTGGGGCTATTCAGTTCCTTCAGTGCAAAGCACGTGAGAGCGCAAAGCTTATGCTTTCAGCTAAAGAATATATAGATCTGGTTATCCCTCGTGGCGGCGAAGAGCTTAATCACTTCGTTACAGCTAATTCATTGATTCCAGTTTTAGGTGCTGGCGGAGGTACTTGCCATACTTATATCGATGAGAGTGCAGACATTGCTAAAGCCATAGAGATTTGCTACAACGCTAAAGTACAAAGACCTAGTGTTTGCAATTCTTGTGAAACAATACTTGTACATAAGAATATTGCAGCTAGTGTTTTGCCTAAGCTTGCTGAGCGTTTAAGAGAAGCTAATGTTGAGATTATTGCTGATACTGAAGTCGCTAAGCATGTAGCAGGCACTACGGCTGCGACAGAGGAGGACTGGGCTAAAGAATATTTAGATCTCAAAGTTGCAGTTAAAATAGTAGATAGCCTAGAAGATGCTATTGAGCATATTAATCACTATTCGACAGCTCACTCTGAATGCATAGTTACTGAAAATATGGCGAATGCAGAACACTTTAAGCAGCATATAGATTCTGCTTGTGTCTATGTAAATGTCAGCACTAGATTTACTGACGGTGAGGAGTTTGATTTTGGTGCTGAGATGGGCATTAGCACTCAGAAGATGCACGCAAGGGGTCCTATTGGCTTGCGTGAACTTTGCACCTATAAATACATCATCGAAGGTGAGGGGCAGATACGTTGAGAAATTCTGTTGTCATCGCGAGCCCACGAAGTGGGTGTGGCGATCCCCTTGGGTCGTCGCGTATGGTATGGGGATCCTTCGCTGCGCTCAGGATGACAGTGGTGACGCTTGGTGTTGCCCTGCTTGCAATGATGATGATTTTGCCCGCTTCCGCCCACGGTGGCAACTGTGGTTGTTCGCTAGGATCTAGTCTGGGAGCAGGTCCTATTATTACTATGCCAGCTTACACCATGCCAGAAGGCATGTTTAGTTTGTCTATTGGTAGTAATTATACCAACTATGGCAGGCTTAGCTCTCAGCAAATTACTAATATTAATTCGCGCAATCAGGCGGCAGACGATGCAACAGCAAGTCTTAGAAATTATATTAGTCTTGGTTATGGTGTTACAGATGATTTGACTGTAATAGCAAGCTATCCTTTTATATCTAATTGGGGTATTCGTGAATTACATGATGCTGAGCTGGAAAACCTTGATGGAGTTCATGGACTTGGCGATTTAAGTTTATTTGCTCAGTATCGTTTTCTTAAGCAAGAGCGCTGGCAGGCAGCTTTGCTTGCTGGAATTAACTTCCCGCTAGCAAGCAGTGATAAAAAATCTAATCATGGTGAATATTATGAATCACATTTTCAGACTGGAGCTGGTAGCTTTAATCCTAGTTTTGGCCTAGCTTTGAGCCGGCATTATCAGCACTTCAATCTCGATGCTAATTTTCTTTATGTGCTAGCTAATACTAATGATATTGGAGCTAGTATCGGTGATTCTGCTGTATATAATATTGCGCTATCGTATCCGCTTAATCATAAACACGGTGATCCTTTTAGTCATGAGCATGAAGAAGAAGGGCATGATGAGCACCAAGGACATTTTCTCGAGCGCATTTTCCCGCAGCATGCTTTTGGCCAGCATCTCGCTTGGGACTTAATTCTCGAAGCGAATATCCGTGCTGAAGATGCACCTACGTCTAATGAGCTTAGTCTTGATAATCATGGCGGCACCATTATGTTTATTAGTCCAGGTTTGCGTATGACCGTGAATAATTCTTGGTTTTATAACCTTAGTGTGGGTATTCCTGTGGTGCAGGCTCTTGACGGTGATCAGGGTGGTACGGATTTGCAGCTGCTATTTAGTGTTGGGACTACTTTGTAGCAATCTCCCGTCATCGCGAGACGGCGAAGTCGGCGTGGCAATTCCTACGCTTTGCCTCACTCTTTGTGCGGGCGAGCTAGAATTACTAAGATGCAGCAGCGCAAACCAAGACTAGGATTATTCGGAGGCAGTTTCGATCCGATACACATGGGTCATCTTGCTATTGCTCGTGCTGCTCAAAACCAATATCAACTAGAGCAAATTCATTTTATTACTGCTCAGCAAAACCCACATAAACCCAGCGTGCTTGATGCGCGCAAGCGTCATCAGCTGGTTGAAATAGCTCTTCAGCAGGAATTATATTTTTTGCCTAATGATCTTGAGCTTAATCGCAGTGCGCCAAGTTATAGCTCGGAGACTATTAGTAGTTATCAAGCTTTGTGTCCAGATCATGATTTATATTGGTTGATGGGTGCCGATGCTTTTAGCACTTTAGCTAGCTGGAATAATTCTGCTAAATTTGCAGAAATAGATATTATTGTTTATCCGCGCGGCAATCAAGCAACAGAAACCCCGAGTTTTTTATCACAAGATAAGGTGCATTTTCTTGAAATGCCTGAAATCGCCATCTCCTCATCTGGGATTAGAGACTTGGTGATGAATCCCCCAAATGACCTAGAAGATAAGCTGAAAAATCTTGTGCCAGAGGGAATAAAAAGCTTTTTAACTGAATATTATAAATAGTCATTTTGGGCATAAAATACTAGTAATGGCAGACGATAAAAAGGCAGCGGAAAAAGCCCCAGTGGCAGAAAATGCAAAACCTGTAGGTCTTAGCATCACCTCGATGTTAATGCAAACAGTTTTAACTTTTGTCGCGTGCTTTGCAGCATGTTTCCTTACTTTCCAGATTGTGCCAAAAGCAATTAATGTGGAGCAAATAATCAAGCAAGTAGAGAAGCCAGAATCTGGTGCTAATTTGCCGGTTTATTCGTTAGGAGAATTTGTTGTTAATCTTGCTGATCCTGGTGGCACTAGATTTCTTAAAACAGCAATCACTGTTAAAGTCTATTCTGCTGAACCAGAAGTAGAGGGCGAGCACAAAAAAGAAGAGAAGAAAGAAGGTGGCGGGGGACATGGTGGTGGTGAGGCTGCTGATCCAGAGCTAGCAGCTGTTGAGCATGATTTGGCTCATTCGATGCCTGCAATTAAAGACCTTGTCATTTCTACTCTTTCTACCAAAACGGCTGATGAGCTAACTAGCTATGATACTAAGCTCGCGCTTAAAGAAGAAATGGTAGAGCAAATGAACAAGCTATTACACGGTAAGTATAGAGTCTTTGATCTTTATTTCACAGACTTTATAATCCAATAAAATACAACGGGACATCATATGTTAGACTTCGGCGCAAATAATAGAGATAGAGAGGCAGATACTATGCCTAAACTTGGTCAGCGTAAAAATCGCAAGATCAAGGAATATAATTTTAAGAACCCAGACAAATTCAGCAAAGAGCATTTGCGCTTGTTTGGATCGGCGCATGAGTATTTTTGTCGTCAAGCCAATATGGCTCTCAATGCCGCTCTGAGAATGCAGGCGGAGCTTACGGTAGAAGCGGTGCAACAGCTTACTTATGGTGACTATATAGCTTCATTACCTGACTCTACTATTACAGCTGTGATGAACATGTATCCATTCTCGACCGAGTTTAGCGTTGCTATAGATAGAGAGGCTATAGGTCTTATGGTAGATAGGCTCTTGGGTGGCAGTGGTAATGCCATGTCTGAGCGTGATGAGATGACTGATGTTGAGATTGGTATCGCAAAAGACACTTTGCGCAAAATTCTGTTTTATATTCCAGAAGGCTGGCAGATGCTTATACCTACAGCTAATGATATCGAGATGAATGCTCTTGAGCTTAATCCACATACAGTGCAGATTATTCCGGCTACTGATATTGTTGCTCTCGTTACTATTAATCTTAAGATGGGCGAATACGAGGGTAAGATGCGTGTATGTATCCCATACTCTGCCTTAGAAGATCTAATTAGTTCATTAAGCCGTCAAACAGCTTACAAGAACGATAAGACTGATGATGGTCATGACGCTAGAGACCTAATTTTAAATCGCTTATCTACTACTGATCTTGAGGTGAAGATAGTGCTCGCTCGCGGACAATTATTCTTAAGTGAGATTATGAATTTGCAGCAGGGCGATGTTATTAAGCTCGATTCTTGCCCAGAGGATCAATCTGAGATCTGGGTAGCTGATGAGCTTAAGTTCATAGGTAAACCCGGCCAGCTTAAGCGTAAATACGCTGTAACTATAGCCGACTCATATTCTGCTGATTAATATTTTTATGCTTATCTTGCCCCGTGACCTTGCTATAGAGGCTTAAAGCTCTATTTGTATCTGGGAACATAAGTGACTTAATATGCTTCTTATTTACTGATACCCTTTTGCTGGGTAGCATTAATATTGTAGGGAAACCAATAAGATGAAAAAAACACTTAGTACTCTTGCAGTTTTGGCTTTTGTAGCACAACCTGCCCTAGCTATAGATCTTGATGAAATTGAGATTAAAGCCGATACAACTTGGTCAAACCAGTTCTTCCATGGTCAAGCTGGCTCTAGCAATAACTATGATGCTTTTTTAGATTACAGAATTGAAGCGAAGATGCCTGTTTATAAACTCTCTGAGCATGAAGGTACTATTTATACTCGTGTTGAAGGTTTAGCGCCAGTTGATAATAATATTGATGAGTTTTTTGATGATCCATTAATTGACATCCCAGAGTTATTTGTTCGTGATGATTATGCTGGTGATGATCGTGATTACATGGTAGTCTTCGGTAAATTTGCTAACCGTCGTTTCTTCGATAAACAGGAAATATACAACGATCCATTTGATATTGGTGAGCGTAGATCTCCAGCTGCTATAGAAGGCACGCTGTCGTTGCTTAATTTGATGAACGAGTTCCGTGACTCTAATGATTCTTATCAAAGCCGCATAGCAAGTGGTTCTTATGGTTTTGTGCTTGGCGTTAAAGATAGAGAAGGCTCAGGGCTTCTCAGTAGATGGGGCATGAGACAGGCTTTTGCAGTAACCGAGATGGAGAAGTTCGGTGCTAGTTATTATGGTATTTCTGAACTTAATAAGAACTGGGGAGACGAGGGCGCAGCTGGTCAGTTCAACATAGGACTTGTCTATGCTGGCAGTCAGGCGTATTTGTTTGCTAATCCAGACTCTACTACTTATTTACTCTACGCATCAGCAACTCAAGAAATGGGCAAATTCACGCCATATACTAAGTGGGGTTCTATGTGGTTTGATGATCTAGCTGGTAGCACTCACAATATCAATGAGTGGAGATTAGGTGTCACTCATAAGACTACAGATAAAGATCAGCTAGCGATGCATTTTGCTTGGTTTGATGGCGAAGCACTGGGCGCCAACAATACTTCGATACTGATCAACACCTGGAGACATGCCTTTAATGATCATATAGCGAGCTGGCTATATTATATTCAAGAGTTTAACCAGTTTAATCCTGCAGCAACTGGTGTCAAGGATAATTCTTGGACTGCAGGTTTGAACTTCAACCTCATCCTCTAAAGATAAGCACCGGGGTCGTACCCCGACATTCGACAAAAGCAGGCTCATCTAGAGCCTGCTTTTGCTTTGAGGGGGGCTGGGCTCAAGGGTTATAATAATGATATAATCGAAGCTTAAGATAAATGATACCACTGCTTCAGTTATTAGGTTTTCGAGGGGCTACACCAGCAGTCAAGGGTGAATTAGCGCCAGTTAGTCGTCGTAAGTTTTTGGGTGCAGTTGTTGGTGGAGTTACTGCCGCTAGTCTATTTAGGGCCTGCCATAGAGCACCAGCTCCAACTACAGCAGTTATTGATCCTAGTCAAGGGATTCGTGAGCGTCTTGAGTCTGTTCAGAAGCAAGCAGTGCCATATTTAGCCAAGATAGATACTAGGGTACCTAATTTTCAGGCTAAATTTTTTTTGGTGCAGGTTTTACAGACCGAAAAGATTGACGCTGATTGCCAGCAGCAAATTTACAAAATGCTTGAGCATTTAGCTATTGAAAATGCTTTTGAAGGTTCTTTAGGGTTGTACACTGATGGTATTTCTGCAGAGAATGTTCATGCTGCAAGGCGAGCTCAGCAACGCTATCAAACCGCCAGTGATAAAGAAAAAGAAACTTTTGATGCGGCTTGGGATGCTCAAGAAAAAGTCATGGCAGGCAAGGTTTTATGTAGTCGCGGTCATTATGATTTTAGGGCAGCCAGCTGCCCTACGACGACAGCTGCTGTCGCTAAGCTCTGCGTTAAATACGGCTTGTTGACTAGTTCTGAGGCTATTAATTTTGAAAAATTAAGCAAAGAACTTGCTGATGAGAAACTTTTGCCCGCAGCTGAAACCTTGGGAGCGCAGGCGATTTTGTTGCCCTATTTAGTTTATGCTCTCAAGGTTGCGATGCGTGATTTGAGGACAATACTAAGCCCAGAGTCTCTCAGCAAGCTACCGCCTTGCTTGCGCGAATTATCCCAACCTCAACCAGAAGTTTTTCATCAGCTAAATGAGATTATGACGAAATTGCGCGAGGATTTAGATGATCAGCGTGGTGAAGCCTTGCTAAAAGCCATCGTTGCTGGCAAGGATTATCTAGGGATATCAATTATGAATCATGGTTATGACTGGACTAAACTCGTTCTTAAGTGGAACAGGAGGAACCCTAGTCAGCAATTTGAATATTTACAGTTTGTACCTGAGGCTTTGCGTGATAAGCCTTATATAAATTCAAATCCAAGCAGGCAGGCTGAAATGATCAGAAGACAGCATAAGCTTTTGTTTGAGAATTTAAAGCAATATATTGAGTTGAAGCAAAGCTCACCAAATAGTTCAGCTCAGCTAGCTTAGACTGCAGCTTGCTTAGCTCTTTCGTGCGCTAGAAAATCCATCTTAGCTCTCAGGTTGGCACCAACTTCTTCGATTTGGTGTTCAGATTCTTTGCGGCGAGTAGCCTTGAAACTAGCTTGGTTAGCAGTGTTCTCAAGTATCCAATCACGCGCGAATTTACCTTCTTGAATATCAGTTAGAACTTCTTTCATGCGTGCTTTAACACCAGCATCAACTACGCGAGGACCAGATACATAATCGCCGTACTCAGCTGTGTTCGAGATACTGTAACGCATACGCGCTAGACCGCCCTCATAGATTGGATCTACGATTAGTTTAACTTCATGCAGGCATTCGAAATACGCCATCTCAGGTGAGTAACCAGCTTCAACTAGAGTCTCGAAACCAGCTTTAATAAGCGCAGAGAGTCCGCCGCATAATACAGCTTGCTCGCCGAATAGATCGGTCTCAGTCTCTTCGCGAAAATTAGTCTCAAATACACCAGCTCTAGTTCCGCCTACGCCTTTAGCGTAAGAGAGTGCTAGATCTTTAGCTTTGCCGCTAACATCTTGATAGACGGCGATAAGCGCAGGTACGCCGAAACCCTGTTGGTAAACGATTCTTACACGGTGCCCTGGTCCTTTAGGTGCGACCATGATTACGTCCACATTTTCAGGTGGGACGATTTGGTTGAAGTGAATAGAGAAACCATGCGCCACCATTAAAGTTTTGCCAGCAGTTAAATGTGGCTTGATTTGTGAGTTGTAGACGCTTGCGTGCAATTCGTCTGGCAGCAAAATCATGATGACATCGGCTTCTTTAGCTGCTTCATCAGCGTTCATTACTTTAAGACCGTCAGCCTCAGCTTTAGCCGCGCTTTTAGAGCCTTTATAGAGCCCTACGCGCACGTCACAGCCGCTTTCCTTAAGGTTAAGCGCATGGGCATGGCCTTGAGAGCCGTAGCCGATAACAGCGATTTTTTTGGATTGGATTAGCTTAATATCAGCATCTACGTCGTAATAAACTTTAGTCATGGACGACTATTGTAGCAGGTTTTGGGGTAAAGCGTATATATAATTTGTTTACAAATGCGCCGGTATATAACAACGATTCTCTAGTTCATTGCCGATCTTAAACTTGGAGCGCAGCAAGTACACAGCTACGCCACTAGGCTCCGCGCCATACGTCCTCTCGTATAATCTCGAGAGGTGCTCAAAAGCTGTTTCGTCTGCCATAGACTCGACAAGCATCAAATCCTCTTCGCTAATGGCTTCGACAAAATTATTAATGATGATGCTAGTCAAATACATCTCTGACTAGTATTTGCCCTAATGCTTATCTAGAGGCTTCTTAACTGCTAGGACTAGGCCTAATGTCGTGGGTGCTTTCACTAAGACTTATAGGCTACTGGCTTAGGTTTTCAGCTAAAACTTAAAGCCAAAATAGCGCTCAAATCATCACTAGTACACTAGGTAAAAACCCTAGCGCAGTAGTAGGTTTACAGCTTGTGAAATAGGCGGCAAATACGTGAAACGCCCTCGTAGAGTCCAAACTATGGCATATATGGCTGCGCCTTTAACTAGCAGCCAATAGACCGCGATAATAGTGCCAGTCGCTTGAACTAGAAGATTTGCACTATTTTGAAAAATAACCAAAAGACTGAGTAAATTAGCAATAAAACTAACAACTAAACCAAGTAGCTGAGGCAGAAATCCAGCGATCATATTAAACAAAATCGCTTGATAACAGTGATAGCGAACAAAATCTTTCATCGGCAGATTTTTGATATTGCTGATTAGCACCCAGAGCATAGGTATCCATGAGACATAGGGAATATAAACTCCCGTATAAAAAAGACTACAGGGGATTTTATCGCGCCAGTTAGGTACATGTGAATAATATGACATCAGCGTGCCCCCACCTTAACTAGATCAGCCATAGAGCTAAGAACCTGTTCTGAAGCGCTTTCTAGGTCTTTGATCTTGAAGCGTCCTGAGCTGCGCTCATCAGCGAGATAGAAAATAACATAGCGGGCGCCGCGTTTAGATGCTTTTTCGATTTGTTTGCCGACTTTGGCGTTATCGTAGTCGAACTCTACAGTAAGTCCTTCGGTTCTTAGTTCTTCAGCGAGCTTGAGTGCTGCTGCGCCGTCATCACTTACTATATAAAACTTCTGCGTGCTAGCATGCAGTCCGCGCTGCTCTTCTATTAGTAGCGCTAAGCGCTCTATCCCTAATGCCCAGCCGCATGCAGGGCTCTCTGGTCCGCCTAGAGTGCTAACTAGCCCATCGTACCTGCCGCCAGCCAGCACTGTGCTCTGCTGTCCTAGACTAGGGCTACTGCTCTTGATCTCGAAGACTAGATGGTTATAGTAATCGAGTCCACGCACTAGTTTAGGATCAACAACAAGTTTAGTATCCAATGTTTCTAATAGCTTTAAAAGCTCTTGCCATATCGTTTGTGACTCAGCGTCGTAGTAATCACTAAGTAGAGGTGCTTTAGTATAGAGTGCTTGGTCTGCTGGCACCTTGCAATCGAGCACCCTGAGTGGGTTCTCGACTATACGGCGCTGACAATCTTCGCAAACTTCGGTTTTGATACCGCTTAAGAATTTTACTAGAGCTTCTCTGTAAGCTGCGCGGCTAGTATTGTTCGCTAGTGAATTAACATGCAGAGTAAGATCCTTAAGTCCAAGCGTACTAAGTAATTTAAGTCCTAGGCTGATAATCTCGATATCGAGATAGATGCTAGAAGAGCCTATCGCTTCGACGCCGATCTGGTGGAACTGTCTATAGCGTCCAGTTTGCGGGCGCTCGTACCTGAACATAGGACCTCTGTACCAAGCTTTATAAGGCTTAGGACCGTGATCTAGATTCTGTTCTATGTAGGCGCGTACTATAGCTGCTGTGCCTTCTGGTCTTAGGGTAAGCGATCTATCACTGCGATCGGTGAAAGTGTACATTTCTTTATTGACTATATCTGTAGCCTCACCAACAGCACGCGCAAAAAGCTCAGTGCTCTCGAATATAGGTGTGCGCAATTCACCAAAACCAGCAGCGGAGAAAATGCGTATCGCCTCAGCTTCAATCTCTTGCCACAGGGTTGATGCTGGTGGAATAATGTCTTGAGTGCCTCTGGCTGCGCTAACTTTGCTCATTGTTGGGGATACTAGTATAAGCGTTAAGCGTAAAACTTACACTTAAAGTATCGTCTTGGATACTATCCATAATGCTAGCACCGCGACCTTTGGAGAAGCGAGCGTCCTGCACCGCTCCAGCGGCTTTGTCGCCTATTCTGGTGATATTGATATCGCTTATATCTACAGCTTTGTAGTAGCTAATAATACCTTCGAAGAAATTCCTATAATCACCAAACTTACCAGTCGAATCTATAGTAATAGCGGTTTTCATTACTTTACCTTTGAGCATGGTTTGGTTTTTTTTGTTGCGCATTTGCGCTTTGATACGTTTATTGATTTCTTGTCCGCCCATGGCTATAGATACAGCTTCTTTGGGCACAAAGCTTTTGATCTCGATCATATTGTTGCGCGCCAGAGTCTCAAGATCTCTAATCAGTATGCCGCGCCGCGCTGAGCTAGGAATTTGTGCCTTGAGGCTGCCCACCTCATTGTTGATATCTTCTATTTGCTGGGTCAGAGCGTCTATATCTTCTTCGCGGTAACGCGGATTGCGCATCTCAGCTTTAAGATCGTGAATTTCTTTAATTAGTTTATTCTGCTCATCAAAGACCGGTAGAGTCCAAAAATACCCCGTCGCTGCGACTATAAGCGCAGAGGTGGCGGCGAGTATGGTTTTTTCTTTTTCTTGTAATGCCATAAGGATAATTACCTAGTCTTAACCTAGGCTTAACTCAGCATATATATATTGAAGCATAAAGGTGGGGAGACTACAATGCAAGGATCGTCTATAGGAGCAGAACAACGAATGCGCGAGATCGAGGTACGCTGCGAGCGTGCTTTGGGGGCCAATATCGAGCCAGCTGCTGCTGGCACCACTCTTGCTAAGGGCTTGCATCGTAATTATGCTGAGCCAGATTTCAAGGCACTAGCAGCGAGCATGCAAAACCAAATGTACGCGGCAGCTTTTAATGATAATAAAGAGAAACAAGATTCTAATGTCTTCGATATGACTATGATGCAAATGCTTCCGGGCATGACAGGTGAGATGCCAGCAGAAATGCAAATGCTACTCAAGGGTAATAATGGTATCGATGCGATGTCCTATGTCAACAAATCTCAAGCAGTGAGCCCTGTAGCACCGTCTAAGAGCATGATTAACGAAATACTACCCGGCGCTTACACTAATAAAGTCGCTGAAGCTGATTTGCCAGTGGCAGGTAGAATATCAAGTCATTATGGCGAGCGTAATAACCCAGTGACTGGTCATCATCATTTTCATAGTGGCGTAGATATCGCTGCTCCCATGGGCGCGCCGATTAATGCGCCTTGGGATGGTGAAGTTGTTTATGTTGGTAATGTCTCAGGCTTCGGCGCTAACACAGTGGTGATGGCGCATCCAGCTACTGCTCAAGCTGACGGTAAGATAGTTTATTCGATATTCGGACATAATAGTGCTGTTAGTGCTAGTGTCGGCGATAAAATCGCAAAAGGTCAGAGCTTCGCCTCTGTCGGCAGCGAAGGGCGCTCGACTGGTCCGCATCTACACTGGGAGACTAGAGTCGCTGAGCCAGGGCTGCAAGGCAAAGATATATTCAAACATGAAGTTTCTGTGACAGTAAATCCCTTGAAGTTCTGTTAATTACCATCGCGAGGCAGGTAGCTATGTCATTGCGAGGCATTTTAATTGTCATCCTGAGCGTAGCGAAGGATCCCTATGCCGCAACCAATAGGATCGTTACGCCGCTGACGATGATGCTAGTGTTCTAGCAATGACGCTATTTAGCAGCTTCACCGCTTTTGCTCTATGACTATAAGTGTTTTTCTCGCTCTCACTTAGCTGGGCTATGGTTCTTAGCTGTGCTAGTTTAGCCTCAGTCTCGCCGCGATTATAGTGTAGCTGCTCGCGCAGATCATCGAAGGAGCGGAACATAGAGAATATCTCTTCCTCTGGGATAACCAGTGGATCAAACCCAAAACCCTGCTCGCCGCGCGGCTCAGACACCGTCCAGCCATGCCAGTAGGCTTCGACAGCGTGGATAATATTATTATCCAAATCGGATAATATTAGACTGCAAACAAACCTACAACTACGATCCAGAGCACGGCTAGGCTCTTCCTCAGCGTTAATTTCAGCAGCTAGCGCAGCTAGACCTTTTTCTCTTAAATATCTACCAGAATATATGCCGGGGTCACCCAAGAGCGCGTGGATCTCGATGCCGCTATCATCAGCTAGCGAATAAACACCTTCTATATTGGGTTCAGCAGTTTTCATTGCTGAAACTCCAGCCAGTGCTTTGATGCGTGCGTTCTCTGTATAAGTAGCAGCTGTCTCTTCTGGCTCAAAAGGCGCTGAGCCGATTATTTCACTGATACTGTATATTTGCTGCGATCCCGCGAATATTTGTTTGAACTCAGCGAGTTTGCCGGGGTTGGAGCTGGCGAGTATGAGTTTCATCTAAGCAGGGAGTGTAGCACGAAATGCGTCTGCTAAATTTGTGTAGGCTTGTGCAAGCAGTGTCTGTACCATAGTCCAAGGTTGGCAATGTGCTGCTATTTCTTTTGGTGGTTCTGCTGTTTTAATTTGCTGAGCTGCTGCATTTAAGGCTGTTAGTGATTCGTGGCGCCCATCTTCTGGGAGTCTGTAGAGGCGAGAATCTGCAGGGAAGACGTAGGGATAATCTTCAGATGAATCTGGGTCTGGATTATTGCGGTAATCAAATCTTCTTACCAGATCTAAGAGCTGCATGATCTCTTGCTGGCTAAACTCAGTTTTATTAGGGGGGGGTAGAGAGCCGGCTAGGATTATATCCATAGCGGATTAGTTTAACATAAAACTACTAAAAAGTTTAGTTTGGCGCTATGGCGAGTGTTCTGCCAACATTAGCTTGACCAGGATTGCCCGAATAAGCTGCTACTGCTAGTGCATAATTATCACCACGTACTTTATCTAAAATTAATCTGATCACGTGATGACACCATATAGCTGCATCAAGTTGAGGGTGTTTTGAGTTAGTAATTTTCTCGGTCCAGCCGGCTTTTATGACGCTATTATGTATGCCGCTGTCTGAAGCTTCAAAATTAGCATTAGAGTGCTCACCAATTCTTTCCATATGTTCAGCTAAGAGTCTGCGAGCCTGATTTAAACGTTCTATTTCAAGATCTTTGGTTTTAGCTTTTGCTAGGTGGTTAGCTCTTGTATATTGTGCTGAGGTTCTGCCGCACTCTCTATCATCAAGCAAACCTAAGCCAACAGCAAGAATCATATTGGCGCTTTCTTTTGTAAAATGAGGTTTACTAGCATGTTCAAGAATTTTGCCAATTTTTTGGCAAGCGTCATTGTCGGCTGTTGCACCAGCCATGGCAAGATCAGCTCTTGAGAGACCAGACGAGGGGTCGTTAAATGGGATTGTTGATGCAGACATACGTTCTATACAAAGCTCTATGCTAATATAAATTGTCATAACAGAATATTATGCTATTATTAAATTTACTTAAGAAGTCTAAGAAAAGCTTAAGCCAGCAAGGATTTTCGGGCCATGTTCAAAACAATTCAAAGAGAAATTAAGAACGTTTATCGTAAAGACCCGGCTTGCAATTCTTCGCTTGAGATACTCTTTTGCTACCCCGGGGTGCAGGCGATAATCGCCCACCGCTTTCTGCATTGGTGGTGGGATAAGTCAGCTAAGCTAGGCCCTTTGAAGAATCCGATTAGGTTCAGCACTCGCTTCACGGCTTATATAGTGCGCAGCATTACTGGCATCGAGATACATCCAGCAGCTAAGCTGGGCGCGCAGTTCTTTATCGATCATGGTATGGGTGTGGTTATCGGCGAGACCGCGGTAGTGGGTGACAACGTCACTATCTATCAAGGCGTCACTCTAGGTGGCACTTCCACCAAGAAAGAAAAACGCCATCCAACACTCGGCAGTAATATAGTTATCGGTGCTGGCGCGCAGGTGCTTGGTAATATCACTGTCGGTAACTACGTGCAGATCGGCGCGAACTCTGTGGTGGTGCGTGATGTACCGCCATATAGTACAGTCGTCGGCATACCCGGGCGCATAGTTAAGATGAACGGTAAGACTATCGCTGCTATCGATAATCTTGAGCACAACAAAACCCCAGATTGGGTTGGCGAGTCTATTCAGGATATTCAAAAACGTCTTGAAGAGCTTGAAGAGCTGCGTAATCGCACGACTTGCTAGAATGTACTAACCGTAAGGGCCCATAGCGTAGCTGGTAGCGCGCTTCCATGGCATGGAAGAGGTCGTGGGTTCAACTCCCACTGGGTCCACCATCATTTAGAGAGTTGATTTTTGTTGTGAAGCACGCGCTATGCGCGTGCTGGGCACTGGGTCCACCACTAGAATTTGATGAGGTCTGGCGCCTGCTTAGGGCTAGCGCCGAGCTGCTCAGGTTTACCGTCACCAGCCAAGTATTCTCAAAATTATTCTTCACTAGAGCATTAACTACATGTGACAGCTCAGAAATCTCAGAGAGGCTAGCATCGTTATTCTCAACAAAAATCGCGCGCGAATAATTACTGCGATCAGGATTATAGAAGCTATATGGATTAGAAGCGATTTTCACTACATCTATATAGTATTCAGGATCCAGCCCGTGCTTGCGCAGCTCCTCACTACGTCGCGTTACTTCAGCTTCTAAGCCTTCTGTGATTTTGTAGGCTTTGAAAATATCACGCTCAATAAACCTGCGCGCCAGATCTTTGAGAATATAATCACGCTCATTAACCCAATGCTTAATATGATGCAGCAGATAGGTATCATCTATCTGCAAGAAGTCTTTGATGCTTAGAGTGTCTGGGCTCATAACCCAGTTGTAGAGCTCGTTCTCGAGGAAGGTTATACGTTTATTGCGCACTAGAACTTTGACGCGTTTGAATAACATCTGCAGTAGCGAATCTGTTGCAAGACACTTCTTGTGCTGGTAAACCTGCAGGTACATCGAGTAGCGTGCATAGAGATAGTCTTCGACAGCGAGCATACCCTTCTCGCCGCGCACCACTAGGCAGTCGTGCTCAGTATTGACTGAGATACTGCTAATCACTCGCTGCAAATCAAACTGTCCGTAAGCAGTTCCAGTGTAGTAACTATCTCTTAGTAGATAATCAAAACGATCGCAGTCTATCTGGCTGCTAACTATATTACAGAGGAATTTACGCGGGTAGGTCTTATCGAGTATCTGCACCACTAGCTCAGGTAGCTTAGGGTCAAAACCAGTCAGGCACTGGTTTACCTCGCTCTCGGGCGAGACTATAAGTTTGCGCGTCCAGACTTCATGGTTGATGCGAATAATCTGCTCGCAGCTATGACTAAAAGGTCCGTGACCGATATCATGCAAGAGTGCCGCTGCCATCACCGCCGCTCTATAGCTAAGCTCTGTATCTGGCTCTAGATCTAGGTCTTGGAGGCACTGATTAAGCATCAGGCGCGCCACGTGCATAGCGCCGATGCTGTGCTGGAAGCGCGATGCTTCAGCGCCATGAAAAGTGAACCAACTAGTACCAAGCTGACGTATCCAGCGCAGTCGTTGTAGTTCTTTAGTGTCTATAAGTTTAATTATTAGGGCTTCAACAGAGTCTCTTTCGTCTAGAGTTATCTCGCGGTGTATCGGGTCTCTGTAGGTGCGGGGCATTATCCTTATTGTAAGCCCTTTATTGTCATTAAGAGGGGCTGATTTTCTTAATATTTCCTTTATAATTTGTGCTATAATGGAAATATTAGATATATAACTGCTGGCTTTCTTAAATAAAGCCGAGTAGATAACTTAGAGGATTGGTTTTTGCAGCGCTGCAGGGCAAAATTATCTAGGTTAAGGTGAGGTTAAAAATCTTGTCAAAAAATATAAATAGCAGCTTTATATATAGCAAGAGGAGTTAGGACAATGTCGATAGGTGATAGTATCTCAAGACTAGGACAAGCTGTAAGGGGTAATATTCTTGGTTTGGCTGCTGCAATTTCAATGGGAGCTGCAGCTCAAGCAGAACCTATAAAACCAAGCCACGAAAATTATGGGACTAGTGCCCATATCGCCAATGCGGCGATGGCTAGGATACATGGACAAGCAAGCAATGATGCTGCTGTTGATAAGGCTCTTGCAGAATTACACAAAGCTAAATCAGAAGACAAGGATCCTCCTGCAGGTTTTGTAGATATTAAACTGGGCACTCGCGAGCAGGCAAATTTAGCTAATGCTTTTCTCCTTAATTCCCCTGAAGCTCAAAAATTGTTTGAAGATCATGTCAATGCAGCTTATAAAAGACATTTCGGGAATAGTTAACTAAGTAATTTTTCTAGCAACCCTTTCCACTCCGCATACCTCGTCTCTAATTTTAGTTTTGGCAAATAACAGGTATCTTTCCTCAAATTGATTTTCTCTCCTTCCCCTGTTGTTTTCGCCATAATGGCCGCACCTAGTGCGGTCATTTCTTTTGTGGAGTATTTTTGTACTGGGGTGCCTAAGAGATCAGCTTGAAACTGCATCAATAAATTGTTAGCTGTGGCGCCACCATCAACATTAATCTGATTAGGCTTAAAGCCTAGCGCCTCAAAAATATCTCTGACGCGAAATGCCATCGCCTCTAGTGTCGCGCGTGCGATGTGTCCGCGCTGAGTGCCGCGACTGATGCCGAAGATAGTGCCGCGTATATCCTCGCGCCAGTAAGGAGCACCAAGACCGGCTAGGGCTGGCACGAAGTAAACACCACCATGATCTTCTACGCTAGTTGCGAGCTTCTCTATATCGCTAGAGCTATCTATGATTTTAAGTCCATCACGCAGCCACTGCACTACAGCACCGCCAGTGAAGACGCTGCCCTCGACAGCGTAGTGAGGTTTAGTGCCATCGTCGTAGAAGATAGTAGTCACGAGTCCGTCACGGAGCTGGAATTTAGGTAGCTCGACCAGTACGAAAGTACCAGTGCCGTAGGTGACTTTAGAGCTCATGTTATTGCGTTCGTCATTGCGAGGAATGCCGAAGGCATGACGAAGCAATTTCCATGCAGCTGCTAAGGGATTGCTTCGCTGCGCTCGCAATGACGTTGTGATAGCTTCGCTCGTGATGACGGGATTCGCTTTGCTTGCAATGACGGTGTCGCAATGACTTGTAGCGTGATATGCGTAGAGCGCCGCCTGCTGGTCGCCAAGCACGCCGGTGATGTCTATAGAATGTCCGATTAGATCTTTGAATAAATCACAAGTGCCGAAATTGGAATTACTAGGAACTACTTTAGGCAATATCTCTGTGGGGATTTCTAGTTTGCGTAGAATTTTTTCTGACCATTTGCCACTGCTGATGTCGTAGAGCATGGTGCGCGCAGCGTTGCTGGGCTCTGTTAGATGCTGTCCTGTGAGTTTGTAGATTAGCCAAGAGTCAATGGTGCCGAAGGCTAGATCTTGCTTGTCATTGCGAGTTTTGTTTTCGTCATTGCGAGGAGCCAAAGGCGACGAAGCAATCCATTGAGTGGCAGCATGGGGATTGCTTCGACACTTCGTGTCTCGCAATGACGTTTCAGTATGGAGTGTCTCGCAATGACGATCCAAAATCCACTTAAGCTTAGGCCCAGAGAAATACGAATCTATATATAACCCGGTGTGCTTGCGCACGTAATTAGCAAAACCTTTGTCTTGACGCAGCTTAGCGCAGTAATCACTGGTGCGGCGGCACTGCCAGACTATCGCGTTATACACGGGTTTGCCTGTGCTCTTGTTCCAGACGACTGTGGTCTCGCGCTGATTGGTGATAGCGATATTAGTTATGTCGCGTGGATTGATTTGTTTGTTGATGGTGATTTTTATGTCATTGCGAGGAGCCGTAGGTGGCGAAGCAATCTCGATACTTTGCGCAGTGGATTGCTTCGTCGTGCCTTCGGTACTTCTCGCAATGACAGCGCGGCAAACTTCAAGCGTCTTAGTCCAAATCTCTTCTGCGTCATGTTCTACCCAGCCGGCTTGCGGGAAGATCTGGGTGAATTCTTGCTGAGCGATGCCATAGATTTCACCGTCGTCACCTATTAATA
>Ga0172372_10001537_pt1 | contig 35763 bp, 41 predicted proteins | sample LakKiv5m_2_FD_114544 | JGI IMG/M metagenome (GOLD analysis project Ga0172372, IMG submission 114544) | Freshwater microbial communities from Kabuno Bay, South-Kivu, Congo - kab_092012_9.5m | ecosystem: Environmental > Aquatic > Freshwater > Lake | place: Democratic Republic of the Congo... | reverse complement strand
TAAGGTCTTACCTGTGTACCAGGTGATTCTCTTACTTTTTTTGGTCACATTGTCACCGTGCAAAGCACTAATTGGGACAAAAAAAGCCCCAATCGATTTATCTTTATCAACCTTATTCAAATACTCAGAAAAACTTTCCTTGTGCGAATCAAAAACTTCTTTAGAAAAACCGACGAGATCGATTTTGTTGACAACAATTATGATTTTTTTAATTCCCATTAACTGACAAACAATTAAGTGTCTTTTTGTTTGCTTAGTCACCCCTCTTTTTGCATCAATTAAAAGGACAGCTAAATCAGCATTGGAGGCTCCTGTAGCCATGTTTTTTGTATATTGTTCATGTCCAGGAGTATCAATAATAACAAAACTTCTCTTAGTAGTAGAAAAATATTTATATGCAACGTCGATGGTAATTCCTTGCTCTCTTTCAGCTTCCAACCCATCAAGTAAAAGTGAAAAATCTAAAACTTCCCCGTCGTCTGTTTTTAGTCCCCGCTTTGCACTATCTTTTTTGAGTGTTTTTAATTGGTCATCAAATATTTTGTCACCATCATAAAGCAGTCTGCCCATCAACGTACTCTTGCCATCATCAACGCTACCACAAGCCATAAATCTCAGTAAATCTCGTTTAGCAAAGTGTCCTAGTAATTGGCTTTTTTCACTTTTCATAGCACGTTAAAAATATCCCTCACGCTTTTTCTTTTCCATTGATCCAGCTTGATCAAAATCAATAACTCTGCCATAGCGCTCTGAGAACTTACTCGTCAAAGTTTCAATGGTCACCTCTTCCAAAGTTTTAGCTTTACTTTTGAATGCCCCAGTTAATGGATAACATCCCAATGTCCGAAAACGAACCAACTCCTCTTTACTCTTTTCACCTTTTTCAAAAACAAATCGGTCATCATTAACCATTACTAGCGTGCCAAACCTTTCTACCACCGGTCTTTTTTGAGCAAAATAAAGAGGAACAATTTCAATATTTTCTTGCAGGATATAAAGCCAAATGTCTTTTTCAGTCCAATTTGAAAGCGGGAAAACCCTCATTGATTCACCTCTACTCAATCTTGTGTTATAAATCTGCCACAGCTCAGGTCTTTGGTCTTTAGGATTCCAACGATTTTGTTTATCTCTAAAAGAAAAAACTCTCTCTTTGGCTCGAGATTTTTCTTCATCTCTTCTAGCTCCGCCAAAAATAAAAATCAAATTTATATTTAGCCAAAACTTGTTTTAATGCCTCAGTTTTCATGATTTGAGTGTGCAACTCGCTACCATGAATAAAAGGATTAATGTTCATTTTTATACCGTCAGGATTTGAATAAACAATCAAATCAAGGTTATTTTCCTTGGCAATTCTATCTCTAAACTCAATCATTTCTTTGAATTTCCACAACGTATCAACGTGAACTAAGGGAAAAGGAATTTTTCCAGGATAAAAGGCCTTCTTCATCAAGTGAAGCAAAACCGATGAGTCTTTGCCGATGGAATAAAGCATGGCTGGATTGTTGGCGTTAGAAACAGCCTCCCAAATTATTTGAATGCTTTCTGCCTCAAGAGACTTAAGATTATCAAATTTAATTTTTGGGACTTCTGCCATTATTTTTGCCTATATTCCGATCCAGAAATATCATTTTATCACAGTAAAAAACTGTAACAATGTCAGTCAGACAAACCAACTTTTTCCATTACCTCTGTCAAAGTGGCTTTAGCAATTTCTCGGGCTTTTTTGGCGCCGTCAGCAATGACTTTTTCAACATATTCTGGATTTTTTTCGAGCTCTTTTCTTCTGGCTTGGATTGGTTGTAATTCAGCAAAGATTGCCTCAGCCAAGCTTGCTTTCAAATCACCATAGCGCAGACCATTGTTCACATATGCTGCTTCTGCTTCTTGGCGCTTAGCTTCACCTTGGAAAAGTTCAACCATCTTGAGCAAGTTTGCCACACCGCCGGTCGAAGGCACTTTTTCACCTCGTCCACCATCAGTTGGCACTTTAGCTAATTTTTTCTTAATTGTGTCTAAATCATCCATTAATTCAATTGAACTTCCCGAGACACTTTTGCTCATCTTGCCTTCACCAGTTAATGAAGGAACATAAGTTCCTTTGGTTTCAAAGCGTTTGGGCAAAGGGAAATTTGTTCCAAAACGTGTATTGAATTTACGGGCAATTTCTCGAGCAATTTCTAGATGAGGCTCTTGATCCAAGCCCGCTGGTACTAAATTGGTGTTGTAAAGCAAAATATCGGCTGCCATCAAAACTGGATAATTTAACAGAGCCATGGTTACATCGTCAGGATGTTGTTTAACTTTATCCTTGAAAGTTGGTAAGTGACTCATTTGCGCCACCGAAACCACACTCGAAAATAGATAGGCCAGATAAACATGCTCTGGCACCAGCGACTGCACAGTAATAATCGACTTTTCAGGATCAAGTCCGGCAGCCAAATAATCCATGATAATATCGCGAGTAGCTTGCTTTAAGGTTTTTTGATCATAAGGCGTAGTAATAGTATGCAAGTCCACAGCCATATAAATACACTCCAAATCTTCACGGTTTTGAAGTTCGATATAGCCCTTTACTGCACCCAAATAGTTTCCCAGGTGAAGACGACCAGTGGCTCGTGTTCCTGAGAAAACTCTTTTTTTAGTTTGTTTTAATTCATTTTGCATAATTTTTCTTTCGTTATTCTAACAAGCTTTAGGGAGTTTTGGTTTTTTCTTTCTTTTTACTTTTTAATAACAAAAAAACTCCCTGACGGGAGCTCTTGCTATTATAACCAACACAACAACTCCCTTAGATTAGAGAGTTCCACCAAGCTTTGGTAGTAAGTTGTAATTGTGTCATTGCTTATATTTTAGGCTACTTTTCTGAAAATTAAAGCTCTTCAATCTGAACACTTGCTTCAGTTTCTGGAGCATCGATCAATTTTAAGTATTTTTCAGTAGTAGTAATTCTTTTGTGACCAACCAATTGAGAAACATAAACTAGTGGTGTACCAGCTTTTAATTGTTCAACAATAAAAGTATGTCTCAAGTCATTGACTTTAGCACCCTTGATGCCAGCCAATCTGAAGTATCTGTCAATGGCAGTACGAATGTTTCTGACTAAGAATGGTCTGCAGGTTTTGGTCAAGAAAACTACTTTTTCACGAGCACGTGGTCTAACTTGGATATAAGAAGTCAAAGCAGTTTTAGCTGACTTGTTCATTGGCACTTTACGAGCTTGTCTTGAATCTTGAGCTTTGATGAAAATAATATTTCGATCAAAGTCAACATCGTTCAAACTCAAATTAGCCAACTCACTGATGCGCATACCGGTTTGGAGAAGGATTTCCACAATCGCAGCTACTCTAGCATCACCACGACAAGCATCGCGTAAAGCGCGGTACTCAATTCGAGATAAAATTCTAGGTGGAGCTTGATCAAATTTAGGATGAGCAACAATTTCAGCAGGATTTTGAGTCAAAACGCCTTCAGAAATTAAAAATCTAAAGAAAGCTTTGATGGAGTTAATCTTTCTGGAAATTGATTTGCCAGTATATCTTTGCTTAGATAAAACTTCCTTGAACTCGTTGATATCTTCAGCGGAGACTTCTTCAACTTGAAGCTTGCCTTTTTTGCTAACGAAATCAACCAATTGTTCAATATCTTTACCGTAAGCAATCACAGTTGCACTAGCCTTGCCGCTATTGCGTAGACTATCAATAAATTTGCCGTGAGCGTCAGTTAGTGTCATATGTTCAGTTTTTATCTTGGTTCTTTGCTACAATTTGCTTGTAATAAAGACTAATATTTTTAGCTATCTAAACGACTTATAATATCACATTTGATGATAATTATCAATGCTTAAGCTTTTAAAAAATCCTATCTTTCTTTTTTCAGCCTTAGTTTTTACTGCTATTTTCTATATATCTCTATCTAAAACTCAGCAAAAAAACGAAACTACCGCTTTGCAAATAAAAAGTATTGCTACAGAAAATCAAGAACTCGTAGAAAAAAACACCGTCCTAGAGGAAAAATTATCGAGTAATAATCCTGAGCAAATGATCAGAGATGAGTTTTTGATGAAAAAAGAGGGTGAATATGTAGTTAAAATCCCCGCTCCACCAGTTAAAATCGAAGCAGAAAAAGAACAAACAAACCAAACCAATTTACAGCAATGGCTAAGTTTGATCTTTTAAAACTGCTATATCTTGCTTAGTAATTTCAGATAAAGGCAGCTTTTCAGCTTCATCTAGGGAAAACCAACCAAATCCATCGCATTTTCCTGGCTCGTTATTCACTGGCTCTCCAGATATAATTTCACAAATATAAGTCGGCGAAATCCAATGTTGTCCTTCTTCTGGCAAAATATGATCACAAAGCTGCAACATTTTACCCACTTTTATTTCCAAACCAAACTCTTCCTTGACCTCTCTTTTTAGAGCTTGTTCAATTTTTTCACCGAACTCGACCGCACCTCCAGGAATTTCCCACTTTCCCCGTTCATTTTTGGCCAACTGACCACGAAGTGATAAGAATAATTTACCTTCTGAATTAAAAATCAAAGCTCCTGCACCGACCCCAATGCAATCTTTGCCAACGATAGGTTTATTAGTCATATTGATGATTTTAGTATAAAAAAAGACCAACAATATTGGTCCTTTTCTACTTCTGTCGCGGGACTGGCACCCTCCGCTGCTGCGTCGGGTATTCCCTCGCTCAACGCTCGTTCAGATTCAACGCGACTCGCAGTAGGTCACCACAAATAAAAACAAAAGCCCGAAAAAGTCGGGCTCTCATTTTTATTTGTCGCGGGACTGGGAGTCGAACCCAGCCTGTGGGATTATGAGCCCCACGTGCACCGTACACTATCCCGCATGTACTGATCTAATTGATCAAGAGATATATTATACCCCAGATATAAAAATTAAGCAAAACTGTTAAGACGCCATATCCCTAGCCAATAAATCTCGCTCCTGTTACACTACGTTCATGCCGATCGACAAATATACCGCTACTTGGGTTTCTCATTCTTCAATTAATGACTTTCTCAAGTGTCCAAGAGCATATTACCTCAATAATGTTTACAAAGATCAAAAAACGGGTCATAAAATCTCTATAACCAGCCCAGCCATGTCGCTTGGCTCAGCCGTTCACGATGTTTTAGAAGGTTTGTCCAATATTCCTACTCCTGTTCGTTTCAAGGAGCCTTTGATCGAAAAATTTTCCCAAGCATGGAAAAAATTTACTGGCAAAAAGGGCGGCTTTACTTCCCTTGATCAAGAGAGTGAGTATCGCAACCGCGGTGAAGAAATGATTAAAAACGTAGCCAAAAACCCTGGTCCATTGGCTCGTCTTTCAGTCAAAATCAATCAAGACTTGCCTCATTTTTGGCTTTCTCCAGAGGAGAATATTATTTTGTGTGGCAAAATTGACTGGCTTGAATACTTCCCTGACACCAACACTGTTAGCATTATCGACTTTAAAACAGGCAAAAACAAAGAAGACGATAGCTCTTTGCAGTTACCAATTTATTCATTGTTGGTACATAACTGTCAAAAACGCCAAGCTGTTTCTGCAAAATATTGGTACTTGGCCGAAGGAAGCGACCTAGTAGAAAAACCGCTGCCAAACTTAGAAGAATCTCACGAAAAACTTCTCAACATTGCCAAAAGAATTAAATTAGCTAGAAAATTAGAGCAGTTTAAGTGTCCGAATGGTGAAAAAGGCTGCTACGCCTGCAAGCCACTGGAAACCGTGATTAGAGGCGAAGCAGAGTTTGTTGGTCTTAATAACTATGGCCAAGATCTATATCTTGTTGATAAAGATGCTATGGCTATGGATGAACAAGACAGTTCAATTTTATAAATGACAAATCAAGCTAAAATTTTACCTACCACCGTTGTAAATGGCTTTTTGGGGTCAGGCAAAACCACCATTATTTCTCATCTCATTGACCAACTGATAGCAAAAAATGAAAAAGTCGTTTATGTTAAGAATGAAATTGGCGAAGCTGATCTAGATGCTCAATTGATGAGGGGTAAAAATATTGTTGCCAAAGAGTTATTAAATGGCTGCATTTGCTGTACTTTGGTTGGCCCATTTTTAGCTTCTATCAACGAGCTTATTGATATTTATCATCCAGACAGAATTATTATTGAATCAGCAGGTAGTGCCGATCCAGCCAGTTTGGCTCTAATGGTCGATAATCACCCTAATTTGAAAAGGGACGGCGTCATCTCGATTATTGACGTGGTCAACTTCAATGGCTATGAAAAAATAAATCAAGTTACCAAAAGACAAACTGAGTTTACAGATTTGATTGTTTTTAATAAAGTCGAGCTTGTCGATGACAGTCGAAAAAAACAAGTAGTTGGTTATGTGAGAGAGATCAATGAAAAATCGCCTATCATTGAAGCCAAAAATGGCCAAGTTAACAGCGACCTAATTTTTGGCATCTCTAGTAATTTAATTCCGGATATCGAAGAGGGTCACGATCATTCTGATCATGCTCAAGAAGATGAAATTTCCGCCCTCACTTATGTGAATCAAAAACAAGTTAATAAAGATAAGTTAAAAGAATTTTTACAACAACTGCCCAAGAATATTTTTAGAGTCAAAGGTTTTTTTACCAGTGAAAATAGAACATGGATCGTTAATCATGTCTTTAAGCGCACAGATTTTGAAGAAGTATCTCCAGAAAAAAAGCTTCATCTTTCAGGTGCAAAACTGATTTTCATTGGCTATAAACCAAAAAATAATCAAGCTGAGATTGTCAAAAACTTGGAAAACCTTTAGTCTTTAACTATGTTCAGCATTGAAGAAATCGCCAATAAATACCAAATTGATCAAAAAAAGGATCATTATCCGCTCAATACTATTAGGGTTCTTTACTTGGTATTGATCGAGACTTTGTCAACAAATAAGGAAGAAATTGCGACAAAAATGATTCAAGTGATTCCACTGGTCATAGAACTTTTAGATAAAAGAATTGAAATTAGATTATCTGGTCAAGTCAAAAACCTCAATCAAGAACTTGAAGCGATAGAACCAACTCTGCAAGTAATTGAAACAATTATTGGAACTTCGACCAAGTTAAGATCAACTATCGAGCAGCTTTTTGCTTGCACCTTACCGATTCAAGAAAATATTCTTTTTGGGATTGTAAGTAAAGCCAAGAGTCAGGACAAAATTTTCTCTGCCAACGATGTTAATACAACGCTGTGCATGAGATCTGTTGACTCGGTTATTTACTCACAAATACTTTGCGACTTAGTCAACGCCAAAGAACACAACCTATCAATTCACTCTTTGGTTAATTTAACTTATCAAATCAATGATTTGATTGATTCTATTGTTTATGCCAAGGAAGATACCGAGGGTCAAAACTTTTCTGCCTTCGAAGTGATGAGAAAAGCTGTCCCCGACTCCAATGCCGCCAAAAACCTAATTAGATCAAACTTGAAAGATATGTTGGCGACTGCCGACAGCATTAATTTTCCTGAAGAAACAAAAAAACTGATTAAAGAGTTCTTGGAAAAACTAGTAGCTGTTCTAGGCGAAGGTTTTTTAAATGAAGCTACTCCAGAATCACAAAGTCCCCAGGCTGCAGACTTAGAATAGCAGCTCGACCTGACTCTAGCTCCAATACCCAATCAATTGGTTCATCGGGATAAAAAACCGTTATATTTTTAGCATAACTATCTGCAGCGACTCCAGATGAAATTTGAGAAATTTTGCCATCTTTAATCCAAATAATATCAATATCAAAGTTCATATCTTTCATCCAAAAACCAGCCCTATCTCTTTTGGGTAAAACAAAAAGCATTCCATCGCTACCGAGCTGTTGTCTGTAACTTAAGCCCACTGCTAATTCAGTTACGCTTTGAGCCACTTCAACATTCAAGATATGTTCTCCGACCTTAATTGTTCTTTTTTTTAAGGTTGGCTGAGCTTGGGTTAAAACTTGGTTTTGTTCTTTATTCAGACCACGGCTTTCTCTAAAAAAATGATTGCCTGTCAAAAACAGTAAAAACAAAATTAATAGAAAAATAAAAATCTTAGTGTTTCTTGCCATAAATTAGCTTATACAGCCAAGTCGCTGACATTATCATCAGTGCTAACAAAATTATAACCTGATTGAGCCCCAAAGACTGACTGAACATAGTTTTTTGAACTCGCAAATAATCCAAAAAAAATCTGAAAATTAAATAGACAAGTAAATAGACAAAAAAATACCAACCCGTACCAACTTTCTTTGTTTCAAATTTTTTGTTCAAAATAAGTCCTAGTAGTATCATCAAAACAGATTCGTACAAAAAAAGTGGGTGAACTTTTTGCCCATTAATCAAAATTGACCAAGGCAAATTACTTGGCAACCCATACAATTCTTGATTAAAATAATTTCCCCATCTCCCAATCGCTTGCGCAAAAGGCAAAACTAACGCTACGGTATCAAGCAAGAATAAATAGCCAACCCTTTCAAATTTAGCAGCAAACACCAGTCCCAACCCCAAACCAACCAAAGCTCCCAAAATACTCAAACCCCCATTCCAGATGGCAAACATCTGCCAAAAATTAGAAGAATAAAGATGCCAATCAGTCAGCAGATGCCAAAGCCTAGCTCCGACAAGAGGAAAAACCAAAATAATTAATAAATCCAAATTAACTCTTTTAAGCTTCACACCCAGCTTAAGCATTATTTTTTCCCACCACCAAATCGCCACCACAATAGCTAAACCAACTAGAAATCCGTAATAATTAAAATTTAATAACACTCAAAAAAGTAATGACTGAATAAAAAACCAAAAAGAATTTTACAAAGCGATCGATTTCGTTTTTATTCCATTGTTTTTTGGCCTGAATGAAATATTGATTAAAAAATTCTACAAAATTTTTAGACTGCCACAACTCAAAACATAAAATCAGACCGATTCCAGAAATAATTCCCATTCCCAAACTACTGCCACTTGAGGTAATAATAAAAATAGACAAAGCTAAGTAGGCCAAAATAAAAAGCAATGATCTGGTGATTAACCGAGCAAACTTGTCATGGTCAAGGTGAACGCTTTCGTAGTAATAGCGGTATAACTGGTTCTTATCAAGAATTAATAAAGCCATTCCCACGTACCAGCCCAATAAATAAAAACCAGCACTAAGAAGAAACTGATGAAAAAAGTAATAAATCAGCGTGGCAAAAATTGGCAGTGAAAATTTGAAGTAATCACTCTGGCTGAGAGATTGGAGTTTCAGTTTCATTTGTAGTTAATCCCAATTTGTAACCGATGATCTTTTTAACGCTTTGATCAACTCTTTCTCTAAAAGTTGGATCAGAGAGGTATTCTCTATTAAGCATATCATAAACCTCACTCAACTGCTCAAAAGTTACTCCTGGTCCATACATTAAAACATCATTTCCAGCTAATATAGCTTTCCTGCTAACTTCTTCCAAAGTTAACTCTTTCTGTTGCCCACTACGACTTGCCACTGGCAAATACGAAGCTGACTTCATCTCCAAGGCATCAGCAAAAACTAAAACTTTTGGATAATTGGTAAGCAACTCACCCACACAGTCAGGACTTAATGTACAAGGAATCTGCGCAAATTGATTATCAAGACCAATGTGCGCCGTCATTACCCCAACCCCTGAGTCATCATCCAAAATTGATCTGTAAACAAACACGTCTTCAACACCAACTCTGGTCACAGCAAATTCATTATGCAAATCAGTAGCAATTTTCCCTATGCCAGGAAAATGCTTTAAAACTGGCAAAATCTTTTGAGATTTAAATGTTTTCCTATAAAGGTTGACGCGATCTACGACTAACTCAGGTTTGTTAGAACAAAGACGGTCACCCATGATGCCATTAGTTAAACCAACATCAAGCACTGGAGCCAAAACAACGTTTACACCTACGTTAGCCAACTCTTGAGCTGACTTGACCAAAACTTGTTCAGCTTTGTCTTTGTCAGTACTACAAGAATTCCACCATGAGGCTAATTTGGTAAACCCATTACCATTAAGGCGCTGCACTCTTCCTCCCTCATGATCAACAGCAATCCAAGTGGGCAAAACGCTACCATTATGGCTACTAAGTGCCGAAACTGCCGCTCTAGCTGACTCTGAAGAAATTTGATTTCCGAACAAAGTCACAACACCCGGCCTTTTTTTACTAAGCTTAGTTAAAAATTCTTCGCTCAAAACTGGATCCGTAGAAGCACTTTCCGATGCATCAATTTTTACTGGCCAAGCCATGAGTTGTCCCACTCTATCTTGAGGCGAAAAGCGGTTAAAAATCACGTCGACCGCACTAAGACTTGCCGACTGAGTGGAGAATTTAGTGGTGTCGTCTTCTTTGACAACTTCTTTAACTTGCTCGATATAAAATGGTTTGAAGTAGTAATTATAGCCTAAAAAAATTGCTAAAACAGCCAAGAGAGATAGTAAAACGATTTTTGTTTTAGGGGCTTTCATTTTTTTTCTCTTGTTTTAATTGCTTAACCTTCCACATAAAAAGCTTGGCTTTACTTTTGGCACTAGCTGCATCTTTGACAAAGCTTAGCGCTCTTTCTAAGAGCACTCGATCAACCTCTTTGGACATTTTGATATACAAACTCTTGTGCTTTAAATCTTCCAACTCAACTGCCAAACGATAGCCGAAATCTTGAAACTCTTGAGTAATAAATCCACCTTTATCATCAAGCTGATAATTAGAAAATAAATCACCTAGTGATTGCATTCCTTTGTTTGCCATGGCCATATTCTAACCTAAATTAGGAAAAACTACTCACCACTCTCTTTGGGCTTTTCGTTCATAAGCAGACTTGTCGCAATACCAATTGCCGCCGCCATAAACAATATTCTCCAGTCATTAACCAATAAGAATAAACTAATAAAGAAAGCCCAAGTCACCAAAGCACCCACACTCATTATTACCTCTCTATAAATAAAGAATGGATAGGTGCGATTCCCTCGGCCTCTTTTAATCATTAATGAGTCATAGAAAAGCCAGTGAAAACTAGAAACTAAACGATTAGCCACATCGACAAAAGCAATGCTCCAAATATCAAAAACATGTGCTCTTAAAAACCAAATCAAACTCAGGATTCCACCAGACAAAATAAACGGCCGTCGGCTTTTGTGATGATCGATATAAAAGCCAATAAAAAATGATGCGATCATGGCAATAAACATCGAAATCGAATAAAGATAACCAACTTTTTCTACTCCTTTAAGAATCAAAAAAACATAGAGTGGCCAAACCATCAGCACCGAGTCATTTACATATCTGCCAATATAAGTCACCGATAAACGTCGATATCTTCCTTCTTTCAGCCATGACGAAAGCTCTCTAAAACTGGGAATGCCACCGGTTTTTTCATCATACATAGAAACTGAAAAAACAACACTTAGCATAGCTAAAACTATGCCAAAAAGGAAAAGTTTATCAAAGCCCAAGAAAACTGCCACCACACCGCCAACTGCTGGAGCTGCCATAGCTACAAAGTGTAATAAAAATTGCAAAAAGCCCAAATCTTCGCCGACTCGACGATGTTTGGAATTTTTACCAAAAATACTATAAAAAAGCGGCCAGAAAAAAGCGGCCTCAATACCATCTAAGAATGCAGCTGCCAAAACCAAAATTGGGTTGTGAACACTAGCTTGAAGCAACAAAAAGACACAAACCGTCAAGATTTTCGAGATAATGAAGGCGTTTTTAAAACCAATTTTAGTTGTAATTAGCTTGCCAACCGGAATTACTGTGGTCAGCATGGCCAATCTGAAAAGCAAAAAATGACTACCAACCAAGATCATTCCTTTTTGAAAATCGTTAAAACCTGTGCCAGCAAATAAAGGGAGATTTGGCGCTAGTTGAAAAAGATATAAAGGCAAAAAGAAAAAACATAAGTTATTGATCAACTCCCTCAAAATTCGAATACCATAAAGCATTTTTAAGTTGTGAGTGTTATCAATATGAAAATCAAAATGAGGAAAGTGCAAATGATGAAGAATGTAGCGGGGCATTAACCTAATTATCTCTAAAATCAGCCTTACATTTCAATCATGTCTTTTAATTGATTAATCAATGATTGATTAGTTTGTGATATTTTACTCAATTCTTCTGAAGTGAAGTTGGCTAAAACATAGTCGGCCCCACTTATTCCAGATCTTTCACCTTCGCGATTATCCACTCCAACTCTAATATGCCAATAATCGCTGCCACCAAGATGGCGATCTAAATCAATCAAACCATTATGTGCTTTTGGACCTTTACCAAGTTGGATCTTATATTCTCCCAATTTGATATCCAAATCATCATGAATTACGATGACGTCGTTTAAATAAAGGTTTTTCTCAAAGAAACCGATCACTTGTCGCACCACTTGACCAGAATTGTTCATATAATTTTGTGGCTTAATCAAAATAGCAGAATTAACTTTGGCTATTTCAGCTTTCAATTTATTGTTGTTTTGCCAGGAGACGCCAACTCCTAAATCTTCAGCTAATTGCTCAATTAACATGAAGCCAACATTGTGACGATTTTTTTGATATTCTGGACCCGGATTGCCAAGGCCAATGATAAATTTCATATGCTTATAATAACACTATGCAATTCTTAAAGAGTTTTGACTCTGAAAAAATTGGTTATCAGATCATTAACCAGCCACAAAACTCCAACAATAATATTGTTGTTATTCCTGGCTTTGGTGGTGACATCAATTTTTTAAATCGTTTTTTGGACGAACTAAAAACTCTCAATCCTAGGGCTAACTTATATTTTTTCAGTCCCAGAGGCCACGCCTTTTCATCGAATAATTTTCCTGAAGGCTTTGATCTCGAAAATGTTTATGCTCAAGATTTTTTGGCCTTCATTAAATATTTAAACTTAAAAAAATTCAGTGTTATTGGTCACAGTTTCGGCGGCTTTGTTATTCAAAATTACCTAAATTTGCCAAACTCAATCCAACCCGCTCAGTTTTTCCTCATTTGCTCTGCACCAAGAATTGGCGGAATACCGTTTCTGAAGAAAACTTTTTACAACCTTCTGGCTCGTAGGTCTGGTGATAGGAAGCCTTTCGCCTACCAAACGCCAAGATTTTATGAAAAGTTTGAAAAATCTTGGGATATTGACCTAATGAGGTGGTTTCATGACACAGTTGTGATGGGCGGCATTATTAACTGGATTTTGCACTTTTTATCCTTAAGTCCATGGCACAACCATAATCTAACCACTCTTAATCAAGAAACTGGCTACTACCTGTATGGGGAAAAAGATATAATCATCACCAAATCACAACAGTTAAATCTTCTTAAAAAACTGCCTAAGATTAATGGGCTGGAAATAAATTCTGGGCATTTGGCACCCATTACCAATCCAGAAGAAACAGCCCAACTTATATCATTACATATCAATAAATTATGATCAAACCATTCTTTTCAATCATCATCCCCACCCTCAATGAAGAAAAATTCTTGCCCTCATTACTAGAAGATTTGGACAATCAAACGTTTGCTAAAGAATTATTTGAAGTTATTCATGTTGATGGTAAAAGCGAAGACCAAACAGTCAACGAAGCTCAAAAATTTGCTGACAAAATTAACTTGACCACCATTACGGCTGAAAAAAGAAATGTCGCCTTTCAACGAAACTTGGGTGGCGAAAATGCCAAAGGCAAATGGCTAGTTTTCATGGACGCAGATGACAGGTTGCCAGCTTATTTTTTGGACGGAGTTAAGTATCAGTTAGCCAAAAATCCAGAAACTGACATTTTCACAACTTGGTCTGAACCAAAAAACGTTACCTCCCTTGAGGGCTCTATCACCAGAATTTTGAACCTTGGCATTGAGCTTTACAACAGTAGCGGCAAACCTTCAGCTTTTGGAGCTATGATCGGCGTCAAAAAAGTTCATTTCAATCACGTTCAATTTGACGAAACACAAAAGTTTATGGAGGATACATTTTTTGTCCAATCGGTTTGTGACAATGGTGGTACTTTTAAAATTTTCAAAGAACCACGCTATGTCTTTTCTTTGCGCAGATTTGAAAAAGAGGGTACCTTAAAGTTTGTTAGCAACGGTGTCTTACTCCAACTCAAATACCTACAAGGTAATGATTTTAAAGACGAAGAAAGCTACAAAATGGTTGGTGGGAGTTATTATGATCAAATCTCACCTTCACTTTTTAGAAACGTTATATCTCAGGTGAAAAAAATGCCTATGCAAAAACTAAAATTAACTAGGAAAATTCTACAAACCATCAATGATGAACTTGGCGTTTAATTGATATGAACCACAAAAAAACAGTTGTCATTTTCACTACAGATCAAGGACACAAAAGCATTTCCGACACGATCGCCAAAACTTTGGAACCGTTTTTTAATGTTCATATTTTTTCTGACGACAACTTCATGTTTGCCTATTACATTTATATTTATCGCTTTTTCCCAAATTCGACAAAACTGCCTTTTTTGTTTTTCAAACAACCACTTTTAAGAAAGAGTGCAGCCATTTATTTAGATATTCAGTATCGAAGAAAAATTAAAAAATTCCTTGAACTTCACCAACCAGATATTGTCATCAACGCTTTTTGGATGTTTAAGCCATCGTTGGATGTTTTGCTCAAAGATAGTCATATTAGTTATTTGACTGTCGTAACTGATCCATGGTCTGTTCATCCTTTTGTAGCTTCCACTATTAGCGAAAGCAATTTGGCTTTTGATGAGCAAACCGCTGATTCAATCAAAGCCTTAGTTCCACAAGCGCCAATTACTCCTATTGGCTGGTTTGTTAGAGATGCTTTTGAAAAACCTTTTAATAAAGAAGACGTTCGTAAACACCTGAATTTAGATCAGAATAAATTGACGCTACTTTTTACCACCGGGTCCGAGGGCACTGAAAAAATTGTGCCAATTGTCTCTGATTTGATCACTACCAATCTGCCTGTTCAAATTATTGTGGCCTGTGGCAACAACCAACATTTGATGGAAAAAATTAACAACCTAAAAAAGAACCTCAAAGAAAACATTGCCCTTCATGCAATTCCTTTTACCAATGAGTTGCATTTTTATATGCAGGCTGCGGATTTAGTCATTGGAAAAGCAGGACCCAACAGTGTTTTTGAAGCTGTTGCCTGTCACACTCCATTTTTTGCTGTGACTCATATTGCTGGTCAAGAAGACGGCAACTTAGATATTATCAGAGAATTAAAATTAGGCTACGTTGAAGAAAATCCAATCAAAGCTACCAAACTTCTTCATCAAATCATCGAACAACCAGAACAACTAAAAAAGTTTGCCGACAATTTAAAAACCCTTGCCGCATATAATAGACAAGCCAAAGAAAAAATCAAAAAGATTTTGAAAATTGAAGCTTAATTTTATTTGCTTAAAGTTGGCGATAATCCTCTTCCAACCACGCCCTGATTGCTTTCGCTCTTTGCTTGCGATCTTTAAGTTTCATAAAACTTTGTTTACCCATTTCGGTTAAAGTTTTATTTTGACCAAAGCGAATTTTAATAACACCACCAACCTTAAATCCAAAGAATTGAGCCCAACCATGAAGAACAGAATGAATTTCTCTAAAAGAAACAATTTTTATTGGCTGAAGATTTAAATTAAAATTGGGATTTTTCTCATAAATCAAATCGAGAGCAAAGCCAATTCCATCCTGCCACTTTCCCCATCCACCTGATGGAAAAATCACCACATCTTCTTTTTTAAAAATCTTATCCGCAACAACCTCTGGCACTTGAAGATTCATTTCTCTGGCCATTTTTTCATCTAAATTTTCTAGTCTACTCGACAACTTCATTTTCATTCCCAAAGGAGTTATTTTTTGAGCAGCAAATCTAGATGCAACTGGAACTGTTCGATTTTTTAAAAACTTAAAGTGAAGTTGATTGTACAAAAAAGATACGAACCATAACTTCCTGCCAAAAAGTGCAAAGTAAACAAACATAGCATCAAGAGAAGATGGATGGTCGCCATAAAAGAGAGTTGGCGAAGTTGGCAATTTATCTATTTGGTGATTTTTTTCATCAAGACAAGAAATATAAAGATTCAGTTGTTTCAAATACTCTTCTTTTTCTTTTAAAGAAAAATCTGCACTTTGTGGTTGAAGTGTTTGAATAGGCAAATTAAAAAATCGCCTATGCCAAATGTCTAGAAAAAGTAACTTATAAATCTCCCACACCCAGCCGGTTTTTTTCATATTAATGCAACTGACTAATGCTACTCAATTCTGAAGCATCAGTGATTTGCTCCCAATTTTTATCATCACGGAATTTTATTAACCGAGGAAAGCGCAAAGCAAAACCTGCTGAATGAGTTGGAGATTTTGTTAATTCGTCAGCCGCCACTTCAATCACTATTTCTGGGTTTACCCAAACGTCTGGTAACAAGTTTTTATGAACTTCATAAGTGTTTGGTTTTAAATCTGACTTATTTAATTCGCAAAGCGTTTTCATATGCCTTAACTGTTCATCAGTCAAACCTGTACCAATTTTGGCAATTGTTTTGATATTTTCATCGCTGCCCATAATTCCTACCAAAACTGCACCAATACCAAACTGATTTCTTTTACCACGACCATAGTAGTATCCCATCACCACCACATCCAAAGTGTCCGCCAGCTTTCCTCGACTGCCTTCTTCTTCTTTAATTTTGACCCAATTCCATCCTTTGCGACCTCCAACATATGCAGAGTCTGACTTTTTCATCACTGCACCCTCAAGTCCATTTTCTAGCTGGGTTTCGTGAAATCTTCTTAATTCGACAGCGTCACTAGTGACCAAATATTCAGTCTTATAAAATGATTCGTTATTATTAAATAGACCTTCTAATAGCTCTTTTCTTTCTCGCAGTGGTTTATCAATTAATGAGCGTCCCTCAACTTCCAAAACATCAAAAATATAAAATCTTATTGGTACCGATAAAGATGTTTCAGCAATATCGTGCTTTCTTTTTCTGGTAATGGTTTTTTGAAATTCAACTAGCTCACCAGTTTCTGGATCAACACCGATAGCCTCACTATCTAGCACGCAAGTTTCGATTTTAATCAAAGTTAAAATTTGATTAAGTTCGGGAAACATGGCCGTCACATCTTCCAAATTTCTTGTAAAAGCTTTGATCGTTCTTTGGCCATTTTCATTTTTATAAAGATGAATCTGAATTCTCATTCCATCATATTTGCTCTCAGCAAAAACCTCGCCCATTTTTTTAATAATTTCTTCACTAGTATTGAGGCGTTGACATAAAGCTGGAACAATAGGCACGCCGGCTTCAATTGAATATTTGTTTAGATTTTCATCACGCTCTTCTTTGGAATTAGTAGCCAAATAAACACTGGCCAATTTGCCCAAATCTGCTTTCTTTTGATATGCCAACTCCAAGTCACCGCTCTCACTTTTATCACCGGCCTTAGCCCAACTTAAGGCATCCAACATCGTCATAGTAGAAAAACCCAACCTTAGTTTGCCCAAAATAATTCTCACTACAAATTTTGCTGATAAACTATCGACTTGCTCAAAAATTTTGACTGCTTTTTCTATTTTTCTTTCTTGTGAACCTTCGCCACTTTCATTTGCCAATTCCAATAAGATCCTATAAACATCCAAAATACTCAGCTTAGTGCCCTCTTTCTTTGTTGCCAAAACTTCAGCTGCTACCAAACCCAAATCGCCAATCTGTTTATATCTAGACTCTACGTGCTGAAGGTTTTCCAAGTTAACATCAACCTCACCAAATAAATTCATCGATGCATCTTGGCTTTGATCAGGCAAAAGCCTAGCCAAAGATCTTTCCAACATTTTTACTGAAAAATTAAATTCTTTTGATTGATAACTAGGCACCAACTGACCTTGCATCAAATAACAAGCTGCAGCAATTTCTTCCCCTTTGAGCAAAGCAAAAAGTTCGGCCAAAAGACTGGTCATCGCCAAGCGAGACGGAGTTTCTTCAAGTTTTTGCAAATACAAGGAAAATTCAAAAAAAGTCATACAGAAAGTTTACCATCATTCAACCAACTCATAGCGTACGCCCTTAGTCACACCTTTCTTTTTAATCACGTTTTTGGTAATTAAATCTTTCATGTCACGTAAGATTGTATCCACAGAAACATTGGGCAAAACCCTTTGCGCATCAGCCGAGGTCATTTCACCTTGATTTTGAATCAGTTCTAATAAAATGATTTGGCGCTCTGATAAAGCTACTTGAGCCCCTAGCTCTTTTTTAATTCTCAAGTCTTTAGAAAGTTTTTGAACTTGTTGTTTGACCTTATCAATTTCCAAAGCCAAGCCATAAGCAAAATACTCCAACCAATAAGTCATATCAGCATTACCAGACTGTTGAACGGTCAGTAAAGCTTGATAATATCTCTCAACATCAGAATCAAAATATTGTTCCAACGAGAAAAAACGCTTAAAATCATAACCTGATTGATATAAAGACAAGGTGGCCATAGCCCTTGCTGAACGACCATTGCCTTCTATAAACGGATGAATGAAAGCCAATTGATAGTGAGTAATTGCAGCTTTGAAAATAGGATGAACAGCTAAGGATTGTGGATCGTTATACCAGCCAAAAAAATCATCAAGTAAAAATTCTATTTCAAATGAGACAGGTGGTCTAAAAACAATTTGTCCATCGGTCGCAGATTTTACAATTACCTGTTGAGTTCTAAAGTTACCAATGTCTTTTTCTTCAATTAGCTTTTGCATAGTCAACGTATGCAAAGCTTTGAGAGTTTTTTTGGAAAAAAGTGAAGCTGAATTAATAGCGTCTTGTTGATCAATCCAAACCATCACGTTTCGATAATTAAGAACTTCTTGAACATCGCGGTCGCGAGCCATAATTCCAGTTTTAGCCACCGCTTCTTTGGTATCGACATAGCCCTCAAGATTAACGACTTTTTGAGCTTGTTCTCTCGTTAGTTCATTACCTTCAATTTTGGTACCAAAGTGAACTGTTCTCGATAAAGCTTCATTGCGAAACTTGACTTCCCAGGCGGGCACTAATGGTGAATTATCAATAATGGCCTTAGCCGCCTCAATGCGAGTGATATAAGTGAGCAGATTGTTGGTAATTTGAAAATTTGGCTTATACACTGTCGTTTTCTGTCTTTTTGGAGCTATCTATATCAGCGAGTATAAAATATTTTTGCAAAATTTGCATTGATTAAACTTGATACAATACACTTATGCCAAATATTAGTACTCCAGAAAAAATAAATGATCTTCCAATTGTAATGTTGAAAAACTTCATTACCCTAGCTACAGGCGGTTTAGGCGTTGCTGTTGCTCTGGCTTGGAATGAAGCAATCAAAGGTTTCGTTCAAAAGTATATCGATCCTTATTTTGGTGCCAATGGCACCGTGGTTTCACTTTTGATTTATGCGCTTATCATCACTTCGATTGCGGTGATTGTTACCATGCAACTAACACAAATTGAAAAGAAATTAATTAGATTGGATGAAAGAATCTTGAAGAAAAGACCAACTTCATCCAACTCCACAGCAACCAAGAAAAAACCAATCAAAAAGAAATAAAATATTATGGCCAAACTTTCCCACCAACTAACAGAAAACGTTAAGCTTTTACAAAAAGCGGTTTTGATCCATAACGGCGAAGCTCTTTTGCTCAAAAGATCAGCGGACTCAAAATCACGTCCAGAAAAATGGGATCTACCTGGTGGTAACTCAGAGTGGCCAACAGAAAACCAATCCGGATTTGGGCTTCACCAATATGACATCGCTAGAGAAATTCAGGAAGAAACCGGTCTAGTCGTCGAGGAACAAAAATTCACCCTAAAAAATCTAACTTACTTCAATACTTTTTTTGATCAAAATAAACAAATTTTTTCTATTATCTGTGGCTGGAAATATTTTTTACCAAATGATTTCGACAGATCACAAATTAAAATCAGCTCAGAACATATTGAGTCTGACTGGACAAGCTTGGAAAGCTTATCCCAATTTGACTTTGGCGGTGAACATGGTGAGTTTGTAAAACAGATGATTCAAAAGTCTTTGCTATAATCCAAGCACTCGCCACGCAAATGACTAACTGTGCTACTCTCAACGAGCCTCCTTTTCCGCCGTCCAATCAAACTGGTACAGAATTTTACTTTCCCACCAAAAATTATCAACACATCACCAAACCAGGCTTAACCGAAAACACTATTCGCGAAATTTCCGATCTAAAAAATGAGCCCAAGTGGATGCTCGATATTAGACTTAGAGCTTTTCGCCACTTTCAGCTTTTGACCACTCCAACCTGGGGTGCCGACTTATCAGGAATCGAGTTTGACAAAATCCGCTATTTTTTGAAAGCTACCGACGAAAAACCTAGTTGGGATGATGTTCCGCCAGAAGTCAAAGAAACCTTTGATCGATTGGGAATTCCAGAAGCAGAAAGATCTGTTTTGGCTGGTGTTAAGGCCCAATACGATTCAGAGGTTGTTTATGGATCATTAAGAAAAGAGTGGGAAAAAGACGGCGTAATTTTCTTATCCATGGATGAAGGACTCAAAAGATATCCCGATTTAGTTAAAGAATATTTTGGCAAAGTTATTCCTAGTAACGACAACCGCTACGCGGCATTGAATACCGCTGCTTGGTCGGGCGGTTCTTTTGTCTACATTCCCAAAGGCGTCAACGTCAAAATGCCCCTCCAAACTTATTTTAGAATCAATGCCGAATTATCAGGTCAATTTGAAAGAACACTAATCATTGTTGATGAAGGAGCCAAAGTTCACTATGTTGAAGGCTGCACTGCCCCCAACTTTACCTCCAATTCCCTCCACTCAGCTGTGGTAGAAATCTTTGTCAAAGATGGCGCTACCTGCCAGTACACCACTATTCAAAATTGGTACAAAAATGTTTACAACTTAGTTACCAAAAGATCTCGTGTCGAAACAGAAGGTCAAATGATTTGGACCGACTTCAATATGGGCAGCAAAGTCACCATGAAGTATCCAGGTTTTATTTTGGCAGGCAAAGGTGCTAAAGGTGAAACATTAAGTATGGCCCTAGCCGGATCTAGCCAACACCAAGATACTGGTTCCAAAGCCATTCATTTAGCTCCTTACACCAGCTCCAATATTGTCTCCAAATCTATCTCCAAAGATGGTGGCCGAGCTAGTTACCGCGGGATGGTCAAAATTGCACCAGATGCTCATCACTGTAAATCTTCAGTGATTTGTGATGCTTTGATTTTGGATGGCCAATCTCGAACCGATACCTACCCCACTAATATTATTGACAACAACCAAGTAGAAATGACTCACGAAGCCACCGTTAGTAAAGTTGGCGATGATCAACTTTTTTACCTTATGTCCCGTGGCCTTGACGAAGAAAAAGCCAAAAAGTTGATTGTAAATGGCTTCATCGCTGGACTAGTCAAAAAATTACCACTCGAATATGCTGTCGAAATGAATAGACTAATTGATCACGAAATGGAAGGTAGCGTTGGCTAACATCAAAATGAAAAAATCTTTTACCGCCAAACCACAAACCATTATTTTAGATTCCAGTACTGATTATGTAATTAAAAAACCTGGCAATTATATTTTTGAATTAGTCACTCCCAAAACTGAAATCAGCATTAGCATGGTAGCCAAAGCTAAAGGCGAAGAAAACTTAGAAACAGAAATTTTAATTCATCATTTGGCACCAGAAATCAAAGCTCAAACCACCCTCAAAGCCGTTGGCTTTGATAGCTCAAAAATTTCACTCAAAGCCAAAATTTTGATCGACCCTGAGTGCAAAAAAACTAAATCATTTTTGACCGAAAGAGTACTATTGGTTTCGCCACTTGCCAGAGCTTTAGCGATTCCTGATCTTGAAATCTTGACTGATGACGTTCGCTGTTCGCACGCTGCTAGCGTCACTAAAATCCCTGAAGAACAAATTTTTTATCTGATTAGTCGTGGTTTAAAAAGACGCGTGGCTGAAGAAATGATTGTTGAAGGTTTTTTGAAAACAGATCACTAAAAAATTACCTAAGCTCTTCGCCAATATGCCAACGAGGTTGACGGTCAATCTTGGCAATGGCTCTTGGACCAGTGATCACATCTCCTCTTTCCAGTTTTTTAGCAGCAACAACCCCAATCATGGCAGCATTATCCGCACAGAGTTTTTTGGAATATGGTGCTCTAAAAACTAAACCATGCTGATTAGCTTTGAAACGCAATAATTTTCTCAAAGTTTGATTAGCAGCTACGCCACCACCCAACCAAATTTCTTTGATATTTTCTTTGGCCAAAATTTTATCTAGCTTATGTATGATGTGGCGAAAAACTCCGTACTGAGCACTGGCGCATAAATCATAAATAGTTTGTTTATTCAAACCATTTTCTCCTCGACCAGTAGCCTCTTGTTCCAATTTAGAAATCAGATTTCGAGCAAAGGTTTTCATTCCAGAAAAGCTTAAATTGTAATCACGACTATCAGTCATAGGCAAAGGAAACTCATATTTTTTGGCGTCACCAAGTTTGGCAAATTCTTCAATCACTGCTCCCGCTGGATAACCTAAGCCAATCATTCTGCCAATCTTGTCCAAACACTCGCCCGCTGCATCATCGATCGTAAATCCTAGCCTTACATATTCGCCAAAATTTTTAATCAAAACAAAATCGGAATGACCACCAGAAATTACCAAACCTAAAACCGGAAATTTAACTTTTTTCTCGTGAGTTTTTTTGGCTGCTTTTACTTCAATAATTTTTCTAGTTTGTCTTTTGGCTAAAGGTGACAATAAATGTCCTTCAATATGGTTTATAGCAATGAATGGTTTTTTAAGTTTTTTAGCTAAATTTTTGGCAAAAGTTAAACCAATTTCCAAAGAAGGTGCTAACCCCGGCCCCACAGTGACAGCGACCGCGTCAACGTCTTCCAAAGTCAAACCAGTTCTTTTCAAAGCTAAGAGCAAGCTAGGTTCAATATTTTCAATATGAGCTTGTTTGGCCACAGTTGGAAAAACACCACCGAATTGCTTGTGCAACTCGACCTGAGAAGCGATCACATTAACCAAAATAGTTTCGCCCTGCACCAAAGACACCGAGGTATCATCGCAAGAAGTATCAAAAGCTAAAATTGTTTTTACTCCACTCATATTTTGAAATTACTTTTGTCTCACTCTTAATTCTCTTTGACCTTTGTCATTTTCACTCAATCTGACCTCCAACAAACCTACTTCCAAATCAGAAACAAATCCAGAAATTTTTTGCCACCACTCAATTACAATCACATGGTGTGGTTTTAAAATTTTATAAAAATCTAATCTCTCCAACTCTTCTTTAGTACCAACTTTCCACACATCGAAGTGGTAAAACTTTCCTGCTACTTCATGTCTGACAAAATCATATTCATTAACATAATTATATGTGGGGGAAGTAATCGTATCTTTGACTTGTAAAAACTCGGCTATACCCTTGGTAAAAACTGTTTTTCCTACTCCAAGTTCTCCATCCAAACCCACAATCAAACCTGTAGTTTTAATTTTCTTCCAATTTTTAAGTAAAAGTCTTTTAGCAATATCCTTGGTTTCTTGTTCACTTTCAGAAATAAAATCCACCTCCCTATCTTCGATTCTGGCCACACCCTCAACAGCCAAGTCACCTTGACGTAACTCCACTGGTGCAGATAAAGTTGTATCAATAATTGTCGAAGGTTTATTCCTGGGCAGTTCGCCAGCATCGATCACTAAATCAATTAAACTTTTTTGCTTTTCTGATAAATTCTTAAACAAATCTTCGATGGAATATGGAGATGGTTTACTCGCAGCGTTAGCTGAAGTTGCTGTCACTGGCTTACCAAAGGCTTTCAAGAAATCTAAATCAAGCTGATAAGCAGGAATTCTCACCCCTAAAGTCCCAAATTCTGACTCAACACCTTGAGCAGTTTTGTGTTTGGACTCAGAAATAATAGTGAAAGGACCAGGCAAAAAAGTTGCATAAAACTTTCTAGCGGTTTCATTGATCTCGACATATTGCTCAGCCAAATTTATATCTGGCACAGCAATAGAAAGTGGCTTGCCTTCTCTTCTGGTTTTGTAAGATAAAAGCTTATTTACCGCGGCTTGATTGGTGGCATCAACTCCTGCGCCATAAGTAGTCTCTGTAGGAAAAATAATCAATTCGCCCCTTGATAAAGATTGGACGATCTCATCAATTACTTTTGTTTGGTTGCTTTCGTTAACCTTGAGTATTTTCATCAGATGATATTATAGCCTAATTTGTTATAATCCAGATTGCAAGAAAGGCTCCTGATGATTAAACCCATGATTAAAGCAACCAATCAATCACCGATGACAACCGAACAGGCCGAAGAACTTAAGTTCAAGCTCTATCTCAGCAATCGTAAAGTGACTGAATTGGCCAAAATTATGGACACCATCTTGCTCTGGCCAAAACAAACTCGCAAACAATGGGCCAAAAAATTCTCTCCTGAAGTTTCCAACCTTTTAGATGAAATGCTTGAAGACGCCGTCGATATCTTTGATGGAGCAACTTTAGATCAAGAACTGATGAGCTTATTTGCTGAATACACTGAAAATTTAAAAAATGTTACTAAACAGGTCGAGGGCGTCATTGCTTCCCATCGACCGATTGATGCCTAATAGGTATAATAGTTTATTATGGAATTTGACCGTCTAGTAGTTTCTTTCTTAGTCGATGAAGTCGTAGGTGGCTTTTTTATTTCCGTACCTCCAGGTCACGTAGCCTGTGTCTACGACAGAGGCCGAGGTGTTTTACCACAAGTTTGGGGCCCAGGCCTTCACTTGAAAATTCCATTCTGGCAAGTTGCCAAACTTTTTAATGCCCAAGTAATCGAATACTCAATCAAAAGTGGCTTTGATACGGGTGCCAACAAAGAAGCTCTAGGCGACTCACCTATCGAAGTCAGCACTAAAGACAACCATGATATCAATGTCGAGGGCTCAGTCCTTTTCAGAATTGATAAGCAAAATGCTCCAGAACTCTGGGAAAACATTGGTGAAGACATGGTTTCCAAAGTCGTTAGACCATTCTCCAGATCTAGAATTAGTGCCGCTTTCTCTGAATTGACCCTAGATCAAATCAAGCAAAATCGTTCTGAAGTCGAAAAAATCGTCAAAGAAGACATCAACCATTATTTCCGCGATCGTGGTCTCAACTGCGAAGGCTTCCTTTTGGCCAGTGTCAAACTTGCTACTAAATCTGGAAATGACCACGCGGTTTTGGAAGAGCGCGTTCCCGAACTAATCGTTAGCTAAACAATTTCCAAATAAAACACCAATTTTTAGATTTATCTGGTAAACATCTCTTGACTATTATTTAGCAGTCAGTTAGTATAACTGCTACTTTAATAAAAATAATTTTAGGAGATGCTATGTCAGATCTTTCTGTTTCCAAACTTTCTCCCCTCGCTGGCTACGTTTTAGTCGAGCCAGCTGAAAATGTTACCAAAACCAAATCAGGAATCATTCTTCCTGGAAATGACAGCGAAAAACCTCAGTACGGCAAAGTCATTGCTATTGGTGATTCTATTTGGGAAAGCGGTGTCAAAGAAATTACTTGCCCAGTCAAAGTTGGCGCTCAAGTCATCTTCAAAAAATGGGGTGGCAATGAATTCAAAGTTGGTGACAAAGAATATACCTTCATCAAATTTGAAGATCTACTCGCTCAAATTAAATAATAAGAATTTTAATAATAATTGATTAAACAAGGAGAATTATGTCAGCAAAACAACTCATATTTTCAGACGATGCCAGACAAAAAATGTTGGTTGGTATTAATAAGCTAGCTTCAGCTGTCACCACTACCTTAGGACCAAAAGGTCGTAACGTAGCAATCGACAAAGCATGGGGCACCCCTGTCGTTTTACACGATGGTGTTTCTGTCGCCAAAGAAATTAGTCTCGAAGACAAATTCGAAAACATGGGCGCTCAACTCGTCAAAGAAGCAGCTAATAAAACCAATGACTCCACTGGTGATGGCACTACTACTGCCACTCTTTTGGCCCAACAGATTAGCGTCAAAGGCATGAAATATGTTACTTCCGGCGTCAATCCAATGATCATGAAGCTTGGCATTGATAAAGCTGTCGAAACCGTGACCGGCGAAATCAAAAAACTTGCCCGACCAGTCAAAAATACTGATTGGGAAAAAGTTGCTACAATCTCTGCTCAAAACGAAAAGATTGGTGCCAAAGTTGCTGAAGCTTTAAACCTCGTTGGCAAAGACGGCGTCATCGAAGTCGAAGAAGGCAAAACCATGGAAATTGATATTGATCACCGCGAGGGTATGGAGTTCGATAAGGGCTATGCCTCTGCCTACTTTGTTTCTGATTCCGAAAGAATGGAAGCCGTCATTGAAGACGCCATGATTTTGATCACCGATCAAAAAATTTCTTCCATGCAAGACTTATTGCCATTGCTCGAAAAAATTATGGCAGTGAGCAAAAAATTCGTCATTATCGCTGATGATGTTGAAGGTGATGCTCTTACCGGCATCGTCGTCAACTCACTTCGCGGTGCTTTCAAAGCTCTTGTTGTCAAAGCTCCTGGCTTTGGTGACAGAAGAAAAGAAATGCTTGAAGACATTGCTATTTTGACCGGCGGAACCTTGATTTCTGCCGACAAAGGCATGGATCTCAAAGAGGCAACCTTGGAAGACCTTGGTCGAGCTGACATGGTGAAATCTGGCAAAGACTTCACTCGCATCGTCGGTGGTAAAGGCAGCAAAAAAGCCGTCAAAGACCGAGTCGCTCAAATTGATGCTCAAATTAAAGCTTCTACTTCTGACTTTGATATTGAAAAATTCAAAGAAAGAAAAGCCAAATTGACCGGTGGAGTCGCTGTCATCCAAGTTGGTGCGGCTAGTGAAATTGAGATGAAAAATCTTCAAGAAAGAGTCAAAGACGCTGTTGAAGCTACTAAGTCTGCTTTAGATGAAGATTATGGCGGCGTTATCCCAGGTGGTGGCGTTACCTACATCCAAGCTGGCAAAGCTTTGAGTAAATTAAAAGGCAATTCTGCCGATGAACAAATCGGTATTGATTTGATCAAGAGTGTTTTGTCTGAACCACTTCGCATGCTTGCCAATAACTCTGGTGTCGATGCTGGTTGGGTCGTCAAAAAAATTGAAGAGCAAGAATCTCCAACTTACGGATTCAACGCTGTTACCAATGAATTTGGCGATATGCTTAAAGCTGGTGTCATCGAACCTGCCAAAGTTGCCACTGAAGCTTTGAAAAATGCTGCCAGTGTGGCCTCAATGATTCTCACCACTGAGTGTTTGATCACGGATGCACCACAAGCCGAAAAACCAGATATGTCTGGAATGAGTGGTGGCATGGGAATGATGTAATCGATTTGATTTAGATTAAATTGAAATAAAAAAACACCTTGTTTCGAAGTTGATATTGATGAAGGAATGAATCACACGATCAACTGAGAACAGGGTGTTTTTATTTAATTTAAACCAATTAAACCATAGTTCATTTTTACGCCTTTGCCTTCCCGGCGGTACGAATAAAACCATTCTCCATGGTGAACAGTACAAAGTTCACTATCCAAAGCAAAATTATCTTCGCCACCCAATGTAGACTCTATCTGTTCAACATTTTTGGCTTTTAAATCATATTGTTCATCTGTCTCTCGGTTTATTTGATAGCAATCCTTGCAAATCTTGGGCCCCAACCAAATTTGCCAACCAGTTTTTAAGTCGGTTTTTTCAATAGCTAACTCCAAAGCTTTTTTGATAATTTGTTTTTCTGTTCCGACTCTGCCTGCATGAATTACCCCGGCCACACCCTGAGGGTGATGGGCTAAAATCGGATAACAATCAGCAACCTTGACTACCAAAACTACATTTTTTTGATCAGTAAAAATCCCATCCACATCATCAAAAAAAATTATTTCATCTGTGCAATCTTCACTAACAGCTAAACTGTCAGAAATTTCTTGGTCAAAAAAAACTACATTATCAGAATGAGTTTGAATCATCCTTACAACCTTGTATCCAGAAAATTCTTGTTCTAAAACTTCATCCAAATGTTCGTCTTTTCCCAAAAACAAACTTTTTACTTTTAAATCTGGTAGGATGTTGGTGAACTTCATAAATTAGAATGAAACTATGTTGATTTCTCAAATCTACCACAACTACCAAATTCCACCCAACCTCCAAAGACACATGATCGAAGTCGCAGCTGTGGCTGAATTTTTAGCCAACCAATTCAAAGGTCAAGCTGTCAATCAATCTTTGGTGGTAGAGTCAGCCCTTCTTCATGACATGGGTAATCTTGTTAAATTCAAAGATTTTATTTCTCCAGAGATGAAATTGGATGAAAAAACTTGGCGCCAAGTCCAAAGTGAATTTATTTCCAAATATGGCCCCGATGCTCATCAAGCAACTTTAAGCATTGTCAAAGAATTGAGCTTAAAAAACGAGGCAGAAGTAATCACTACCCTAGAGCAGAGCGATCACCGTTATATTGCCAGTTATGGCTATTTGACTCTCGAGAGCCAGCTTCTTGATTATGCCGACATGTGTGTAGCGCCAACTGGTATTGTTGGTTTTGAAACTCGTATCGATGACTTGGTAAAAAGATATAATTTATCTGATAACGACCCTTCAATCCAAACCCGCCGTGCCAATGCAGTAGAAATTCAAAAATATCTTGATTTTGATTTGAATAATCTCGCCAAAATTGATTGGCAAGATTGGATCAATTTACTAAATAAGACTGAAATTTCTCTTCGAGTTTGATATAATTGTGGCCTCGAATAAGGCAAGATAGCTCAGTTGGTTAGAGCATCGGATTCATAAACCGAAGGTCGTGGGTTCGAATCCCACTCTTGCTACTTAATTTCTTCATTTTGACTTAAAAGAAAAGCAACCCCTCCTAAGAAAAAATATTACAAAAATTCTGGAAAAAACCTAAAATAAATAGGTTACTTATGAATGAATTTTTGTATGAAACTTGCGAGTGGTAGGCAAGTGTTTTTTTCTTAGGAGGGGTTGCTTTTCCTCTTCCATCGTCTGCAATTTCCAGAAATGAGTATATAAACCATCAGGATTTTTAAGTAATTCGCGGTGAGTGCCCATCTCTACAATCGTTCCACCATCCATCACTACAATACGATCAGCTTTCACCACGGTCGAAAGGCGGTGCGCCACAATAAAAGTGGTCTTACCCTTAACAGATTGCCAAAAAGCATCTTGAATCTTCTTTTCAGATTGAGAATCTAATTGCGAAATAGCTTCATCAAAAATAATAATTTGAGGCTCGGCTAAAATCATTCTGGCAATGGCCAAACGCTGCCTTTGACCACCGGATAGCTTAACTCCCCGCTCGCCGACGTGAGTTCTCAGGCCTAGTGGCATCGAATCAACAAACTCATTCAAATTAGCCATTTTCACGGCTCGCTCTAATTGTTCCTGAGTATATGAAGTAGCTCCATAAGCAATGTTGTACTCGATGGTGTTATTAAAAAGAATTGGATCTTGTGGCACCACACCCATAAATGAACGCAAATGATCTTTGGTGAAACTTCTAATGTCAGTCCCATCAAGCAAAATTCGACCAACATTCACCTCTCTTAATCGAACTAATCATCGATCCGGTGCTTTTTTGCAGATGAAAAGCAAAATCCAAATCTTGAATCTTTTTGAAAACTGCCAAGCGAGCGTCGCGAGCCGAAGCTAGCAAAACATTGTCGCCAGTCCAGTAGGTCAAAACATTAAGTAACAACCGAACAATTCTCACTCCAAAAAAGACCACTAAGATTTGCAAAATTAAACTAAAATCTCGGCCAGGGATCGCATCAATCAACAACTTATAAAAATAAGGCTGAATACTTTCAGCCACCGCATACAATAACAAAAACACAAAAAAGGCGACAAAACGCCATTTGTATTTCATTAAAAATCCATAGTAAGTTCGATATAAATTCAACATTTTCTTATCCTTGTACGTCAAAACTCAAGCTGATTGCTTGTCCATCCCCGAACACATCTCCATTTGGAAGATTTTATTTTAACACAAAAAAGCTTTTTGAAAAAAGCTAATTTGCAAATGGTTCAAAAAGAAAAGCTTGTCTAAAAACAACTAACTTCGATTGGCGGCTTTTTGTCTTAGATTTTTGTCCAAGATTTTTTTGCGCAAACGTAAGTTTTCTGGAGTAATTTCCAACAACTCGTCGTTTTCAATAAAGTCCAAACATTGCTCCAAACTCATTTCGATTGGTGGTGCCAATTTGATCATTTGGTCAGCGTTAGCGGCTCTAAAGTTAGTCAATTGTTTACCTTTGCAAACATTAACATCCATATCTTCTTGTCTGGAATTAAGACCAACAATCATGCCAGTGTAAACATTAACACCAGCCCCTACAAAAGTTGAGCCTCGTTGTTGCACAGCATCCAAAGCGTATGAGGTAGTTGTGCCATTTTCAGTCGCAATCAACACACCATTTCTCAAACGAGCACTGGTACCAACGACTGGGAAGTAACCCAAAAATCTTGAGGCAAACAAACCATTACCGCGAGTTTTAGTCAAAATTTCTGATCTGAAACCAAGTAAGTTTCTAGAAGAAATTTTATAAATCATTCTCGCTACACCTTTTTCATTGGTGAAAGTATCCAAAAGTTCGGCGCGACGCTTGCCCATTTCTTCAGTAATAATTCCCACAAAATCTTTATCAATTTCGACAGTCAATTCTTCCATTGGCTCGTGCATTGCACCATCAATTTCTTTCAAAATAACCTGTGGTTTACCAACTTCCATTTCGTAACCCTCGCGACGCATATTTTCGATCATGACAGCCAAGTGCAACTCACCACGACCAGAAACCATATAGCCACCACCAGATTGATTTGCTTCAATCCTGAGACCCAAATTGGTCTTTTTCTCTCTCTTCAAACGATCTTCGAGTTGGCGAGCGGTACAAAACTCACCCTCTTTACCCTTGAAAGGTGAAGAGTTTGGTCCAATTTGAATACTCAAAGTTGGATCAGTGATTTTAATCTTAGGAAAACCAATAGGATGAGCTGGATCAGTCAAAGTTTGGCCAATGGCTACGCCATCCACACCGGTAATAGAAATAATGTCCCCAGGTTGACCCTCAGCGACTTCGACTTTTTCTAAGCCATGAGAAGCCAAAACATATTGTACTTTGCAGTTTTTGATGAATTGATCTTCTTCAACAATACTAATTGTGTCCCCTGGTTTGACAGTTCCGGCGCTAATCTTGCCGATCGCATGAACACCTTTGTAATTATCAAAGTCGATATTAGAAACCAACATTTTGAAAGGTTCTTCTCTTTTAGCTTGAGGCTCTGGAATGGTTTCCAAAATCTGATCAAGCAAAGGCACTAAACTACCGGGAGCATTCATATCGGCTGGCAATTCAGTCCAAGCTTTTCCTTCTCTAGCAATTGCATAGATAACAGGGAAGTCCAGCTGAGAATCATCATTGACTAAATTCAAGAATAATTCTTCAGTTTGCAACAAAACTCTATCTGGTTCAGCGTCTTTTCTATCAATTTTATTAATCACCAAAATAATCTTCAAATTACGAGCCAAAGCTTGTTCCAACACAAATCTAGTTTGTGGTAATGGACCCTCGGCAGCATCAACAATCAAAAGAGCACCATCAGCCATGTTAATAACGCGCTCCACCTCACCACCAAAGTCAGCGTGTCCAGGGGTGTCGATGACGTTAATTTTTGTATCTAAATAATCAATGGAAGTATTTTTGGCCAAAATGGTAATACCACGCTCAGATTCTTGAGCATTGGAGTCCATAATTCTAATCTGACTCATTTCGGCTTGGTTGTCGCGGAAAGTTTTGGTTTGTTTGAGCAAACCGTCGATTAAAGTGGTTTTACCATGGTCCACGTGAGCAATAATAGCGATGTTTTTAATCTTTTGCATAAATTAAGAATTCACGAGTGAAATTAAAGTGAAATAATTAGCGAGGATTGTATTATAGGCTTTTTTTGAGAAAAAACAACTACAACAACCAGATCATTTTGGCTCATTTCCATAAGATTATTACTATAGGCTTGACAAAAGGTATTAAACGCGCTATAATTACCGCGTATTTTGTACATCGGGAGATATACAGTGCATTTAATGTTGATTTCAGAACGCCTGAAATCGAAACGTTAAATAAAACAATTTTAAAACCCGTAGCCCACTAGGCGAACAACTCAATTGTTAACTTAGTAAGCTACGGGTTTTTCTATTTTCTAAACCCAGTCATCAAAAAACTTACTCTCCTTTTCAAAAACTTTCCAACCAATAAAAAATACCATCAAACTAATCGATAGACCCAATAAAACCAAATCAAATGAGTAAGGATGAATGTTAAGCAAAACGAAATGGAACATCTCTGAAACAGCAGTCATCGGATTCAAATATAAAAACGCCCTTAGTTTCTCTGGCAAGAGTTCGATCGAATATACGATGGGGGTAGCATAAAACCAAATCGCAATCAAAGCCTGAACTATAAAATTTACACCGCGAAATCTAACATTTAATGCCGAAAACAACAAAGAAAAACCACTGACTAAAATTGTTAACCAGACTATAACTGGAATAACTAAGAAAAATCTTAAAAGATAAAGGCATGTTTGTAAAAAACTATAATGATCAAAAAGAAACTTATCTAAAGTCAAGACAACCATCAATAGAACCAAAGAAATCAAAAAGTGAAATAGATTAGACAAAACCACAGCCAAAACAATCGCCTCTCTGGGAAAACTTGCTTTTTGAATAAGAGATCGCTCATTAATAATGATAGGTGTATTTTTCGTCAACGAGAGAGAGAAAAAATTCCAAGGCAAGAGCCCAGCAAATAAATACAAAAAAATAATTATCAACCTTAACTGGAACCATAAACTGAAAAATTACACCGATAGAAATCATTTGAATCAGTGGATTAAGCAACACCCATAAAAATCCTAAAAAAGCATGCTTATAGCGTGCCTTAATCTCTTTTTGAGTCATTGCAAAAACAAACTCAAGCCAGTATTTATCTCTTCTATCCAATTTGATCATTTTTGTTACTTTAACACTTTGAAAATGAAAGTAAAATCCTTATTGACGCTGTCTCTAGAAAATCTGTATTCTTGTATTGTGCACAAAAAGAGCTCAATAAGCTCCTTTTCAACATGTTTAAACCAGAACAATCAAATCTTACTAATCAAGCGCTCAACAAGCCTACTATTTCTAAAATGGTAAATGCTGGCTTGAGTACTCCTGTTTCAAACACCTCATCTCAAGTTCAACCTACTACTCTTACTAGTCAGCCAAAAAACAGTAAATTTTCCTTAAAATATATTATTGGTGGTATTTTGCTCTTAGTCTTAATTTTAGGTTCAGGAACTGGCACTGGAACAGTTGCTGGTGCAACTGCAACTCCAATCACATCAACCAAAGCTATGTGCGGAGAATACTGTTCTAGAAATTCAGATTGTGCTCAAAGCGACCACATTTGTTATTTCAACCAGTGTCGCCTAGCAACATATCCAGATAGAACCAACTGCACTGCTCCACAACAAACAACTACTGTTGCTCCTCCAGCCGAAGTGGCCGTAGGCTGTAACGAAAATTGTCGTGCCAATAGTGACTGTTCCAACAGTAGCCATATCTGTTTTGAAGGAAAATGCCGACTTGAATCTTATCCAAATAGCAGCAGCTGTACTATTCCAAGTAGTCCAGATCAACCAAAAATGCCTGCTGAATTACCAAAATCTGGTTCAGATGACCTAATGAATTGGATCAAAGCTGGTATCGGTATCTTAGGCGCTGGCGCACTGCTCTTATTGCTCTAAGTTAACTCCAATATCGCTGTCTGCTCATCAAGTAACCTATTTGAAATTTCCTATCTTTTGATGCTATGATCAGATATCGATTAATTTTTGCGATCATTTTTATTGTCCACAATGCTCACCTCATCTCAAACTATCCCAGCAGTCCCAATCGGCTTGAAAAAAGCTCAAGAAAACGTCTCAGGTTCAATGGGAGATAATCCAGGAGCACATGGACCAATTTTAGACAAAGCTCCAGAGCAAAAACCCACTAAACTCGAAAAACCAAAAAAGAAAATCTCACTAAAATATATTCTTGCTGGCATCATCTTAGTTTTGTTACTAATTGGTGGCGGTGCCGCATATTACCTATCAAGCATTAGCCAAGATGTCCGCCAAAGAGCGGCAGGCTGTCTCTATTGGACTGGTAATTCTGCTGGCGAAGATTCATGTGATAATCTCGTTGGCGACAGAGACGGAGACCCTGGCGCCAGACGTCTAAGAGACCCTGACGCCAGACGTCTAATCAGACTTAGACGAAATAGTAGAAGAGGCTCAACTAGTACAGGAACCGGCAATATAACAGGTACTGGTGCAACTGCAACTCCAACATCTTCTGGCACAGGATTTTGTAGCGGTGGAAATTGTAGCAATCCCCCAGGTGGTTGTATTGCCGTTCACCGCTGTGACAACCTATCAAATGGTGAATGTACTGTCTTATTTCCTCAAGTTACTAGAGGCACTGTTAATGCTCAAGCTGAAGCTAATAGTAGTTGTAAATGTGTCCAAGTTGACGTTTTGACTGGTGGCAGTGGTTCTTGTGTAAACGGTCACATTAATGAAGACTGGTCTACATTGGTTGATGCAGTCGTTGTTTGTCCAGATGCTAGTGCAAATTGTGGTGGAACTGGTGGAACTTCTCCAAATCAAACCACAAACCCAACTACAAACCCGACAACTAATCCAACGACTAATCCAACGACTAATCCGACAACTAATCCAACTCCTTCTCCAACCCCATCGACTAGTCCATCGCCAACTCCATCAGTGAGTCCATCACCTTCACCAAGTGTTTCTCCATCGCCTTCACCTGTCGGTTGTGGTCAACCATGTAGTGTAAGCACAGACTGTGCTGAAGCAAATCATATCTGCTATGAGTACTCAGGTGATAACAATCCTAACGGTGGCGTTTGTAGATTAATTAACAATCCAACCAGCACTTCATGTGTTGTGCCTTCACCATCACCATCTCCAACACCAAAAGTTGGTTGTAACGATGCTTGTGTAACCAACGGAGACTGTAGAGATACAGATCACATCTGCAATAGTTCTACCAAAACTTGTAGATTAGCTGAGAATCCAGGAGATGCAAATTGTGCCCCAGCACCAACCCCCACCCCAACTCCTGCTCCAGGCTGTAATCAAACCTGTTACAAGAGTAGCGAGTGTAAATTCTCAGGAGCGGTCTGTTACGACAACCTCTGTCGCTTAGACAGCAACCCTGTTAACACTGCTTGCCAACCAAAAGCAACAACTGGTACTTACTATCAGCAACCTGCTTTGTCACAAGCTTTGCCACAATCTGGATCTGAAGACATCCTCAACTGGCTAAAGATCGGCTTAGGCGCCTTAGGACTTGGATTAATCTTCCTCTTCCTATAAAGAAATGAATTAAACAAAACAGCCTCCTGAATAAGGAGGCTGTTTTGTTTTATGAAGTGAACGTTTTTGAAAAAATTCGAACGTATTTCAAAGAATCGTGTTAGCTCGCCTCGCTCCGCTCGGCTCGCAATGTGAGCGCGGCGCCCCCACCCGCCGCGCTTCCGTTATTTTTTGCGCGCGCAACTTTTCTCTCGCTTCGCTCGAGCAAGGTATGGATTTTTGTCAACTCCCCGCTTTATTCAACAGTTAATCGAGTAATTGGAGCAACAATTGGCCAATCATATTTGGTTGCGTAATTGTTTGGCGACAAATTCTCAATTCCCTCGTGAGGAC
>Ga0172372_10001534_pt1 | contig 35797 bp, 33 predicted proteins | sample LakKiv5m_2_FD_114544 | JGI IMG/M metagenome (GOLD analysis project Ga0172372, IMG submission 114544) | Freshwater microbial communities from Kabuno Bay, South-Kivu, Congo - kab_092012_9.5m | ecosystem: Environmental > Aquatic > Freshwater > Lake | place: Democratic Republic of the Congo... | reverse complement strand
AACTATGAATCTTCACGAATATCAAGGCAAATCGATCCTCAAGAGTTTCGGTGTTGCTATCCAGGAAGGAATTGTTGCGGAAACTCCGGAACAGGCTGTAGAAGCTGCTAAAGAACTGCAAAAGCAAACCGGAACCGGTTGGTGGGTGGTGAAATCTCAGATTCACGCCGGCGGTCGCGGAAAAGGTACAATTGTTGGAACCGAACAGCGCGGTGTTCAGCTCGCAAAAAGTCTCGATGATGTGAAGAATATTTCACAGGCAATACTCGGTAACGTTCTCGTTACGCTGCAAACCGGTGAAAAAGGTAAAAAAGTAAATAAGGTACTCATCGCTCAGGACGTTTACTATCCGGGCCCTGAAGAACATAAAGAATTTTACATGAGTGTGCTTCTCGATCGCGGAAAAGGACGCAACGTACTTGTTTATTCTACTGAAGGCGGAATGAACATCGAAGAAGTTGCAGAACACACTCCGCATCTGATTCACCGCGAAGAAATTGACCCTAAAGTTGGTCTGCGCGATTTTCAGGCACGCCGCATCGCTTTCAACCTCGGACTTGCAGGAGATTCTTTCAAGAGCATGATTTCATTCGTGAAATCACTTTACAAAGCATACGAATCAATCGACGCAAGCCTCTTCGAAATCAACCCGCTTTTCAAAACATCTGACGGTAAAATTATTGCGGTTGACTCGAAAGTTACAATCGACGGAAACGGATTGATCCGCCATAAAGATATCGCTGATCTGCGCGACACATCTGAAGAGGATCCTACAGAAGTTGAAGCAGGAAGTTACGGACTGAACTATGTTAAGCTCGACGGAAATGTTGGTTGCATGGTAAACGGTGCCGGACTTGCAATGGCAACAATGGATATCATCAAGCTTTCAGGCGGCGATCCTGCGAACTTCCTTGACGTGGGTGGTACTGCAAACGCTGCACGCGTTGAACAGGCTTTCCGTATCATTCTTCGCGATGAGAAAGTGAAAGCTATTCTCGTGAACATCTTCGGAGGAATCGTTCGTTGCGATCGTGTTGCACAAGGAATTGTTGACGCATACAATAACATCGGAAACATTCAGGTTCCTATCATTGTTCGTCTGCAGGGAACAAACGCTGAAGAAGCAAAGAAAATCATCACTGAATCAGGACTGAAAGTTTACTCTGCAATTGAGTTGCAGGAAGCGGCGGATCTTGTGAAGCAAGTGGTGAAAAACTGATATAATTCATACTGATTTCAGTGCCGGTAGTATAACGCTGCCGGCATTTTTTGTTTTCTTTGAGCCATGCTATCAATGTTTTCCGAATCAACACGAAATCTGCTGCAATCTGCTGCACAGCATCGCAAGCTTTCAAAAGGCGAAATGCTGTTTCATGAAGGAAAGCAACCGTTGGCTGTATTCATTCTTCTCAATGGGAAAATGAAATTATATACCATTGACAACAATGGTCGCGAACAGATCGTTCATCTTGCTGCCCCGAACGACATCATGGGATACCGCGCGGTGCTTGGCGGCGATACTTTTTCCGTTTCCGCAACCGCTTTGGAGCCCAGCGAAGTGCTCGTTGTTCCGAAAGAAACTTTCCTTCGGGCTTTGGAAGCGGATCCTGAATTTTCACATGCGGTCATCCGACTTTTAACACAGGAACTTCGGCACGCGGAACATCATCTCGCAGGATTAGCACGCATGCATGTTCGCGCAAGATTAGCCCAAGTGTTACTGATTCTCGGCAATAAGTTCGGTTATGAAGCTGATAATCAGACTTTGGCCGTTTCCATGAGTCGTGATGAAATTGCAGGATTGGTTGGAACCGCAACAGAAACGGTGATCCGCCTGTTAAATACGCTGAAAGAAGAAGGTTTGGTGGCAACTTCGGGTCGCAAACTTCGTCTGATTGACAAATCGGGCTTGCAGCGTTGTTCAGAAGGACTCTAAATCAAACCTTTTCACTATCTTTGCCCGCTATTTACGGTATGTCAGGACGGATTATAGTCGTTTTTGCCTTGATTATTGCACTTGTTAGCTCAAGTTGCAATGAGTTCAGTAAGATTCAGAAAGATCCGGATCCGAACAAGAAGTACGCGAAGGCGAAAGAATATTATGCCAAAGGCGACTACGTAAAAGCGCAGATGCTGTTTGACGAATTGTACATTCAGCTTCGCAATACCGACAAGGGAGAGGACGTTCTTTATCATCTTGCATTTTCAAATTATCACCTGGAAGATTACATTCTTGCAGGATACCAATTCAAAGTATTCTACAGAAGTTATCCGCTAAGCGAGAAAGCTGAAGAATGTCTCTACATGAGCGCGTATTGTCACTACCTGGTTTCGCCCGTGTACAGTCTCGATCAGTACGATACATATCTTGCTATCGATCAGTTTCAGTATTTCGTTCAGATGTTTCCGAAAAGTGATCGCGTGAAAGAGTGTAACAAACTCATTGACGTAATGCACGTGAAGTTGCAGAAGAAGAAGTTTGAAATTGCCAAATTGTATCTCAACATCAACGATTTCAAAGCGGCGATTACTTCATTCAATGAATTGCTGCGCGAGTATCCTGATTCGAAATACAGAGAAGAGTCCATGTATTTGCTGGTTAAAGCAAAATACGGTCTTGCGAAGAACAGTGTTGACGTGAAGAAGGAAGGTCGTATCAATGATGCGCTGAAACAGGCGGATTTATTTCTGCTTAGTTTTCCGGAAAGTGAATGGACCGACGAGGTGAAAGATTTGAAAGAAGATATTCTGAAACTTCAGAAAGAATTTAACGACGACAAGAAGAGTAATAACTAAACAATACAAGTTAAAATGGTTGATTTCAAAAAAACGAATGCAGAAACAACTACGGTAACACGTGATCTGCGCAAAATGGACACAGAAACAGGCAACGTTTATGAGTCTGTTGCGATCATTTCTAAGCGCGCAAATCAAATCAGCGCTGAGCTGAAAGAAGAGCTTACCGGAAAACTTAATGAGTTCGCTTCTCACACAGATAACCTCGAAGAAGTATTCGAGAACCGTGAGCAGATTGAAATCTCTAAGTTCTACGAACGTCTTCCAAAGCCGGTAAATATTGCGATTCAGGAATTCACTGATGGCAAAGTTTACCACCGCAATCCGGCTAAAGAGCAGGCGTAATTGCAGGCTGAATTACATTTCGGACATGGTGGCGCTTGCTGCCATGTCCTTGCTGTTTAATAGCGTATGAATCTGAAAGGCAAAAAAGTCATTCTGGGTATCACCGGCGGAATTGCGGCGTACAAAATGCCGTTGCTCGTTCGCATGCTCAAAAAGGCGGGTGCCGAGGTTCAGGTTTTACTTACGCCGGCTGCACATGAATTCGTGACACCACTTACGCTTGCAACGTTATCAGGAAATCCTGCGCTGACCAATTTCACTGAAGGCGGAGAAGGTGTTTGGAACAACCACGTTGAATTAGGACTTTGGGCCGATGTGATGCTGATTGCACCTGCGACTGCCAACACCATGGCAGAGCTTGCGCATGGCAACAGTTCCAATCTTTTGCTTACTGTTTTTCTTTCCGCGCGCTGTCCGGTAATTATTGCGCCTGCAATGGATTTGGATATGTATCGTCACGATTCTGTGCGCGATAATCTGGAAACGCTGCGCAATCGCGGAACACTTATCATTCCTGCAGAAAGCGGAGAATTGGTAAGCGGATTAAGCGGTGAAGGACGCATGGCGGAACCGGAAACTCTTTTTGCGTTCCTCGAAACAACTTTATTGCACGGTTCGCGTCTTACAGGTAAGAAAATACTTGTGACCGCCGGACCAACATTTGAACCCATTGATGCTGTTCGCTTTATCGGAAATCATTCTTCCGGTAAAATGGGATTTGCATTGGCAAATGTTCTGGCAGAACAAGGTGCAGACGTAACATTGGTTTACGGACCGGGTTCCGCCCGCGATCTCGATCATCGTGTGAAACGCATTGATGTTACAACGGCTGACGAAATGTACACGGCTTGCACAGATTGTTTTTCGAACATGGACGCGGCAATTTTATCTGCAGCTGTAGCCGATTTCAAACCTAAGAATGCAGCAGCGCATAAAATCAAGAAAGAGCAGGGGGGAATCTCCAATATTGAATTGGAAGAAACGCAGGATATTCTTGCTGCGCTCGGTAAAGTGAAGTCCAAGGATCAGGTGCTTGTTGGTTTTGCATTGGAAACGGATAATGAAGTCTCAAATGCGAAATCCAAACTGGAGCGGAAAAATCTTGATTTCATTGTCATGAATTCATTGCGTGATGCAGGTGCCGGTTTCGGAACTGCAACAAACCGCATTTCCGTCTTTACAAAGGCTGGAAAAACACATAACTTTGATCTGAAGCCGAAGCGTGAAGTAGCTTCAGACATCGCAGAAATACTTTATTCCTACTTGAAGAAATGAAGAAGCTGATTGCAGTATTTGTATTGATGATGAGTGCGGCATTTTCGCTGCGTGCTCAGGAATTGAATTGTCAGGTTCAGGTGGTTTCTCCCCAAATTCAGGGAACAACCGAGAAACGTATTTTCGACAATTTGCAGAAAGCTGTGTTTGAGTTCATGAACAATACCAAATGGACAACAGATATTTATTCCATTGAAGAGCGTATCAGTTGTTCTATGTTCATCAACATCACTGAGAAACTTTCCACTGACGAATACAAAGCAACTGTACAGATTCAATCGACACGACCTGTTTTCAAATCATCTTACAATACAGTGCTGCTCAATCACAACGATGCAGACTTCACTTTCCGTTATGTTGAATTCCAGCCTTTGGATTTTTCCATTAACCAGCACATGAGCAATCTGACTTCGGTGCTTGCGTATTATTCATACGTGATCATTGCAATGGATTACGATACGTATTCTCTGAACGGCGGAACTCCTTGGTGGCAGAAAGCTCAAACAATTGTTGCCAATGCGCAAAACGCTCCTGAAAAAGGATGGAAATCCATGGAAAGCACGAAGAATCGTTATTGGCTTGTTGAGAACATGCTTCAGCCTTTATTCGCGCCTCTGCGTGTGTGCAGTTACAATTATCACCGTATGGGATTTGACCTCATGTATAACGATGTTGCTGCCGGAAGAGCTGCTGTGCTCGCTGCATTGCAAACCTTGGAAGGTATCCACAACCAACGACCTTTATCATTCCCTTTGCAAGTATTCTTCAACGCCAAGTCCGACGAAATTGTAAAACTCTTCACCGGAGGATTACAAGAAGAAAAGTCGAAAATGGTACCGCTTCTTCAAAAGATCGATCCCGGTCATGGGATTGTGTATCAGAATATCAACAGGACGCAGTAAGAATTGCGAATTTCGGATTACGATCAACACGAAGTGTTCCCGATCAGCGCAAACCGCCCCGATCCGCACGCAGTGCGCTCTCAGGTCTCAAGTCTAAAGTCACAGGTCTAAATTCTGTAGATTTATTAACTTTGGTACGATTTTAGAAGCACCTCTCTCAAATTTAACTCCTATGAAAAATTCTACTTTTCGTCCATTGGGAATATTTCTGGCTGCGGCTACCATTTTCGGAGCGCTGATTGCCACACCTTCCTGTAAATACGGACACACCAGCTTGCAAGTGTTGCAACCTGCAGATGTAACGCTTCCTGCGCATATTCAAAAATTCGTTCTTGCAGATCGTACTCGTCCTGAAAAAGGAAACGGTCAGCAAGCGTTGAATATCCTCGAAGGAATTCTTACCGGAGAAGGAATTTTCCAGGACAAATGGGCTTCTGAAGATTGTCTGGAAGGATTGCGTCAGAAACTGACCATGACTCCGCGCTTTACCGTAACGGTAGCTGCAATGGACACGGCTTTGAAAGGAACAGGTCGTCGTCAAACGAAGCCGCCTTTGGCTTGGGATGTAGTAAAGAAATTAGTTGGTGGCGACACTACAACTGCTTTGGTTGTATTGGAAGCTTTCGATTCGAATACAAACTTGTTTAACGAAGTTGTTCAGACTACACAGCGTGGTCCTGATGGTGCAAACATTCAGGTTCCTGAATATCGTGCACACGGTAAAATCCAAGTGTACACTGTTTGGCGCGTTTACGATCTGAAAACAAAAACAATCGTTGATCAGTTTTCACAGGAAAGCTGGCAGCAATACGACGGTTCAGGTCGTACACTTGCAGAAGCTGAAGGTCGTTTGCCAAGCCGCAGCGATATGACGAGCCGCGCAGGTGTTCACGCCGGTCAGCAGTACGGACATCGTATTTCTCCGCAATACATTTGGGTAGCGCGCGAATACTACCGCAAAGGTTCTCCGGAACTTAAAACTGCAGCGCGTTACGCGAAGTATTCAAACTGGAAATTAGCTTCCGATGTGTGGAATAAAGGCGCACAAAGCTCTGATCCTAAAGCAGCACGTCGCGCAAGCTTTAACATGGCATTGGCAGCTGAAGTGGCAGGAGATTTGGATCTCGCGATCCAGTGGGCAGAAAGAGCCGCTCAAATGGGCGATCGTCGCGCTCCGATTTATCTGCAGAAACTGCAACAACGCAAGTGGGAAGCAGAAAAGCTGAAACAGCAAATGGACGGAAAGAAATAATATCAGATCCCTCGCTCAGGCGGGGGATTTTTTTTGAATCTGCATCAACAGTTCTGAGTAAATTTGCCCCGTGTATCGCCTCATCTTACGCCCGATTTTTTTTCTTTTCGACCCTGAAAAGATTCACCATTTCGTTTTCGGAGCCATTCGGTTCTTCATGAATATTCCCGGATTGAAAAACATCGTTTCAGCTGTGTATGTTGTCAATGACAAACGATTGGAACGAAAAGTTTTCGGGTTGACGTTCTCAAATCCTGTTGGTCTTGCCGCAGGTCTGGATAAAGACGCAAAACTTTATGACGAACTAGGAATGCTGGGTTTCAGTTTTATTGAAATCGGTACGCTGACTCCGAAAGCACAAGCGGGAAATGATAAACCGCGCATGTTCCGACTACCGGAAGATTCAGGTTTGATCAACCGAATGGGATTCAACAACCATGGCGTAGCAGAGGCAGTTGAGCGCTTGAAGAAACGTCGTACCAATGTGATTATTGGTGGCAACATCGGTAAAAATAAAGTCACTCCTAATGAGGACGCTGTTTCCGATTACGAGAAATGCTTTGAAGCGCTTTTTCCATATGTCGACTATTTCGTTGTGAACGTGAGCTCTCCGAATACTCCGAATCTGCGCGAACTTCAGGATAAAGAGCCATTGACGGCTTTGCTGAATCGCATGAAGCAGCTGACCATGGCGAAACCGAATCCGAAGCCGGTGTTGTTGAAAATCGCTCCTGATCTCACCGATACGCAGCTGGATGATATTATTGAAATTGTACAGCAGACGAAAATTGACGGTGTTGTTGCAACAAACACAACCATCTCGCGTGCGGGATTGCGGACAGACAAGTCACGCGTCGAAAATATCGGCGCTGGCGGATTGAGCGGAAAGCCATTGTCGAAACGCTCTACAGAAGTGATTCGCTATCTGCATACGAAATCAGGAGGATCGTTTCCGATTATCGGCGTTGGTGGAATTCATACTGCCGAAGATGCCATTGAGAAATTAAATGCAGGTGCAACGTTGGTGCAATTGTACACAGGGTTCGTGTATGAAGGTCCTGCATTGATAAAACGGATTAACAAAGCATTGCTCAACTCAAATGCGAACTGAAGAACTTCAACTTGTGGAATGTCCCCGCGATGCAATGCAGGGATTACACACTTTTATCGATACGGATAAGAAAGCAGCGTACATCAATCAGTTGCTGAAATGCGGATTTCATACAATAGATTTCGGCAGTTTCGTTTCTCCGAAAGCCATTCCGCAACTGCGCGACACTGCAGATGTTTTAGCCAAATTGGATTTGTCTTCAACACGTTCCAAACTCCTTGCTATTGTAGCGAATGTTCGGGGCGCGGAAGATGCAGTGAAGTTTGATGAAATAGCTTATCTCGGTTATCCGTTTTCAATCTCGGAAACATTTCAACAACGGAATACCAATGCCACAATTTCTGAGTCGCTGAAACGGGTAGAGGAGATGCAATCGCTTTGTGTGAAGAGTAAAAAGGAACTGGTAGTTTACATCTCAATGGCGTTCGGAAATCCATATGGCGACGCATGGAATGCAGATATTGCAATGCACTGGACGAAGCAACTTAGTCAACTGGGAATAAAAGTAATTGCGCTGGCCGATACAATCGGTGTATCGAATCCTGAGAATATAAAATATCTTTTCTCCAATGTAATTCCCGAATTTCCTGAGGTAACTATAGGTGCGCACCTTCACACAACTCCGGAAACATGGAGAGAAAAAGTTGAGGCTGCATGGAATTCAGGTTGCCGCCGTTTTGATTCTGCTGTGAAAGGTCTTGGCGGTTGTCCAATGGCAACAGATAAGCTTACAGGTAATATGCCAACGGAAAATGTTTTGCAGTTTCTCAACGAACAAAACATGAACACCGGCATTGATTCCAATCAATTTGCTGAGTCAATGATTATAGCAGGAGCAACATTCCCTGCAGAATAATCACACAGGATATAAATGAAAAATCCTCCCCGAATAGTCGAGGAGGATTTTTTATTGGCTTGAAATCAATTAGTGATTTCCGAGATCTTCAAATGAAACATCAGAACTTACTTCCTGATGATTTTCCTGAAAAGCACCGTGATTTGCCTCAGCAATATTTCCGTTGCGGTTCTTGATGAAGTTGATTGCTTCCATCAGACCGTCAGCGAATTTGTCAAAGTCTTCCTTATAAAGGAAAAGTTTGTGCTTCTCATAATGGAATCGTCCATCATCGCCAAAGCGCTTTTTGCTCTCAGTGATTGTCAGGTAAAAATCATTACCCTTTGTTGCTTTCACGTCAAAAAAATACGTGCGCTTTCCTGCTTTTACAGGCTTCGAGAAAATTTCGCCAGCATCTCCAAATCCCTGGCGTTCTTCGTTTGTCATCGGTTAGTGTGTTGGATACTCAACAAAGTTAACAAAATAGTTGAGAGTACCAAAAATAACCGCGAGCTAAGAATCAGTCTAAATAGCTGAAATTCAGCGACTCCGTTGAAGCGAAAGCAAATGTGCAGGCATGTTTGCAATTGAATTGTTTGCCTTTCTCTTGCGTCGTTAACACGGGTTTTACATCGACAGCGATTCATTCACTTGTTGTAATTTAGACGCGGCAAACTCAAAACCCTATGAAATTATTTTCTCTGGCGGCAGGAACACTGCTGTCGTTGCATCTCTTCGCTCAAACCGGATTCCAACAGACATTCGATATTAACGGTGATGATGAATTCATGTCGACTGTTCAAACTGCTGATGGTGGTTATATCAATGGCGGCTACTCAACAGGAACTCCATACGGGGGAATCGTTGTGAAGACAACTGCTACAGGAACTGTGCAATGGTCGAAGACGGTTGGGGGAACACGAATCACTGAGATAGCAGAAGCGGGCAATGGAAATTACTATGCTGCGGGCGAAATAAACGTTAGTTCCAATACCAACTTTTATCTCGTAAAACTAAGCGCTAACGGAACAATTATCTGGGCAAGAAATTTCGGTAAGTCTGCTGAGCCGGATCAATTGTATTCGATGGCTGTTACACCTGATGGCGGCGTAATTCTTTCAGGTAATGCGGATTCCACCGCAGGTTCAGGATTTCTCCCTGTTGGTTACGTCATAAAAGTTGACTCGTCCGGCAATCACCAATGGTCGCGCTATGTTTCAGGTGGTAACGGCGAAATATTCTACGTTACAAAACCTGTTTCTTCAGGCGGATATTTGTCGTGCGGATACACCGGCAGTTTCGGCTCTCAGGTAGGAACGGAAGCATATGCGGTTCGTTGGGATTCCAATGGAAATATTTTGTGGACAAGTGTATTCGGACACAACAACCGATTCGATCGCATTTACGATTTCGTGGAAAAACCCAATGGTGGATACTTTGTAAGTGGAAACGGAACATACACGTCCACAAACGATAATCTTTGGATGGCAAGTCTGGATGCAGGCGGCGCTGTTGTGTGGCACCATTTTTACAACATGTATGAAGGTGCGCAGAAATTGCTTTTGCTCAATGATGGAAATCTTGCAATGTGCGGTTACAACATCAGCCTGAATCTCGGTATTTACAATCAGAGTTATCTGATCAAAACGGACACAACAGGCTCAGTGATCTGGGCGCGACAATATGGTGCCGGCGGAATTGTTGACGATAAATTCTGGTCAGCATTTGAAACGGCCGACAACGGTTTTGTATTCGCAGGAAGCACGTATGGAACGGGAATCATGCGCACGAGTTTAATTGTACTTGCAGACAGTACAGGAATTTCCGGATGCCGTGATTCTTCGCTGACAGTTGGTGTGACGAATCTTGCAATTGCGAGTACGCAAGGCGGAACGGTTTCATCAGTTTCATTCAACGGAACATCTCCAACAGGACAATTAAATGCAACAATGACGATGCAATTTTTCTGCGGCGGACCGACATCAGTGGAGGAAAATGGAAATGAGACTTCGTTTATTTATCCGCAGCCGGCGAGCGACTTTCTGAATGTTGAAACAACGATTCCTGCAACGAAGATTGAAATACTGAACAGCAACGGTCAGTTAATTCAAAGTCATCAGGCAAACGGAAATCGTAATCAGATCAACGTTACCGGTTTGTCTGCTGGAATGTATTTCATGCGGATTTACGCTGCGGAAGGACAATCTGTTAAACGCTTCATCAGAAATTAATTCTGATCGTTTTTCTTCTGCAGTTCGCTCACTTGCTTATCGTATAACGTACGATAATGTCCGTTGAGTGGCATCAGTTCTTCATGCGTTCCTTGTTCTGCAATTGTTCCGTCTTCCATAACAATAATCTTGTCGGCATGGCGTACGCTTGATACGCGGTGACTGATGATGATTGTTGTTTTGCCTTTCATAATGCGGCGCAGATTTGTCAGAATTTCTTCTTCCGTTTCTGTATCAACAGCTGAAAGACAATCATCGAAAATCAGAAGTTTCGGATGTGAAACAATAGCGCGTGCAATTGAAATACGTTGTTTCTGTCCGCCTGAAAGTGTTACGCCGCGTTCTCCAACCATGGTTTTAAATCCTTCAGGAAACTCCATGATGCTGTTGTAAATCGCTGCGTCTTTTGCAGCTTGTTCCACATCGTTCTGCGATTCTTTTCTCGCATTGAAGCGGATGTTCTCTTCAATAGTATCCGAGAACAGAAAAACATCCTGAGGAACATATCCTGTTACGGCACGGAATGCATTCAGATTGATTTCACGAATGTCTTTTCCGTCAATGAACACATTACCGTTTTGCGGATCATACATGCGCAACAGCAATTGAGCAACTGTTGATTTTCCTGAGCCGGTATGACCGAGAATTGCAACGGATTGTCCCGCGTTGGCGGAGAATGAAAAATCTTTGAGCGCAACAATTCCTGAATCGGGATAGGTGAAACTTACGCTTTTGAATTCCACATTGCCACCAAATTCCATTGGCTCATTTGTAGCGCTTGCAATGAATGGTTTCGTATTCAGGAATTCATTCAATCGTTCCTGCGATGCAGCAGCACGTTGTACAAGAGAAGTTACCCAACCTAAAGATGCAATAGGCCAGGTAAGACGAATGACAAAAAGTACAAATGCAGTGATCAATCCCACACTCACTTTTCCGGCATGGACTTCTTTCCCTCCAATGTAAATTGTGAGAATAATGCTCAAGCCGATCAAAAGCATCATGAACGGTTGGAACAGTGCTTCTGTTTTCGCAAGACTCATGTTGCGAACACGGTATTCTTCAGCTTCATTGGCAAAACGCTCCTGCGTTTCATTCTCGTGAGCGAACGCTTTAACAACACGAATTCCTGAAAACACTTCCTGCGCACGGGTTGATAAAGTTGATAGCTGTCCTTGAACACGCAGACTTTTCCTGTTGATCAGATTGCTGACCAAATAAATGGAAATCGTGAGTACAGGCAAAGGTGCCAATACATAAAACGTCATTTTCGAATCGGCTTTCAGCATGAAAGAAATCGTCATGACCAATGTTACCAGTGTGGAAATCGTGTACATCACAGCAGGGCCTGTATACATTCTCACGCGAGAAACATCTTCGCTGATGCGATTCATTAAATCGCCCGTATTGTTGCGTTTGTAAAATGCCTGATCCAGTTTCTGATAATGTTCGAATACTTCATTCTTCATGTCGTATTCTATCAAGCGCGACATCACAATGATACTTTGCCGGTTCAGGAACAGGAAGAATCCGAAAATCAATGTGTGCACGATGATTTCCAATCCGAACATTAACAGGATATGACTCACGTCATCAATAGGGATATGATGATCAACTGCAAAGGCTGCAAAATCCAGTCCTTGTCCGACAAGATCCACCGGTCGCAAGCTGAACCACGTGGAGATCAGGATGAAAATGATACCGGAAAAGAAACGGAGTTTGTATTTCCAGAAGTATTTATTGAGATAAAGCAGCGCTTTCAATTGTGGTAGCTGAATAAAGGTCGGTTACAGAAAAAAACACCTACTTTTGTGCGCCCTGAAACGACAGAGCGAAATTAAGGAATATTCAACCTTAAAAATTGATTGAAATGTTTAAAGCAGAAAAAGAACAACAGGCAGTTGCAGGCCCATTAACACAAATGGGAGTTTTTGATCACGAGCAGGTGGTTTTCTGTAACGACAATGCAACAGGACTGAAATCGATTATTGCTATTCATAATACAACACTTGGGCCTGCTTTGGGCGGCACACGTATGTGGGCTTACGCCAATGAGGGTGAAGCGCTTACGGACGTTTTGCGCCTGTCCCGCGGTATGACGTACAAGGCTGCGGTTGCCGGATTGAATCTCGGCGGCGGTAAAGCGGTTATCATTGGTGATTCACGTAAAGACAAATCAGAAGCACTGATGCGTCGCTTCGGAAAGTTTGTTGACAGTCTCGGCGGTAAGTACATTACTGCAGAAGATGTTGGCATCGGTACACGCGATATGGAATACGTTCGCATGGAAACCAAACATGTAACCGGAATTCCACCGGCATTGGGTGGAAGCGGGGATCCTTCTCCTGTAACGGCGTTCGGCGTTTACATGGGAATGAAAGCTGCAGCTAAAGAACGTTGGGGAAATGATTCTCTCAGCGGGAAGAAAGTTGTTGTGCAAGGTGTTGGTAACGTCGGTTCACATTTGGTGGATCACCTCGTTAAAGAAGGAGCGAAAGTGAGCATCTGTGATATTTTCGAATATAGAATTGCACTTGTGACGAAGAAACACAGCAGTGTTGAAGTCGTTGACGGCAATAAGCTGTTTGATCTCGACATGGACATTTATGCACCATGTGCACTGGGCGCAACAGTGAATGATGAATCACTTTCAAAACTGAAAGCATCTGTAATCTGCGGAGCAGCGAACAATCAGCTTGCAGATGAAAAACTGCACGGACGTATTGTAATGGAGAAAGGAATTATCTATGCTCCTGACTTCGTTGTCAACGCAGGCGGTCTGATCAATGTTTACTCGGAAGTTGCAGGATTCGGAACAGATTATGCGATGAAACTTGCAGAGAATATCTACGGCACAACAGCTTCAATTTTCGCAATGTCAAAGCTGGAGAACATTCCTACTTATGCAGCGGCGAACAAAACTGCTGAGAACCGGATTGCTGCAGTCGCTGCAATTCGCACAAAACGTTAATCATTACTAATCGTTCTTTCAATTTATTATGCTAAACAGGAGATACCTCCGTATCAAGGCGATGCAAACCATCTACAGCTTCTTGCAAGTTGAAGACGGGAACATGAACCAAAGTGAAAAAGATTTATTGCGCAGCATTGACCGGACTTACGATCTCTATTTGTCTGTTTTGATTCTTCCGTGCGAATTAGCGGATTTGGAAAACAATCAGATTGAAATTGCGCGTAATAAACATTTGCCCACGAAAGAAGAATTAAATCCGAATCTGAAGTTTGTAAACAACAAACTCATTGCAAAGATTCGTGAATGTTCTGCGTTGCAGCGCGAACTGAATACACGTAAAATTTCGTGGCAGTCCGATAACGCAATTGACACAATCCGCAAAACCTGGGACGCCATGCGTAACTGGGAAGGATATAAACGCTATATGGCTTCTGAGAATTCATCATGGGAAGAAGATGCGGAGTTTATCATGGACTTATTCAAAAAGCACGTTGCAGATTCTGATTCGTTCGAACAATACATCGAAGAAATCAGTATGCATTGGCCGGGCGATATGAATATGGCTGTTGCTCCTGCAATTCTGAAAACGTATGAAATGGTGAAACCCGACGGAGAATTGAAATTGGCTCCATTGTATAAAGATCCTGAGGATGATCGTCAGTTTGTTCTGGATCTGTTCCGTAAAACCATTATAGAAAACGAAGCAACATCCGCGATCATCGGGGAGAAAACCAAGAATTGGGAAGTCGAGCGTATTGCTGTAATGGATGTAATTCTGATGAAGATGGCAATTACTGAACTGAAGAATTTTTCAAGCATACCGGTGAAAGTTACACTCAACGAATACATTGAAATTTCGAAAACATACAGCACGCCGAAATCACGTCAGTTTATCAATGGAATTCTGGATAAACTGGTGGCGGATTTCAAAGAGCAAGGACTGATTCAGAAGTCAGGTCGCGGCTTGATGGAGTAAAACTTATTTTAACAGGCGTAGTGCGAAGGAGCGCTGCGAATTATGTTATTTTTGTCTCAAACAGCTATTACGTTATGAAAACACCGGTATCTGTAAAACTCATCTCAGGAATTCTGATTCTTGCTTCACTATCTTCTTGCGCACCGCGTCAGGACAAAGAAGTGAATACGGACATGGTTAACATTACTGCAACCGGAAGCGGTAATGCTCCTGCAGGAAAAGCGCCAACAATGCGTTTTGAGAAAGAAGTTCACGACTTCGGTAAAATTTCTCAAGGCGAACGCGTTTCAACACAGTTCAAGTTTAAAAATACCGGCGGGACTGAGCTTGTAATTTCAGATGCTCACGGAAGTTGCGGATGTACTGTTCCTGATTATCCGCGTAAACCGATTCCTCCCGGAGGAGAAGATGTAATCAAAGTTGAATTCAACAGCGAAGGCAAATCCGGCAATCAGGAAAAAACAGTTACGCTGGTAACAAACTGTGAACCGCCAACTGTAATTATCACGATCAAAGCTGAAGTTCTTGTTCCTTCTGAACGCGGTGGCGACGGACACAGCAAAGATGATGGTCACGGTCACTAAGTAAATTCTATACAATCAAATATGTCTTTTATCACAACAGTATTATTACAGGCAGCAGCTCCTGCTGCGGATTCAGCAGCAAAAGGCGGCGGAAGCGGAATGCTCATGAACGTGCTTTTCATCGGTTTGATGATTGCAGTGTTCTATTTCTTCATGATTCGCCCTCAGAAAAAGAAGCAGGAAGAACAAGGGAAATTTACTGATAACGTAAAACGTGGCGACAAGGTTGTGACCATCGGCGGTATCGTTGGTAAGATTGCAGAAATCCGCGATAAAACTTTCGTTATCGATGTTGAAGCCGGCGGCAAGATTCAGATTCTGCGCTCTGCAATTTCTTACGAAAACTCCAAAGCCATCAACGCAGAAGCTGCTGAGAAGGTAGAGGAGAAGAAAGACTAATTCTAAAACTACAACTGCGGTGACAGCACAGCAGGCCAAACGCGGTGATTCAGAAGGATACAGAATTCCTTTGAGTCCCCGCGTCTCTGTTTTCACTGTTTGCCTCTTGCTGGCAGGCGCGTTCTGGTTGCTGCATACACTTTCCAAAGAGTACACAATCCGTGTTCGCGTACCTGTGATCTACGGTAATCTTCCGGGTAGTGCTTTGATGCCGCAGGATCTTCCGGATTCTGTTGATGCCGATATCAAAGCAAGCGGATTTACATTGATGATTCTGAAAATGTCCGGCAACGCCAGCGCCGTTGATATGGATTTGAGTCGCGCACGTTCCGTTGGAAACGGCGAATACGCACTCACCACTAACGAACGCCAACACTTCCTGCAATCTGCAATTGGTAAAGATATTCGGGTGATGAAGATTTATCCCGATACCATTTTCGTTGGCTTCGAAGGCAAAATGGAAAAACGCGTTCGCGTGATTCCGCGTGTTACCGTGAACTGTGCGCCCGGATTTCGCTTAGGCGACAGCGTTCGTGTGTATCCGGAATTTGTAATGTTGCGCGGGCCTGAACCTTTGCTGGCAAAGATCAACGCAGTGGAAACGGAATCAAAAATATTTGATGATGTCTCTGCGTCAATCGAAACTGATTTGAAAGTTGTGTTACCCGAAGGCAACGCGCAATTGAGCATTCAACCTGCAATGGTGAAGATGAATGTGCTTGTAGGTCAATATACAGAAGGTCGATTTACAATTCCGCTCAACGTGATTAACGTTCCTTCTTCGGTGGATCTGAAAACATTCCCTGATAAAGTGGATGTAGTTTTTCAGGTTCCGGTTGAAGATTACGCAGCGATGAAACCTGAAATGTTCCGCGCCGTTGCTGATTACAGAAAAGTGCAAAACGGAACACAGAGTTTACCGGTGGAAATCGTACGCCAGCCGGCCGCGGTTCGCAATCTGAAAACCGAACCTGCACGCGTTGATTATATCATCAGAAAATAATGCAGACGATAACGGAGCAATTCATTGATGTTCTAGTCGATCATCCGCGTAAAATAATTCTCATTGACGAACGCGGGAAGTGGAATGCATCGCAGATCTACAATGCATCGCAGTATATTCTCAATGATATTCTCAATTCGCGTTCATTCAAAGGAAAACGCATTGCGGTTTTCTGTCGTCCCGGATTGAGTTACACGGCAAGCATGTTCGCCGGATGGATGGCGGGTGCAATGATGGTTCCGCTGTGCATTACACATCCGAAAGATGAATTGCTGTACGTGCTTGAAGATTCAGGAGCGGAATTAATTCTTGCAGATAAGGAATTGCGCGAGTTGCTTCCACAGAGCAAATTGAAAACGGCTTTCCCTGATTTCAAAGGAACATTTACAGAACCTGTTCCTGCCAACTACACAACACCGCTTTCAAATGATCCTGCGTTGATGTTGTACACGAGCGGCACTACAGGAAAACCCAAAGGCGTTGTGCATTCGCACGCATCGTTGTCTGCGCAAGTGAATACTTTGATTCAGGCATGGGAATGGAGCGAGAACGATCACATTCTGCACTTTCTTCCGTTGCATCATACACATGGAATAATCAATAAGTGGCTTTGTGCTTTAATGTCCGGTGCTGTGTGCGAAATGCTGGATAAGTTTGATGCGGATGAAGTGTGGAAGCGAATTACCTCAGGACGCATCAATGTGTTGATGGCGGTTCCAACAGTTTACGTGAAGTTGATAGAATCATTCAATCAGAATCACAACGCAAACGAAGAATTGAAGAAAACATTGCAGCAATTCCGACTCATGGTTTCAGGAAGTGCAGCGTTGCCTGTTTCAGTACTCGAAAAATGGAAAGCGATTTCCGGTCATGTGTTGCTGGAACGCTACGGAATGACGGAAACAGGAATGGTTCTTTCCAATCCTTACAAGGGCGAACGTAAACCCGGAACGGTAGGGCAGGTGCTTCCCGGAATGGAAGTGCGACTTGCTGATGAAGAGAATCAAGTGAATGAAACGGAAGGAGAATTGCAAGTGCGCGGTGCGAATATGTTCAGCGGTTATTGGAATCGAGAAAGTGAAACGAAGAAGTCTTTCACAAAAGACGGTTGGTTCAGAACCGGAGATTTAGTTCGTTTTGTTGACGATTACTATGTAATTGCAGGACGACTTTCCACTGACATTATCAAGAGTGGCGGATATAAAATTTCGGCACTGGAAATTGAAGCGGTGTTGCTCACAAATCCTGAAGTGAAAGAATGTGCTGTTGTTGGAATCGCCGATGAAACATGGGGCGAGAGAATCGGCGCAGCTGTTGTGTGGAAAAACGATCCGCACGAACTTGAGATTATCAGACAATGGATGTCGGACAAACTCGCTGCATACAAACTGCCTTCATTACTGATTTCCGTCAGCGAAATTCCCCGAAACGCGATGGGAAAAGCGGTAAAACAAGATGTGAAGCGTTTGTTTTAACAGGAATTTGCAAGTCAGAATCATTCTGAAGAAATGTTAGTTTACCTTTGCGGAAAATAAAACGCAATGAAACTAATCATCCCATCTCTTATCGGAATTGCACTGTTAGCATCATGTGGCGACAGCGGAAGCAAATCCGGAAACGACACAATGAAATCTGATTCCATGAAAGTATCTTACTTCGGAGATACAATTACTGCAGACGGTGCAATGCCGGTGGCGGCCCTGGAAGCGAAAATGGGTGATGCACCTTCATACAATTGCAAGTTGGAAGGTACAATTGAATCCGTATGCCAGAAGAAAGGCTGCTGGATGGAATTGACCATTAACGATACTGAAGCGCTTCACGTTTCTTTCAAAGATTACAAGTTCTTCGTTCCGAAAGACGCATCCGGAAAGAAAGTGATCATGGAAGGTGTTGCAAAATACGATACAGTTTCTGTAAGCATGCTGAAGCACTTGGCTTCTGATGCGAACAAACCGCAGGAAGAAATTGACAAAATCACTGAGCCGGAATACGAACTGTTCTTTGAGGCGAGCGGTGTAATGATTAAAGAGTGATCACTGATCAGTAATCAGTAATCAGAGTGTAGTTTTCAGTTATAAGAATTAGTGTATCCATGAAAGTATTTGCTTTTGCCCTTTTCCTGTCGCTTGCAATTTTCTCTTGCGGAGAAAATAAGGAAACTGTTTCCGAAGATTCCGCAAAGAAATGCGCAATGCCTTCTTCTGTGAATCCGAATGGCGACAGTGAACTTGCTTTGCTGATGCGTGAAATGGCGGATTGGACAGATTCGTGCAAGGCAGCAATTACATCAAAACGTGAAGTTCCGAATGCTCCTGCAAATCTGAAAACATTGCATACTGCGAAGCGTACGGATCCGAATATTGATGAGAAGGTTTTCTCTTCCATGGCAAGTTTGTATCAATCACGCGTAACAGAATTTCAAGCGGCTACTGATGCGAATCGTGTTGAGTTGTTCAATGCGATGGTGCAAGGATGCGTTTCCTGTCATGAGAATTTCTGTCACGGACCGTTAGTGCGCATCAATAAAATGCTGATTCCGGTGAATTAGAAGTTGTCGCAATAATTCGTCGAAATAAATTATTCACGGCTTAATTGGTTGATATTCAATCTTTAAGCCGTTTTTCTTTGCCTGAAATTCAGATAAACACAAGAAAATAGTCGACGAACACTTGTTTTGAGTCGATAAAAAAGTACCTTTGCACCCGATTTAAACAACCAAACCCCAATTAAAATGAGAAGTATTTATCGAGTTCTGCCGCTGATTCTTGTGCTGTTTGCCTTTACAGGTGTAATCGCTTTAATGTCGGCTCTCAGCTAGTTCAAACCCAACACTAACATTGTAAGGCAAACACAATGAAAAACATCTTCCGTATCCTGCCCCTCGTATTTGCAGTAGTATTTGTATCATGTACTAAAGAAGAAATCGCTCCTGTAACCCCGGGAACGTCTTCAATGGTTCATGTTGAATACCGCGTTCACGCTAACAGCGGACGCATGACTGTTTATCAGTTGATTCCTTCTCAAGGTGTGCTTGCTGAAGAGAAGATTGAGATCAACAGAAATGATTACAGCTTTGAGTTTGACGTGCTTCAGGGATCACTTGTACGTGTTTCCGGAACCAACTCAATGCCGGGTCCTGATGAGGTCATTACTGAGATTTACGTGAATGATGTTCTTTTAGCATCCGGTACGGCAAACGCGCCGGGAGCTACTGCGAAAGCAGAAGGCATCGCACGCTGAACAAACCCAAGCTGCAAAGCAGAACGGAGGAAGCCTGTCACTTGTGACAGGCTTTTCTGTTTTATTGGTGTTCCTTGAATATTTTATTCAGCCATCGCAACATCAGGAATATTGCCAATGCCGACAAGCCAAGTAACGCAAAGTTCACCAGAAAGAAGTTGGCTTTGTTATCGTAGGTCTTCCACATGCTGGCGAGAATTCCTGAAAGTTTGTTTCCAAGTGATGTCGACAAAAACCATCCGCCCATCATCAACGCTGTTAATCGCGGAGGAGAAAGTTTGGAAACCAAACTCAATCCCATCGGACTTAAGCAAAGTTCTCCTACTGTAATTACTCCATACGAAGCAATTAACCACCATGTAGAAACTTTGATTTCTCCATTGCTGCCTGCGTACACAGCGCCAACCATTACTAATGTTGAAAGCGCACTGATCACCAATCCCCAAGCAATCTTTGCGGGCGTAGATGGTTCACGTCCACGTTTACGTAACATCATGAAAACGCCAACAACCAATGGTGTCAGCAAAATCACCCAGCCCGGATTCACAGACTGAAAAATGTTCGTGCTGGTCAGATACAGTTTGTCTCCTTCTTTCAGCCGCTCAGGATTCTTAATGTTCTTGGTGTAATCCGGAAACGCGTACGTCATTATTTGCGCGCCGCTGGTGTCTTTCACTTTAACAAAGTGTCGATCGGTAAGCGGAATGGAATCTTTCTTCAGTTCAATGGTTTCTGCAAGTTTGATTTCTTCCAACGTGCCGGCAATTGCAACCGGAACTTCGCGATCGGTGTATTTATTCGCCCAAGTTGTAAGAGCTGTTCCGTTCTGTTTAAATACGGCCCAGAACACGATTACAACAGCGAAAATCGCAAGCATTGCTCCAATCGGTTTACGTTCTTCTACAGAAGATTTTCTCCAGAGATTGAAGTAGAAGAATATCACCGGAATACATCCGAAGATAAACGCATCCGTGCTGTCGCTTCCGAAAATATTTCCGTTCGGATTGGTATCGCTCGTGATTCCTTTAATGAACCATCCGAGAATACCGGCGAGAATCATCGGTAAGATTGTTAGACCGAATATCCTGAACAGAGAAGAATCTTCAGGCTTAACAGGTTTCAATACGTCGGCATGTTTATAATGTCGTGTTCCGATCAGGAAAATAATAACACCAACAAACATTCCGCCACCTGCCATCAGAAATGCAGCCGACCATCCCCAAACATTCAGCATTACAGCGCCGAAGAAATTGCAAATGAATGCACCGATGTTAATGCCCATGTAGAAGATATTGTAACCGGCATCTTTCTGTAATTTATAGCGATCATCATTGTATAAATTACCCAGCAAGGTGGAAATATTCGGTTTGAAAAATCCATTACCGAGAATGATCAGGAACAACGCAATGTAAAATGCGGTATAACCTTTCACAGCAAGCAACGAGTAACCTGCGCCCATCATTAATCCGCCGATAATGATACTCATGCGATAACCTAAAACACGATCCGCAAGTAATCCTCCGATGAACGGTGTAAGAAACACCAAGGCGATGAAAGTTCCGTACACATCAGCAGACCCGTAAGTGTCCATTCCGAATCCGCCTTTCTCGACTGGAGCTTCGAGATAAAGAGTGAAAATTCCGAGCATTAAGTAATACCCGAATCGTTCCCACATTTCAGAAAAAAAGAGGTACGGTAATCCTTTTGGATGTTTTGCTGCCATGCGACTAAGATAATTCAATTCATTATTCGGAATTCACAATTGTCTTTACCCTAACTTTGCGGCATGAAAATCGGAATTGTGTGTTATCCTACTTTCGGAGGATCAGGTGTTGTAGCAACTGAACTTGGTAAAGCGTTGGCGATGAAAGGTCATCAGATACATTTCATCACTTACAGTCAGCCTGTGCGATTGGATGCGTTCACGGAAAATATCTTCTATCATGAAGTTGTGGTTTCTGATTATCCGCTTTTCGAATATCAACCGTATGAATTGGTATTGACAAGTAAAATGGTTGATGTGGCTATCAACGAAAAACTGGATTTACTGCACGTGCATTATGCAATACCTCATGCGTCGGCAGCTTACATGGCCAAGCATATTCTTGAAGACCGCGGAATTCGTTTGCCGTTCATTACAACGCTGCACGGAACGGATATTACGCTTTTGGGGCGCGATGAATCATTCGAACCGGTAATCACTTTTGCGATCAATCATTCTGATGCGGTTACTGCTGTGTCTGAAAGTTTGCGTCAGGATACTTTACGTTATTTCCATGTGAATCGTGAAGTGGAAGTCATACCGAATTTCATCTGTCTGGACGAATACGGTCAAGCTTCCAAAAACTGCAAGCGACAGATTTTCGCTCCGAAAGGAGAGAAGATTATGGTTCACGTTTCCAATTTCAGAAAAGTGAAAAGGGTGGAAGATGTGTTGCGTGTTTTTGATAAAGTACGCAAGCAAATTCCAACACGGCTTGTGCTTGTTGGCGATGGTCCTGAACGCGCTCACATTGAGAAATTATGTCGCGAGTTGAATACCTGCGATGAAATAGTTTCACTAGGGAAAGTGACCAATCCTGCGGAAGTGCTTTCTGTCGCGGATTTATTTATTCTTCCATCTGAAACGGAAAGCTTCGGTTTGTCTGCGTTGGAAGCAATGGCTTCGCATGTTCCTGTAATTTCAACCAACACAGGCGGATTGCCTGAGGTGAATGAAAACGGTGTTACCGGTTTCACCAGTAATGTTGGCGATGTTGATGACATGGCGAAGAATGCGATGTATTTGCTTTCCGATGAAACGAGATTGCAACAGTTCAAACACAATGCATACGAGCAAGCGAAGAAATTCGATCTCGAAAAAATATTGCCTGAATACGAAGCGTTGTATCAGCGTGTAACGAAGAAGTAATTGGAATTATGCAATTCAAACCCGGAGATAAAGTCAGATTTCTAAACGAAACAGGACAAGGATCGTTTGTTCGCCTGACAGGAAAAGGTATGGCATTGGTTGAAATGGAAGACGGATTTGAAGTGCCGTTTCCTGTTTCAGAGCTTGTGCCGGTGCGCGAACATGAACGCAGTGCAATTCGTGTGGAAGAACCGAAAGCGGAATATCATCAAGCTGTAACATCAGCGGTTGTTCCATTGAATCCTGAGTTTCCTGATGGAGTTTATCTCGTTTTTGATCCGCAGAATCAGAAAATGCCTTCTGCAGGTGCAATTGATGTTTATGTACTGAACAGGAGCAACTATCATATTTTCTTCACGGTTTCATTGAAAGACGGCAAAGAATGGATTTGCATTCAGTCCGGCGTTCTCGGACCCGGAAGAAAAGCGGATGTGGATACAATGACGCCTGCTGACATTGACGAATGGCAACAGGCAAAAACGGATATTCTGTTTTACAGTGATGAGCCGTTTACTCATATTGCACCGCTGAGTAATGTTATACGTCTGCGCGGCGTGAAGTTTATGAAAGACAGTTCGTATCAAACGCATTTACTCACCGATCGCAAGTGTTACATTGCGGAAGTCGCTTTGATGGATAATGCTGTTACACCGGAGGACGACAAACCATTCATCACCAACGAAGAATTGCGCAAGATGATGGAGTTGAAAGACCGCGTTAGTACGGCGAAGAAAATTTCCGTTCCGCATCAGAAGAATCAGGTGATGGAAAAGGAAGTGGATCTTCATATAGAAGAATTACTTGACAACTGGAACGGCATGTCGAATGCGCAGTTACTTGATGTACAATTAAAGCGCGTGCAGCAGGAAATGGATGCTGCAATCGCAGCACACATGCGCAAGGTTGTTTTCATTCACGGCGTTGGTAACGGGCGCTTGAAATCCGAAGTGCGAAGATTACTCTCTACGTATAAAAACGTGCGCATTCATGATGCATCGTTTGCGCGTTATGGCGTAGGCGCAACGGAAGCTGAATTATTATAGACGTTGGACTTTAGACTTTAGAGGTAATGTCTAAATGAGACAATGGCGTGCAGGAATTTGTTGATTGTGAGTGCCGGATTTCAAATGCAGACTCGACCGAAGGTATGCGTCCCGATACATGTGGTACTTAAATTTGTGAAGCAATGCGATCAATGCGAAGCATCCCGATCGCACGAAGTGCCCCGATCAACACGAAGTGTTTCCGATCCGCACGCAGTGCGCTCTAAAGTCTCACGTCTAAAGTCTATATTTGCACGCAGACTATTCCGCCGCTGTTCAGCAATGGGCAGAGGAAAGTCCGGGCAACACAGGGCAACCTGCTTCCTAACGGGAAGGCTTTCATTGAGAAATCGGTGGGAGACGGAAAGTGCAGCAGAAACATACCGCTAATCTTCGCCTCGGCGAAGACAGTAAGGGTGAAATCGTGAGGTAAGAGCTCACGCGTGTTTGCAGCGATGCAGCACGGGGTAAACCCCAGGTGTTGAAAAACCAAATAGGTTGTGCTCCGCAAGGTAACGGCGGTCCGCCGCGAACGAAAGTTCACACAACGGGTAGGTTGCTGGAGGTCGTGAGTGATTGCGATCCAAGAGAAATGGCGGAAGCCGATTGTGCTTGTCACAAAAGGAAACAGAACCCGGCTTATCGGTCTGTAAAAATCAAAGGCTCTTCGGAAACGGAGAGCCTTTGGCCATTGTGAGGGAGGAGGTAGGAGAGTGGAGCTGCGTTCTGCCTGCAGTTCATAGATTACTTATTTAGTAAATTTGAGCAATGAAAGCTATTGCCTCCATACTCTTCGTGTTGTTTGGCCTTACTTCGAATACGGAAGCGGCTATTATCAACGTTAACGTAGTGGGTTGGCCATGGGTTGGTCCGTCTTACGATACAACCATTGTGGCAGCACCTGGAGATTCGCTGATTGTATTCAATGCAACAACAGGATTTATGGGTTTCCTTAAGGAAGTCAATAATGTTCGGGTAGATACATTGCCTGGAGTTTTTCAGGGAGACACTGCAGATGTGCATGTTTTGAATTGGAATCACAACACGGTAGGCTACTACATTGAAACGCAGGTGTGGAATGAGTACGGATTGAGATGTACGATCAATTTTCTGAATACCGGAATGAATGCTTCAGTTCGTGGCGCTGATTTATTTAAAATCGACAAAGGCGTTTTATGTACTGCGGATTTGCCTGGGGAGATTTCCGTTTACACGTTGAGTGGAAGTGTTGTTTTAAGAGAACAACTGTTGCCCGGTAGTAATTGCTTTGTGCTAAACTGCCGCAGTCAGATATTGATCGCGGAAATGCGATTAAGTGACGGCACCTGTTCGAGGCGCAAGCTGGTCTATGCCGAATGAATATACGTGAGTCCGGCGAAGTTAAGTAGCTGCTTTAGCTGCAGTCTAACAGATGAATTCTATTTTCCGGTCATAACACCGTCATTCATCACCAACTTCCGATCTGCCATATCTGCAAGCGTTTCGTTGTGTGTAACGATAACAAAAGTCTGACCGAGTTCTTTGCGTAGCTCGAAGAAAAGTTCGTGAAGCTGCTTTGATGTTGCTGAATCGAGATTGCCCGATGGTTCATCTGCAAATACAACTGCAGGTTTATTGATGAGCGCACGCGCTACCGCAACACGCTGCTGTTCTCCTCCGGAAAGCTCCGAAGGTTTGTGTGTTATTCTGTCTGCTAGTCCTAAGCGTTCCAGCAATTCCGTTGCACGTGCTTCGGCTTCTTTGCGACTGGTATTTCCAATGAAAGCAGGAATGCAAACATTCTCCAACGCAGTAAATTCAGGGAGCAAATGATGAAACTGAAATACAAAACCGATGTTCTTATTTCTGAATGCAGAAAGCTGTTTTGAGCTCAGTGAAGAAATTTCAGTGTTGTTGATGATCAACTTTCCTTCATCTGCGCGATCAAGTGTTCCAAGAATCGTTAATAGTGTTGTCTTGCCGGCACCGGAAGCTCCTACAACGGAAATAATTTCTCCGCTCTGAATTTCCAAATCAATTCCTTTCAGAACCTGAAGCGGTCCGTAAGATTTTTTAATACCTGCACACGTGATGATGGACATAAAACAAAGATACCTGAATTTTCAAGTGCGATTCAGAACTCGTTGCACTTGCACGATTGAGAATTATTCTTCCCCGATGCGTGTTTCGTTCCGCAGGAATAAATGCAGAACACAAAAGTCAGCAGAAGAAATATTCTCACAATTTTCATGTACGGCTAAAGTACCAAAATCGTCCCGCATTTCCTTGTGCCTGTCGAATTTAACTTCGTATTCAGAAAATCCACAAATATTATTGGCATATTTGTCGGAAGCGCATTTCAATATTCAGCGGTATGAATACAGGTACTTTGAACATCAACATTAAGAAGACGCAACAGTCACGTTTGCCGGGTCTCGATATCAATAATCTTCCTTTCGGAAAAGTTTTTTCCGATCATATGTTCGTTGCAGAATATGCTGATGGTGAATGGAAGAAATCTGAAATTCTGCCGTTCGGTGATTTGCATCTGAGTCCTGCAAGTTCCATGATGCATTACGGTCAGGCAATATTCGAAGGCATGAAATGCTATCGCGCGGATAATGGTGATGTTCTTTTGTTCCGTCCGATTGAAAATCAGAAACGTCTTAATGTTTCTGCGCAACGCATGGCAATGCCTGATGTTCCTGAAGAGGTTTTCATGGAAGGTCTTGTTGAATTGCTGCGTCTCGATCAAAACTGGATTCCTACCGGCGACGGACGTTCGCTTTACATTCGTCCATTCCTGATTGCTACGGATGATTATATCGGGGTGAAACCTTCTGATACGTACAAGTTCCTCATCATTACAACTCCGGTTGGTGCATATTATGATCATCCGTTGAAAGTAAAAGTGGAGAAAACATTTTTCCGCGCTGTAGAAGGCGGTGTAGGATTTGTAAAAGCTTCCGGCAATTACGGTCGCTCTTTATATCCAACTTCTCTTGCGAAAAAAGACGGTTACGATCAGCTCATCTGGACAGACGCACGTGAACATAAATATGTTGAAGAGTCCGGAACAATGAACCTGATGTTTGTTATCGGCGATACACTCATCACGCCGAAACTTGGTGATACAATTCTTGCCGGCATTACACGCGATAGTGTGCTTGCACTCGCACGTGATTGGGGCATGGAAGTGGAAGAGCGTAAAGTTTCCATCGATGAAATTCTTGACGCTTACTGTTCAGGCAATCTTCGCGAAGCTTTCGGAACAGGAACTGCTGCAACAATTGCGCATATCTCCAACATAGGATTTGAAGGTGAGGATTTCGAGTTGCCGAAGCTCACTCCGGAATGCTTTTCTGTTCGTGTGGCGAAAGCAATGGACGATGTACGTCGTGGCAGAATCGAAGATGCTCACGGTTGGGTTTACCGCGTTTGCTGATATCAATCAGAATCGTTTTTCAGGAGTTTGATCAACTGTATTTGTAATTCGGTATTTTTATACCATGCATTACAAATTCAGCTTTTTACATCCTTCTTCCCGATATATACATCTTGAAGTTTCCGCTACGGGAATTTCTGCACCGGAAACATTCATTCAACTTCCCGCATGGCGACCTGGTCGTTACGAGCTTGGTAATTTTGCGAAGAATGTGCGCAACTTCCGCGTCACAGATCAAAGCGGACGTTTACTTTCCGCGAATAAAGTTACCAAAGACAAATGGCGCGTTGCCACTTCAGGAGTAACTGCTGTCAAAATCGAATATGAATATTTCGCTGCAGAACTCAATGCAGGATCAACTTATCTCGACGTTACGCAGTTGTATGTGAATCCCGTGAATTGTTGCGTTTATCTCGAAGGAAGACTGAATGAAGAATGCACAGTGGAACTTCAGGTTCCTGAAACGTGGCGCGTTGCAACTGCTATGAATAAAACAGCTTTGCATCGTTACAGCGTAAAAGATTTCGATCGACTGGCCGACAGTCCGTTTATTGCAAGTCCTTCTTTGAAACACAACTTCTTCATTCTTGATGGTGTTGAATTTCACTTGTGGTTTCAAGGAGAATGCAAACCGGATATGTCAAAGATCATCACCGACTTTTTCATTTTTGTAAATGAAAATATGCGTGTGTTCGGATCTTTTCCTTCAGAAGAATTTCATTTCCTTTTCCAGATTCTGCCAACGCGATTCTATCACGGAGTGGAACACGTTGACTCAACAGTAATCGGACTCGGTCCATCCTACAAACTCATGACGGATTTGTATGATGATTTACTCGGAGTAAGTTGTCACGAATTGTTTCATGCCTGGAATATCAAAACCATTCGCCCGGCGGAAATGTTGCCGTATGATTTCACGAAGGAGAATTATTCGCGACTCGGTTTCGTGGCAGAAGGCGTTACAACTTATTACGGCGATTATCTGTTGTTCCGCTCCGGAGTTTGGACGAGTTCGCAATATTGGCCAACGTTCACAGAACGAATGGATAAACACTTCGAAACAGAAGCACGTAAATTCAATTCGGTTACGGAATCATCTATGGAAACGTGGCTCGACGGTTATGTTTCGGGAGCGCCGCACAGGAAAACGAGTATTTATCACGAAGGATGTTTGCTTGCGTTCATTACGGACATGTTTATCCGTAAACATTCTGCCAATAAGAAATCATTGGACGATGTAATGCGCAGACTTTGGATGGAATTTGCCAAGCAGGGGAAAGGATATACTGAAGCAGATTACAAGCGCTTGATTGAGGAAGAAGCGGGCGCTGATTTCAACTACTATTGGAACAACTATTTCTACAAAGCGAACGATTACACGCCTGCTTTGTCAGAAGCACTTAATTACATCGGCTTTCGTTTTGAAATGGTTCCGTCACGTAAGTTTCATGAACGCGTTTACGGTTTCAAACTTGCAGAAGCGGGCGGTGTAACGCGAGTGACGGACATGTATTACATGTCGCCGGCGGTGAAATGCGGACTGGCATCAGGCGATGAAATTCTATCAGTAAACGGGCAACCCGTAAAAACCGATCTGAACGAATGGCTCGAGTATTTTGGCGGAACAGAACACACCTTTCGTGTAAACAGTAATGGTATTCTTCGTGAAATCGTGCTGAAAGGCGATGATCAGAATTGGTATTCCAATCCTGCTGTCCGGGAAATGGAAGGAGCAGCGGAGGAGCGCCATCGCAATTACAGGATCTGGGCTTGTAAGTAAGCGGTTATTCGATGTTTTTTATGCAATTGTGCTGTATAAACAGTCGATTGCAAATCAATTTGAAGGATTTCGAACAATTTCTCTGATTTGAAAGGCAATCGTCCTACAAATGTTAATAAGTATTAAACGCTATAGCTTTGAAAAACCGAGAATTTGCCCTTTTTTTGATCCTACGAAATAACCTTCAAAACTAAAACACTCATGGAACAACAAAACGCTGCTGGAGCTCCAGCTAAAAGACCAACTTTTCTTACAGTACTTTGCATCCTGTCATTTATCGCTGCAGGTTTCGCTATCATCGGATACATCACTGCAATCACTTTGATGGGAGCTGCTACAGCAGTTGTTAGCGCTGCTGACGACGCTATTGAAGCTGCAGGAGATAGCCTCGGTGGATCATACAGCGAAATGAGCGCTGCTATGGATACAGCAATGTCATCTGGACCTAGCATGGGTCTTACTTGGGCTTACGTAATCATCGGATTCGTATGTACACTCGTTGGACTTTACGGAGTTATCAAAATGTGGAAACTTAAGAAAGTTGGTTTCTACCTGTACACTGGTGCTTCTGTGGTTTCTATGATCATGGGAATCGTTTACAGCGGATTCGGTGTAATGGCGGTAATTTTCCCTATCGCGTTCATCGTAATGTACGGCTTGAACCTTAAGTCAATGGAATAATCGCAATTCAAGTTGCGTGAAAAGCTGCCTCTCAAGGGCAGCTTTTCTTTTTTATATTCGAAAAAAACGTTTCATGTACTCATCTTATAACGAAGAAGCCTTGTTTGTTGTTCTTGCCATTTTCGGAATAGTATTTCTCATCGGCATAGTAATTGCGATTTTCTATTTGCTCACATTATCTCGCACACTAGCGTTGTGTGCACCGCAAAACAGAACAATTGAGCCCGGGCAGGTTTGGCTCATGCTTATTCCGATTTTCGGGATCATCTGGAATTTCATCATGGTGAATCGTATTGCAGATACTTTAGCCAACGAGTTTCGAATGCGCAATATTCCGTGCAACGAACAACGCCCCGGATATCAGGCAGGCATTACAATGGCCATTTGCGGAGCTATCGGTATAATTCCTTACATCGGCAGTATTGCCGGAATAGTTCAACTGATTATGTGGATCATTTATTGGGTAAAGATGTCCGGATTCAAAACGCAATTGGAACAAACTCCGTTTCAGTTCAGCACAATGAACGCGAATCCGAACAATTACCAATATCACAACCAGAATTACGGATATCAGCAGCCGCAACAACCGCAGCAATACGGAAATCCGTACAGCAACAATCCGTACAATCAGAATCCGCCGCCACCGCCGAATTCTTAGTCGTAAAACAGGAATTATTTTCTGAATCGCGCAGCGACAACCGGATTTTTCGGATCGCTGTAGTCGTAGAAACCGGTCTTGGTTTTATCACCCAAGTGACCGGCTTGCACCATGTTTACCAGCAACGGACATGGAGCATATTTCGGATTTCCGAAACCTTCCTGCAACACGCGCATGATGTAAAGGCAAACATCAAGACCGATGAAATCAGCCAAACGCAGCGGACCCATCGGATGTGCCATACCTAATTTCATAACGGTGTCAATTTCCTCAACGCCTGCAACGCCTTCATGCAAAGTGATGATCGCTTCGTTGATCATCGGCATAAGAATCTTGTTGGCAACGAATCCAGGATAGTCGTTCACTTCTACAGGAACTTTTCCGAGTTGCTTAGACAATTCCATGATTGAAGCGGTAACTTCATCAGTGGTGTTGTATCCACGAATCACCTCAACAAGCTTCATCACCGGAACCGGATTCATGAAGTGCATGCCGATTACTTTATCCGCTCGCTTAGTAACTGAAGCAATGCGCGTGATGGAAATAGAAGAAGTATTGGTTGCGAGGATGCAATTTGCCGGAGCGTTCGCATCCATATCGCGGAAGATTTTGAGTTTGAGATCCACATTCTCAGTTGCAGCTTCAACAACCAAATCAGCTTTTGAAACCCCTGCAGCCAGTTCTGTAGAAGGAGAAATGCGTGCCAGCGTTGCGGTTTTATCAGCCTCGGTCAAAGATCCTTTTGCAACCTGACGGTCGAGGTTTTTAGAGATTGTCGCGATCCCGCGATCAAGTGCTTCTTTAGAAATATCAACGAGAGTAACGTTAAATCCGCTTTGCGCGAACACGTGCGCGATTCCGTTGCCCATAGTTCCGGAACCGATAACTGTAATGTTTTTCATAATGGAATTTTACGTGGCGAAGATACTTATTTAGACGTGAATCGGAGACCGGGTGACGCATTCGGGTCGATAGGGGCGGAGAGAAAAGGATCGGAGCGGCGAAGCCGCGATCGGTGCAGCTGAAAATGGATCGGTGCGGCAAAGGCGTGATTGGTGCAGCTGAAAATGGATCGGTGCGGCAAAGGCGTGATTGGTGCAGCTGAAAATGGATCGGTGCGGCGAAGCCGCGATCGGTGCAGCAGAGCTGCTGATCGGTGACGCATTCGCGTCGATCGGGAGTCAATGGATCTTCCGATCAATGCGCAGCATCCCGATCCACACGAAGTGTGTCCGATCAGCGCAAAGCGCCCCGATCATTCCGAAGGTATCCCGATCCACACGAAGTGTGCCCGATCAGCGCAAAGCGCCCCGATCATTGCGAAGCAATCCCGATCCACACGAAGTGTGCCCGATCAGCGCAAAGCGCCCCGATCATTCCGAAGGAATCCCGATCCACACGAAGTGTGCCCGATCAGCGCAAAGCGCACCGATCATTGCGAAGCAATCCCGATCCACACGAAGTGTGCCCGATCAGCGCAAAGCGCCCCGATCCGCACGCAGTGCATTCAAAAGTCTAAAGATTATTTCCCTCGCCCCTGAACCACAATCAGAACTGTGTAAATCAGGATTTTGAAATCAACGTACAGCGACATGTTTTCGATGTAAAGCAGATCATATTTCAATCGCTCGATCATCTGATCCACATTCTCAGCGTAGCCGTATTTCACCTGTCCCCATGAGGTAATGCCCGGTTTTACTTTATGCAGATGTCGGTAATGCGGAGCCTGCTCAACTATCTTATCAATGAAAAACTGTCGTTCCGGTCGCGGTCCGACTAAAGACATCTCACCGATTAATACATTCCAGAATTGAGGCAATTCATCCATACGTGACTTGCGCATAAACTTGCCGAATGAGGTAATCCGGGGGTCTTCTTTACTTGACAAAGCCGGACCATTCTTCTCCGCGTCTACATACATAGATCGGAATTTGTGAATTCGGAAAGGCTTTCCGTGAAGGCCAATCCGTTCGTGAGAATAAAAGATCGGACCTTGTGAAGTAGACTTTACGCCAATAATCAGAATCAGATAGAGCGGAGATAATATGAACAACGCGAAAATGGAAGCAACTATATCAATAACACGTTTCAGCGTTACTTGATACGCCGGCATGATTTCGCGGTTGATCTCAATTAACGGAGCGCCGAAAATCGAGGTAATTTTCACCTGACCGGAAAGAATATCGTATAAATCCGGAACCATTTTAACGATGACACCGGTATTATCCACTTCATTGATTATCGCATTGATTCTGTCGTGTTCGAAGGTTTCAATGGCGATGATTACTTCCTCGGCTTTCACATCCTGAATGATCTGACGAAGATGCGCGACGTCGCCCAAATCGGCCAATTTTGTGCGTAATTCCCCGGAAAAACCGTTTTTATTGTCAACATGCACAAACCCAACAAACTTGTACCCCCACGATTTCTCTTGGCTTTCGAGTTCCGTGTAAAGCTTTAAAGCGTTGGCGTTGCTACCAATAAGAATGGTATTAAAACCGATTTTTCTGCTTCGAATACGTGAGTTCGTTATTGTAGACAGAATCATTCGTCCCAAAGCCGTGAAGCCGAAATGGGTGAGGAACAGCGTTAATGTGGAGAGATAATACGTACGGTAGTCGATTACTGTATCATCCAGCAACAACGTGAAGAAGATGATCAGAACACCCAAAAAAGTGATGCGGAATGTTTGACCGATTTCCTTCAAACGCGACTTCCGATAAATATTCCGATACGTTCCGGTTATCACATAAAGCAGGAGCCAAAAGGCTGTGATTGCAATTGCACTCAGCCAGAATTTCTGGTCGTAAGCCACCTCAACATTGATCCCGAACTTGATGGATTCAATACTTTCTTTACGATAATGATAGAATAAAAACCACGCCGCCGCCGCCGCCAGTGTATCACTGAACAGGTAGAAAAAAACCTGTCTTGGTTTATTCATAAAATATTCTAGTTGAGGAGTTTAATATTGTCTATGTAAAGCTCAGGAACAGCTATATCAGTATCCTTTTTCATAGCAATATAAACGTGGTAGGAACTGCCTCCGGGAGAAGCCGTAATCGCATCGTTGAGTCGGATATAAATCTTATTCCAGTTCGATTCGGGCATCACCTGAATCCATGGAATCGTCTCCTGATTGGTGGCGTTTTTAATGCCGACAACAAACGGTTGGTTGCACTTATAGTTTAATTCGAGATAAAGTTCGTATCCGTTATCGATCACGAAATCTTCGGAAGACTGGCAGTAGAAAAGATTCGTATCTGCGTCGAGCTGCACATAACCGCAATCTAATTCCATTCCGCCAAATGATGTATCACGCAAAAGCCCGGGCCAAGTTGCCCCGGTTTGATCATCAATGTTCACACCCGGATCGTCGAAATTGCAGTTCCAAAGGAAATTGATCGCCGGGAAATAGGTTACAACAGGTGCAACATTAACAATTTGTCCGCGCGAGAATGTCACCTCATCTTCCCAACCTCTATAGAACGGATAAATTGCTCTGGTCGATTCCAATCCATTCTGACGGATTCCCGCCTTAATCAGAACTTCGTGTGTTCCGTCGCTTAACACCGGAACTGTACACGGCAATTCAAATGCACCAATCAGTTCACCGTCAACGTAAATCCATGCATCCGTAATATTCTCTGAAGCAGAGCCTTGCGTAGTATTTGTTATAGTAAGTCCAATATCTGAAATGCGGATGTAAGAAGGTATATCCTCCGCAGGATCAATTATTCTGCATCCGGAGAACGGCAAAATGCCCAGCAAAGCTGCGGCAAGCGAAAATCGTAATACGTGATTCATTCAGTGTACGTGTATAACGCAGAATATTCTGCTGTATTGCGCGGCGCGCAAAAATATCATTCTGATTCAAGATGAAGGCATGAATCGTACACGAATGAATAAAGAAAAGAGGCAAAATTGAGATTTTGGAAGCGTCTGCACCCTTGGAGGGTGTGACCCTTAACCGAGTTGCTCGATAATTCTGTGCGCCACTTCCAAGGCTTTGTAGCCTTCTTCTATCGGTACGATCGGACGGGAATTGGTATTGATCGCGTGCGCAAAAGTTTCAAGTTCCATTTTAATGGCATTCACAGGATCAACATTCGGACTTTCGAAAATGATCTGCTTCTTGCCTTTATTATTGCCCAAATCGATTAGCATTGCAAACGGATCATCTATTGTTCCTTCTACCTGTTTCATGCGAACAACGGAAACTTTTTTCTCAAGGAAATCCACAGAAATGTAGGCGTCTTTTCTGAAAAAACGCGATTTACGCATGTTTTTCAATGAAATTCGGGATGCTGTAAGATTCGCAACTGCGCCGTTATCAAACTCAATTCTCGCATTGGCGATATCCGGTGTCTCGCTCACAACGGCAACACCGCTGGCACTGATCCGTCGTATGTTGGCTTTGATTAGACTCAAAACAATGTCGATGTCATGAATCATGAGATCCAGAACAACTGAAACATCCGTTCCGCGCGGATTGAACTGTGCCAATCGATGCGTCTCAATAAACATCGGATCGGTTAGCTGTTCTTTGGTTGCCAGAAACGCCGGGTTGAAGCGTTCCACATGTCCGACCTGAACTTTCACATTCGCTTCAGTAGCCAATTGAAGGAGAAGTTTTCCTTCAGCGACAGTATGCGTCAACGGTTTTTCTATGAATACATGTTTGGATTTACGCACCGCTTGCGAAGCAAGATCGAAATGGTAAAGAGTTGGAGTAACGATATCGAGAACGTCGCAAGCATCAATCAATTCGCCGGCGTTGCTCCAAGCTTTAATACCGAATTCCTTTTCCACATTCGCGGCGTTGGCAGGATCGGCATCGTAAAATCCGATTACCTGATAGTCGCTGATTTCCTTCAGCAAACGAATATGGATTTTACCTAAATGTCCGGCTCCGAGAACTCCGATTTTCAACATATGCGAATTGTTTTAAGGCAAAAGTAGAGCTGCGAAAGACGGATGGTTAAAGATGTTCCGTTAACATATTAACACGCGAACCTTAATTGAAAGATGGAACACATCTAAAATTGGTGTCGGGATGTAATCATATTTGTATACATCGTATGGAAGACAAACATCTGCATAAAGGAATGCGCAAGAAGCTGGCAGAGTTAATTGCCGGCAAGGGAATAACAGATAAGAATGTATTGCGGGCGATAGAAACGGTGCCGCGACACTTCTTTATGGATAATGCATTTCTGCGTTTTGCTTACGATGATAAGGCGTTTCCGATCGGAGCCGGTCAAACCATTTCACAGCCATTCACTGTTGCTTTTCAAACACAATTATTGGAATTGAAAAGAGGAGAGAAGGTTCTTGAAATCGGAACAGGTTCCGGTTACCAATGTGCGGTTTT
>Ga0172372_10001531_pt1 | contig 35829 bp, 54 predicted proteins | sample LakKiv5m_2_FD_114544 | JGI IMG/M metagenome (GOLD analysis project Ga0172372, IMG submission 114544) | Freshwater microbial communities from Kabuno Bay, South-Kivu, Congo - kab_092012_9.5m | ecosystem: Environmental > Aquatic > Freshwater > Lake | place: Democratic Republic of the Congo... | reverse complement strand
ACAAAAAATATATTGTATTCCACCTTCATGTGGTGCAGACAATTATGCGTTAAAAGTAAAACAACTTTTGGGTAAAGCAAATGAATTGTTATCTAAATCAAATGCAATATAAATAATAAGATAAACTAAAATAGTTATATAAATAAAAATTATTTAATTCAATCAATATGCAAAAAATATTAACATTAGAGTCAATTTATAATGATAGAGTAGAATTGACTCCATTACAAAGATTAAGAACTTGTAAAATAACAAAAGACAAAAAATATATTGTTTTAGAAGGAAAAGCATATTTCATAAGAACAGGACAACAAGTTCCATTGAATGAAGAATGGACACTTAGTGATATATTACACACGGGTGCTGACTTATTATCTGCAGGTATGGATTTTGCGATTCCTGGTTCAGGTGCTATAGTCGATGTTTTAAATGCTTTGAGCTATGTTATTGAAGCACAATTTAAACCAGCAGAAGAAAAAGATAGTTTATATCTTATGGCAGGGGTAACATTTGGATTTGTAGCAATACCAAGTCTATTACAACCTGTTGCAATTCCTTTAAAAAGATTTCTCAAAGGAGGGGTTAAAGTTGCAACTCCAGCAATTAAAAAAGCTTTAGGTTTTATTTATAAATTTTTAGATAAAATATTGGGGGGTTCATTAACTTGGATAAAAGAAGCAATTAAATCACCATTGGCTAAAAATATAATGGGTAAATTTGGAAACAAAGTATTTACTTTTTTTGATAATTTTTCTAAGCGTATTAAAACAATATTAGAAAGATTATTACCTGCTAGTGCAAAAACAGGAGCTGCAGCAGGTAAAGTGGGTATAAAAAATGTATTAGATAAAGTTGCAAAGACAAGATTAGTAACTTTTATTAGAAGTGGATTTAAAATTAATAAAGGGAGCTTATTATTAAGAAAATTAGGTTTTGTTCCAGGTAAAGCATATAAGTTTACTGCAAAAAATGGTAAAGTATATGAGGCAACAATAAGAAAATATACTGATGATATGGTAGAATTATTTTATAAAAATCCAAATGGAAAGAATTTTGTAAATCCAATTCGTATAACAGAATTTGCCAGTCAATCCATCGGTGCACCTTTTATGAGAAGAGGATATAGTGTGACTGTTCCATTATTTGTTAAAAGATTAACTGATTTTTTAGATGATAATGGTTATATAGACCCCAATAAAATGCAACAATTTCCAGATTTAAATCCCGATGATACTGCAAAAGAAACCGCAGAATTTTCTGCTGATTACCAAGGAGATACTGGACAATATCAAGTAAATGAAACTGTCAAAACATTTCAACAAGCATTAATATTATTGAATTATAAAATGAAAGGAAATGATGATGGTAAATTTGGTCCTGAAACTATGAATGCATTGACAGAATTTCAAAAACAAAATAACATACCAATAGGAAAAATGGACAGAGCCACAGCAAAAAAATTAGCGGAAGTATTAAACAAACAAAAACCAAGACCAGTAGGAATTCTCAATTATACTAATGTTGCAAAAACCTTAATTTCATTATAAAAATTACATATAAGGAAGTATAAATATAATCATAAGTGAAGAATCCTTTTTAAGACTTTTAGAAGAAAAAGAAAAAAGGAGAATCAAAATACAAGGCGATGTAAAGTGGCTTGAACCTATGATTAATCATGTACAAAACTGTCATGTTCCTCTTACAAAAAGAATTAGCATTGCTGGTTTTGGGGACAAAAAAATTACAACATTTCATATTACATCATTAGATAGAATTGACAAATTAGTAGAAATATTAAGAAAAGAAAATACAATTGAAATGAAAGAAATGATTTACGAAGACATATTCAAGTATGATGAACTATCTAATGATGAAAAAGAAAAATTATATGACATGTTTAAAGATGCATATACAAAATCAACCGGTACTGCGTGGTCAAGGGATAAATTCAATAGTAAAGCAAGAAGTTGGACTTTCTATGGTTTAAAAGATAAAGGATTTATTGCCGCAAGAAAACAATCAGGTGGAATGCATAAACTCAATGGTTCCGCAGGTAATTTATCGGCAATTAGTGTTGGTATAAAAGATTTGTTATCTTTGAATGAACCTGTATGGGGTATGGTGCCAGAGAAATTAAGACAAATGTTATGTACAAAATTTGGTTTTATTGCTCCACCAGCAGTAGTTGTAAAACAATTGTTACCTTTGATACCCAAAGGTGTTATTGGAGGTGGAGACGATGTTCAAATGAATGATGACGGTAGTGTTACGATTGATTATTCAGATGTTGGTACATCTACAAAATACTTTTTTGCAAATCGAATATATTTCCAAAAAACAGTTCCATCTTTATTAGAAAAATATGATGAACATCCATATATGAAAGTAATACTTGATAAAGTATTAATGAATAAAAATATGCCGTTACCCGTTATCAAAGGATTATTAAATATATATAACAAAAAACTACCTATTCCACCCTCTGATGCAATGGAAGTTATAAAATTTTTAAGAAACGTCATATAATAAAAAATTCAGATATATTTATAATTAAATAAAAAAATTTATTATGAACAAAAAACTTTTAAATGAGGAAATTAGAAAAATAAAATCCATGATGAGAAAAATCAATGAAGGTATGTTCACAGATAAAGGTGATTTCAAGGGTGGTCCTGACCCAAGAGAAGAAGATTATGATGACACGGGGTTTGAACAATTAGGTAAAGAAATTGATGAATTTATATCTGAGAAATATCCAGAATTACTTGAAAAAATTGATTATGATTATTCAAGTGGTAGAGATAAGTATGGTGATGAAGAAATCAAAATTAAAATTATGACAAAAGATGGAAGTCCATTACCAGAAGAATTTGAATTATCGTTAGATGATAGATTTAATGTTGGAGAATCGGGTGATAACTTTGTTGTGGTAAAACGTTCATTTGCTGGACCTGACCCAGATGATGATTATTAATTATGAAAATAATATTAACCGAAAAACAACTTGAAAAATTAGTTAAAAATTCAGGATGGAAACAAGTTAATGGTAAGTTAACTAAAATTTATCGTTTTGAAAATTATGATGAAGTCATAGAATTTGTCAATGATGTTGCAAAAATTGCAAAAAAACAAAATCATCATCCTGATATGGTTGTAAAATATGATTGTGTTAAATTAACTATGTTTGACCATGAAGCAAATGATATCACAGAAAAATGTTTCAAATTCACAAATGCAGTTGACATGATGATATCAAAAAAGAAACAAATTCATGAAGATGAAAAAACACCAGCAAAAAAAGAAAAAACTGAAAGATTTATAAAATGTAAAAATTGTAAAAAATTATTTACACAAACGATACGAAAAGACAAAAAATCCTTACCAATTTGTCCTCATTGTGGAACCCATAATAACGAGAAAAGATAGTTTTATATATATTTTTAACATTTTATTGTATTATTATCATAAAATTAATTTTTTAGAATCAAAAAACATTAGTATTTTTGTACTCTAAAACATAGGTATATGAAAAAACTGTCTTTTTTATTTTTCCTCCTTGTCTCCGTAGTATTTTTTACACAAAGTAAAACAAGGATTCCGTCAAAAGTACCAATTACGGATACTGTTTTAGTTCAAAAGAAACAATATAAAAATTGCTTTGAGTTTGTCATTCTTAAAGACACTTTGACAAACAGAATGGATACATTACAAATTCTGAATTGTTTCTATGTTGAAAAAACAAAGAAGAAAAAATAAATTATTGTTTATAATTAGTTTTTCCTGTTGTCATAGTTGATTGAGCTGAAGGTCTGCTAGTTTCCGGCCTACTTTGGAATAAGAATTTATGTCTTATTCCAAGGTTCTCGGCCGGAAATTTTAATTGATTTATGGTCGACAATATTCTATTTTGGTCATCAGTCAAATATGTTCTTACAAATATGTTAAAATTATAAACATATGTGTTTTTCATAGTTGTTACAAATCTATTTATAAACTTATCACCTATATCAGACACCATTTGTTGTTTATCGGTATTATATGTACCGTTTTGTAAGTCTTCAATCGATTGAAGTTTTGTTAATTCATTTACAAACGGAGTTACATCAAAATCTACCGTTGTAATGTATTTTTTTGGTTTAAGACTAGATATTATTTGTTGTAAATCCATATTATTTGGGTCGATAAAACCACCAACACCCATAACTAAATTATTGGATAATATTTTTATTCTATTAATTAATGTATCGTTGTCCCAATTAACCATTCCTTTACCGAATGAGGTTAATTCACGATTTTTTGGACTTATTGATGCTATTGCAAGATATGTATAAATGGTGTTAAGTAAAGGACCCCTATTCAATGCTGCTTCAGAATTATAATTAGTTACTGAACTAAATCTTTCTGATTGTGCTTCTCCACCTGTCTTGGATTGTCCAAATTGTAGATTGATTGTCCCTCCAACACCATTAAGTTTATCCATCGCTCTTGCAATACCTAATAAACCATTATGTGATGCTATGACAAATCCTGTTTCAAACGGGAATACTCTGTTTACTCTTTGATTTATTGATGCTTGAGTGAGTACATCATCATTAATTCTGACATAATCTAAATAATCATTAGAATTTTGACTATATCCACTATATGGTCTAAAGACAGATAAATATTTATTTGGGGTTTTATCTCTGCTTTGATTAATTATATTTTCTGTAGTTGCACTATATAGAAAATTTTCGTGTTCTTTTCCTTCTGGTAAACCATAGTTTTTGGTTAGATATGCGTGTGATACTTTTCTAGCGTCTGTGCCTGCTCCCACAATATTTGCAGTTTGTTCTGTAACTATTAAGTCAATAATATTCAACATTTGTTTTTCACTAATAATTAACCTCATTTTTTATTATAAATATTTATAAAATATGTTTAGTTCAAATAATAATTACATAATGATTTTGGGTGTGTTATTATCCATATCATTCATTGTTGGTGCATTATATTTTGTGAACAAATTATTTGCAAACGATACTCAAGAAATACTCGTAAGATTTATTCTATTAATTTTTACTTCCCTTGTTGCACTATTTATTGTTGATAAAATAATTGCATTCAAAATTAAACTATTATCCGATGAAAACAATAATCAATTATTTGATTTAATCAAAACTTTGGTACTAATGATATTTTCATACTATTTTGGTACAAAAAAAATAAATAAAGATGATAATAAATAAAATTATATTATATGATTTTAAGAATAGGTTCAAAAGGCGATAATGTTAAAAAGATACAAGTAAGATTAGGATTGATACCTGATGGAATTTATGGACCAAATACCGCAAATAAAGTAAAAAAATGGCAGCAAGAGAATGGATTATCAGTGGATGGAATTATTGGTGAAAGTACATGGAGAAAAATGTTTGAATTACCAAAACCACAACCAATACAAAAAAATGTAGTCCAACATTCAGGTCCAATAGATATTAATAAATTAAAAGGTCATATACCTGATGAAGTAATAAGACAATTACCCGATACCATCGAAAAATTCAAAATTAATACAGCATTAAGACTTGCACATTTTTTATCTCAGTGTTCACACGAATCAGGAAATTTTAAAATTGTTCAAGAAAATTTGAATTACTCAAAAGATGGTTTGAAAAGAGTATTTCCAAAATATTTTCCGGGTAATCTTGCTGAATCATATCAGAAACAACCTGAAAAAATTGCATCAAGAGTTTACGGTAGTAGAATGGGTAATGGTCCTGAAGAGTCTAAAGAAGGGTTTAAGTTCAGGGGTAGAGGGTATATACAATTGACAGGTAAAAGTAATTACATTGCTTTTGGTAATGCTATAAATGAAAATGTGACTGATAATCCAGATATTGTTGCATCCAAGTATCCATTATTATCTGCAGCTTGGTTTTTTCACAAAAATTGTTTATCTAAATGCGATGCTGGTAGTTCAGATGTTGTTGTTCAAAACATAACAAGATGTGTAAATGGTGGATTAAATGGAATCAACGATAGAATTAAACATTTCAAAATTTATTATGATTTACTTAAATGAATTATTCATTTAAAAATCGTTTAACATTTATAGATTTTAATTCATCATTTTCATGTTCTAAGAATTCGACTTTAATTCTCAATTCTGCAACTTCTGCAGTCAGTGTCAAGATTGTTTTTCTCATTTCGTCTTTGTCTGCCGATGATTTTTCTAAAAGTTTTTCTAATTTTGAAATTCTTTCTTCACAATTGTTTATAAAAAAATTATCATTTTTTTCCTTATGTACTAATTTTTTTTCATAAAAACTCCATGCTTTTGCTGAACCTAAAACTGTAATTGCTGTGACTATCACTGTAGCTAAAGAATTTGTATCCATTTTTTTTGTAAATCTTAACAATAAATATCAAATATTTTATTATTAGAAAAATTTTTAGTATTATTAAAATATGAATAGTATCATTGTGAATTTTTTTGGTGGACCTGGTTGTGGTAAAAGTACTATTGCATCACAACTATTTTATATGATGAAAAAAAATAAATTAAATGTTGAATTGACATATGAATATCCAAAAATATTGGCATGGGACAATAATCACGAATGTATAAAAGACCAATTTTTCGTAACCGCAAATCAACATCGTAATATAAGTCGAATTTATGGTAAAGTTGATTATATTATAGTAGATTCACCTATCATATTAGGTTTAATTTACAAAAATTGGTATGATGGAGATAATGATTATCCAAGTAAATATTATGATGAAACATATGATAATTTCATTATCAATTTGTTCAAAAAATACAACAACATCAATATTTACTTAAATAGAAATGAATATATATTTAACAAAAATGGTCGGTTACAAAATTATGAAGAATCTATCTCAATTGATGAAAAAATCAAAAAATTATTATTGGATAATAATATATCTTATTATGAATTTAATGTTATTGATGATAATATTCATGCAATATATGAATTGATTAAAAATATTGTATTATGATAAAATATGAATTTATAAATTATCAGAATAAATTATATTATGTATATAGAAAATTTAAAATATCACATCTAAAAAGTGATAGAATTCATGATTTAATGAGATTATTAGAATGTGATGTAGTTGTTAAAAACAAAAATCAACAAGAAGATGAATATCTATTTTATCTAAAAGAAATAAAGGAATTAGATATTATTCAATAATTTTTTTATTGATTGTATACATTGATTGGTATATAATTTTTCAAATTTTTTTGCTTGTCTTTCTAATGGATTTTGACTATAAAAATATTTCTTTTCATATTTTTTATACCTATATCCAGACTGTAAATAATGAGTATATTCATGAATTACGGTAGATACTACGTCATATAAAGTATGACAAGTCGGTTCGTAAATAATAATTTTATTCCTATAAAAACAATATCTTCCACAAATTGGATATTTATAATCAAGTAATCCTTTCTTTTTTGTGAATTCAAATATTAATTTTCTTTTTTTTCTATTACAAACTCCAAAATTATCTATACACCAATTAAATGCTAATATTGCGTATTTATTTTTTTTGTCATATCTACTAATCTTCATTAATTTTTTTGTCTGTCTTAATTATTTTTTGTTGCCTTTTGACAGGTTTTGTAGACTCATTTATTGTATCGAAATTTTTAAGAACATCGTATAATATCTGTGCAAATTCAAATATTTCTAATTCTTCATTTTTTTTCCAAAGTACAGTTACAAAACTTCTGAGTTCAGTATCAGAAATTTTCGCTCGTAATTTAATCGAATTTTTAATTAATTTCATAGTAACATGTTGGACATTTATTTTATTTTCAGCAGTCATACTAAAATAATTTTTGAAATTAATATGATTTATGATACTTAAATTGACGTTATCGACAAATGACATAAAAGTCGGGTTGGTTAAATTTGTTGACATATCACCATTTATTAATAAATATGACAATTTACCTATTTCCATTTTTCTCTGTTGACAATAAGTGAAATAATTGAATAATTAACCATATCTTGAAAAGTATCCTCTATTGTTTCATTGGTAGAATTTTCTTTATTTTTTAAAATAAGATTTACAAGTCTGTTAGATTTATCATTTAATCTTATTGTTGTACCCATTAATGCTAATTTTCTATCTTCAGGATTATTACAATCTCCTCCTAACATTATATTACCTTTTCCATAATCGTGCATTTTATGACAAAATAAAAGATATTGTTCTCTCAATATTTTTTTAAATTCTTTTGTCATTTCCGGATAAGAATTCTCTATTATTTGAACAACGTTTAGTTGTTGAGGATTTTCTTCTTGCATATTTTTTTTGGTTTTTTTTAAATTTACAATAAAATACTTAAAATACCAAATATTTATAAACAAATATATATTAACATGGCATCTGATGCATACAAATCGATGAAAAATAGTGGTGAGAAATCATCAAGTGATGTCCCCAAACATCGTCAACTCATTAAAATGTTAACATTTAGAGTTGTACCAGCATATTATAAAGAAGTTGAAAAAGTCGCAAATCACAAAAAAATTACAGTATCTAAATTGATTAGAACATATATTAAAGAAGGTATGAAACGTGATAAAGAATTAAGTAGTACAGCTGAAAAAGAATTTAGGGTTGACTAATTATTTGTTATATCTGTTAAATGAATTCTGAGATATTACATTGTATTGAACTCCACCGATAAATTCGTGGAGTTCTTTTATTCCGCAATAACTCATTGCTGAACGTAAGTAATCTTCAAAGTTTTTAACCCATCCTGCAAGTGTATATTCTACTTTATGACTTCTAACAACACCTTCAGACGTTGTTAAAGTTTCTTTACCCCAAGATTTTTGTACATCTTTTGTACTCATACCACGGAATGTTTTTCTGAGTGTGATACCATCATTAAACATATTCAACGCATCTTCGCTATATTGGTCAATTATTTGACCCACAGCAAATCCATCCCCATCTCTCGTGGATGTGTCTCTAATTGTCTCACCAGCACTCTCTAATGCCTTATTAAATATACTTCCTAACATTACGTAATCCGCACCTAATGCCAATGCTTTTATTACATCAGAATATTTTTTAAATCCACCATCAGCAACAATCTTTGTATTACTATTGGAACACATTTGTGCTCTTTTCTTATATGAGTAACATTTTTCAATTAATGATGCTAAACTATACCCTACACCCGTCTGAACCGATGTGAGACAACCACCTCCAAACCCGATTCCAACTCTAACATAATCAACATGTATGTTGGCATATTCAAGAAACGTTTGTGGATTCGCAACATTACCAACCATCAATGATAATTTGGAACCATAGAATTCTTTTGCTTGTTTGGCAGCATCATATAACTTTTTCATGTGACCATTTGCAACATCAATCAATACATAATCACAATTTTCTATTATTCTTTTTACTATCAAATATTTTTCAATAAATTCATCTAATCCATATGAATCAAAATCACCAATACCAATTATATGCTTGGTATTTCTTGGCATTATAGTAACAATTTTATTATCTTGGAATATTAACGCATTTCTATTTGAAATAACAGTATCCATTGGTGCTGTCATCAATGGAAGATGGTTATCATAGTATGGGTTTATTTCCTTTCTAGTAGAAATTTCTGATAGAATTGCCGGTTGCAGCAAAATGTCGTCAAAATCGAATAATTCTCTTTCCATTTTTTATGTTTTTCTTATACAATATATGAAAAAATTATGAATCAAAAAAATGCATTTGAAATAGTATTTATATAATTATAAACATAGTTATGATAACGGAAAATCAAGTAATTGACGCTTTTAAAAAAGTTATTTTTGAAGAGACATCAAAAGTAAAAAGAGAAGAATTTAATAAAGTTCAATTCAAAATAGAAGAATTGCAAAATTCTTTAAATGAAACGATGAAAGAATTAAGAAAATTAGATGATTGTGTACCAGATGGGTTAAAAACTGTTTGTAACGGTAGATTAAATAAAATAACAACAAACTTACAATCATCACACACTTTGATTAATCAACTAAAGTCAAGAATTAAAGAATATAAGAAACAAACATATTCACAACAAACAGAACAAAAAAAATAACATGGAATTATTCAGATTGATTGAGGAAATTGACCCATCCATAAAAAAGGATGATGAACATTATAGAAAATTGGTTAAAACTGTTAAGTTTTTGGAAACCAAAGAGAAGATATTGTTTTTAACTACCTCCAATCGCGGCGGATGGGCAGCAAAAGAATTGAAAGAACAACCAAAATCAACAATATTAGCACAAGCAATCCAAGACTACATAGGTAAAAAAAAATGTAAGCTAATCGTCGTACCAGATTTAAAAATTTATACATGTGAAGCAAATGTTTCTCATATGAAAGGTAACGAATGTGGATTAAAAAAGGCAGTCTTAAAAGATAAAAATAAAAATCCATCAGGACATCATAGATGTTGGAGAAATATCAATAATCCTGATGACGAATTATGGAAAATATCAAAGGAGTTGTTTGAATCTGATTGTGTGGTATTTTTTGGTTCTGTTAGATGGGGTCAGATGAATGCCAATTATCAAAATTTAATTGAACGTTTGACATGGTTAGAAAATAGACATTCAACATTAGGTGAATCAAATATTATAAAAAATATATGTTGTGGTATTATTGCTGTCGGTCAAAATTGGAGGGGTTCTGATGTTGTTAAAGTACAAAAACAAGTATTAACGTTTTTTGGGTTTGACGTTAAGGATGAATTATGTTGGAATTGGCAGTTTACACAGGATTTTAAAGACGAAACAAATAAAAGTTATAAAGAATCAGGAAAAGAGTTCAAAAAAACTTTTGAGTTAGACTGATTTGTCGTCAGCCATATTTTTCAAGTATTCTCTTCCTTCGGGAGTCAAGAAAAAAATTTCTTCTGTATTTTCATCTTCATATGAATTAACATAACCTTTTTCTTTCAATTCATATAATACAGTACCTGCAATTATTTCTTGTAATATTTGTGTAAATTCATTTTCAGTAAAAAGTTCTTTGGTTTCAGAACTAATTTGTCCCAAAATGAACTTATCTGTCAAGTTATCTGATAAATAATTTTTTGTAAAAGTTTTATCTAATAATTCATGTTCAGAAAAAAAACCACTTTCTTCAAGAATTTGAATAATTTCATCGACTTGTTCTAAAATAAATGGTTGATAAACTCTCGACATTTTATTATATTTAGATTATATCAATAATATATACAAAAAAATTGATAAAAAAAATTTTCTTTATGTCCAACGATAAAATATTTATTCAGATTGCATCTTACAGGGACCCTGAATTAATTCCAACTATAAAACATTGTTTATCGAATGCAAAATATCCTGAAAATTTGGTTTTCAGTATTGCTTGGCAACATTCAATACATGATGTGTGGGATAATTTGGATGAATTCAAAACTGATAATAGATTTAAGATTTTAGATATTGATTACAAAGATTCACAAGGTGCTTGTTGGGCTCGAAATCAATTGCAACAACAATATGACGGTGAAGAATACACATTACAATTGGATTCACATCACAGGTTTATCAAGAATTGGGATATTGAGTTAATAGATATGATTAAGGGACTTCAAGATAAGGGTTATACAAAACCATTACTAACAGGTTATGTGTCATCTTATGACCCTGCAAATGACCCACAGGATAGGGTTGAAATACCTTGGAAAATGAACTTTGATAGATTCATTCCTGAAGGTGCTGTATTTTTTCTTCCTGCATCCATCGACAATTATAAAGAATTAACTGAGCCAATTCCAGGTAGATTTTATTCCGCCCATTTTTGTTTTACTTTAGGTCAGTTTGTTACAGAAGTACCACATGACCCAGAATATTATTTTCATGGTGAAGAAATTTCAATTGCAGTAAGAGCTTATACATGGGGTTATGATATTTTCCATCCACATAAGGTCGTTGTTTGGCATGAATATACAAGGAAAGGTAGGACAAAACAATGGGATGATGATAAAGAGTGGGTCAGAAAAAATAATCATTGTCATTTAAGAAATCGAAAGTTATTTGAAATGGATGGTCAAGTAAAAGATATTGATTTTGGTATTTATGACTTTGGAAAAGTCAGAACATTAGAGGATTATGAAAGATATTCTGGATTATCATTTAAGAAAAGAGCGGTTCAAAAATATACATTAGATAATAACCTTGCACCAAATCCACTATTATATGGTGAGGAATTTGAAAATTCATTTTTGAAGATTTTCAAACATTGTATTGATTTATCATTTTCACAAGTACCTGAAAAAGATTACGATTTTTGGGCAATTGCGTTTCATGATGAGAAAGATAACACTATTTATAGACAGGACGCTGAACCTAATGAAATAAACAGGATGTTGAATGATAATGATGGATATTGTAAAGTTTGGAGGGAATTTCAAACTGAAACAACTCCCAAATATTGGGTTGTATGGCCTCACTCGGTGTCAAAAGACTGGTGCGAAAGGATTACGGGGAACTTATAATATGGGATATGTGTCACAATTAGGTCAAGATAGATTTATTGACGACTATTTTGGTCAAAAAGAAAATTTAACGTTTTTAGATATTGGTGCTCACGATGGTGTTACAATATCTAATACTGTTTTTTTAGAGAAAGAAAGAAAATGGAATGGTATGTGTATTGAAGCTCAACCATCTGAATTTGAAAAACTAAAGTCAAATCGTAATTGTATCTGTGTTAATGTTGCCGTGTCAAATTTTGAAGGTGAAACGGATTTTACTTACGTTGAGGGGTATGCCAATATGTTATCCGGAATATCGGATGATTATAGTGACACTCATATGGATAGAATTAGAGGTGAGGTTAATCACTATGGTGGTAAGATAAACACCATAAAGGTTCCCGTTAAAAAATTACAGACCGTGTTAGAAGAACATAATATGTTAAACATTGATTTTTGTTCAATTGATACTGAAGGTTCTGAATTCAATATTATTCAATCAATTGATTTTGATAGAACAAACATTAAAGTTTTTATTATTGAAAACAATTATAAAGAAACCAATATTCAAGAGTATTTGGAAACAAAAGGTTATTCACTCTATAAAAAATTAGAGTGGGATGATATTTTTATTAAAAACTAACATATGTATCCACACGGGAATAGAGAGTCTTGGCCTGGAGATAAATTAAGATACGATTATAATTTAAATGAAAATTGGGAATTAAATAAATAAAAAATATGAGTAAAAAAATTAAATTAATTGATGAGAATTTGATTGGACAAAAAGGTTTATCAAGATATTCGGACCCCCACATTAATTGGGTTAGAGAAACTAATGATTACGATATTGCGATTTATACTGATAAAATGTGTTTTTCACAACCAATAAATCCCGAAAAAATAAATTGTGCTTGGATTATTGAACCTCCAATTATTAACGGAGAAAACTACGTTAATATTGTAAAGAATAAGGATAATTTTAAATATATCTTTTCATATATTAGGAATGTTGGTAATCAAGTTGATAATTTTGTTTTTGTTCCACACGGTGGAACTTGGGTAAAAGACGAGGATATGAAAATCCACAAAAAAACAAAATTGGTTAGTTCTATTTTTTCATGGAAAGATTGGAATCCGTATCATAGAATGAGACATAGAGTCTACGACAGATTTAAGGATACTGATTTAGTAGATTTTTACGGTAGTGGATGTGGTAAAGAATTAGAATATAAAGTAGATGGTATTAAAGACCATATGTTTACGATAGTAATTGAGAATAGTGTTGAGTCTGATTATTTTACAGAAAAATTGTTGGATTGTTTCTTAACAGGAACCATTCCAATTTATGTTGGAACTAAAAAAGTTTTAGAATATTTTAATTCAGATGGTATAATTTTATTTGAGGGTGATGAAAATTTGCCTGAAATTATCAAAACCTTAACTTCAGAACTTTACGAATCTAAAATTTCCGCAATTAAAGAAAATTTTAAAATCGTGAAAAACTATATACACCCTGAACACATAATTCAAAGTTTTTTAAATGCAAACGTATAAAAATATTGTTGTGACAACTGCAAATAGTCCATATTTTATGTCATTATTGACATTGATTAATGGTATTTATTTATTTGCCGATAATTGCGTTGAACAAATTTATGTTTATGATTTGGGATTGGATAGTATCGAAATTCAAACTTTAAATAGGTTAAAAAACGTTACAGTTTTAGATTACCCAAATGAAATACGTAAAAAACATTCTAAGTTCATGGAACCCAAAAGTTACGTATATAAACTTTTTTGTTTAGAAAATTCAAAAATATATGGTGAAAATGTTTTTTGGTTGGATGCTGGTGCAACACCAATCAATTCAATGTGTCATATTTTTGAAAAAATTAATAATGACGAAATTTTTTTGGTGGTTGATACTCACTTAACAAAGACATACACACACTCAAAGTGTATTGAAATAATGAAAGCTAGTGCAAATGAATTAAATGATAATATGTTGTCAGCGGGGATTATCGGATTTAAATCAAATGGAAAGTATTGTCAAATGATTGAAGATGCATTTAATTATTCAATGATTGAGGGTTGTGTTGATGGTGACCAAGAAAATCATAGACACGACCAAAGTGTTTTATCAATATTATCAACAAGATATAATTGTCCAAAACAAGATATTGAAATCTACGGTTATTGGACTGATATGGACAGAAATTATGAAACGGCAATAAAACAAGGTTCTGTTATTTTTGTCCATCGAAAAGGTTATGAAAATATTAAAAATTTAATATATGAAAATTAATTTTAATGAAATACCAAAATTTGTAATTAACCTTGAACGAAGACCCGATAGGTTAGATTCTGTTACAAAAGAAATGGAATATATGGGTTGGGGCTTTGAAAGATTTAACGCTGTCGATACAAACAGCTATGAAGGGTGTGCTTATTCACACCAACAAATCGCAAATATTGTTTTAGAACGAGCTTATGAATATGCTATGGTTTTAGAAGATGATATATTTTTTATGCCATATGTTAAAAAATTAATACCGTCAATTGAAAATGAATTAAACAAAATTGAATGGTCTTTTTTTCATTTGGCACCATCAATACACAGACCTCTTAGTATGTTTTCCGAAAACTTGGTTGACTTAACTAATTTACCACCCAAAGACCCTAATAGACATAGAGGTATATTTGGAACATCGGCATTTATATTAACACGTAAAGCTTGTGAATATATCAAAGAGTGGAACACTAATGTCGTTATAGAAAATAGTCATAAACAAGTTCCAATAGATGAATTTTTTGATAGAGGTGTTTATCCAAACATACCTTCTTTTTCGGCAAAACTACCATTAGTAACACAAAAAGAAGGTTATTCAGATATAAATGGTACTATGGATTCGAATCACTATTTGATGACTTATAATTGGAATATTTATGTTCCTGAAAAACTTGATGGAATATACATGAATCGAGAAAAATGTTTAGAATTAAGAAACAATGAAAATTAAAATTTTAACAAGTATATATTCTGACCTATATGGTTCGGAATTTGGGGGTAGGTCCCATAGAAAAGACCACTATAGGTTTAGTTTATTATCATTACTTAAAATGTCACAAGCAGATTTTGTTTGTTATACATCTGAACGAGAAATTGATGATTTAAAAGAATTTTTCTATAAAACATATAACATTTCCGAAGAAAGATTAAAATTTGTTGTTTTTAATTTACATAACAATGAATACTTTGAATTAGTTAATTCGGTAAAAGATTTAGAATCCATAAAAAAATCTGATAGGTGTTATGAAATACAATTCTCAAAGTTTTCTTGGTTCAAAAATGAAGATAAAACATATGACTACTATTTTTGGTTTGATGCTGGACTATCTCACACTGGTTTAATACCCGACAAATACTTGTCAGGTGATGGATATAGACATTATTTTGAAACAACCCTATTCAATGAAAACTTTTTAAATAATTTAATTAACTACATTGATAATAAATTTTTAATGGTTGCTAAAGAAAACTCTAGAAACTATTGGGAGGGTACTGTCAATCCAAAATATTATTCAAAGTATGATAATAGTGTACACATAATCGGTGGTTTTTTTGGTGGTAAAAAAGAATTATGGGAACAAATTGTTCCTAAATTTGATGAATACTTAAAATTAGTTTTATCTGAAGAAAAAAGATTATTTTATGAAGAGCACATTATGTCTTTAATGTATCAAAACCATAAAGATTGGTTCAAAACATTAGATTTTGATATTTGGTGGCATGAGGACAACTTCAAAGAAGGTTCTAAAGAATTTTTTGAACAGAATAAAAGTTTTTACAAAATATTAGAAGAATTAAATGACTAAACTAACATTAGTTACAGGACTTTGGAATATTAAACGTGATGAACTTGGTGAAGGTTGGTCACGTTCATTTCAACACTATTTAGATAAATTTGACCAACTACTTAAGGTTGATAACCCAATGATTATCTTTGGTGATTCTGATTTGGAATCATTTGTTTTTGAACGTAGAGATAGAAGTAACACAATGTTTATTTCTCGTAGTCAAGATTGGTTCAAAAATGAGTTTTACGATAAGATACAAACAATTAGGAATAACCCTGAATGGTATAATCAAGCGGGTTGGTTATCACAATCAACACAGGCACGATTAGAAATGTATAATCCTTTGGTAATGTCAAAGGTTTTCTTATTAAATGATGCCAAAATTATGGACCCATTTAATTCAGACATGATGTTTTGGATTGATGCTGGTTTGACTAATACGGTTCATCAAGGATATTTTACAAGTGATTTAGTTTTAGATAAACTTCCCAAATATATCAATAAATTTAGTTTCATATGTTTCCCCTATGATAGTAAAGTAGAAATACACGGGTTCAATTATAATAAACTTTGTGAATTATCTAATGATTCAAATGTAAATAAGGTTGCAAGAGCAGGATTTTTCGGTGGACCTAAAGAGTCTATATCAAACATCAACGGTATATACTATTCATTGATGTATGATACCTTATCATCAGGATTTATGGGTACTGAGGAGTCTTTATTTACAATAATGTGTTATAAACATCCTGAACTGATTGATTACTTCGAAATCGAATCTAATGGATTATTAAGTAAGTTTTTTGAAGATTTAAAAAACGATAATTTACAAATTAAATCTGAAAAAAAAGGTAACATATCTTACAATTTAAATAACACAGCACTATATGTTTTAACGTATAATTCACCTGAACAATTTGAAAAATTATGTATGTCTTTTGAGTTATATGATAAAAATTTTTTAGAAAAACCAAAAAAACACTTAATTAATAATTCATTGGATACTACTAAGTTTGATAATTATGATAAATTGTGTGAAAAATATGGATTTGAGGAAATACATAAAGACAATATAGGGATATGTGGTGGTAGACAATTTGTTGCAGAACACTCAGATGAAAATAATTTTGATTTCCATTTTTTCTTTGAGGATGATATGTTTTTTTATTTGGGTGAAGATGAATTTTGTAGAAATGGTCTCAGAAGAAAAATTAAGAACTTTTATAACATCATGTTAGATATTATTAACAAAGAAAATTTTGATTTTTTAAAATGGAATTTTTCAGAATTCTTTGGTGACAATAGTAAGCAATGGGCATGGTATAATGTGCCTCAAGATGTTAGAGAACGTTTATTTCCTGATAAACCGAGAAAATCGGAAAATGATTTTGGAAAAGAACCATATTTAAAATATAACCATATTAAATCACATCAAGGAGTACCATATGCGACAGGTGAAATATTTTATTGTAATTGGCCTCAAGTAGTATCAAAAGAAGGGAATAAAAAAATGTTTATTAATACAAAATGGACTTTTATTTTCGAACAAACATGGATGTCCCACATATATCAAGAAACAGTCAAGGGAAATATACATCCAGGTATTTTATTGGCGACACCAACAGAACATAACAGATTTTATCATTATTCAAAAGAAGAAAGAAGGGAACATTAATATATTTATTTAAAAATAAAGTATTTAAATATAATATATGGATTCCGATGGTGATAAACAGATTGAAAACATTGAAGAACAAGAATACAAGGATGAATTTTTACAAAGATTTGTCACTTGCTCTTTGTTTATTTTTCAATCCCTTTGGATTCGATGTTGTACAATATTATTTGATGGAACTTACAGGAAATATTTGGAGAGCCAATTTAATTATGTATTGTATTGCGGGTCTTTTTTTTGGGTCTTATATTTTTTTATCCAAATTATTAAATAAATTAACCAAAATTAGTTAATTCTATTACTCTTTTTTTCTTTTTTAGTAAAATTGCACACCTTTCAAAATCTTCATCGTTTTCAAATAATTTTATTAATTCATTTATAATTTCAATAAATAATTCTACATCATTGTTATAAGAAATTATAGTTATATTTTTTTTATATTGTATGATTGTTTCATCTGATGTTTGTGTAACATAATCATATATAAAATATAAATCTGATTTATCTTCTATTTCAGTATGTAATATTTTTATTGCTTGCATCAAAAAATCATAATTCATTTTCAACGTGATTATCTTTGTAATTTATTTTTTTCTCTAATATTTTAAAGCATTCTTGAAACCCTTCATTTTCTGTATCTTCTCTTGTTGTACCATTACACCCATTCGAACTTAATATACAATTCCCCTTTATATTAATGGTATATGTCCATTGGTTTTTATTAATCATTTCTACAATTAAAAATATATTTTCATAATCAAAAAAACTATATAATTTTTTTGTGTCGTAATGTATAAGTGTTGATTTACTTATTACACCGATATTTGGAAACATAATATCTACAAATTTTTTAAATGATTTGGGATATAAAATCTCTATTAAATACCAATCCATAATATTAATTATATGAAATATACTATAATATTTATATATTTAATAAAATAGTAGATAATTATTTATTTTTATATATGAATATACATAATTTTTTTTATAATGATGATAATAAAATTATCAACATAGAATTTTCTTTACAGAATGATGATGATAATATTTATAGAACACTTGAATTGACATATGACGATGTTGAATATTATTCACCAACATTAATATATGAAAACGAAATGAAATTTATTGACAATAGTTTCATAATTGAATTATTAGAGGAATATTTCAAAGAAAATGATTATCCAAATGAAAAATTATTGTGATATTTATATTTATGAGTTTTTTATCTGAAGAAAATAAAAATATCATGACGGATTTTGTCAAGTTTGTTAAAAAACAACTTGATATAAAAAATTTACCAACTATCGTTGTTCAAAACAACAGAAATGGTTTGAAAACCACAGCCAATTATGATTATTCTAAAGAAAATAAAATAATTAAGATTAGTGGTAAAAATCGTGCATTAGTTGATATTTTAAGAAGTATTGCTCATGAACTTGTGCATCATAAACAATGGGAAAATGGAGAATTAAAAGTCAAACCACCAGATGTTGGAGGAAAAATTGAAGATGAAGCAAATGCAAAGGCAGGGCAATATATTAAAATGTATTCAAAAATAAATGATAAAATATATGATGAATAATTATCAAAATGAAATTAAAATTAACTGAACAACAAATTAAATATTTGATTGAATATAGAATTTCTGAAATAAAAAATAATAAATCTATATATAGAGAATTATCTAAAGAAGAAGAAGATAATGCATATGCATCATTTGTTGTAGTAAAATTACCTGATGGTAAAATAGCTTGTACAACAAGACCATATGAAAAGAATAAAAAAAACAAAATAGGTTTACCAGGTGGGAAAGTAGAGAAAAATGAAACACCACTTGAAGCTGCTTATAGAGAATCTGAAGAAGAAGGTTGGAAAATAAATAAAATACATAATATAATTGCATCCAAAAATATAAAAGGTAAATCAATAGTTTGGTTTGATGGTGATAATGCAAAAAAAATGGATATTTATAAGGAAAAGAATAGAGGCATCAAACCTATAGAATGTAGTATTGATGAAATTTCATCTAGTGGTCGTGGTAATGATTTCATAAAAAATATGTATGGTAATAAAGAAAAAGAAATGAAAGAACAAGAATCAACAACAGCTACAAGTACTTCAACATCATCAAGTGGAGGGTCATCATCGTACCCTCAAGTCAATAAATGGGAAAGTGGTGTCACAAGGGGACCTGCAAATCAAATAGGTGTTACAAAATGGTCAGAAGTCGTTGGTTCAACATTAAAAAGAGGTAAAGCAAATCAATTAAAATAACTAATTATGTCAAAAATAAGTTTAGATATTAAGAATATAATACATGTAAATTTACTTGAATCAAGAAAAGATAAAATACAAATGTATTATAAAAAATTGAACAATATGCAAGGGAAAGAATATATTCATGAATATATTAAAATAAATAATAGATTGATTAACGAAGGGTACACAATGGATGAAATAAATGAAGTTACTATTGACCCAAAATTATCTTTGGATAAATTGAAAAACATGGATTTATCACAAATCGCAACAAGTTCTTTTATGGATACCATAAAAGAAATGTGTGTATATTGGATACTTACGATAATTTTCCCAAAAATGGATAAAAGTTTGGCGAAGAATATTTCAAGATTTTGGACGAATGTTGGTTTATTAGATATACTCAGACCATTTAAAAATAAAGATTATTGTTTGAAGTATGGACCAAATTTACTTGATGGTTTATTAGAGGTTATGATTAGGTATAGTGCGGAAAAAATTACTGGTGTCAATTCTGAAAATCAATCATGGTTTGACATTGGTAATGTATTTTTAGGAAATTTGGCAGGGACAATAGTAAAAGAAACAGATACATCAGAAATGTTATCAAAAAAAATATGTCCATTAATACATGATTAATAAAAAATTGTACAATGAAAGAAAATTTATTTTATATCACAAAAAAAGAAATGTTATTAGAAAAAGATGACAGGAGTGCAATTGAAAAAACAATAGAAAATATATTATTACTTGTAGGATTTGTTCCCTTAGTTGGTGAAATTGCAGATTTTGTGTTGATTTGTTATTATTTATACAGAAAAGAATATTTACTTGCCGCACTAACTGCAATTGCATTAATACCCACAGTAGGAGATGTTATTGCATATCCAGTAATTAAAGTTGTAAGGGGTTTAAAGTCTGCGCCAAAAAATGCGCAACAATTAGCAAAAATTATACCTGAACAACAAATGGGAAAAGTTGTTCAAATGGCTGGACATCCAAAAGTTCAAGCAAGTGCAAATCAAATAGCAAATGTCAATAATTCATTTATAAGAAAATTAGGTTTACGTTTCAAAAGTTTTTTGAATGATTTTAGTGGTTATGGTGGAAGAATAGTAAAAAATATTGCAGACCCTGATATTAGTCGACCGGTATCGAGAGCAATTAAAGATTGGTCAAGAGAAAAAAGTCTTGCAACTTGGTTGAAAAAAAATACAAATAAAACTGAAAAAGATTTGACTGGTTTTTGGAAATTTTGGATATTAAGATGGAAACCACACATAGATAGAAGAAAATTCGTAAAATCTTTTATTTTTACAAATAATCTATTAAAAAAATTTAGTGTATCTGATGAAGACGAATTTTATTATAAATTACAAAACGATAAAAATTTTGCAAATAGAGTTGCAAATGACCCATCATCATTAAATTTGGTTGGTAGTACCTTGGATGTGTCTGAATTGAACAGATATACAGGTGTTGGACAAGGTTTAACATCAGGAATGGGTGGAGTATTTGGATTATTTTTAATTAAATCTTTAGCATCTAAATTTGTTCCGTGATATTTATATAAGAGTTTAGTTGGTTTGGTCACCACTAAATAATAAACATACAAAAACAAAAAGGGGGTATTTATCTCGGCAAAGGTCTTCGGACCTTTGTTGTTTTATAGATATTTATATTAAAAATAATATGAAAATTTCTATAGAAGAAAGACAACGAATATCAAAATTGTATAATATTAATGAATCTCAATACGAATCTTTTGATGATGACTTTTCAAATGAACCAGATGCAACTGACATTTCAGATTCAATGTCAGATAAATTTGTTGATGACACTTTTATTGATTGTATTGAATATATACATGATAGACTCGGTTACAAAATAGAGAAAAAAGAATATATGAGGTTATTAGACCAATATTATAACAATTTACCTGAAGAACCCGTATCTGATTTACCATATTAAAAAACCCCCATAATTGGGGGTTTTTTCAAGTGGAGGTGAGCGGTACGACCCGCTGTCCAGCATAATGACCAATAAATGGACTACATGTTTATTCAGTTAGTTCTCAACTGACAAATAGAAGGTTCTAATTTTTCCATCATTACCTACAACTGTGGGGAGTTCATTTTAATAGGTATTACCCCTAACATCACCTTTGACACTTTAAAGTTGTATCACACTATGAGGACTTCTGTTCCAAGGTGTATGTCCCAACCGACCCGTGAAGATACCGCCCATTAGGCGGTCACTTCGGAAGTTGCAAGAAGACCTGCAATTTCCATGTTACGATAAACGTCGCCGTTTGTTTTTTGAATCAGTTTTTACAGACTTAATTCTGGTCTTACATGCCCATGTACTTTTCAATTACCTGTCAATTCAACACACCCCCATATAATTTAAATAATATTATCGTTGGTATTTTGTTTTTTTCTTCTTGATACTTTTTTCTTTTCAACAATTTCTGGTGTAAGAGGAACTTTATCCATCCATATTTCCGTTGTTACATCATAATCATCAGTCTTTGAAATTTGAGATGATTGTAAAGGTGATTTTCTAAATGTTGTTTTTAAAAACGCTAAAACCTTTTTCAACATATGTTTTTTTTAATAATAATAAATATTCATATAATTGTCAATGGTAATTTTTCACCATATTTTGCTTCAAAAAATAATTTATTTTTTTCCCATTTTTTGTCTACCATACCAATTGACTTATGAATTACCATAATTTTAGTTGTTACACCAATTTTTACACCTTTCAAAAAGTTAGAGACACAAAATGGTATATCATAAAAATGAAATCCACTGAATTCCTCATCAAACCCTTCTAAAATCCTTTGTTTATGTACAGCAAAGAATAGACCATCAACACAGACAACTTCCTTTAAATTGTCTCCAAATCCCTCAGAGTAGGTGTTTTTCCATGTTTTACCTTCGTGTTGATGTTTTACTTGTCCAAACATCTTTTCTTTCTTTTGCCACCACATCCCACTGACCAATTCATCAGTACCAGCAAGACCAATAATCCCATATTCAGGATTATTTTCAAATAATTTTATAATTTTAACTCCCCATTGGTTTGTTTGAAATATCAAATCATCATGTAAAAAAATTATTATATCATTTTTTGCTTTATTTAATATTTCATTATAACATTCTGATAATGACATACTGCCATTATTTATTATTTCAATTATTTCAATTTTTTTGGGTTTAAAAACATTACAAGTTTGTAATAAATGTTTTACATAATCATCGTTATGTTGTCTTGTGCAAAAACCAATTGTTATCATAACAATAATAATAAAATATTTTTTTTAAAAAAAAAAGTTTTTAGTTGTTTTGTCTATATTTATTTTATGTATGAAATGGACAGAAAAAGAAATAGAACTTTTAATCGATAATTATGAAAATAAGGGTGTAAGTTATTGTTGTGAATTATTGAATTTAAATAGGAGAAGAATTATTAGTAAAGCAAATAAATTAGGTTTACATACTAAAGTATTCAATAAATCAGAATCTAAAAATAAAAAATTAGTTGATTTTAAATTATTTAAGGAATTCACAAAAGAATCAGTATACATATTGGGATTACTTTGGGCGGATGGTAATATTAATTTAAAAAATAAAATTACGTCAATAAGTTGTGTTGAGGAAGATATTGATGAAGTTATAAATATTTTTAAAAAAACTGGAGAGTGGATAATTAGTCCACCAATAAAAAAGTATCATAATAATAAAGAAGTAAAAACACAAAAAAAAATATGGACATCAACATGGGGGTTATGTAACATTTTAAAAGAATATGGATACACAAAAAAAAGTGTGGATAGTCCTGATTTTTTATTGTCAATAATTCCAAATAATTTAATTAAATATTGGTTTAGAGGTTATTTAGATGGTGATGGTTGTATTAGATATCGTGAAAATAAAGGAAGTTCAATTGTTTTTGCAAGTTCAATAAACCAAAATTGGGATTTTTTAATTAAATTGTGTCATAAGAATAATTTTCAATATACAATAACAAAATATACTAATAAATTAGGTGGTTATTCTCATTTTGTAATATATAAAAAAAATGATGTACAAAATTTTTGTAAATTTATATATGAAGATTTTGATAATATTGGATTTAGTAGAAAATATGAAAAATTTTTAAAAATAATAAAATATAATAAAAATAGAGAAAAAAAAACATGGTCAGAATATGAAAAAAATTGGTTAAAAAATAATTATGATAGTCTTAGTGCGAAAGAATGTTCAAAATATTTAAATAAAACTATATATTCAATTTATTATATGGTAAAAAAAATACAATAATTTTTTTTATTGTATTTTTTATTTTTTTTAAATGTTTTAAAGAAACATTCTCTGTTTTTATTGTTGAAATAACAACAGATATTGGACTATTCCGCGTCAATGTGTGTTGCAATGATTTCTCCATAATATTCTTTTATGTCAATTACTTGTGGTTCATTAATTGGTTCATATCTTTTGTTACAAATCGATGAATTTACAAATATTGTTTTATCACGAATTGCAACACCATATCCTTCATGTATATGACCATATGCGTGAACGAGTGGTTTTAAAATAGTTAATCTTTCTGTTAATAGTTCACAACCAACTCTCTCATTTCGACTTGTATAATCACCAATACCATATGGGGGTGCGTGCGTTATCAATACATCAACATCATCAGGAATATTTTTCCATTTCAATTCCAATTCTTCTCCATTTCTTGGTAAATTAAATGCCCAGTTATTAAATGGTGGGTGCCAAGGAGAACCATAAAATTTTATTGGTCTACTCAATTCAGGTGTTTCCAATAAAACTACACTATCTTCAAGATACACACAATCGGATTGACTTAAATTTTCTTCATTTATCAAATGTTTGAACCAATCAAAATCACCATCATGATGAGGTAGGTTAATATCTTCAAATGAACAATCATGATTTCCAGCAATGAATATTTTCATATCAAATTCACTCAAGTTTTGTAACCAATGAATAAAATCGATAACTTCATGTTCACTACCAATTGATGTCAAATCACCAGAATGTATTAATACATTATAATCATTTTTATTAATATAATTTTTTATATCATATTTCATTCTATTGTGATGATTATGTGTATCAGATATTAAAATCAGTCTCATAAATAAAATATATGTTTTTTAAAACAAAAATCAAAATATTTATCAAAATATGAGATTAAAAAAATTACTGTTGGAATCAACTGATGAATATCAGGTACTTGAATTTTTGAAAAACACAATTAAAGGTACTGAATGGGAAAATAAAGTTTTTTTAGCTGGTGGTGCAGTAAGAGATGAAATAATGGGTAAAACACCCAAAGATTTAGATTTTACAGTAATTGGCACATTAGATGCAGGTATCGATTTTGCAACATGGTTGGGGAAAAAATTAAATATATATAAAGAAGAAAGTAATCCAGTAATTTATCCAAAATTTGGTACAGCAAAATTATCATTATCAAACAATAATCAAAATATACCATCAATAGAATTAGAATTCGTTGCGCCAAGAAAAGAAACATATGAATCTGGTTCAAGAAAACCAATCGTTTCGCCAGGCGAAATTGAAGATGATGCATTACGCCGCGATTTAACAATCAACAGTCTTCTCAAAAACATTTCCACAGGTGAAATATTAGATATTAGTGGAAAGGGTGTCAATGACATAAAAAGGGGTATTATAAGGACAACACAATCTCCTGATTTAATATTCAAAGAAGACCCTCTTAGAATGATGAGAGCCATCAGGTTTGCATGCAAATATGGATTCGAATTTGACACAGATGTATTGAAGGGGATTAGAAAAAATTCCGAAATGATTAATAATATTTCGTCAGAACGCATTCGTGATGAAATAGATAAAATTTTAGTGTCTCCTGACCCCAAAAAGGGGTTTAGATTATTGAAAGCAACAGGGTTATTATCACATATTATTGGTGAATTTAACGATGCTATTGGTATGAAACAAAATGCACATCATAAAGATGATGTATTCATGCATAGTATGGATGTATTATCAAAAACGCCACCAAATCTTAAAACAAGATTAATGGGGTTATTCCACGATATTGGAAAAACATTAACCAAAACAATTTCACCAGAGGGTTCAGTTCATTTTTATGGTCATGAAGATGTTGGTGCAAATATGGTGAAAACCATCATGAAAAGATTAAAATATCCAAATGTTTTAATAGATGCTGTTGTCATGGGTGTTAAGGAACATATGAAATTGAAACATGGAGGTCCCGAAGCATCTAATTTATCAGATAAAACGTTGAGAAAATTTAAAGATGCTGTTGGTGAAAACTTGGAAGATATACTTGATTTAATACATGCAGATAATATTGCACATAGTGAACATTCGTCAATGCCAGAACAAATATCAATCGTAAGAGATAGATTAAATAAGTTAAATGCTCAATTAGATTCTAAAAAAATTAAATCTCCAATCAATGGTAATGATTTAATTGCGGTTGGATTCAAACCTGGAATTGAAATAAAAATCGCATTGAATGCAGTTAAGGATGCATTATACGAAAATCCAAATTTAACTTTTGATGAAGCAATAGAAATTGCAAAGAAAACAAAGGTTGACACACAGATTAGTGAAATAAAACAAATGATGAAAAAATTATTAAATTAAAAAACCGGATATTACACCGGTTTTTTGGGCTGACTAGTTCAAGTCTAAATTCCACCACCTTATTTTTCTAAAAAAGGAAACATTTAAAATGTAAACAATTATTTTTGATTAATCAAGTTTTACTCTACCTGCACCATAGTATAATCTAATATAAATTGGGTCTTGCAGATTATTGAATGTTACACCAATTTTTGATTTTGAATGTATAAACCAACCATCTATTAAATAAACACCCACATGCCAAGTAGATTTATATTTAGTCCTGAAAAAAACCAAATCACCATCTTTTAATTCTGATTTTTTTATCCTTTTTGTAAATCTATATTGTTCACTTGCAGTTCTTGGTAATTTTGTTTTATAGACATAATCAAATAATTTCAATGTAAATGCACTGCAATCAATTCCTTTTTTACTTTCTCCACCATATCTGTATTTAACTCCATACCAATCTGATACAAAATCAAATAACGGTTCCCCTTTATATTTTTTTTCTTTGATAAAATCTTGTGAAAAACAAACATTAGAAAATAAAAATATTATTACATGTATAAGTTTCACATATAATAAATATTTTATTTTTGTTTGTTTACATCATTGTATTTTGCCCTAAAAAAACTATCTAATTTTTGATTTTTAGTCGCACTGTAATTACTTGATTTATTTGTAGAATCTTCTTGATTTGTTGATATAATTCTATTTGCTGTTATAATTTTTTGATTGACAACTTTTTTCATATTAATAATTTCCTTAGTCTGATTTTCAACTAATATTGATAAATCATGAATTGATGTTGATATTTCATCTAAAGTATCTTTAATATTATATATCCCATCCATATTAAAAGATTCCATCGCCTTAATAGTATCAACTTGATTCATAATATATACAATATTATCATGATTATTTTTTTGTTGAATAGGTGTTCCAAAAACATATTTAAATACAAAATAAATTATTATTGATGATATTGATATAAACATTATATATTCTCCAATTTTCGAAATCATAAAATTAAATTTTGGTCAGATTATTTTTTTATTTAAAATAAAAAAATTTTATATATAAATAAATATATGCACAAAAAAACCCAACCTTTTGGGTTGGGTAATAATTTGTAAAAACTCTGAGATTACAAGTTTTAAGTGATTGACTTTAGAAGCATTATCCCTTTTGAGGTTCTCTTCTTATCCACGGTCTTTTGAACCGTACCAATCAATGACGGTTAATTAGATTAACCACTCCTTGAGTCGTCAGATACTCTCTTGCTACTTGCTGCTCTTCGATGGTGCCCCACCAATTCATCCTTGCGGGATTAGAGAACTTTCACAAAAATCACATCGGGCTTGAGACCCTTTGTGGCCGTGAACAACTCACGACTGTGTAGTCATCTTTTTCTGACAACTGACGGACACTTTCTCTTGGTTATTAGTTTTTGGAAACTTTAATCCAAAATTAATGGTTGTGGATTTTTCAGGTAGTGGTCCGTCACCTGTGCTTTGCAGTCTTTTGAACCACAAAATACACAACTACCCGATGAGATATCCCTATCTCCATATTTTTGGATTTCTTCATAAATGAATCTTTGGTAAGATTCAAATAAGGCTGGTAACAGCACCACCTGTACACCAACTTACCTTCCCTTTTGCAAGGCTACGGTTTTAAGACCTCCATAATATTGAACACCGCAATCATATGGTTGGATGACCATATTTTTTGCAACTGCTCTACGAGTTATTCTTATTGGTGTTCCCACCTCAACGTGACGACCCACATCGCCCCGTCATTCAATCCTTTCGCTACGGAGTTACCCTCACTACTACGGACCAAATGATATCTCGCTTGTCTACTCAAGCTCATCTTGCGATGAACCGCAACTTATGTTAACCAACACAAGTCACTTTATACTACTTTCGTAGTTTATTTTTATAACCCCTTACGGAGTTAATGGACTATAGACCGCCCATTTTTTATTTTCAAAGAACTTAATCGCTTCCGATTGTTTAACAAAGATAAGAAAGAAAATCGAGATAACAAAATTTTTCTTGATTTTTTTTCTAACTTTTTTCAGAGAGCTGATATCGTTTCCGATATGAGTACAAAATTAGATAATGTTTTTGACATCACCAAATTTTTTTTAAAAAAATTTTGTTGCCACTTTTCACCTATTTTCAAGGTACAGGTATCTTTTTCAAGATTTGGTTGACCCCCAAAGCACTATCAAAGCGTTACAATGACTTATACTTTGGCTTTTTTTCAACTTGGTCACTACACCAAGCTACGTGAAGACTGCTTAATATCCTCACTGAGTGTGATTGGTTTTCTTTCCAACCCTGATTTTCGCTAACAAAGACCCATACTCGTATATCGCATGAATCGTGTTAGGTACTTTACAACAAAACTTTTTCAAAGAACTTTATCGTTTCCGATATGAGTACAAAATTAAGGCACCCAAATCAAACTTCCAAATTTTTCTTAACCTTTTTTTGAATTTTACCCTTTTCCTTGTTTTTTTGAATATTTTTCACTTTTTGGTCAGTTTCTTTGGATTTTTCTTCCTCTAAAACTTGTTTCATTGATAATTTCCATTCTGATTTTGGGATAAACATCCAATAGCCAGAATTAACCTTTTCATCAGCATCTTTGTCTGATACTCGCAAAATAGCACCTGTCTTGTTATACTTACTGTCTTTGATTGCTTTTACACATTTCATATTTGATAGTTTAAATTCTTACTAAATGATTTGCGGCATATTGTACTGAAGCACCATTATATTTTACTCTAACATTATATCCCATACCTTCAACCAATCCGACTGCTTGTCTTAAAATACTATTCGATTTATATTTTGGGTCAGGATTTAAATCAATATCAATAAATTTGGGTTTTGGTAATCCGTTTTCTTTCAAATATTCAGCAACCTCAATTGATTTCCAAACTTCATTCATTAATCTTTTATGCATGTTATGTTCGATATCTGTAGTTTCTTTCATACAGACAACATGAGCACCTCTACCTTTTGTGTATAATGCAATTACAATACCGTATTTTGTAATTCTATTCTCATAGGATTGGGAATCAGCTCCAATTAATAATTCAACAGAATCATTATTGGACAAATAATCTTTTATGTAAGATATAATATCAGGTATTTTTTTCCCATACAATGTCAAAAATTGATTGAACATATATTTTTATTTTTATATAAAATATAATAAATTTCAAATAGATAACAAAATTGACATGGCTTTTATTTCACCAGAAATTTTCATCAAATCTCTTAGAATATCCTCATTTCCTCTATATGCATATAATTTTTCAATTTTCGATGCATCAAGTAATAAACTATGAATATTATCCAAATCAATCTGTTCAACAATATCAATTAATTCAAAATGTAATCTATTTGACAATTGTTCTAAAATCGCACAATTATTATGTGGGTATTCATCGGTTTTTAATTTAACTGATGTATCCAAAATTACAGAAGCTAATTCATCCAAAATTTTTGAAACTCTTAATTTTTTTTCTTGTATTATTTTATTATCATCTCTGATATAATCAACAAGTTTGAATATTAAATCTGTGATAATTGTTGTCATAATTGTAATTTTAATATATTTATAAATAATAAACAATATTAAATTTAAATTTATGAGTAAAGAACAAGTTATGGGTATGGTAAGACATGGTCTTACATTCCTCGGAGGTCTTTTGGTTACAAAAGGTCTTTTAGACGATGGTATGGTACAAGAAGTACTTGGTGCAGTAATGACATTAGTTGGTGCTGGTTGGTCAGTATATGCTAAGAAAACATCTGTACCGCAATAATGTAAATGAAAAAAGGTCAGCAATATTGCTGACCTTTTTTATATATAACAATATTTATATAGAAAATATAGATGAGAAAAATTAGATTAACAGAAACCGAATTGGTTAATGTTATAAAAAAAGTGATATCTGAGCAACCAGTTCCCGCAGAAAAAAGTTTAACATCCCAAGAAAAAGACCAAAAATATGGTCAATCAAGAGGCCCTGGTGTAAATTTGGGAATAAGGCAATTAATGAATCCAATTACTTTAGATTCATCATTATTTGCTAATGGTGTATCTAAAATTAATACCCAAAGCAACCCATATATTGAAGCACTAAATCGAATATCTACAATTAAAGAGAAATTAAGAGGTAGTAAGTTAACTGTATATGTTACTGGTGGAGCTTCAGCTGTCGGTACTAAAAAAGGCTTTGACAATAAAAAATTAGCAGACGATAGAGCAAAAAATTTTATAAGTGCAATAAAAAAAGTGCACCCAAATGTTGATTTTGTTATGAAAAAAGGCGTTGTTGGTACTGCTACAGAAAAAAATTCTCCACAAGCAAACGCTGAACAATTTGTTAAATTAAATTTCGTAGAGCCAGGAATGAAATTCCCAATAACTGGTCCTGCTGTTGATAATACTCAACAAGTACTGAAATATAAATTAAATGATTTCGTTAAAAATTTACCAGTTATTGACCCAGAAGAAAAAGAAAGAAGAAGAAAAACACAAAAATATATTACAATGTGTATGGATATACCACCTGATTTAGCACAAGAAGTACAAAAATTTATTGATAAAATAGGTGGTAGATTAAGAAGTGGTGGTGGTTTAATTACACCAAGACCCGGTCAAGACCCTGGAATACCTACAAACACCGGTCAAGTTCGTAAAATACCTACATAAATTATTCTAAATTGATTAAAACCTCATCTAACAAGGTGGGGTTTTTTTCTTTTATCCTTTCCAAGATAATATCATATCTACCCAAATCAATATCTTTATAAATTATCTCACTTTTTAAACTATCAATCGTTTTTTGTTGATGTAATATAATTTTTGTTTTAACTTCACTTATTTTATATGAAAAATAAACAGGTATAGAAATAATAAGAATTATTAAAATAATCCATACTATTATGAATGATTTGTAAACTTTTATCATGATTTAAAATTTTTGTAGAGTAGAGAGGACTCGAACCTCCATGATATCTTTCTCCCAAAGAAAGTGGCTTACCATTAGCCCACTACTCTATTTATATTTACACAAACAATTCCTTATATTCTTTAATTTTTTTGTTGATTTTATTTACATAATTTTTATCTGCAGCATAGTTTCTTCCGATATATGACAAATATTCTTTTCTTGTCATTTTTTTCTTTCTCATAACAAATTGTTGAAAAAGATAATAATCAAGAATACTATCATCTACATTTATATATTTTGCATATCCACTTTTATTTTTTCCAATTGCGGTTGTTTCCCTTCTACCTGGCATTTTCATTCCAAATAGATTATTCTGTGACCTAAATAATGTTGATGTAAAATTTCCAGTTTCAATAACCGCTTGTGCAAATACAATATCAGGATATTCGATATTATATTCTAATAACTTTTGATACAAATCATGATGTGTTAATGAACGATTAGGGGTATCAATAAGTTTGGTTACTGAAGACAAGAAAAAAACAATTACAAGAATTAATGCTTTCATAGTGTGGGGTTTAAAACGAGCCTCTTGTCGGAATCGAACCAACAACCTTTACTTTACAAAAGTACTGCTCTACCGATTGAGCTAAAGAGGCTTATTCGTATAATATACGAAATAATTTATAAATATCAAAATGTTTTTGGATTTGTGTTTGATTCAGGTGAATCAAATCCATATATCCTATCCAGAGACATATGTTTCTTAATATCATTAATTATATTCCAAGAAAATTTATCCCCATCTAATTGGTCCAAACAGGTTACGACCAAATTATTGGTACACATCATTTCTGATGAATATATTTTATCAACCAAATACGCATAATTTATAAGTTTGGAATCAAATTCTCCTATTCTGAAATTACCTTGCCATTCGTTTTGAACATTTATTTCATGTTCATTATTAATTAATTTCAAACTATTGTTCTCGTTGCTCATCCAACCATTGCCATGTCTTGTTTGATAAGACCTTGTAATATAATACATATTTATATCTTCATCGAAACCACATTTTTTAATTATTTGTATTGCGTTCTTAGATGTTGTATTGCCATATGTGACATTTGGAAATATGCCATGGTCCATATCTAACAATATGCCTTGACTTCCTTCAAATGTCAATACATCATATTCTGTTAGTTTATAATAATCATCGATTATTATATTCTTATCAAATAAGTCATAAAATCTTTCAAGTTCATTTTCAAAATTTGGCATTAAATCATTATGTATATTGATTGATTCATAGTAGTCTTTTATCTTTTCAACTTTTTTCTTGAATAATGCTGGATGAAGCGTGTCTATTACTCGAAGTTTATATGGTGTTTCAATATCCCTTTTCATTGTTGCACCAACACCAAGTCCAACACTTCCATGTCTTTTCTTGATTTCATGGACTCTATTGCTTAATACATCATATGGTGTGGTAATCATTGCCATAGGATGTACAATGATTTTATGTTGTCTCTTTGTCTTCTCAGATAAAACTTTTGATTCTACATCCAATGTATTTGGGTATATGGTGCAATGCTCTGTAACATATGTTGGACAATTCTGCAATTCACCACTTGCAAAGTTAGAAAATATGTGTTTTATTCCATTATGTATAACAGTATGTCCAGCTTGTTGTCCACCAGAAAATCTTATTACGATATGGTTATAAGGACATTCATAAACCAACCAACTTACAGTTCTACCCTTGCCTTCATCACCGAAACCAAGACCAATTACAACATTTATTCGCATATAATTTAATTAAAAGAATTCCCCCCAAATATATGAAATACTTGGGGGGAATTGACAAAAAATGTTTACGATTAAAGCAACATCATTTCATCTTTTGTATCGACATCCACAATTGTATCAGTCATTGTATTAACATTGTTGTTTTGAACAGATGTGTTAACATTTGATGATACAATGTTTGCAATCACTTTTGGAATTTCCGTGTGACTTTCAACAGATATACAATGTTGTCCCATCAGGTTCTTCCAAAACTCCAAACTTCTTTTACCTGCAGATGTTTCAGCAACATGGATATGGTAAACATTATACATCATCTGTGCTGCTTCCAACAAGTCCTCATTCTTGGTGTTTCCTTGATAATCATCACCAAAAATCTCGTTGAGATATTTCTTGGTGAATGAAGAATGAATTGGTTCATCTCCGATGGTGAAAAGGAATCCTTTTTGTTTTCTTTTTTCCCATGCATCTGTAACCGTGTGGTTTGCAGCGTAGTGCCAAGCAAGGGAATAACTTTCGCCATCGTTGCCGCCTCCACCACCTTCAAGGTAGGTTCTTGTCAACCACATATCAAGTTCCTCGTCACCACTTTCAAATTGTCCGACCTGGAGTGGATGATGGTCGCAAGTAACATCGCCAACAGCGAGGAACAAAACCTGTGGGTCGGGAATACCATTTTGAATGATACCTGACATCAGTGTTGGTAGACCATCCTTAACAAGTTGATGTGGGATTTTTCCCATGGAACCGGTAACATCAAGAGCAATGATGATAGGAACACTATTAGGGTGTGTTTCGGAATCTCTTGATTCACGAATTAACGCTTTTTTTGGTTCCATTGATTCATGAATAGTCCTGAGATTATTCTGAGTGAATATTTCATTCACTGATGCGGTTGTATAACCAAGATGAACCGCTCTTTCTGACCTTAACACTGTGTTATAAACTGAACTTCCCATGTCTTAATTATTTAAAGAGATAATTATACCTTTCTTGAAGGATTTGAAGCCTCCTGGTCATGATGAAAAGTTTTTCACCATATTCAAGTTCGGTGTTAACAAAATCGGTGGCATTGAAATCAAGTGCCATTTTAAGACTTGTGGTATTATCCGGAGACATGTCCAATCTTGCCTCCCTTTCCCTTTCAATCTTCCTGATGTCTCTGATAAGGTCTTCGATTCTCCTTTTCATTTCGGTTTCAGCATCTTCGGCAATTGCTAGTGCTCTGTCCGATTTGATTTGTTTCGAATTCCTTTTCAGGCTATCGATGAATGCACCTTTCATGGTGTCGAGTCCTGTGGCTGTTAAGCCGTCTGTAAACGTGTCTGCCATTTTTGTTATTTTTTATAAAAGTAAGAAAATTATTTGAAATAAAAAAAATCAGTTCTCAAATTTTGTTTCTTTCTTATTTATTTCATCTGCAAATATATCATCAGGTAATTCAAGAAATTTGCTTTCATGATGTGTACCATCGACTTCTAAAAGTTCATACCATTTACCATCAGCAGGTGGCAATTTGTGTTTTATTACGAAAAATTTATATATCTCATCATGATTAAAAACTTTGATAACATTGTAAATTGAACCCTTATTCACACTTACATTTGATGAAGCATTACCATTTTCATCAACATAATAAGTTGTCTCAATGCAGATAACTTTCATTGTAAATGGTTTTATATGTTAAAGTGATTGTTTAAAATTTATTCGGGTTTAATAATTGAAATCTTAAATTCCAACGTTTCTTTATCATATGGTGATATACATTCAATTTGAATACCAAAAGAATTTTTTAGAATAGAATTAATCTTATCGACTACTTCGTAAGGCTTGTAATCATCGTGAATGCTAAATGTGTTGTTTTCCATATTATTTATATTTTTTTCTTTTATCATTTCAATTCTTCCGTCTTTATAGTGTTTTACGATATTCCCCTCCTCGTTCAAATATACCATAGGAAATCCTTTCTCCCAAGTTTCTTTTTCGACTTGCTTTCTGATGTCTTCTTGGAATTGCTTTGATTTGAAGTATT
>Ga0172372_10001530_pt1 | contig 35851 bp, 35 predicted proteins | sample LakKiv5m_2_FD_114544 | JGI IMG/M metagenome (GOLD analysis project Ga0172372, IMG submission 114544) | Freshwater microbial communities from Kabuno Bay, South-Kivu, Congo - kab_092012_9.5m | ecosystem: Environmental > Aquatic > Freshwater > Lake | place: Democratic Republic of the Congo... | reverse complement strand
GCTTACGTACGTCAGCTAAAACACCTGCTTTTTCGCAAGAACGTTTGAAACGACGGATAGCTACGTCTACTGGTTCGCCTTCTTTCAATTTAACTTGTGGCATGAAGAATCCTCATTAAGTTATGGATAAGATCTGGGGCCGAATTGCCCTCGATCACAAGTGAAGGTCAGTATTTTACTCATTTACATCTCATATCACAAGTCTATAATAGTTCCCGCAATAAATTTGATATAGGTTATAGGCAGTTTAATGATCGTTTTAGGCTTAGAAACATCGTGTGATGAAACAGGACTCGCGCTGTACGACAGTGAGTTGGGTTTACGCGGACAGGTGCTGTATAGCCAGATCAAACTGCATGCCGAATATGGCGGCGTGGTGCCAGAACTGGCCTCACGGGACCATGTGCGTAAACTGATTCCATTAATGAACGAGCTGCTTGAGCAAAGCGGTGTGAAAAAATCGGATATTGATGCCGTGGCCTATACTCGCGGTCCGGGCCTGATGGGTGCACTCATGACAGGTGCATTATTTGGGAGAACTTTGGCATTTGCCTTAAATAAACCTGCGATTGGTGTGCATCATATGGAAGGACATATGCTGGCACCGTTATTGTCTGCAACGCCGCCTGAATTTCCATTTGTTGCACTGTTGGTGTCGGGTGGACATTCACAGCTGATGGCCGCGTATGGCATTGGTCAGTATGAACTGCTGGGTGAGTCAATTGATGATGCCGCCGGTGAAGCTTTTGATAAAGTGGCCAAGATGATGGGCTTGCCGTATCCGGGTGGGCCGAATATTGCCAAACTGGCCGAACAAGGCGATGCCAAAGCCTTTGAATTTCCACGTCCAATGTTGCACCAAGGCTTAGAATTTTCATTTAGCGGTTTAAAAACCGCGGTTTCAGTACAAATGAAAAAATTAGGCGATGAAAACCGCGATGCAGACATTGCGGCAAGTTTCCAAGAGGCGATTGTTGATACTTTGGTGAAAAAATCGGTAAAAGCTTTAAAGCAAACAGGTTTAAAACGCTTGGTGATCGCGGGTGGTGTGAGCGCAAATACTCGTTTACGTGCGCGTTTAGAAGCGGATTTAGCTAAAATTCGTGCAACGGTTTATTATGCAGAACCTGCATTGTGTACCGACAATGGCGCAATGATTGCTTTTGCGGGCTATCAGCGTTTAAAAGCAGGGCAGCAAGATGGTTTATCGGTTACAACTACACCACGTTGGCCGATGACGGAATTGACCAATCCAGAGCAAGTATAATAGAGCATGTAAAAGAGGCGAGAGCCTCTTTTTTTAATGCTTATAATGCAATGAATTTAATAATTTTTTATTGAGTTAAAATGAAATCAGTCAGATATAAAGATTTAAATTTGGGTAATGGGATATTTGAAGGTTGGAATGATCAGCAGGGTTTGATGATATGCGGTTATGAATGGGGTAACTCTAAGAAAGATCAGGAGCAGTCACAGGACGCAAAGCCAGTTGATTTTAATATCGCCTGTACCTTTAGTAACAAAGTTCCGAGATATGGGCAGGGTGCTTTATCATGGCCCTATGATAATAGAATTAAGCGGTGGTTTGCTTTATGGGGGCATCCGCTAGATAGTAATGAATATGGTCAGGATTTTGATAAGTCCATTATACAGACCAATTGGGCCAATACCTGCAATCATCAATTAGCGAATTACTCGCATCTGTTGAGCGAAGAACAGGTCAATAATTTTATAAATCATATCAGTACCTTAAAACCTAAGATAATCCTGTTTATGGGAAGTCAGCTGATACATCTTTTAAGAAATCCTATAGTTAAAGCCCGTTTTGAAGAAATTATAGGTACAGAAATTCTAGATAGTTTTGTAGTGAAGCAAAAGAAAGAGTTTTCAGGAAGAAAATTTAAAATATATTTTTGTGAGTTTGAAAACTGTCAGATTATAGGTTTACCACATCCATCTTCAAGCCGCGGTTTATCTGATCGGTATATTGAATTATTTGAACCTGAAATGAATACGATCATTTCACAATTTAAAAAAGAAAAAGCGATTAATCCTTAAGATAGAAAGCCCAATCTCACAAGGTTGGGCTTTTCAACATGATGAGCGAACAGATTGTAGATGAGGATTTTCAATCCATAATCGCTGTTTCTGTCAGGCAGGAAAAATAGGCAACTTAAAGTTGCTTTAACTGCGCAGAGCCAATCCAGTGCTTCGAAAACTGATAGGCGGCACGACCAGAACGCTGCCCACGTGCCTGACACCAGCGTAAAGCTTCGGCACGCGCTTCAGCGGTGAGTTCCATCTCCGCCTTTTGCAGATAATGCTCGACAATTTCTAAATACAGGTTCTGATCCATTGGATAAAACGACAGCCACATCCCGAAACGATCGGACAGCGAAATTTTTTCCTCAATCGCTTCCTGTGGATGCAGCTCGGTATATTGCGGCACATCTACCCGTGTTACTGGTGTATTTTCATGCATAAACTCAGGTAATAAATGCCGGCGGTTACTGGTGGCATAAATCACAAAATTACTTGAACCGGACTGTAATGAACCATCTAGCACGCTTTTTAAAGAACGATAATTTTCATCTTCGGCGTTAAAGGCCAGATCATCACAATAGACAATAAATTTTTCTGGGCGGTCTGCAATCAGCTTTTGAATTTCAGGCAAATCCGATAAATCATCGCGTTCAATTTCAATTAACCGTAACCCTTGTGCTCCATACTCGGTTAGCAGGGCACGCACAATGGAAGATTTTCCGGTACCACGTGAACCGGTAAGCAGTACATCATTGGCCGGTAAGCCTTTTAAAAACTGCAAGGTATTTTGAATTACTTTTTCTTTTTGTTTTTCAATGCCTTTTAAATCTTCCAGATAGATTATTCGTGGCTGGTAAATGGCTTTTAACTGTTGATCCTGCCATTTAAAGGCCGATGCAGAAAAATCGGTGGCTTGCTTGAGTTCAGGCAAATGTTGCTGGAGCTGCTGTAAAACGGTTGCAAGCGAGGTGAGAATATTATCGGGTAAATCAATATGCGCCATGATTATTCAGCTTTTCGGTCTAGGTCAAAAGATTATCGGGTGCACAAACGACTGTATACCAAGGCGAAATGATTTAGCAATGAAAACATGAATTATGCAATTGAAGAATGTCTGAAATTTCTGCATAGTTAGGAGACATCGACAGATCAGCGCCTATTCAGCGAAGCGCAGAGGGAAGCTATGTTGTTTAAAGAGTTTAGCCAGGACATTAATCCTCATCAGGCCTATCGGATCAAAAAATTAAAACGAAAAATAGAACATGCCGAGAGTTACGAAGAATGGAAAAATCTGGCACTAAAAATAGATGAAGAATCGGGGGCGCAGGAATGGAAGTATGACAACACCTCGCCATATTTTGATGCTGAAATTATTGCCCATCGTCTGAACTTATTACGCCGTTATCGCCTGGCAGAGCGCACCAGTGATCTGATGTATATTCTGCGTGAAGGCCTGACCTATGATGTGGCCAATATTGCCCATCCAATGCTGTTTACCGCGACCTATGTCGGCACCAAAAAAATTATTGAAGATTATATTGAAGAAGTCAGCAACAGTCTGGCCTTTATTGCATCCAAAGAATGCCATTTGCTCAGTACTCAGGAAAAAATCGAATTTTTTAAAAACTGTCAGGTGGCCTATGGCCAGCCGGCGATTATGTTTTCAGGCGGGGCAACCCTGGGTCTGTTTCATACCGGTGTGTGCAAGGCGCTGCTCGAGCGTGACCTGATGCCACAAGTGCTGTCCGGTTCCAGTGCTGGGGCGATTATGACCGCCATGCTTGGCATTTCTAAACCATCGGAGATGATGCACATTTTAAATGGTGAATCTTTCTTTACCGAAGCTTTTCATTTCCGCCGCTGGGAAGACATTTTAAAGGGCAATGGCGGTATTGCCGATGTTCGCTATCTAAAAAAATTCCTGCTCACCAACCTGGGTGATGTCACCTTTGAAGAAGCCTTTAAGGTGTCCGGGCTGCATATCAATATTGCAGTTGCGCCGTATGATGCATCACAAGAAGCACGTATCATGAACAGTTATACCTCGCCAGATTTGCTGGTCTGGAGTGCAGCTTTGGCCTCCTGTGCGGTACCGGTGCTGTTTCCACCGGTGCGTTTGACCAGTAAACGGCAGGATGGGAAACATACGCCCTATATGGGCAGAACCCGCTGGGTCGATGGTAGTGTGCGTAGTGATTTCCCGCAGGAAAAAATGGCGCGTTTGTATAACGTCAATTACACCATTGCCAGTCAGGTGAATCCTCATGTGGTGCCGTTTATGCAAACCGATACCGAGCGTTTCCGTAAAGATATGCTGAGCTGGCCGGAGCGTATTGTGCGCCGTCAGGGCAAAGTGATTAGTAAGGGGATTATGGACTTTACCCGTGAACGTGTCGGTGGTGTGCCGGCAGTACGCCGTCTGCTCGATCATGGCCATGGCATTGTCGATCAGCGTTATTATGGTGATGTGAATATTGTTGGCAAATATGGCTGGCGTCATTATAGCTATATGTTACAAAACCCGCGTCCACACCTGTTCCGATTGTTACAACGCGAAGGTGAACGCGCCACCTGGCCAAAAATCTCCATGATTGAAACCCATGCCCGCGTGGGTAAAACCATTCAGCATTGTCTGGAACTTTTAGAATATCAGCAGAACCCCGTTGAACACGCCAAATCCGAATTTATTGCCGTTTAGTCCGGCTGAACTTGAACACTATTGTTTTGAGTTAAAAACCAAGCCGCAAAGCTTCAAGATGGGGCGGCGTCTGTTTCAGTTTCAACAAGGGCAATCCTTATATTGGCTGAAAGCCCAGCAGATGGATGCGCATCCGCAACTGAGCGCGGGTTTTTGCCGAGAGCTGGATTTTTATCGCCAGTTTCAGCAGGCAGATGCACCGGATTTTCTGCTACCTTTCTATTGTGCGCAAAATACCGAAATCCTACGCATCCAGCAGGAGAGCTTTCAGGATTATCTGATTGTGCCGGATGCGCCAGCGTTTTTTGCTTTAGCACCCTCACAATTTAGCCTAAGCCAGATTCAAACACGTTTGCTGCAGGTACTGGATAGCCTGGAACAGCTAACACGGTTGGGCTATCTACATGCAGATTTAAAAGCCGAACATTGGCGTGAATGGGCAGGGCAGGTTAAACTGATTGATTTTGAACAGCTGCAGGCCATAAATGCTCCAGCAGCGTCAGATATGACTGCCACACCACGCTATATGGCGCCTGAATTATTTCATGGTGAAGCCAAAACGCTGGCCAGTGATCTTTATGCATTGGGGATTATTGTCTATGAATGGCTGACTCAGCGTCGTTTACAGGCCAAAAGTTATCAGGATTGGGCCTATTTGCATTGTCAGCAGCTTAAAATTGAGTTGCCTGCAGCGTATTTGGGCTTTCAGGACCTGCTTGAGGCGATGCTCAACAAACAAAAAAGCCAGAGAGAAGTCAGTTTTTTGGCCTTAAAAACACTGTTAAGCACTGAAAATGCTTAAGAAAAAACCAAAATAGAGGCTTTTGTTTTTTATTTAAACAAACAAGTGGCTTTTTCATAAAAAGGGCTTGTCATCGGGAAGTGATCTCTATAATATACACAGCCATCGGGGGCGTGGCGAAATTGGTAGACGCACTGGATTTAGGTTCCAGCGCTGCGAGGCGTGAGAGTTCGAGTCTCTCCGCCCCCACCACTTAAATATCAAGTGAGCTTGATTTTAGGTAACAGAGGATTGGTGTAATGGTAGCATGACGGTCTCCAAAACCGTTCGTCAAGGTTCGAATCCTTGATCCTCTGCCAGAATTTTGAGAAATCCAGCATTAAGTTGGTACCCGGTATGGGGGCGTGGCGAAATTGGTAGACGCACTGGATTTAGGTTCCAGCGCTGCGAGGCGTGAGAGTTCGAGTCTCTCCGCCCCCACCACTCAAAATTAGCAAGGTTTAACTCCTCGCTTTTTTTGTTGAACCGGCCAGCTTGAGTATTTTTTCAAAAAATTGGCATCTTTATATGGGGATGTGGCGGAATTGGTAGACGCACTGTGTTCAGGTCGCAGCGCCGCAAGGTGTAAGAGTTCGAGTCTCTTCATCCCCACCAAATTTTGAAAAAGCAGGGCAGATGTCCTGCTTTTTTATTGCCTGTTATTTTGTCAGGCTTTTATCCTACCCAAAGAAAAGCCCGCAGAACAGGCGGTTCAACGGGCTCAAGTTATGAGAACACTTTATTTTTCTCGATCAAAGAGTGCGTAAACGAATTCAGGCTTTTAAGTGGTCCTCAAATTCTTCACCGAGTTGTACCGCCAGCGCATTGCCGGCCAGTTCACCAGTGACCAGACCGTATTCTTTTTTAAAACTAAAAGTAAAACCACGGCCATCGGCTAAATTTTTGACTGAATATCCCAGTTTTTCTAACCAAATACGAAAGGCAATTAAATTTTTAGCTTTTACCACTTTTTTCACGAGTGTACTCCCTTATCTTCAATAAAGTATAGATATGGTTATATCAAGATTTTTTAAAGGGCAAAATTCAAGAATGTGTCAAAAAATATTGAGACTGATGATTTTTGCAGCAAAAAATCCAGAATTTGAGCGCCTAAAAAACGTGTATTGATGAATAAATCAGCAGAATTTTAAGCAAATTTTAAATTAATTGATTGATATATTTGATGTATTTTTATTCTAAATTTTCAATATTATTCATTGGCTATTTTAGCCGGCTTGAAATAATTTGTTAAATATTGATGACAACACATCTTTAAGTATTTCTTACAACCTTGGCCCAGCGCGAGATAAAAAGCTGTAGAGATCTGTGCCTGCTATGATCGTATGCGCTGAGTGATTGATGGCTTTATTTTCAGCCATCGCGGGCGTGGAGATCGGGTATCATAAAGCACAGCAACAGGAGTGAGTAAGATGACGCCAAATACCATTGAAGCTGACGTACCGCAGGCCATTCAACAGATGCAGCAACAGGGCCAAACCCCGGTGGCGGTCATGTTGGGCCACGAAGACTGGCTGGTCTTTGCCGAACAATCGCAGGTGGCCTACACTCCATTTGGCAGTGCGCGTCGTTATCAACCAGCATTGGGCGGCTTGCTGCTGGTACGCATTGATGAAATGAATGCGGTACGTGTGGTGACACAGACCGAGCTGGATACGTATGCGGCCAGTCACCAGCTGTTATAAACCGGTTAAACCGCTTTAAAAATTATCTTTCATTTCACGTAATTTTTGGAATTCTTCGACGCTGTCCACCCGTAAAAAAGGATTGGTCTGCAGTTCCAGTTCAATCGTACTTGGCAAGGTCGGCTGATTTAACAGGCGTAAATCTTCCACCTGCTGATAACGCTGTTGCAGCGCCAGATTATCCGGTTCAACATGCAGGGCAAATTTAGCATTGGACAGGGTATATTCGTGGGTGCAGTACACTTGGGTGCGTGCCGGTAATGCCGCCAGACGGTTTAAAGAGTGATACATCTGCTCAAAGGTGCCTTCAAAAACCCGGCCGCAGCCCATCGCAAACAGGGTGTCACCGCAAAACAGGGTGTCGATGGCATCCATAAAATACACAATATGCCCCAAGGTATGGCCGGGAACCGCCAGTACATCCACCTGCAGGTCATGAAATTTAAAATGGGCTTCATGCTGCAAAGGATGGGTGATAAACGGGATTTTACTCAGCTCTTCGCGTGGGCCATACACTGGAATATTGCGGGATTGCAGCAGTTCCGGCACACCTCCAATATGGTCTTTATGCCAGTGAGTCAGCCAGATCTGGCTTAAATTTAAACCATGCTCACGGCAATACTGTTCCACCGGTTCGGCTTCGGTGGGATCGACCACAATCACATCTCTGGATGTGGTATGTTCCAGCAGCCAAATATAATTCTGTAGCTGGTTCTGAATATCCAGCAGATGCACTTTATAGTTGCTCATCCCTCACCCCACATAATATGATGCCCAGTATAGCCTGAAAGCGATGTTGTCGTCGCTGTGTATCCAAAATTGATCTTTGACTGAAAAGGTCTACAATAAGCCACGTTTCAATTTTCCCCTGCCCGTTCATGAATTTTGCCTATCGCGCCGATATTGACGGTTTAAGAGCGATTGCCATCCTGTTGGTGATTTTTAATCATATTGGCCTGTCTATTTTCCCCGGTGGTTATATTGGCGTCGATATTTTCTTTGTGATTTCAGGTTATTTAATTACCTTAATTTTAAGCAAAGAAATCCAGAACCAGACTTTCTCGATCGGTCGCTTTTATAAAAAGCGGGTGGTGCGTTTGGCACCGGCCTATTTTACTGCACTGAGTGTGGTGAGTCTGGTGGCCTGGCAGGTGATGCTGCCCGATGAGCTGAGCCGTTATTTTGACAGTGTCTTTTATGCTACGTTTCTGATGGCCAATATTTATATGCAGCGTGAAGTCGGCGATTACTTCAGTCAGAGTGTTAATGAAGTGCCGCTGCTGCATTTATGGTCATTGGGTGTTGAAGAGCAGTTCTATATTTTCTGGCCATTGATTCTGCTGTGCTTTATTAAAAAAAGTAACCGGCAATGGGGTCTGCTGATGGTCGGATCTTTTATTCTCATGTCGTTGCTGTATGCGCAGCAGCAGTTGAGTGTGAATGCCGAGAAAGCCTATTACAGTATGCCGGTCCGCGCCTTTGAACTGCTCTTGGGTGCGCTGATCTGCTTTTTGCCACAAATGAAATGGTCAAAATGGCTGGCGCAAACGCTGGTCTGGGGTTGTTTGGCGCTATTATTAGGCACGGCAATGTGGTTTGATCATGCCACACCATTTCCGGGCGCAATGGCGCTGATTCCATGTCTGGCAACAGCATTGATTATTTATATCGGTCAGAGCGTGCAGTCACAGAATGTGGTACTGACCAACCGTTTTAGCCTCTGGATGGGCAAAATTTCCTATCCTTTATATTTATGGCACTGGCCGGTGATCGTACTGTTCAGTATCTATATGCTGCCGGTTAATGCCGGTTATCAGCTGGCTATGGTGCTGCTCAGTATCGCGCTGGCCTATCTGACTTATCGTTATATTGAACAGCCGAGCAAAAGTTTTGTGATGGCTGCCAATTACAAGGTCATTCTGAGCGGTTTTGTGGCGCCGGCGCTCTGTTTTATTGGCGTGGCGCAGCTGGTCAGTCAGCATCAGGGTTTTCCGGAGCGCCTAAGTCCGCAAGTGCAAAACCAGATGGCGGCCTTAAACTCGTTTGCGCATGGCATCCGGCAGAAATGTCACAGCTTTCCCAATCCTGAAACGCTGGCCAATCCGAAAGACTGTGTGCTGGGCGTGGAAAAGCCGCAGATTGATTTTATGCTGATTGGTGATTCACATGCCAACAGCTATACCGGTCTGCTGGATGTCTGGGCCAAAGATGCTGGACTGCGCGGTTATGACAGCACTCAGGACACCACCATTTATTTACCGGGTGTCCAGCGTGGCCGTGGTGAGCATGAAGTGGCTGCCTTTCAAGCCCGCAATGACGCAATTGAGGCGCATTTAAAACAGCATCATTATCAGTTTGTGGTGATGTCAGCTGCCTTTAGCCAGTATCTGGATGCCGGGCATGATCTGCATCCGAGCGCAGAAGAGGGCAGTCAGGTCGCGAATCATTTAGACAGTTATTTTGCCGGTTTACAGGCCGCGGTAGATAGTGCGCTGGCCAGCAGCGAACATGTGGTGATGCTGATGGATGTCCCGGTGATTGATCCGGATCAGGCCAATTGCTCATTACGCCGTGAATGGCTGGGGATTGAGCGTGAATGCGCGGTGTCGGCAGAGGAGTTCCAGCAGAGCAATGCACCAATTTATCAGTGGATGAGCGAATTGCAGCAGCAGTATCCGCAACTGATTGTGGTCGAGCCGACCAAGGTGCTGTGTGATGCACAGCAATGTGATTTAAGTGTCGAGGGGACGCCGCTGTATCGAAATCAGGATGATGATCATCTCAGTTTTAAAGGTTCGGAAGCGCTGGGGCAGGCCTATTTACAGCAATACGGCAATCCGCTGAAATCGCTTTAATCTTTCTCGTCTGCATAAAAAAGCCGTGAATTGATCACGGCTTTTTTATTGTATTTCAGCTTAGCGGATTTTCGCCAGAAAACGGCCCAAGCGGCTAAGCGCTTCACGCAATTCATTTTCAGCCGGCAGGAACACCACACGGAAATGATCTGGGGTTGGCCAGTTAAAGCCGGTGCCTTGAACCAGTAGCACTTTCTCGGCTTTCAGGAAATCCAGCATCAGTTTTTCATCATCTTCAATGGCGTAGACATTTGGGTCCAGTTTCGGGAAGCAGTACATCGCACCTTCTGGCTTGACGCAAGACACACCTGGAATCTCGTTCAGCATTTCCCAGGCAATATTGCGCTGTTCATACAGACGGCCACCCGGACGGATCAGGTCATTAATTGACTGATAGCCACCAAGCGCGGTCTGAATCGCATATTGAGCCTGATGGTTGGCACACAGACGCATAGAGGCCAGCATGTCCAGACCTTCAATATAGTCGGCTGCGCGTGAACGGTCGCCAGTAATGGCCATCCAGCCAGAACGGTAGCCGGCAATACGGTAGGCTTTAGATAAACCGTTGAATGAAATACACAGCTGATCACCCGCAAGGGCTGCAACCGACACATGCTCAATGCCGTCATACACGATTTTGTCGTAAATTTCGTCGGCGAATAAAATCAGGTCATATTTTTTTGCCAGCGCGACAATCTGTTCCAACACATGACGTGGATAAACCGCACCGGTCGGGTTGTTCGGGTTAATAATCACAATACCGCGGGTATTGGGTGTGATTTTGCTTTCCATATCGGCCAGATCTGGATACCAGTGGTTTTCTTCATCACATTTATAGTGAATGGCTGTACCACCCGACAGATTAACCGCCGCCGTCCACAGTGGATAGTCTGGCATTGGAATCAGCATTTCATCGCCATCATCCAGCAGGCCTTGCATGGCCATTACGATTAGCTCAGACACGCCATTGCCGATATAGACATCATTAACGTGCAGGTCAAAAATACCTTTTTGCTGATAATACTGACAAATAGCCTTACGTGCCGGGAAAATCCCTTTGGAGTCGGTATAACCGACTGCATTTGGCAGGTTCAGCGCCACATCGTTAATAATTTCCTGCGGGGCTTCAAAGCCGAAGGGGGCGGGGTTACCAATATTCAGTTTAATAATTTTATGGCCGGCCTCTTCCATTTCATTGGCCGCTCGTAACACAGGTCCGCGAATGTCGTAGCATACATGCTCGAGTTTTGAGGATTTTTTAATTTCGCGAGGAGTCGTGTTACCTGTGGACATAATTCCATCCAATTATATGTTTCTGTTAGCAAAAAATAGATTACGCAATTATCACAATCTATACTGAAATTTAGCTAGATATTTTGCAAGCTCTAGCGTAAATATGGAAGTACTGAAGCATGACATTGAATGTCAAAGATTTAAAGGAGTTAGTGATGGGAAAACTCAATAAAACAGACCGAGAATGGCAAAGAGAGTTATCACCAGAAGAGTTTCGGATTACACGACAAAAAGGAACCGAACCGGCCTTTACAGGGAAATACTGGAACAGCAAACAGGATGGGGTGTATGTGTGCCGTTGCTGTGGAGAAGCCTTATTTTCTTCCGACACCAAATACGACAGTGGCAGTGGCTGGCCAAGTTTCTACCGTCCAATTGCCCCGGGGGTCGTGGAAGAACATAACGATCAGTCGCATGGCATGGTACGTACCGAAATTGTCTGTCATCATTGTGATGCACATTTGGGCCATGTTTTTGATGATGGACCGCAACCGACCGGCTTGCGCTATTGCGTCAACTCGGCATCATTAGAACTAAAAACACAAGAAAAAAGTGATGAGGAAACCTATCCATGACCAACATTTATCAGTTTGAGGCTGAGTTGTTAGATGGGAAAAATAAATCATTTGCCGATTATGAAGGCAAGGTTTTATTGGTGGTGAATACCGCCAGCAAATGCGGTTTTACCCCGCAGTTTGCCGGACTGGAAAAGCTCTATGAAAAATATAAGCCCCAAGGCTTTGAGGTGCTCGGCTTTCCCTGTAACCAGTTTGGTGGCCAGGACCCCGGTTCCAATGAGCAGATCGGGGCCTTTTGCCAGAAAAATTATGGGGTCAGCTTTCCCATGTTTGCCAAGGTTGATGTCAAAGGCCCGGAAGCACACGCAATTTTCCGTTATTTAACCAATAACAGCAAAGGCATTTTGGGTAACGGCATCAAGTGGAACTTTACCAAGTTTTTAATTGGCAAAGATGGCAAAGTACTGAATCGCTATGCACCAACCACCAAGCCGGATGCGCTGGAACAGGATATTGAACAGGCTTTACAGGGTTAAGATAGGGCAGATGATTTCAGCATCAGCTTTAATGTTAGGGATGATGCTTATCCACGCAAACAGTGTTTAGTCCTGCCTAAAATGAAAAATCCACTCAATAGAGTGGATTTTTTAATATCAGCATTTACAAAATCGCTTTGAGGCGCTGAATCACCTGTTCGCACTGGGCAATATCGGCCACCAAGGCTAAACGGACATGGTTTTCACCTGGATTGCCTTGTTCGGTTTCACGCGATAAATACCGGCCCGGCAATACTTTAATATGCGCTTTTTCCATCAGCATTTTGGCAAAGGCTTCATCATTATCAACTTTGAGCCAGTAATAGAAACCGGCATCTGGTTTTTGTAAAGGGAGTAGTTGCCCCAGCTCGCTTTGGAACAAGTCAAATTTGGCGCGGTATTGCACGCGGTTGTCTTCAACGTGCTGCTCATCATCCCAAGCCGTAATAGAGGCCAGTTGATGCTGTACCGGCATGGCTGCACCGTGATAGGTACGGTATTGCAAATACGGTTTCAGTAAATCGGCATCGCCGGCCACAAAGCCTGAACGCATCCCCGGCAGATTGGAACGCTTGGACAGCGAATGGAAAACCACGCAGTTTTTATAGTCGTCGCGGCCTATTTCGGCACAAACTTCGAGCAGACCAGTCGGTGCTTCATCAAACCATAGTTCTGAATAGCATTCATCTGAAGCAATCACAAAACCGTATTGATCGGACAGTGCAATCAGCTTTTTAAACTGGTCTTTGGACAGTACCGCACCGGTCGGGTTGCCCGGCGTGCAGACAAATAGCAACGCGGTTTTTTCCCAGACTTCGGCCGGCACGGCATCAAAGTCACCTAAATACTGGTTGTCTGCGGTACAGTTAATGAAATACGGTTTGGCCCCGGCCAGCAAGGTTGCACCTTCATAAATCTGGTAAAACGGGTTTGGCATCACCACATACGGCGCATTTTCACGTTTCACCAGGGCCTGTACAAAAGAGAAAATGGCTTCACGGGTACCTGAAACCGGTAAAACATGGTGATCTGCACTGATGCTGTTTAGCTTGAAACGGCGACTCAGCCACTGGGCAATGCTGTGGCGTAATTCAGGCAGACCCTTGCTGTTCGGGTAAGTCGATAAATGCTGGAAGTTGTCAATAATGGCCTGTTTTACAAATTCCGGTGCCGGGTGCTTTGGTTCTCCAATCGAGAGGGGAATCAGCGGTAAATCGGCCGGTTGTGTATCCTGAAAAAGTCGGTTTAACTTTTCAAACGGATAAGGGTGCAATAAAGACAAACTTGAGTTCATGTAATCGTTACCGATAGGTTGATGTTAATGTTGGCACACCTGATTTGAGGCTTCATCAAGTGCTGCCTTTAATTTGGCCGCAAAGCTTTTGGCTTCTTCTGCATTCATAGGCGTACCATCTTTTTTGGTGACAAAGAAAATATCTTCGGCACGTTCGCCTAAGGTGGCAATTTTAGCAGAATGAATATCCAGTCCCTGCATCATAAACAAGCCGCCGACTTTGGCAAGTAAGCCCGGCTGGTCAAGTGTCGCAATTTCCACCATGTTCTGGTTGAGTGCGGCATTCAGGCTGATGTCGACAGTATTTTCAATATCAAAATGGCGCAGCTGTCGTGGAATCAGGCGTTGCATCAGTCCCGGATATTTGTCTGACTGGCTTAATGCGGTGACCAGTGATTGAATCACGGTGTCCTGTCGTTCAGCATCGGTCAGCAGGGTACCAAAACGGTCCAGCACCACATAAGTATCTAAACTAAAGGCTTTGGTGGCGGTAATAATCCGCGCGTCCTGCACATCCAGGTTCATGCGGTCTAAAATCGCTACAGTAGTAGCAAACAGGTTCGGTTGATCCTGAGTATAAATAAAGATTTGCACGGCATCTTGCGCATATTTACGATGCGCACGCATCAGTACCAAAGGTGCCGGATTATCACTGTGCTGCAAGATGGCACGGGTGTGCCAGGCAATTTCATCGGCGGTTTCTTTGAGGAAGTATTCATCGCCCAACTCCTGCCAGACTTTTTCCACTTCTTCCAGCGAGAAATCCTCGACCAGTAATTCGCTGGCCGCAAATTTGGTGTCTTCAATCAGCATCTGATAATCCACCGGACGACCCAGGCCAGAACGGATCACATTACGGGCATGGGTGTATAGCTGGCGCATCAGCGAGGCGCGCCAGGTATTCCACAAGGTTGGATTGGTGGCGTTAATATCTGCTACGGTCAAGGTGTAGAGATAATCCAGATGCTCCATATCGCCCATTAGTTCGGCAAAGGCTTTGACCACATCCGGATCGGAAATATCTTTTTTCTGTGCAGTGACTGACATCAGCAGATGGTTTTGCACCAGCCAGGCCACCAGATTACATTCACGCTCGGTAAAGCCATGCGTGCGGCAGAAGGCAATTGCATCGGCGGCACCAAGCTCACTATGATCGCCGCCACGACCTTTGGCAATGTCATGGAAAATTGCGGCCAGATAGACAATGTCACGACGCGCCAGACGCTGGAACACCGAGCTGACCACCGGAAAGTCTTTGGCAAATTCCGGTTCTTTAAAGCGGTTCAGGTTGCGAATCAGCAGCAGGGTGTGCGCATCGACGGTATAAATATGGAACAGGTCATATTGCATCAGACCGGTAATCTGCCCGAAAGCCGGAATATAGTTGCCCAATACACCATAACGTTTCATTGCCACCATGGTGTCATACAAACGGTACGGTGAGCGTAAAATCGCCATAAACAGCGCCTGATGGACCGGATTATCACGAAAATCGCGGTCAATGCGTTTGGCAGCCAGGGTCAGCAGGCGTAAGGTGCGGGCGCGAATACCGGTAATTTCAGGACGATTGGCCAGCAGATAAAAAATTTCCAGAATCGCACTGGGTTTTTCAGAAAAAATCTTGTGATGCTGCACTGCCAGTTTGCCATCGACCAGTTTGAAGTTTTCATTAATTTCTTCAATCTGGCGTTCATATTGCGGCAGACGCGGGGTAATCACCGATTCATTAAAATAGGCCAGTAACATTTCATTTAGCGTCGACACCTGCTGCGCGGTGCGGTAATAACGCTTCATGAACTGTTCAATCGGATAATTCGGTGATTTGCCTTCTTCACGGGCATAGCCAAATTTGGCCGCAATATCACGCTGATAATCAAACAGCAGGCGGTTTTCATCGCGTTTGGTCAGCAGGTGCAAATAATGGCGAATTTCCCAGAGGAAACTTTCAGCCTCTTCCAGCACGCCCAGCTCAAACTCGGAAATAAAACCCAGATGCACCAGATCATAAATACGGTTGACACGGAAATGCCGTTTGGCAATCCAGCCAATTTGATTAATGTCACGGATGCCACCCGGTGCAGTTTTAATATCCGGCTCTAAATTGCTTTCGGTATGGTTGTGCTGAGCATAGCGTTTGGCTTGCTCTTCCATCTTGGCATCAAAAAAGGTTTTATCGGTCCAGGTTTGCGACACAATCCGGCGTGGCCATTTGGCCAGATGTTCATTGCCAATAATCAACCGTGCTTCAATTAAAGCGGTGGCCACGGTCAGGTCATTGGTGGCCTGAATTACGCAATCCTGAATGGTGCGCACGCTAATGCCGGGTTTGAAATTACCGACATCCCACAGTGATGAAATAAAGGTTGAAATCAGTTTTTCCTGTTCCGGCGAGATTTCATCTTCTGACAGGATCATGATGTCGACATCGGAATAGGGCAACATTTCGCGGCGGCCATAACCGCCCACCGCAAACAGGCCTAAATCGGTCTGGTCCAGTCCGGCATGTTGCCACAGGAATTTAAGCGCCTCATCAATAAAATTGGAGCGCGCCAGAATAATGTCACGGATCGAATGTCCATTTTCAAAACATTCCCCCAGCTGATGTTCAACATCACTTCGCCACTGATTAATGGCCTGAATGTCATGGTTACTTTTTACGTAATTCAGCAAGGGTAAGGTGTTGATCATGAACAGCGTTCCGTGTTGTGCGACTAGTTTTGATTGACACTGACGTGTTGTGCAGTAGCGTAAGCCAGCTCACGTGCCTGCTCAGTGGTTTCTGCGCGGGCGGTGGCCACACCCATGCGGCGACGCTTGAAGCCTTCCGGTTTGCCAAACAGACGTAAATCAGTATCCGGGTGAGCTAAAGCAAGATTCAAGCCAGAAAATGACAGGTTGTGGTCATCTACACCGGCATAAATCACTGCACTGGCAGCCACACTATGACGCGCCGTGTTCACCGGCAAACCGAGAATCGCACGGGCATGTAATTCGAATTCACTCTGGTATTGCGAGGCCAACGTGACTAAACCGGTATCGTGTGGGCGAGGTGAGACTTCACTAAACCACACTTGGTCGCCTTTGACAAACAGTTCTACCCCAAAAATACCGCAGCCACCAAGTGCGCTGGTAACCTTGTGAGCAATGCGTTTGGCTTCAGCCAAGGCCTGGCTGCTCATTGGTTGTGGCTGCCAGCTTTCCACATAATCACCGGCATCCTGACGATGGCCAATCGGGTCGCAGAATGAGGTTTCAATTTCACCAGTTTCTGGATGTTTAGAGCGTACCGTGAGCAGGGTAATTTCAAAATCAAAATCAATCTGCGATTCAACAATCACGGTGCCCTGATTCACACGGCCGCCAGTTTGCGCATAGTCCCAGGCGGCATCGACTTCATCAAAGCTTTTTACCCGAGATTGGCCTTTGCCTGAGGAGGACATCACCGGCTTCACAAAGTTTGGATAGCCAATATCATCACAGGCTGCGCGGAAGCTTTCCAGCGAGTCGGCAAAACGGTAGGCAGAGGTTGGCAGACCCAGTTCTTCTGCAGCTAGACGGCGAATTCCTTCGCGGTTCATGGTCAGATTGACTGCCTTGGCCGATGGAATCACGGTAGCGACATTTTGTGCTTCAATATCCAGCAGCACTTCTGTGGCAATGGCTTCAATTTCCGGCACAATCAGATGCGGTTGCACCTGAGCAATCAGCTGTTTCAGCGCGTTAGGATCGGCCATATTAATGGGGTGGGCATGATGCGCCACTTGCATGGCAGGGGCATGATCATATCGGTCGGCGGCATGCACTTCTACACCTAAACGTTGTAAAGAAATCACCACCTCTTTCCCCAATTCTCCTGAACCCAATAGCAATACTTTAAATGCCGAAGCTTGAAGAGGAGTACCAATCGTCACGCTCATGTAATTCATCCATGCTTGATTTTATGGGCTTTTAGCATAGCAGAACTGCACCGCGATGTTAGTGCCGATTCGGAGAAAATCGTGATTTTGTCCAACAATTTTTAGACGCAGTGGGCAAGAGAGAATAGAGTTTTATGACGCAGCACAACTGCTGCACTGCGTCAATGTGTCTGGTTTTGCAATCAAAACCTAGAAGAAAAATGGAACATAGGTATAAATCAGGCCATAGGTCACGGCTGCCGTCAGTGTGGCCGGTACAATTTTCTTGTATTTAAAATACAGCCCGGTCAGCACTATAAATCCGACCAGCATGGCAAAACTTTTATTGGGCGTTTCCAGTAACGGTGGCAAGGTCGCCACCACCAGCATTGAACTGATCGCGGCAATGCCAATCGAACCCAGGGCAATCTTCAGCCAGAGGGCACCCCGCTTTTGTGAGTCCTGCTGAAACTTCTGAATCACAAAAAACGGTCCAAAGCGTGAAGCAAAATTGGCGATGCCGACCACAATCCCGACCAGAATAATTTCAAGATTCATGTGAGCCTCCTGCATATGCATCATCCGGTTGTTTTAAGACATAGTGTTTGAACAGACCTGCAAAAATGCCCGATAAAATACCAATAAAGATGGCAGCGGACAGGTCAATGAAATAGCAGGCGATAGCCGATACCACCAAAGTCACACTGACCACAAAGGTATGTTTTTTCTCAAAGGCGGCCAGCAGGAAACTCAGGAACAGGGCTGGTAACAGGAAATCCAGTGCGGCCTGTAAAAACTGCGGCAGCTTACTGACCTGATCGGCAAACAGACCGCCCAGTAAAGAACCGAGCGCCCATGACATCCAGCTAAACAGACTTAAGCCGAGCATCCAGGATTCCGACCATTGTTGCCGGCGCTGCGACAGCTTGATCATGCCGGAAGCAAAGACTTCATCAGTCAGGCCCCAGGCCCAGATCGCGGTTTTCTTTAAATTGAGCCGGTCCTGAATCAGGTTGGTTAAAGCCGGGCCATAGAGCAGATGGCGAATATCTAGTGCAATAACAGTCAGGGCGGTCATCCAGATGGAAGTGCCGCTGCCTAACAGGGCCACTACCAGAAACTGGCTGGCACCGGCATACATGGTGCAGGATAAAAACAGGGCTTCCCAGGCGCTAAAACCGAATTGGGTCGCCGAAACGCCAAATGCAAAAGAAACGGGGAGATAAGTAAAAATAATGGCTTGGCTATCTTTAGCGCCTTGCCAAAAACCGGCTGGCTGTGTGGAAAGCGTTTTGTGTTCAGACACGACACACCTGAAGGAGAGTTGAACAAGGAGTCAAATGATGATTGTGTATTGTACCCGAATTCACTAGCATAGTGCCGAAATGTTTGTTGAAGCGAGCCAGATATGTGGATGTTCAAAACACGTCAATTTGTGGTTGCGACTGTACTGGGCAGTAGCCTGTTATTACAGGCCTGTGGGAGCGATCAGTCCGGTGAAAAACCGGAAATTAAACCTGCACCGAAACTGACCAATGATGCAACGGCGTATGCAGAAGCGGCCTGGAAGCTGATGAATGAGGTGGAACCTTATGTTTATCGAAAACAGCGCAATTTAATTGAAGATAATGTACGCAAACCGGCGCGCCAGTTAAGCACTGAATGGCGCATTAATGTCAAAATGACTGATTCAGTCACCGAAGGTAAATATGCCTTATGTCGTAAAGCACTCACCAGTCTGGAAATCTGGGCGCGTGCGACGTTAGAAAGTAGTGCAACGGTAAGCCAGAAACAGGCCGATTATGAGCGCGATAAACAGCAATGTGCCGATGCAATTGCTCATCCGGAACTCGGAAATACCGATCCCAAACAAAAGGGCAATGCGATTGCGACAGCATCCTGAAGCATCAACAAGCGGAGTGTTCACTCCGCTTTTTTAATGGCTGCGCTGTATTGAATTGATGTTTGCAATCAGAACAGCAATTACACTACACCATCAACCATGTAATATCTTGGTGCAGTTCTGGAATTGATGAGCACTTGTAGTGCAGATGAGTGCACTGAAATCAAGTGCTTTCAAAAATTGGAAAGCGTAGGGAATTCAATAACATCTCAGTAAATCAAAGAAAACATTAAGATCGGCTCGCTGATTGATTAACTTTCTTGCTTAAACTGTGGTGAGCCAAAGATTGCTCTTCAAAAAAAGAGTATAAAAAACCCTCAAATATTTGAGGGTTTTTCATTGATATCAGGCGATTACACGTTAAAACGGAAGTGTAAAACATCACCGTCTTGTACGATGTAAGTTTTACCCTCTAAACGCCATTTACCTGCTTCTTTGGCACCAGCTTCGCCGTTGTATTGTACAAAGTCATCATAGGCCACACATTCAGCACGAATAAACCCTTTTTCGAAGTCGGTATGAATTACACCTGCTGCTTGTGGAGCGGTTGCACCGACTTTCACCGTCCAAGCACGTACTTCCTGCACACCGGCAGTGAAGTAAGTTTGCAGACCGAGTAAGCCATAACCTGCGCGGATGACCACGTTCAGGCCTGGTTCTTCCATACCCATCGCTTCTAAGAATTCAGCACGTTCATCATCTTCTAATAATGAAATTTCGGCTTCAATCTGGTTGCAGAGTGGCACCACAATCGCATTTTCAGCTGCTGCCAGTTCACGTACTGCATCTAAATGCGGGTTGTTTTCAAAGCCATCTTCTGCCACGTTGGCAATATACATGGTGGGTTTTAAGGTTAATAAACCAAAACCACGAATCAGTTTACGTTCGTCATCGTCCAGATTGGCTGCACGTGCCGGTTTGCCCTCATCCAGTAATGGCAGGATTTTTTCTAAAACGGCTTTGGTCGCAACTGCTTCTTTGTCGCCGCCTTTGGCTGTTTTGGTTAAACGGGTCACGGCTTTCGATACCGTTTCTAAGTCGGCCAGCGCTAGTTCAGTGTTGATGGTGGCAATATCGTCCAGCGGGTCAATTTTACCATTGACGTGAATGACGTTTTCATCTTCAAAACAACGCACCACGTGAGCAATCGCGTCAGTTTCACGGATGTTGGCCAGGAACTGGTTACCCAGACCTTCACCTTTTGAAGCACCTGCAACCAGACCGGCGATATCCACAAATTCCATGGTGGTCGGCAGGACACGTTGTGGGTTTACAATGGCCGCCAGTTTATCTAAACGCGCATCCGGCACCGGCACAATACCGGTGTTTGGCTCAATGGTACAGAACGGGAAGTTTTCAGCAGCAATTGCAGCTTTGGTTAAGGCGTTGAAAAGAGTCGATTTACCAACGTTAGGCAGACCTACAATACCACAATTAAAACCCATGAAATGACTCACAAAGTGTTATTCAAAAATTGTCGCTGATTTTACATGAAAGCCAGCATAAAGTCAGGTCATGGCGGGGATGTTTGTTGAAAAAGCATATTTCTGAAATATGTGCTGCGGATGGTGGGTAATGGGTGCCGTATCTTTGTTGATTTTTAAACAGGATAGCATGGCCTAGATACGCTTGATGAAGCGTTTGGCCGAATACCGGCGATTTTTGAATAAAAAGCGCATTGTTTTTCAGCAGCAGTATGACTAAAGTAGCCAATGGATGTTGGCTGTTCAAATTATTGAACAAAAAATAAAAATTGACGGAGAAGATATGCGTATTTTGTACCAGTTTCCTTTATCTCATTTTTGTGAAAAAGCGCGCTGGCTGCTGGATCATAAGGAACTGGATTATAACGCGCAGAATTTAATTCCGGGTGTGCATCGTGCTTTTGCCAAGCTAAAAACCGGACAAAACAAGCTGCCGATTTTACGCGATCAGGATCAATGGATTGCGGACAGTACCCAAATTGCCCTGTATTTAGATGAAGTGTATCCGGAACATACCTTATTACGCTCAGACCCGACGCAGCGCAATGAAGCGCTGGAGATTGACCAGTTGGCCTCGACTCTGGGCTATCACGTCCGCCGTTGGGGACTGGCACATACTTTGTCTGAAAGTGAACAGCCTTTAGATTTGCTGATTGGTGAAAAAGGTTATTTACGTCAATTTGAAAAATACTCCAAACCGATTATGAAGGTGCTGATTTCCAAAGGCTATCAGCTGGATCAGGACAAGGTTGATGAATCGGAACGGGAAATGCGCCGTTTAATAGCAGAATTAAACCAGCGTCTGATAGCCCATGGCGGTGCATATTTTGTCGGTGAGCGTTTAGGCCTGGCGGATATCGCGGTCTGTTCCATGCTGGCCCCGATTCTGGAAATTCAGGATACGCCGTGGGAAAAAGAGCAGGGCGAAACCTTGTCTGAACAATTCCTGCAATTTAAACAGGAACTCAGTGATTTACCTTTAGGGCAATATGTACTGAGAGTTTATCAGACCGAGCGTCATGCACGTGTGGACTGGCGTGGTATTTAAACGGCAACCATAAAAAATACGCGCCTGTAGCGCGTATTTTTTGACTTTATCAAATCCATTAAATGAATGGGGTAGATGAATCCAGATCAATTGCAGGCAGTTGCGGTGCAAGGCTGAGCAGGTCAAAGTTGCTGCTACTGCTCTCTGTACTGGTCGATTGCAGAGCTTTCTGAAGTTCAGGCAACAGGTTGTCCAGACTCAGACTGCTGTCTGCTCCTGTGCTGGCACCTTGTAGCAGATCTTCCAGATTAAAGTCAGTTGAACCAAATGCATCGCCCAAGCTGTCAGTAAGATTGCCTAGGCCAAAGTCTGTGCCACCGTCAGTCAAACCTTCCAGTAAGCCGCCTAAATCAAAACCACTGCCGATGTAAGGCACTTAAGTCAAACTCACTGTTGCCACCTGTTAAGCCTTTAAATAACTGGGTCAGTGTTTCAAGGTTCAGATCCCCGGTGTTATTGCCGATGAGTCCTTCAAACAGTTCAGAAATCGTTTCAAGGTTAATTTCACCCGTATTGCCACCGATTAAGCCACCGACCAGTTCTGAAATTGCGCCAATATCAAAGTCGCCCGTACCGCCGCCAATCAATCTACCAACCAATTCAGCAATGGCAGCAATCTCAAGATCGCCCGAACCACCACCGATTAAGCCACTGACTACTCCGGCAATCGCGCCAATATCAATATCGCCGGCGCCATCGCCAATTAAACCACCGACCAAGTCAGCAATGGTACCAATATCCAGGTCGCCCGTATTACCGCCAATCAAGCCACCAATCAGCTGGCTGATGGCTTCAAAATCCAGATCAGCAGTATCACCGCCAATTAGACCACCGATTAAATTGCTAATTGAGCCCAGATCAAAACTGCCACCATTGGCTTGGATCAGTTGATTAATCAGGCTAGAAATATCCAGACCACTGCTATTACTTCCTGTAAACTGGCTGATTAAATTGCTAAGACTGCTGCTGTCCAGGCTGTTTCCAGACAACAGACTTTGCAATAAGCTGTCGAGGGTTGGGGTAGAGGGGCTGGTGAGTTGTCCAAACCAGTTCGACAAGGTCGAGCTGATACCGCTGAAAAAGCTGCTGGTTTGGGTTTCGACAGTTAAAACCGGGCTGAGCTTGCTTTTCAGCAAACTGAAAGATTTAAAAGCCATGAAGACGATTCCGTGTGTTCTTATGTTTTTGTTTTGCTGGTGTTGAAACGCATCTTTTTTAATCTATTTGTATACACTTGCAAAAGATGAACGGTCTGGAATCAGCTGCATGTGGGCAGAGATGGCGATTTTAACCCAGCAGAGAGAAGGAAATATTTGAGAAAACAGCGGTTTATTGAAGCTGACCGTTTATCTGTTTTTAAAAGATCAAGATAAGTGGCAGATGTCTGATCCCGTTATGCTTCAGTTATGTCAGCCCATCATATCTTGAAAAAAAATTTCAATAGATGAAAAAATAATGAGAAATAAATATTGTTGTGGGGCTGATTCGGCTAAAATTATAAGGTGTCATTGCCTGTTAAAAAGAGTATAAAAATGGAACTGGATCGCTTTGATAAGCATATTCTTGAAATTTTAAGTCATGAAGATGTCAATTTAAATGAATTGTCGGAGCGGGTGAATTTGTCGGTGAGTTCGGTACATCGCCGGATTAAAAGCCTGATTGATCATAATATTATTTCAGGTTTAAAGCGGGAAATTAATTACCAGAAACTCGGCTTTAGCCTGCATGTCCTGTTGCAGGTGTCGCTGAGTAAGCATGATACCGATACCTTTGCCAAGTTTCTGGAAGAACTGGAAAATATTCCCGAAGTGATTAACGCCTTTTTGGTGACCGGGCAAACCGCTGACTTCATTGTAGAAGTAATTGCACGGGATATGGAAAACTACAGTGAAATTTTACTCAAACGCATTGGTAAAATTGACCATGTGGTGGCGCTACATTCGAGTTTCGTGATTAAAGAATATAATGTTTTAAACTGCTCGAATTTGCTCAATAAAGTTTAATTTCTAAGAAATAAAAAACGCGCCAGATGGCGCGTTTTTTTATCTGTAAGTTTTAAGCATCTAAGGCTGCTAAAACGTCATCAGAGAATTCAACGTTGGTATAGACGTTTTGAACATCATCCAGATCTTCAAGCATATCAATCATCTTCATGATTTTCTTGGCCTGGTCGATGTCGGTGATTTCAGCTTTGGTTGATGGGCTCATCACCACTTCAGCATTGTCAGATTTTAAACCTGCTGCTGCTAAAGCATCCTGAACGGTACCAAACGTTTCTGGAGTGGTAATCACCAGAATTTCATCTTCAGAGACTTCAATATCTTCTGCACCAGCTTCTAACGCCACGTCCATGATCTGATCTTCTAAAGACACATCTTCAAACGTAATTTCACCACGTTTGGTGAATAAGAAGGCCACTGAACCGTTGGTGCCTAAGTTACCATCGGTTTTAGAGAAGCAGTGACGAACATCCGGTACGGTACGGTTTAAGTTGTCGGTCATGGTTTCAACAATCACGGCCACACCGCCGACACCATAACCTTCATAGGTGACTTCTTTTAAGTCATCGTTATCTTCACCGCCAACACCACGTTGAATCGCACGGTTAATCACATCACGTGTCATGTTGACCGATAATGCTTTTTCGACTACAGCACGTAAGCGAGGGTTGCTCCCTGCATCCGGACCGCCGAGTTTAGCAGCAGTTGTCAGTTCACGAATGTATTTGGTAAACAACTTACCACGACTAGCATCTTGTTTGGCTTTACGATGCTTGATATTGGCCCACTTGGAATGACCCGCCATGCGAAATATGCTCCTTGTAGATTGGCTGTATGCCGATCGAATTGCACAGATTCTACCATAAGCCCTTTTTCTGAAAAAAGGGCAGGGTTTTAAGTTTTAACTGAAAAATTTACGCTGTTTTCACGTCTGGAATAATAATATCCAATCCGGTGTTTTCTTTATAGAGCTGTTTGATCAGCGCAAGATCATGCGCCAGGTCGGTTGGATAAATTTTACCAAAAATCCCGCCTTGCTTGGTTTTAGAGTTGGCATACATCAGCACAATCGGCACATTGGCGGCTTTGGCAATATGCCAGAAACCGGTACGAATTGGCTTACGTGCTTCACCATTTTTGGCACGGGTCGCTTCAGGAGCAATCACCAGATTAAATTTTTCATTGCGCTGGAACAGCTCCACCATTTGTCCCACGATGTCCTGATTGGCTTTACGAGCAACCGCAATACCGCCCACGGCTTCAAGTACCGGTTTAAGTGGACCTTTGAATAATTCTTTCTTAATTAAGGTATGAATTTTCATGTCGAAAATTTGGAAGATGGCCAGTGACAGCACTGCATCGAGCATCGAGGTATGCTCAAAACCAATAATGACCTGTTTATCTTCCAGAATATCAGGTTCGACGTTATAGCTCCATCCGGCAACTTTAAATGCAGCTTCGCCAATAAATTTTTTTAACATGGGTACAGAGTAAAACAAACGAAAGCGCATAATTTGTGCTTGTTCGGCTTTGGAGTCAAGGGTTAATTTGTGCAACTGTGCAGAAAAAATAAAGACTTGTTTGGACGCTAAATACTATTTAACAACTTATTGTTTTTAGATATAAATTAAAAGTTATTAAGATTTAAAATAAATGAGTATATAGAAAATTACTATTAAGAAAGTGAAAAAAAAGCTATTCAGCAGATAATTTAAGCATTAGACTTTTGTCGTAGATAGGTCGTAGTTCAGGCCAATGTCCAACTTTAGGCTTAACCTCAACAGGAATAGCAAAATGACATATTTGACCGCACTAATTGTTGCTTCGCTCATTTTAATGGTGATTGTGTTTTGGTCTATTGCTGAACTTGTGTTCGAATCGCGCAAAGAAAAGTCACTGAACTCAAAAAGAGTTTAAAATTTCAGCAGCACGAATACTTTATAAGTTTTTGTGCTCAGGATATAAAGTTATTTCAAAAAAGTATAATTTTTTATTGATTTATTGCTTTTTCATCTTAAAAACAAATAAATTTCGAGTTTACCTCTCATGACATGCGCGCAGTTTCAGTGCAATGCTTGATGAGATGATGTCGTGCAATTTCCTGCTAATTTTTGGGCTTCTGGTTAACTGTTGTCTTACTGTACAAGCGATTTTGAAAGGGGCTTGTAATTTAAAAAAATCTTCGATAGTATTCATGGCGCCTGAACTTGTTGATATATAACAATTTCGGTGAAAAGGGCCTATAGCTCAGTTGGTTAGAGCAGCGGACTCATAATCCGTTGGTCGACAGTTCAAGTCTGTCTGGGCCCACCAAATTCATGTATTTATATAGTAAAATATATACTTAAACCCTTAATTCTAAAAGAGTTAAGGGTTTTTTAATGTCTTAAGAATACTCAGGTGTACTCGTATAAAAACACCCTATTTGTATCCTGGCTTGTATCCTGTATAAAAAATAGAACTCAGGATACAGAAGCCTAGTTTAATCTAGGAAAATCAAAATTTTATGGCTAAATCTAAATTACTCACAGATACCCAATATGCAGCGTTAAAAGCACAAGAATCTGAGTACAGAGTTTCCGATGTTTCAGGTCTGTATTTAAAAGTTGGTGTAACAGGTAAAAAGTCATGGCAGTTAAGATTTAAGAGTACAGTTGGTAAGTGGACATGGCTTGGGTTAGGAAGTTACCCCGTAATCTCAGTCAAAGAAGCACGATCATTGGCGATTAAATATCAAAATGGTGAAATTATTTTAAAAACTAAAAATGAGAAGTTATTGGAGGCGAAACAACAAGAGAATATGTTGTTTGGTAATTTACTGATTAAATGGATGAATACGAAAAAAGGTGTATGGACTGATAAAACTTTTAAGAAAGAATATCAGTCTATAGAAAGGCATATATTGCCAGTATTTGGTCAACGTCTATCTAAAGAAATTTCTGCATCTGAGTGGAAAGAATTTTTCAGAAAAAAACAATTAAATGAAGGGATATTTAATCGTCTTGAAAAATTAATTTCGTATTGTCGTAATGCGTATGATTATGCAATTGATGATAATTTAATCAGCTACAACCCTCTTGCAAGAGTACGAAAAGGCCTAGCAAATCATACTGCAGGTTCAATGAAACATGTCGTAATGGATAAACTTCCAGACCTTGTTAATGCAATCCGTAATTATCGCTCTGAAACTACTAGTATTGGACTCGAATTGCTAGTAGTGCTATTTCCTAGGCCTGGTGAGTTAAGAGCCGCACGTTGGGATCAATTTGATTTTGAAACAAGCGTATGGCTTAGACCTGCAGATATTATGAAAAGGAGAATAGCTCATGCGATACCGTTACCAAAGCAAGCAATTAAATTATTGCTTCGATTAAAAGAGATTTCAGGGGATGGCAATGAATATTTGTTTCCATCAAGAAGTAATTCAAATGAAAAATTTATATCTGACGTGACCTTCAATTCAGCATTGAAACGAATGGGGTATGCGGGGAAGCAAGATCCTCATGGATTTCGGCACATTGCGAGTACCTATTTGAATGATGTTTTTAGCGACAAAGAGCAAGTGATTGAATCAGCATTGTCTCATCAAAAGTCAGGTGTGAAGGGTGCCTATGATAAAGGTGCTCACTTAAGGGAAAGGGTGGATATTATGCAATTTTGGGCTGACCACTTGGATTCGATCTGCGGCGAAAGAATATTTGATTAGCGTGTTCTTGTTATAATTTTAAAAGCCGAAACGTTATTTTCGGCTTTTTTTTGCCAAATAGGACGGTTGAAGATGTCATTTTTCTAATGTGTGTATATTAATTAGTTTTGATAGGTGTAATAACTTTATGAAACCTTTACTAAATCCCCATAGGAACATAAATCCAACTTTAATCAAACTTCGTGAAGAAAATGTATGGCGTTGTTCAAGTAGTTTAGTATGTGAAATTTTAGAAATTAATCGTCAGCAACTCATCAAACTTCTAAATGCCTTTCCTAATTTTCCAAAACCCATGAGAGATCGAGAGACTCGACAAGCAGTGATGTACTTTGATGTTGATGAGATTTTTCAGTGGTGCATAAATGAATTTCATTCTGATTTTTGAGCAAAATTGAACGAATCGAGACGGTTGGAAAAATATTTTTTTTAGTTTGCTATGATTTTTTCTTTTTTTGAAAAAATACTTATGTTGGAAATGAATATACCACAATCAACTGTAATTCAAGCAAGTGAACCGTTCGCTTTAAAGTTTAATGATGTAGCAAAAAAATTAGGATTATCGAGGACGGGACTAAACTTTTTGATCGCAAAGAATCCCGATTTTCCAAGACCTTTTAAGCTGTCAGATGGTGAAAAAGCGCATAACTACTTTGATTATATGGAGGTGTTAAATTGGTATGAAATACAGAAAAATAATAGATCTTCTGTTAGTAATAAAAAATAAAGTGGTTTATATAGGAACGTTTAGATAATGGAGCAAGGTTAGAGAGGTGATTTTATAAAACCAAGATTTAAATTTACTTTAAATAAAAGTACTTCACGAGGAAAAAGCTATTTTGATCCTTAAAAAAACCACGTTAGGTGGTTTTTTAATTTTCAAGTCGTCAGATTTTATATGCTGGGTCGAATCTAATTATGACCTAAAGAAATAACGAATTTCTCAATCATTCTCCGCTCTACCTCAGGTAATTTTTGCAGGGTGCTCACAAGGGGATCAACACCTAACGCACTCATATCTTCACTTCGTCCTAGGATGTAGTCTGCTGATATATTAAGTACGACAATGAGCTTATAAAAATTTTCTAAAGAAGGTTTACGTGAGCCCGACTCAAAATGCGCAATAGAGGTTACGGGTATTCCCGTTTTTTCCGCCAGTTCTTGCTGTGTCAGCTTTCGTAGCTTTCTGACTTCTTTCAATCGAATCTTAAATTCATTCAAGTCTAATTCAAGTGTCATTATTACCGCCAAATAGACAATAAAAACTTGACGTTTTAGTCATGTTTTTATATAAATATAGATATAGTTTAGATGTTTACTTGTTAAACGAGAAGCAACTAAATCATTACTTGATAAAAATCTAAATCAATTGAAGGCCAAACGATCATGATGGATTATTCTTCGAGTCGAATTGTGACATCGATGCATTCTAGTATTCGCCATCTCAATATTCGCAATGTAGCTAAAATTGTAGCCTCAAAAATTATTTGTAATACGCAATTACAATTGCAATATAATCCTGACTTTTGTCGGCAACTGGGCGTATCAACCTATCTCAACACGCACATAGGATTAGCTTATTTCATTGATGATCGCTATTTTGACCATTATGGTTTACAACCAGAAAACTTAATAAATTTTTCAGATGTCTATGCTCAATTGTTGCATGACTTTTATGAGTTTTCAGGTTATCAGCCAGATCAGCTATGATCTAGGTTGCGACGGCGTACACAGGATCAGTAAAACCAACATGCAATAGCGTAAGACGGTTAGTGCTTTTCCATTGTTTTGGGATACTAGCTCAAACTTAAAAGAATTATTTAGACTGCTGTTCATGCTGCAAGATAGAAATTTAAACTGCAGTCGTTCCATGAGCTTTTCCTCAGAGATTTCAGAAGATATAGCAATCTGCCAATATTTTTCTGAAAATAAAGAATAAATTCCTGTCAAAAATCGATTTGCTAGCCTTATATCAGCACTATTAAAGATTAATCCAGCATGTGAAATGTTAGCCTTCATTTCAAAAATATGTAGTGCATTTAAGATGTTTGCATCATCACTTTTCAATTTATTAAGCCGTTTAAAAAAATACTCTAAGACTATTTTTTCTTCCGTTGTTTCAATATACGGAAGTATACGTTGTGATTTATCAGCATCAATAATGAAGCGAGGTCGGTTCTTGCGATTTTTGAGTTGTTTGAGCCTAAGTATATTTTTTTGCCACAGCATGAGTGTCTTAATTGGAAAGTCATACTTTTGAGAAAGAAGCTCAGGTGTATAAGATTGATCTAATGCTTTGAGTATTTTTATGATCAGTGCAGACGGATATTCTGATCGAGCAGTACCATAGATGCAATCATCAGTAGGTTTTTGCTGAATTTCTTTTTTTATTGATTGGCATACTTGATTGTTTATCTATGCCTAATGGTATTACATGAGTCGCTTGAAGCATTTGAGTGTCAAAACTGCTGAGGTGGATCTCTTGAGCATGTTTCAACGGCGTTATCAAAGTTGGACAGATTTTTTGAATAATTTGGGTGGAAAGCATCAGATCAAATTGACGTAATTGAAAACCTGCCATCACATAGCTGAGATGGATATAGCTTCGGAAAGTCTCGTTTGGTTGAATATGACCGAGCAGGTGCGCAATTAAATACCAGTTGTCTTGTGGTGCTTTAGAGCGTAATAGATGACTTCTGATGAGGTTGTAATGATCGTTTGAATAGTCCGTGAAGGTAGCAACAAACGTGTAGTCCATATTCAGGATTAACGCGAGATTATTTGCTGCTGTATGTCTGAGACTATGAAAAGTATAACGATGTTCTGGCAATAATGTACCGAGTATTAGTTGAAATGGAATAGTCACCATATTAGGTTTAAGGCGTTCAGTACTGTTCCACATCGTGAACAAGTATTGACTGGGCCTATAAGCACGGCGCCGTACTTGGCAGTAATGTTGAAATTTAAGATGCTCCTCTTGAGTTAGTAGAGTTTGAACGTTGAGATTGCGTTCAGCACTATCTGTTTTAAGTAAATGTTGTTGATGCTTTGCACGATATGGACGTATCCAAATTGAAGTGGCTTGAATACCTTCAACATCCTTGATTCGCATGCCGAGTATTTCATTAATCCGCATGCCCGTACGAAACGCTATCGTATATACGATACTGAGCATTTCTAAATCATGGGCTGTATAGCTTGGGCTTTTATAGTATTCAAGTCGCGCAAGTATCTGTTGGAATATTTTTGCAGAGATGATTTCGGCTTTCGGTGAGCTTAAATGAAACCTTTCATTCTGCATTGGGAACACATCAGCATCAAATATGACACGCTGAAAGTGATGAAAACGTTTTAAGAGATCAAATTTTTGTGATTTAGATTTACCGACGCCGTTTAACATACGCTTGTAGATCACTTCTAGGTGATCATTGAGATTGCATTCTTCTATAAAATCGGTGCTATGTAATAACCATGACTCGGCAAGTTTGGTGTAATAACTATAGATTGAAGAATGACGAATCTTCTGCTGTTGATTGATATAGCGTAAGTACTTGTTTTGATCGAGCTGATAAAGCTCTGTGATTTGCTTAATATCTTCTGTAGTCGGATGAAATAAGCTAAATAGCCAAAGCCCAAGCCGTTTCGCATTTTCTGGAAGATAGGCATGTTGGCTGTGCAGCAGGTTACATAGATCCGAGGTAGTCTTATGCCTATTTTTAAAGAACGTCAAAATTTGTTTATGCAAAGCAGTAAGTGCCTCAAGAGGATCTTCAGTGTGTAATTTTTCCTCTTTTACTCTGTTGTTGATATTTTGGGGCTGTGGTTCTTCAGTTTGATCGGAGTGGTCAAGTATTAGCTGAGGTGAGAGATAGCGTTTAAAAGCACTTGGACTTAAGCCACAGCTTTCTATTTCTTCAGTTAAACACTGTGCAAGCGCAGGGCTTAATTTGACCTTGTCTAGTTGCATAAATGAATGACTGGAGGTTTGTAAAAGCTCATTAAATTTCTTCTGGTTAAAAGAAAGCTCTAAGACATTAAAAACGTAACGGATATAAGTGTAACAATCGTGTTGGATATCTATTAATTGTGTCTTAAATCGAGTAATCCAGAGCTGTGTTAGCCGGTCTGGTACAAAATTTCGAGATTTCCTTAAGGTTTGTTTAGGATCATATAAATCACCATATTGCGGCGATTGAGGTTCTAGAAAGATGAGGGGTATTTGTATTTGTTGAATTTGATAAATCGGGCCTTGTTCTTTTAAATGTTCTAACAAAGCTTCTAGGCTGGAAAGATTAGAGATTCCGCCATACAGGATTGCGCAGATCAGGATATTTCCTATACTTTCATCCGCTGTAAAATCATCTGCCGTGTACCAATATCTTAAAAGCTTTTCTTTGAGCTGTACTACGAATTTTGAACCATCTAGCCACGATTCATTGAATAGTAATGGTGTGCGTTGAATAGAAACGAGATGCTGTGTGGGTAATGGTAAGTCTGTATCATTGGCACGATTGTATTGAATAATTTGTTTACGGAAATGCTGATAAAATGTGCTTTTTAAAGAATGGCTAAATTTATGTTGATTTAGATGCTGAGTCACTTGGTTAAAGAGATCGGGTATTCCTTCTGATTGCTGTGCTTGCTGTAATTGTTCGAATGATAAAAACTTACTGATGACTTCTTGAATCTGTAAGTGCTCTTTTTTCCGCTGCGTATCTCGATTTTTGGCACGGCGTTCATGTGCATAGTGTTTTTCTTTAAGCATGTTCATCCATTCCATCAATTTGGTAAGTGTGCTGCATATCATTAAGATGAGTAGCGAGGGTTCTATATTGTTGAAGAGATAGACTTGAGAATTTTTGCCCGATTTCTTGTTGGTTCTTCTCATGTCCAAACACAGCCAAAATTAATTTTTCGTCTGCTTTTTCGGTGAGATATGCACGAGCTGTATGCCTAAGCCAATTTGCATGATTGAGCTCCATAACATGAGTAAAAGAGCTTATAAGGTGAGGGCTAAGCGCTTGCCATTGTCCATGTTGATACACACTGAGGAGAGGCTTTTTACTGCTTAAAATTTCTTGAATATACGGTTGATGCTCTGGGTGTAGTTGTTTAAATTCATTTAAGTAGGTAATGAATAAGCGGATTTCCTTCACAACAAAATCACATAATGGGATTAAACGCCCATCATCTGTTCTTGAGTGAATTTCTTTATCTGAAACCCAAAGCCATTGTTTTTTTAAATCGAAATTTTTTAAAAAACCCGGGAATTCGCTGACAGGTCGAGCAGCACTGAACAATAATAAAATATGCCACAGCCAGACATTGTAATGATTGAACATCTGAAGCATTTGCCCATGGTGTTTAGCTTGAATAATCTGATGTTGTAAATATGCAAATATCGCCGTCACTGTTGCAGGTTTCGGCGCTTTACAGCTACCAAATCTTTCTCGATCATCATCAATGACATGGATTTCTTTTGCTAAATCATTTGATAGTTGTTGTACTGTACCCTGATAGCTTTGCTGCAAACGGTAGATTGGATACGAACAATATGAAATAGAAACTGATCGATTTGCATCGATGCCTGTAAGAATGTCGGCTAGTTGTTCATTTTGAGTGTAATGGTAAATACAGTGATGTAATAAAACACTTATTTTTTTAGTTGATAACGACGGAATGAAGAGTTCTTCGCGACATTTTTTTAATGCATGTGCGACCTGTTCTTGCTTCACTGTTGGCGGTTGTCTTAAACCCTCTACCAGCTCTTTGACTAAAGGCAAATCGAAATGGGTCACTTGATTCAGCAATTGATCTTTATACTCAAACTCTCTGTCTTCAAATAATGTAAATTTCGAGCGTAAAAAATATTGATCGTTTTCTAAAATCAGCTTTTGTCGTTTGTTGAGCGCATAGCGCTGTTTTGTTTGCAAATTAAGCCATTGCTCAATTGGAACACTACTGAGAAAACTCAATAGGATAAAAAGATAAGCTTTGTTTTTGTATGTGTTATTTAAGTAGTGTTGATGGCAATGTTGTACAAGTAAGCTCAAGCTATTGAGATCTGGATAATGCTTACTGCACACAAAATTGTGTTGTTGTCTAATAATGTGTTGTTGTGTCAGTTGGCTAATTTTATGTTGTAGAAAACTGGATTGAGTGGATAAAGGTGATACCTGTGCTGTATTGATGGAGTATTGCTGATTAGGCTGTTCATCCTGTAATTTTTCGTAATATAGAGCTGGATCTTCCTTTTGTGATATGTCTTGTGGATGGCATAAAATTGCGCCGTGCTCATCTAAATAATGTGGTTCATCTATATGTTTGGGTGGTGCTGAATAATTTTTTTTGGGTTTGAGTGCTAATACATAATCATAAAATCGCCTTATATCAAGCAGTAGTAAATGCTGAAAGCGGTTGAGCAGAGGATTGGCTTCTAAAAGGCGTAAATCTTTGACGAGGTCAGCTAATGGTTTTTCATCGCAAGGAAGTTGTTGCCATAGCCATAAATATTCTTGTTGATACTTACTGAGCTGTGTTTTTTGTTGCGATGCAGCATAAGCTTCATTCGCTAATCTAAATCGATCAAGTACTTTAATAATTGTTGTTTGATGGTCTTTTTTACCTGCATTTGAAATAGATTTAAGAATGCAGGCAGCATGTAAATTATGGACTGCCCATCGCTGTATAACAGAATGCTGGGAGTGCTGTTGTACTGAATAAATATATGCACAAACAGGATGTGCTGAAACAGAAGGTGGAGCATGTAGAAACAGTGATCGCTGATTCTGCTCTATCTTATTATCGAGCTTTAATAACTGCTTCAGTTCAGGAATATCAACTGTGCGATTTAGGTATTGCTCAAGTACTTCAGCATAGTGATCGTGTATGAACTCTTGCTCCAAAAGGTGCTGAATTAATGGCTTAGTCTGCATGTTGCGCTCTCCAAAAAAGGTTTGGGCTCGGTTCAGAATGTTTGAGTGCTTCACATTTTTCAGTGAGTTGCTGGATTTTTTCGGTGTAACTAGAGTGGATTTGTTTTTGTTGATACAAGAGCTGATTACGACTACAGTCGATAAGTTTTGCGAGCAAATCGAGCGATAACTCACACCGTGGTTTTTCATCATAAAGAGCGTTTAAATCGTAAATTGCTTGTTTTGAGAGTGATGTATTGAGTGCACTTAATAAGCTATTTGGTTGGATAAGGTTAATCTTAATTTTAAGCTCAGTGATTAATTTGAATAAGTGCCAGCTCAATTGATATTCAAGCTTGGGTAAATCAATGTCGGTGAGCACAACGTAGCTTGCGTCTATACGCAAATTTTGCTTTTTGGAGGCATATACAAGCAGAAAGTTATCTAATACACAGAATTCACTCACTGAAATTGTTGAGAGACAAAGTAACTTGATGTCTGGCTGAATAATTGAAGGCAGCCGTGCCGCCCTAAATATTTGTGCATAGCAATTGTAAATTCCACTTAACGGTGGATATGGAGTAAGGATGACCTGATGTGAGTCAAACTTTGCTTTAGCGTTTTTCTTCTGACCTGATTGTTTAGATGCCATATTCATGCTCCTTATTTTTTTAATGTATATAGAGACATGCTTAAAAAGTTAATTTCAAAAAAAAGATCAAGAAAATGGTTATAAATGTGGGTGGTTTTTGATGAATTTGAATTCTTTTTAAACTAGGCTAAGGGTTTGCTTAGATAGATTTTTTTATTTAAGTTATTGATTCTTTGTTTTTGAATGTGGCTGGTTTAACTGTGTTTTGTATTTTTTTTCAATAGGATTAAGGTCAGGACTATAAGGTGGTAACCAAAGTATTTGATGCCCATGTTGGGCTAATAGATCTTGTATATCTTGTCGTTTATGGAAGGCTGCATTGTCCATGACAATTACACTATTCGAGGGTAATTCTGGTAATAAAAACTTATCTACCCAAAAATGAAATACATCCGAATTTACTTTGCTATCGAATAAACCAACTGCAAATAATTTACCCTCATGGATTGCTCCTATTGCATTGGTTTGATTTTTTAATTGCCAATTATATGTTCCATAACAAGGATTTCCCTTTTTTGAATAACCATGAG
>Ga0172372_10001529_pt1 | contig 35865 bp, 29 predicted proteins | sample LakKiv5m_2_FD_114544 | JGI IMG/M metagenome (GOLD analysis project Ga0172372, IMG submission 114544) | Freshwater microbial communities from Kabuno Bay, South-Kivu, Congo - kab_092012_9.5m | ecosystem: Environmental > Aquatic > Freshwater > Lake | place: Democratic Republic of the Congo... | reverse complement strand
CGCTGTCCGTACCGCCATCGGTACCTTTGGTGGCAGCCTCAAGGACAGTCCGCCCACCGAACTGGGCGCCCTGGTCGTGCGCGAGGCCCTGGCCCGCGCCGGCACCGAAGGCAAGGACGTCGGTCACGTGGTGTTCGGCCACGTGGTCAACACCGAACCGAAAGACATGTACCTCTCCCGCGTCGCCGCCATCAACGGTGGCTGCGGCGAGACCACGCCGGCCTTCAACGTCAACCGCCTGTGCGGTTCGGGCCTGCAGGCCATCGTCTCGGCCAGCCAGTCCATCCTGCTGGGCGACTGCGACGTCGCCATTGGCGGGGGTGCCGAGAACATGAGCCGCGCGCCCTTTGCCAGCCTGAACATGCGCTGGGGCGCCCGCATGGGCGACACCAAGATGGTGGACATGATGATCGGCGCCCTGCACGACCCCTTCCACAACATCCACATGGGCGTGACCGCCGAGAACGTGGCCGCCAAGTACGGCATCACCCGCGAGATGCAGGACGCGCTGGCGGTGGAAAGCCACAACCGCGCCGAGCGCGCCACCGCCGAAGGCCGCTTCAAGGACCAGATCGTGCCCGTCATGCTCAAGAGCAAGAAGGGTGAGGTGGCCTACGCCACCGACGAACACTTCCGCCCCGGCTGCAAGCTGGAGGACATGGTCAAGCTCAAGCCGGTGTTCCTGAAGGAAAACGGCACCGTGACCGCCGGCAACGCCTCGGGCATCAACGACGCGGCCGCGGCCGTGCTGCTGATGGACGCCAAGGCCGCCCAGGCCCGTGGCGCCAAGCCCATGGCCCGCCTGGTCGGCTACGCCCACACCGGCCTGGACCCCAAGATCATGGGCGTGGGCCCGATCTCGGCCACGCAGGCCGTGCTCAAGAAGACCGGCCTGTCGGTCAACGACCTGGACGTGATCGAGGCCAACGAAGCCTTCGCCGCCCAGGCCTGCGCCGTCACCAAGGAACTGGGCCTGGACCCGGCCAAGGTCAACCCCAACGGTTCGGGCATTTCGCTGGGCCACCCGATCGGCGCCACTGGCGCGCTGATCACCGTCAAGGCGCTGCACGAGCTGCAGCGGGTCAATGGTCGCTACGCCCTGGTCACGATGTGCATCGGTGGCGGACAAGGCATCGCCGCGATCTTCGAAAGAATGTAAACCACCCCCCGCGCCGCTTCGCGTCACCCCCCCCTGAGGGGGGCGATGCGAGTGGCCCGGCAACGCCGGTTCCACCGCATCCTGGCGGGCTCTCCCTCTTCAGATGCACAATTTTTCGATGACCCGCCTACAGGAGTGCCGGATGCGCTGGACCGCCGCGATGGAAGAACTCGAGCGCGGCCTGCTCCAGCGCGACGTGGCCGCCCGGGCGCTGCTGCTGGCGGCGCTGGCGGGCGAACACGTGCTGCTGCTCGGCCCGCCGGGCACAGCCAAAAGCGAACTTGCGCGCCGGCTGCAGCGCCTGCTGCCCGGCGCGCACTATTTCGAGCGGCTGCTGACCCGCTTCTCGGTACCCGAGGAGCTGTTCGGTCCGCTGTCGCTCAAAGCCCTGGAAGACGACCGCTACGAGCGCCTGACCGCGGGCTACCTGCCGTCTGCCGAGGTCGCGTTCCTGGACGAGGTGTTCAAGGCCAACTCGGCCATCCTCAACACCCTGCTGGGCCTGCTGCACGAGCGTTGTTTCGACAACGGCCAGCACCGGGTCGATGTGCCCCTGGTCTGCTTGGTCGGCGCGAGCAACGAGGTGCCGCAGGACGAGAGCCTGCACGCCTTCTACGACCGCTTCCTGCTGCGTGTGCCGGTGCAGCCGGTGGACGACGCACACTTCGCCGCCCTGCTGCAGACCGCCCTGCCCGACGGCGAGGCGCACCCGGATGCGCAGCTCTCCTCGGCCTCGTTGCAGGCGTTGCGCGCACAGGCCCAGACCGTGCGGCTGGGGGGCGAGGTGATCGCCCTGCTGTCCGCTGCCCGCGAACGCGCCAAAGACACGCAACAGACCGTCTCCGACCGCCGATGGCGCCAGACCGCCGCGCTGCTGCAGGTGCAGGCCGCCAGCCGCGACGCGGGCGAGGTCTCGGTCTGGGACGCCTGGCTGCTGCCCTTCACCCTGGCCGCCGACCCGGACCAGGTGCCGGGCTGGACCGACTGGTTCCTGCACACCGTGGCCCAGGCCACCCCGCTGGCCATCGACGGGCTGGAGCGCGCTGCCACCGCCTTCGAACAGCAGCTGGACGTGGAACGCCGCGCCCCGGCCGACGCGCAGGACGACAGCGCCGGCAAGCTGGCCCTGGCCCGCGCCATCGCCGGCCCGAGCAGCGAAAGCGAACTCGTGCGCATCACCAGCGAGCTGGCGCACCGGCGTTATGGCGCCTTGCACATCCGCGCCCGCGTGGCCCAGGTGGCCGAGGTGCAGCAGCGTGTGGAGGCTGTGCAGGCCGAGGTGCATGCCACCGCCGCCACCGTGCTGGAACAGACGCGCACCCACGGCTGGCTGCCGCCGTCGTGGCGGGCCCGCATCGAGGCCGTGCACCTGCAACGCTGCGCGCAGGTCGATGCGCTGGCCGCGCGGCTGGCCGAACTGCACGACGGATTCGCGGCCCTGCCGCGGCTGGCCGAGGACCGGTCCGAGTTCGTGCCCACACCGGTCAGCTGGCAGGCCTAAGAGGCTGGGAGGGAATCGGCCATGACGGCCCCCGCCGACCGCCCCTACCACCACCTCGACGGCATCGCGCGCGAGCTCTGGCGCTGGTCGGTGGTCTGCAGCGGCGGCACGGCCGAGGCCCGGCTGGCCCAGGCCGCACCCTGGCACGACGCGCTGCTGGCCGGCCGCCTGCCCGAGGCCGCGCTGGACCTGGACGACCCCGAGGCCGTGGCGCCGCTGCGCCGCCTGCTGACCGAGCTCGACCTGCTCACGCTCACCCAGGGCAACCCCTCGCTCACGCGCCAGATGCTGCAGAGCCTGCTCTGGCACCTGGACAGCCTGATCGAACGGCCCGCGAGCGAGACCCGCGCCCAGGCCATCGCCCGCATGGCCGACGAATTCCGCGAGAACTGGACGCTGCAGCGCCAGGGCTGGGAAGAGGCGATGTCGCTGCTCAAGTCGCTGGGTGACCCCTCCCACCTGAACTGGGACGACCTCCAGGGCCAGCTCAGCCGCCGCGAGTGGGCCGACGCGCGCCGCATCGGCAGCCTGCTGGAGCGGCTGCCGGCGCTGGCGCAGTTCATCGACGGCGTGGGCCGGCGCCAGCTGGCCGCGCACCAGCCGCTGGCGCGCACCGCCACGCCACAGGCACAGGCGGCCGACCAGGCCGCCCCACTGCCCACCGACGACGACGAGCGCCGGCCAGAACCCACGGCCGTGGACGGCGTGCACCGCTCGCGGGCGCTGGCCCGCATGACCGGCAGCGAGAGCCTGAACCTCACCCACCCGGTGCTGCGCCGCCTGTGGCGCGCGCGCTTTGCCGAAGCCCAGCTGCTGACCTACGACGACCGCGCGCGGGAGCCGCGACCGAACCCGCGCCCCCAAACCGAGGGCGCCGCCGCACGCCAGCAGGACGCCCACCTGGGCCATGGCCCGCTGATCGTCTGCCTGGACACCTCGGGCTCGATGCAGGGCGCGCCGGAAAACGTGGCCAAGGCCTGCGTGCTGCAGGCCCTGCGCAGCGCCCACGCGGGTGACCGCCCTTGCCGGCTGCTGGCCTTCGGCGGCCCGGGCGAACTGCTGGAGCGGCCGCTGACGCGCGACGCCGCCGGCCTGGACGCGCTGCTGGACCTGATGGGCCAGGCCTTCGATGGCGGCACCGATGTGCAGACCCCCATCGAGCGCGCCATCGAACAGGTGCAGCAGCAAGGCTGGGAAGACGCCGACGTGCTGATCGTCAGCGATGGCGAGTTCGGCCTCACGTCCGCCACGCTGACCGCGCTGCGCCAGGCCAAGGAGCGGTTGGGCCTGCGGGTGCACGGCATCCTGATCGGCGACCGCGAGACCATCGGTCTGATCGAGATCTGTGACGCGCTGCACTGGGTGCGCGACTGGCGGCGCTACGGCCCGGCCAGCGGCGCTGCGGCCGAGGGTTTCTCGCCAGTGCACAGCCGAAGCCTCACGGCGATGTATTTCCCCAACGCCATCCGGCGCTGAGCGTGCGTCTTGCCCACGCTCAGCGCACGACGACCGGCGGCAGGAACCCTGCCATTGCAACAGCGGTCCACCACCCCAAACTGTGTGCTGTCCGGGCGTTCCGGACGCGCCTGACTCCTGGAGGTGAACCCGTATGTGGAAACGTCTGTCGGTGCTCTGGCTGGCCCTGCGCGTTGACGCGAAGCGACTCTGGTATGCGCTGGGCCATCCGGACGCACCCGTGTGGCTCAAGGCCGGCGCGGCGGCCATCGTGCTCTACCTGTTCTCGCCCATCGACCTGATCCCGGACATGATCCCGGTGCTGGGCGTGGTCGATGACCTGGTCATCGTGCCCATGGCCATGCGCTGGCTGCTCTCGCGGCTGCCGGCGCACATCCGTGAACACGCCCAAGCGCGCGCCGGCGGATAGGGTTTCGCCGCCGGGCCGCCCCAAGGCGAAACGCCCCCCGGGGGGCAGCGACCCGCGCAGCGGCGGAGCGTGGGGGTTGCGGTTTCGCCGCCGGGCCGCCCCAAGGCGAAACGCGCGCCCTTGGGGGGCAGCGACCCACGCAGCGGCGGCGCCTGGGGGGCTTATCCCCCCTGAAAACCAGTGCGCCGATAGGTCAGGACGAGGGTGTCGCGCCAGCCCAGTTCGCCCGGCACCAGCGGCTGGATCGGTGTGGTTTCGTGGATCACACGCGCATCGTCCAGCAACAGCAGCGACCAGGGTTCGGTGAGCGTGAAGCGCTGGCCGCTGGGGCCGTTGGCGTCGAACACGCGGCTCTCGCCGCCCTTGATGCCGTGGCGTCCGAGCATGAACACGGCCACCAGGTCCACACCGTCGCGGTGCGCGCCTTCGGGCGTGGGCCGGCCAATGCCGTCCGTCGTATCGATGCGGAACGGGTGCGCCTCCACATACCAGGGGCGCTGGCCGTGCAGGCCGCTCACGGCGCTGCCCACCGTCACCAGCAGGCGCTGCCACAGCGGATCGGCCACCACGGCCGGCGCCATGGGTTCAAACCAGCGCTGCATACCGCCGTGCAGCGCGTTGTATTCCAGCGGTTGCCAGTGGGCCCGGTGCGGGGCCTGCTGCACCTGTTCACCGTCGACCACAAAACAGCTGTGGCGCCGGCGCCGGTAACGGCCCCCGTCCTTGAGAAATGCATCGGGTGGCAGATCGGACCAGCTGGCATGCAGGGCGCTCAGGGCACCGGCGTCGGTGCGCAGCCAGCGCAGCACGTCGGCCGCCGACAGCAGGGCAAAGCCGGCATTGGCGAGGGCGCCGTCGAGCGCGGCCAGGGGCACATAAGGCGGGGGGTAGGCATGCAGGCTCATGGCCGGGCAGTGTAGCGGTGCGACCGGCCGCCGAACTGCGCAGTTTCTGCGCTGGATCAACGTCCGTGCGGCGGGCCACTGTCAAGCTGTTTCCACACCGCCCAGGAGGCCCCCATGAACACCATCGAATGGTCCGACGCCCTGCTGCTGGACTTTGAACCCATGGACACCGTGCACCGCGACTTCGTGGACCTGCTGGCCATGGCGCAGCACGCGCCCGATGCCACACTGGCCCAGACCTGGGCCGCCGTGGTGGAGCACACGGTGGACCACTTCGGCCGCGAGGACGCCTGGATGCGGGAGACCCGGTTTTCCGGTGCCGACACCCACACGCTGCAGCACCGAGTGGTGCTCAACGTCATGCGCGAAGGCCTGGCGCTGGCGCGTGCCGGCGACCTTGCGGCGGTGCGCGAAATGGCCAGCGAACTGGCGGCCTGGTTCGCCAAACACACCCAGTCGCAAGACGCTGCACTGGCCCTGCACATGCGCCGCCAGGCCAGCGAACGCCCCTTGCCCACCGCACAGCGGGCGCGCACCGCTGCCAAGGCGGCGCACCCGCACCGCTGAGCCACACGGGCGTCGGGCGTGCCGGCGCCATGACCCTGCCGTCATTGCGGGTAAACCCCGTCGGGTAAACCATGTGGGCCTTGATATTCCTCAATGGCTATATTGTTTTCCGACAGGAGACACCCATGGCCCAAGCCCTTCACGTGGCGGCAGACGAGGCACAACAGCCCACGCCGGCACCCGCTCCCCAGGCTGACGAACAGGCGCCGGCCGAACGCGGCCCGTCCATCTTCACCCTGCCCCTGGCCACGCTCAAACCGTCAGACCCTTTCCAGTGGTTGCGGCTGGGCTGGCAAGACTTCCAGCGCTGCCCGCGCATCGGCCTGTTTTACGGCCTGTGCTTCTTCGTCATGGGGCATGCGCTGCTGGCCCTGTTTCAGAAAGCCCCCGAATACCTGCTGGCGCTCAGCGCCGGCTTCCTGCTGATGGGCCCTTTCCTCTGCCTGGGCCTGTACGACGCCAGCAAGGCCATGCAGACGCACGACCACCGGCCATCGTTGCGTGCCTCGCTCAACGCCTGGCGCCCGACCAAGAGCACCATGGCCATCTTTGCCGGTGTGCTGCTGATCCTGGAGATGCTCTGGGGCCGCGCTGCCCTGGTGGTGTTTGCCGTGAGTTTCAACACCATGCCGGAGAAAGCCAATCTGCTGGCCATGCTGGTCGACCCGGAAAACATCGGCTTCCTGATCACCTACACCGTGGTCGGGGGCATCTTCGCCGGGCTGATCTTCGTCACCAGCGTGATCTCCATTCCCATGATCATGGACCGGCAGGTGGACGCCATTTCCGCCGGCCTGACCAGCATCCGCGCCTGCCTGCAGAACCCGGGCGTGATGCTGCTGTGGGGCGCCCTGATCACCGGCATCATCCTGCTGTCCCTGCTGCCCTTCTTCCTGGGGCTGCTGATCACCGGACCGGTGATCGGGCACGCCACCTGGCATGCCTACCGGCACATCGTGCCCGCCCCCACCAGCACCTGAAGCCCATACCGGCGGCGCCCCCCGCCGGGGCACAACCGCGTCGGCGCTCGGGCAGGTAAGCTTGCGGCATGTTCTGGCCCGATTTCAGCGACTTCCAGCTCTTCATCCTGGTCCTGAGCGCCCTGCTGCTGTTCCTGTACGGGCTGGAGCAGTTCAGCAAGGAACTCCAGCATGTGGGTGGCGAGCGCCTGCCGCGCTGGCTGGCGATGGCCACACGCAACCGGATCAGCGGCTGGCTGCTGGGTGCGTCGGTCACCGCGGTGGTGCAGTCCAGCAGCGCCGTGAGCGCCATGGTGGTGGCACTGGTCAACGCCGGCACCCTGAGTTTTGCCTCCAGCCTCGCCGTGCTGCTGGGCGCCAAGGTGGGCACCACCGCCACGGCCTGGCTGGTGTCGTTCAAGCTCACCAGCATCGGGCCGTTCATGATCGTGCTCGGTGGCGTGCTCACCCTGCTGCCGTTCTCGGTGCGGGTGGCGGGTCGGGCCATCTTCTATTTCGGCTTCATCCTGTTTTCACTTGACCTGATCGGCCACTCGCTGGAGCCGCTGCGGCAGGACCCTTGGATGCTGCAGCAACTGGCCCGGGCGAGCGACCCGCTGGTGGGGGTGATCATGGGCGCGCTGGTGACCCTGGTGCTGCAGTCCAGCAGCGTGGTCTCGGGACTGGCGGTGGTGCTGGTGCAGCAAGGCGTGCTGCCACCGGAGGCGGCCATCGCGGTCGTGATCGGGGCGAGTGCCGGCACCACGGTCACGGCGCTGATCGCCAGCATTCCCATGGACGCATTTGCACGCCGCGCTGCCTGGATGAACACCTGGTTCAACGTCGCCGGCGTGCTGCTCTTGCTGCCCTGGGTGACGCCGTTTGCCCAGTGGGCGCTGCGCACCGGCGAGCACCCGGCCCAGTCGGTGGCGGTGGCCCACCTGGCGTTCAACCTGGCCATCGCCCTGCTGTTCCTGCCGTTCACCGGCTGGCTGGGGCGGCGCTGGGCGCCCAAGGGCGTGCCCACGCCGTCGGCCGCCAACGCGCCGGTTTGAGACGGCTGCGAGGCAATCGGCCCTGCCCGCCTGGGCACCCCAAACCACCGCCTGTGGCGTCACAAATGCGCGCCGCGGCCCGCGCAACGGCGGTGCTTTGCGCCTTGCAGACGGCGCTTTGGGGCGCCCTTTCGGCCACGCCCCATTCACGCTCAGCTGCCGAGGCCCTGGTCCTGCTCAGCGCGGACCGCTGCCCGCTGCCGGCGCGCCCTTGCGCCACAGCTGCAGCAGCGCCCAAGCCCCCAGCAAGGTGTTGACCAGCGCCAGCAGGGCCAGGGCCAGCCGCAAACCGGCGGCCGGCTGCCAGACCCACAGCGCGGTGGTCATGACCGACGACAGGACGTTGAACACCAGCGCCAGCCAGAACAGCGGCTCGCTGGGACGCCACAGGCGTTGAACGATTTCAGACAGTTTCTTGCTCCTGCAGCAGGCGCCACATCACCTTGCCGCTGCCGCTCTTGGGCAGGGCCTCGACAAACTGCACCACGCGCGGCGCCTTGTACACCGCCATATTGTCGCGGCACCAGTCCACGATGTCCTGCTCGGTGGTCTGGCCACGGGCGGCCTCGCGCAGCACCACCACCGCCTTCACGCTCTCGCCCCGGTAGGCGTCGCGGGTCGCGATGACGCAGGCCTCGGCAATGGCCGGGTGCTTGAACATCAGCGCCTCGACCTCGGCCGGCCAGACCTTGAAGCCGCTGGCGTTGATCATGCGCTTGAGCCGGTCGGTGATGAAGAAGTAGCCATCCTCGTCCACCCGCCCCAGATCGCCCGAGCGGAAGAACCGCTGGCCGTTGAATTCGACGAAGGCCGCCGCGGTCGCATCGGGGCGCTTCCAGTAGCCGCTGAACACCGAGGGGCCGCGGATGATGATCTCGCCGGCCTCGCCCACGGGCAGTTCCTGCAGGGTGTCGGGGTCGACCACCCGCGCGTCCACGCTGATGAAGGGAATGCCCAGGCACTGCTGCTTGGGCGCATCGGCCGGGTTGTTGTGCGAGGGGGCGGCGGTTTCGGTCAGGCCGTAGCCCTCGGCATAGCGCAGGCCGAACTGTTCGAACAGTCGTTGCGCCACCGCCTGCGGCATGGCCGCGCCGCCACCGCCGATGAAAACCAGGCTGGAGAGGTCGTACTGGTCGAAGCGCGGGCTGGCCAGCAGGTCGATCACCATGGTGGGGATGTTGCTCCAGTGCGTGACCTTCCAGGTGGAGATCAGGCGCCCGGCCAGCTCGCGGTCCCAGCGCGGCATGAGCACCAGCGTCGAGCCGCTGTAGAGGCCGGTGTGCATGCCCACCACCATGCCGGTGATGTGGAACATGGGCACCACCACCAGCGACACGTTTTCGTGCGTGCCACCGGTCCACAGCTGGCAGGCTACGGCGTTGTGCATGATGGACGCGTGGGTGTGCATGCAGCCCTTGGGCAGGCCGGTGGTGCCGCTGGTGTAGGGCAGCACGCACAGGTCTTCGGGCTTTCGGTCGTGCACCGGCGGCGCGGCGGTGCAGGCCAGGGCATCGGCCCAGTCGGCCACGGAGCCCTCGGGCAGGACCGGTGACGGGTGGCGGGCGCCCAGCCAGTCGGCCCAGGCCGGCGGAATTTCGGCGTCCGGGCCGATGGCGTCGTGGTAACGCGCCACCACCAGGTGCGACAGGCGCTGGGCAGCCGGCAGGTCGGCATTCGCCTTGACCAGGTCACCCGCCAGGTCGGCCGCGCTGATGGCGACCTTCACGTCCGGGTCGGTGATGTAGTGCTTGAGCTCTTCGGCCCGGTTCATCGGGTTGACCGGCACCACCACCGCGTTGGCGCGCAGGATGGCGTAGTACGCCACGATCCACTGCGGGCAGTTCTGCATGAACAGGATGACGCGATCACCGGCCCGGACCCCTTGCGCATGCAGGTGGGCGGCCAGACGCTCGGCCTGGTCGTGCAGTTCGCGGAAGGTGGTGCTGCGGTCAAAGAACACCAGCGCCGGCTTGTCCGGGTAGCGCGCTGCGCTGACCACCAGGTTGAACCACAGCGACGTGGCCGGCGGCGTGATCGCGTGCGGCAGCCGGGCAGGCCAGAAGCGGTGGTGCGGACGAAAGGCCGAATCGGCGGTCGGGGCATGGCTCACGGATCTCTCCTGTGTGAATGGGCTCCAAAAGCGTACAAGAGCCCCTGCGCCGGTAACAGCGCAGCGACCCCCGTTTTTGTCACCGAAGGGACCGCCCGCCCTCGCACATCTCCGCCAACCCACAGGGTCACCACGGCCACGCCACAATGCAGGCCATGAGCACCGATGCCCACACTGAACTGCAGCGTTTTGAATCTGCCCTGGCGGCGTGGCGCCGTGGCGACCTGAGCGCCAGCGGCTTTGCGGCCCAGGCCCGCCAGCCAGCGCTGCTGGCCGCCCTGCCGCCCGCCTTCGGCACGGTGCTGCACGACCTGCTCGACCGGCTCGAAACCGGCGCCCTCTTCACCGAGGAGAGCTGTTCCTTCAGCCACGAAGCGATTGCCACCAACCTGGGGCTGTGGGCCGACAAGGCCCGTGCACGGCTGGCGGCGGGCTGAACTGCGGGAACTTTGGATTGCGGCTGGCTATCATTCCGCACATGCGCCGCCTGTTCGTCATCGTCCTGCTGGTCCTGCTGCCGCTGCGCGGCTGGGCGGCGAACGCCATGGCACTGGAGGTGCTGCCCACGCACCCGGGCAGCGCGGCGCACGCCCTGTGCCCGGACCATGCCACGCCAGCGGCCGATGCGGCACACGGCGCCGGCCATGACGCGGCCGGCGGCGACACCGCGACCCACGACGCCTCGCACACCCACCCGCACTGCACCGCCTGCCAGCTGCCCGCCCTGACCTGGCCGGTCTGGCCGACCCTGGCCGCTGCGCCCCCGCAGGCCACACCCGCGGCCTATGCCGCCGTGCTGCGCAACCCGGCCCCGCGCCGCCTGATCAAACCCCCGATCGCCTGAGGTTTCACACCCGAGGTGCGTCCGCTGCCGGCCTGTAGCCACGGTGGACGCTGTTCTGTGACACCAGGAGATCCCCATGCCCTTCCCTCTGGCAGCCGGTGCGTTAGCACTGTGCCTGCTTCCCTTTTCCATGGCGGTAGCCGGTGACGGTGTGCCCGAAGCCCTGCGCGCCGCTGCCCCCGACACACCGGCTGCCCCGGTGCGCAGCCTGAGCCTGCCGCGCCCGGTGGACAGCCCCGAAGCGGTGCGCGATCTGGGCAGTGCCCTGAGCCGCTGGCAACAGGCCAACCGCGACGTGGGCGCGTTTCCGCGCGGCCATGCCGATCTGCTGCGCTGGGAGGCGACCCAGTCGCCCCGCGCCGACGCTCCCTCGGCCCGGGGCCCCGTGCTGAGTGTCGAGCGTGCCTGGCAACGCGCCCTGCGCGCCCGCCCCGACATGGTGCAACCGCTGGGCGCCAGCCCGGCGCAAACCCTTGCCCTGGGCCGCAGCACGCTCGCCCACCGGCAGGCGGTGCACGCAGCCTGGCTGGACGCCGTGGCCGCCCGCGAACTGCTGCAGCACGAGCAGGCCCAGGCCCAGGCTGCCGACACGGCGGCCGAGCTGGGCCGGCGCATGGTGCAGGCCGGCAACTGGAGCCAGGCACGGCTGCTGCGCGAGCAGCTGGCACAAGCCCAGCAACAGGCGGCGGTGCTGCGCGCCCAGCGCCATGCAGACCGCAGCGCCGAAGCGCTGTGGCGCCTGATGGCGGTCTGGCAAGCCGACGACATCGCTTCCTTGCAGGCACAGCTGCCCGACCGGCTGCCCGCCGTGCCCGCCCGCCCCACCGCGCCCGACAACCTGGAATCGCAGGTGCTGCAGGCCCGCGCCGACGGCGCCGCCCAGCGCGCCGAAACCGCGCGCGCCGCCCGCGCGGTGGATGCCGCCAGCCGGCAGGCCTGGCACCAAGCCCTGGCAGACGCCGCGGCTGCCGTGCCGCCCGGCGCCCAGGCCACCCCCCTGTCACTGACGCAACCGGCGCTGCAGCGCCGGCACGGCCTGGCCGCGACCATGGTGCACGAGGCCGAACGGCTGCGCGAAGCGGCGGCCCTCCGATCGCTGGCGCGCGACATCTGGCAGGAGCGACACACGCGACACGCCCTGGCCGAACACGCCGAGCAGGTGCTGCTGCCACTGCAGACCGCCCTGGAGCAGGAAACCCTGCTGCGCTACAACGGCATGCTGCAAAGCACCTGGGAGCTGATCGAGGCTGCCCGCGCCCGCCTGGGCGCGGCCGCCGAGGTCACACGCAGCCGCCACGCCTTCTGGCAGGCCCAGCTGGCCTGGGACACCCTGCTCGCGGGCGGCGAACCGCTCGCCCTGGCCGCCACCGAACCGGGCACCGGCCCGGCCGCGGCCTCTGCCGCCCCCCACTGAACACAGGTAACCACCATGCAAAGACGACACTTTTTTGCCGGTGCCGCCACCGCCGTGGCGGCCGCCAGCGTGAGCCGCGTGGCCCTGGCCGCCCTGCCCGAGGCCGTGCAGCAGACCTCGGCCGACACCGCCCCGCCCTGGACACCGCCCGGCGTGACCGGCGCCGGCCGGCCCTACAACCCCGTGGTCACGCTCAACGGCTGGACCCTGCCCTGGCGCCTGAACAACGGCGTCAAGGAATTTCACCTGGTGGCCGAGCCGGTGGTGCGCGAGATGGCGCCCGGCTTCCTGGTCAACATGTGGGGCTACAACGGCCAGAGTCCGGGCCCGACCATCGAGGTGGTCGAGGGCGACAAGGTCCGCTTGTTCGTGACCAACCGCCTGCCCGAGCACACCACCATCCACTGGCACGGCCAGCGCCTGCCCAACGGCATGGACGGCGTGGGCGGCCTGAACCAGCCGCAGATTCCGCCCGGCAAGACCTTCGTCTATGAGTTCGAGGCCAAGCGCCCCGGCACCTTCATGTACCACCCGCACGCCGATGAAATGGTGCAGATGGCCATGGGCATGATGGGTTTCTGGGTCACCCACCCGAAAGCCCGGCACCCCCTGATCGACGAGGTGCAGCGCGACTACTGCTTCCTGCTCAACGCCTTCGATGTGGAACCCGGCAGCATGACGCCGCAAGTCAACACCATGCTGGAGCAGAACATCTGGGCCTGGAACAGCCGCGTGTTCCCGGGCATCAGCCCGCTGGTGGCGCGACTGGGCGACCGGGTGCGGGTGCGCGTGGGCAACCTGACCATGACCAACCACCCCATCCACATCCACGGCATCGAGTTCGAGGTGACCGGCACCGACGGCGGCCCGGTGCCGAAGACCGCGCGCTGGCCCGAGGTGACCACCGACGTGGCGGTCGGTCAGATGCGGCAGATCGAGTTCATCGCCGACGAACCCGGCGACTGGGCCATGCACTGCCACAAGAGCCACCACACCATGGGCGCCATGGGCCACAGCGTGCCGACCATGATCGGCGCCGACCACCGCGGGCTGGTCGGCGCCTTGCAGAAAGTCAACCCGGACTACATGGTCATGGGCGAACGCGGCATGGCCGACATGGGCGAGATGGAAATGGAGCTGCCCGCCAACACCTTCCCCATGATGACCGGCACCGGCCCTTATGGCCCGATCGAGATGGGCGGCATGTTCACCACCCTCAAGGTGCGCGCCGACCTGCCAGCCAACCGCTACACGGACCCGGGCTGGTACGCCATGCCGCCGGGCACACAGTCGCGCGAAGTGGTCGCACCGGCCGCCCCGGCCGCTGTCCAGCCCGCCGCCAGCGGCACCCCCGCCGCCAGTGCCCGCAAACCCGCTGGCGGTCACGCACACTGAACCAGGAGCCCACCGACATGACACACCCCCTCACCAACCGCCGCCGCGCCCTGGGGCGGCTGCTGACCATCGCCACCCCGCTGCTGCTGCCCGGCGTGCTCCATGCCCATGGCGACCAGCACGGGCAAGGCCCGCGCGAGCTGGTGCGCGAACAGAAACCCTGGGGCATTGCCGCCGCCCCGCGCGAGGCCCGGCGCACGGTCGAGATCCGCATGACCGACGACATGCGCTTTTCGCCAGCGCACATCACCGTGCGCGAAGGCGAAACGCTGCGCCTGCGGGCTGTTAACCGCGGCCAGGTGATGCACGAAATCGTCATCGGGACACGCGAGGAACTGCAGACCCATGCCGAGCTGATGCAAAAACACCCCGACATGGAGCACGATGAACCCTATATGGCCCATGTGCCACCCGGCCAGCGCGGCGACATCGTCTGGACCTTCAACCGCCCCGGTGATTTCGAGTTCGCCTGCCTGATCCCCGGCCATTTCGAAGCCGGCATGCGCGGCACCATCCAGGTCACCCCGAAACCCTGAACCCGCTGAACGGAGTACACCATGCAACGACGTTCCCTGCTGATCGGCGCCGCCGGCCTCTTGGCCGCCGCCGCCACCGCGCCGGCCCGCGCCGCCAAACCCGCCCCGACCGACGCCCTGCCGGTGTTGCAGGTCTGGAAAGACCCCAACTGCGGCTGCTGCAACGACTGGATCGCTTATCTGGAGCGCGATGGCTTCAAGGTCCAGGTGTTCGACACCGGCAACACCGCGGCACGCCAGCGCCTGAGGCTGCCGCTTCAATACGGCTCCTGCCACACCGCGCTGATCGGTGGCTACGTGGTGGAAGGCCATGTGAACGCACGCGAGATCCGCCGCCTGCTCGCCGAAAAGCCCAAGGCCATCGGTCTGGCCGTGCCGCGCATGCCCATCGGCAGCCCGGGCATGGACGGCCCTGAGTACGGCGACCGCAAAGACCCCTACGACGTGCTGCTGGTCCTGCACGACGGCAGCAGCCGCGTCTACCAGTCCTACCACCGCCGCTGAACCCAACCCCGAACCGGAGCTCCAGCATGACCCTGACAACGACACGAACCCTCGCCCTGGCCGCCCTGATCGCGCTGCCCGCCCTGGCCGCAGCCCAGCACACCGGTCACGCCGGCCACGGCACGCCCGCCACACCGGCCGCGACCCCAGCCGCCGAAACCACGCCCGCCCAAAGCCCCTGGGCCGAAGCCGAGGTGCGCCGCATCGACACCGCAGCCGGCAAGATCAGCCTCAAGCACGGCGAGATCCGCAACCTCGACATGCCCCCCATGACCATGGTGTTCCAGCTGCGCGACCCGGCCAGCCTGGCCGGCCTGGCTGTGGGCGACAAGGTTCGTTTCACCGCAGACAAGGTTCGCGGCGCCTACACGGTGCTGCAGATCGAAAAGCTGTGACGTAGCCGACCGACGGACAGGTTGAACGGACAGGGCGTTCAAGAATCCCGCACGCATGACGAAGACACAGCGGTTAGCCAAGTGATCTGGATCACAAAGGACATCGCATGCGCACCAACCTTCCCGTCACACAACAAGAGTTCGTCATGCCGGACGGCGTGACGCTGGTGTCCACCACCGACCTCAGCAGCCGCATCACGTATTGCAACCCCGCATTCGTGGAGGTCAGCGGCTACAGCCGTGAAGAACTCATCGGCCAGCCCCACAATCTGGTGCGCCATCCGGACATGCCCGTCGAGGCCTTCCGCGACATGTGGGCCACGCTGCAAAGCGGGCGGCCCTGGTCGGCTCTGGTCAAGAACCGACGCAAGAACGGTGATCATTACTGGGTGCAGGCCAACGCCACGCCAATCATGGCCCAGGGACAAGCCACGGGCTACATGTCGGTGCGTACCAAACCGACACGGGAGCAGGTGGCGCAGGCAGAGGCGCTATACGCCCGCATGCGCACCGAGGCAGCGGCCGGTCACACCAGCCTGGCCCTACACCGTGGCCAGTTGGTGCGCACCGGTTGGCGCGGGCGGCTGCAACGCCTTCTGGCCCCCACGCTTGGCAAGAAGCTCGGCGGCATCGCTATCGCCCTGGCTCTGATCGTGCAGTTCATTGAAAGCGCCACCGAAGGTGCTGCACCCATCTGGCACACCTTGGCCTTTGGTGCCACACTGGCACTGGCACTGGTGGCAGCAGCGCTCATGCGCAGCCTGATGGTGGCGCCGCTGGAGCGCGCCGCGGCGTTTGCCAACCAGATGGCCGCCGGTGACCTGACAGCACGACTGGACGGACTCGGCGGAGGGGAATTCGGACAACTCGGCCAGGCATTGAACCAGCTCAATGTCAACCTGCAGGCGGTCGTGTCGGACGTGCGGCGCGAGGTGGAGGGTGTGCAGGTTGCGTCCAACGAAATTGCCAGCGGCAACAACGACCTGTCCGCCCGAACCGAAGCCCAGGCCAGCAGCCTGGAAGAAACCGCTGCATCGATGGAAGAGCTCACCAGTACCGTGGAACACAGCGCCGGCTCCGCTCGGGAGGCCAGCCTGCTGTCCGAGCGGGCAGCCGGTGTGGCACGCGAGGGCAATGCAGCCATGGCCGATGTGATCAGCACAATGGACGAGATCAGCCGTTCGTCCAACCGCATCAAGGACATCATCCAAGTCATCGAGGGTATTTCGTTCCAGACCAACATCTTGGCGCTGAACGCTGCAGTGGAAGCAGCGCGAGCGGGCGAACAGGGGCGGGGCTTCGCGGTGGTGGCAGCCGAGGTTCGCAACCTCGCACAGCGCACATCGACCGCAGCCAAAGAGATCAAGGTGCTGATCGACGCATCGGCCAGCCAGGTGGCACAGGGTGGCGAGCGCGTCAACAACGCCGGCCGGACCATGGGACACGTGGTCGAAGCGGTTCAGCAGGTCGGCGGACTGATCGGCGAGATCACCAGCGCTTCGCGCGAGCAGGCTTCGGGGCTGGCGCAGATCAACCAGGCCATAGGACAACTCGACTCGGTCACCCAGCAAAACTCGGCCATGGTCGAAGAGCTCGCCGCTGCCGCGAGTGCCCTGCAGCACCAGTCTCAGGTGATGCAGTCATCGGTGCGCATCTTCCGTATCAGCGCCTGAGCGTTGCCACAACACGCTGAGAAACCGGGTGCTCGGCATGGGCGTGCTAACGTAACGGCATGCCCCACAACATCCGCTACACCCTGCTGTCGCTGCGCGATCTGCTGGCCTCCATCGGCCCGTTTGCCCTCTTGACGGTGGCGCTGCTGGCCCTTGCCTACTGGTGGCTCGAGCCGACCCCGCCCAAACGCGTGGTGCTGGCCACCGGCCCGGCGCAAAGCGCCTACGACGAATTTGGCAAACGCTACGCCGAGGCCTTGCGGCGCTACGGCATCACAGTGGAACTGCTGCCGACCGAAGGCTCGTCGGACAATCTGGAGCGCCTGCGCAGCGGCCAGGCCCACCTGGGCTTCGTGCAGGGCGGCAGCGCCGACATCGGCTACGACGACGAGGAGTCCATCGTCTCGCTGGGCAGCCTGTTCGTCGAGCCGCTTTGGCTGTTCTACCGCGAAGACGCGGCCCGGCGCCTGCGACAGACCAGCACCCTCGCCAACCTTGGCGAACTGCAGGGTGCACGGGTCAATGTGGGCACGCCGGGCAGCGGTGTGCCGCGCCTGTTTCGCACGCTGCTGGATGTCAACCGCATCGAGCACCAGCGCCTGCAGCTCAGCGAACTGGAGCAGACGCCCGCCACGGTCGCCTTCCTCGAAGGCGAGCTGGACGCGGTGGTGTTCGCCTCGGCACCCGAGTCGCTGATGGTGCAGATGCTGCTGCAGTCACCCGGCATCCGGCTGATGGATTTCGCCCAGAGCGAGGCCTACTCGCGACGCTTTGGTTACCTCACACCGGTGGTCATGCCCCAGGGGGTGGTGGATCTGTCGCAAAACATCCCCGAACGCGACGTGCGCCTGGTCGCCTCGACCACCAGCCTGCTGGCCAGCGCCCGCACGCACCCGGCCATCCTGCAGCTGTTTGCGCAGACCGCCACCGGCCTGCACGGCGGGGCCAGCTGGTTCAACCGGGCCCGGCAATACCCCAGCCTGGAACACAGCGAGGTGCCGCTCTCCCCGGAAGCAGTGCGCGCCATCCGTAACGGCCCGCCCTTCCTGCAGCGCTACCTGCCGTTCTGGCTGGCCAACCTGATCGAGCGCATGTGGCTGGCCATGGGCCTGATCATCGCGCTGGCGCTGCCGCTCTCGCGCATCATCCCGCCGCTCTACACCTTCCGCATCCGCTCGCGGGTGTTCCGCTGGTATGCCGAGCTGCGCGACATCGAGGCCCGCCACGAGGACCGCAGCAGCAGCACCGGCGACCTGCTCGAACAGCTGGACACGATGGAGGCCAAGGTCGAAAAAGTGGTGGTGCCGCTGTCCTATACCGACGAGCTGTACGCCTTGCGCAACAACATCGCACTGGTGCGCCAGAAGCTGCAGCGCCCGTCAGGCCGCAACGGCGCTGAACCTGCGGCCTGAGCACCGGCGGTTAGGTTGAATCGCTGACCTCGCGCGAGTTGCGCAGGGCCTGGCGTGCTACGGCGTCCAGGGCGTCGTCCACCAGGCCGTGGTCGGCCACCACGCGCAGGCGGCCCAGTTGCTGCAAGCGCTCCAGCCCGCGCAGGGTGAGCGAGATGCTGCGCCCGTTGGCGCTGTTGAACAGGAACATGGTGCCGTGGGGGCTGGCCCAGGTCAGCTGGCAGCGCAGGTCCTGATCGTCTTCGCGCAGATCGACCCACGTGCCCACGGGCAGCGGTCCGGCAGGCCGGGCATCGGCTTCGCGCAGGCGTTGCCAATCGGTGCCCAGCGGCTGGGTGTCCAGATAGGCCGGCTGGGTCTCGATGCTCAGGTCATCCATGAAGCCCGACTCCTGCGCCTCGGCCGGCAGCACCCAGGTTTCGGGCGCTGGCGCGGTCGGCCGGCTGGCCGACGCCGCCTGCGGTCCATCGTCGCGCTGGGTCTTGTAGGCGGCTTCGTGCAGGCCCATGAGCGCCTGGAAAAAAGCCTCGGCCTGCGGGCGCGGGTAGTCGATGCTGTCCAGCCCCTCGCGCAACGTACGCAGCAGGCCCGGGATGACCTTGATCAGCCGCGGCCGGTTGCAGCTGGCCAGGGCCAGCTGGCTGGACCAGAGCAGGTCGGGCAGCAGGTCCATGTAGCGCAGCGCGGGCGCATCGGCCGGCAGCGTGACCAGGTCCTGCGGCGCGCGCATGCGCGCCTGGGCCACCACCTGTGACCAGGGCCCGGTCAGGAAGCGGCGCACCACCCCGGGAGCGCGCGCAAAGTCGTTGCGCGACTGGATTTCGGCCGCTACCCGTTCGGCCAGCAGGTTGCGCTGCTCCACCTTCACCAGGGCCTGCATGGCCAGGCCGCGCGCAGGCGCCAGGGTGAGCGCGTCGTTCTGTTTCAGCCGGTGCAGCAGCTCGGGCAGGCGCGCGGGCAGGCTGTGCGAGGGCCCTTGCAGCGCCTGCACCGTGTCCTTGAGTTGCTGGGCATAGGCGGCGTAGCCGCTGTCGTGTTCGCTGGTGAACGCCAGGCCGCGGGTGGTGATGACATCCAGCAGGTGTCGCGCCGGGTTGTGGCGATCGGCAAAAAACCGCGGGTCGTTGCGGGCCAGCTGCAACAGGGCCGGCTTGAGCCCCTGCACCAGTTCGCGGATGGGGGCCAGCAGGCGGATATCGTCGTTGATACGGCGCAGCATGAGCGTCACCACCTCGGCGGCCAGCGTGCGCACCATGGCGTTGCCCGAGCCGGCGGCGCCATGGTCGGTGGCGGTGGCCCCGCCTTGCTCGAGGTTGCCCACCAACAGCTGGTGCAGGTGGTCCAGGGTGAGCAGCGCATCGTGGCCGATCATCGATGCCGCGGGCACGCTGTCGGTGCGGCCGGCCATCACCGGCGCCGGTCCACGGGTGCTGCGCTGCACCACCTGAAAGCCGGCCGGCTCCACGCCCCATTGTTCGAGCCGCGCCGTCAGCTGCTGGTAGAAGCGTTCCAGCGCCTGGCCCAGCGGCAGGGCCCCCACGGCGAGCCAGCGGTTGCGCACGGCCTCGTCCAGGTGCAGCGTGCCCAGGGCCCGCATCAGGGCACCGACCACCGCCTCAAGACCCAGCGGGTTGCGCCAGTGGCGACGCACCACGTCCTGGCCCTGCGCCCGGCTGAAACGGGCGTTAAAGACCACAAAGGCCTCTTCGGCAGCGAGCTTGACCACCTGCTGCACGCGGGCCTGTTCGACCGTGGCCTGCACCTGGTCATGGTCCATCAGCTCCAGGTCATCAAAGCTCAGGCTGTAGAGACTGCGGCCCACCGAAGGGCGTGCAGGTTCGGCCACCAAGGCTGCGCCCTGATCGGGGTGGGCCTGCACCGCCTCCGCCAGCATGGCCAGAAAGCGTTCGGCCACCAGCGTGCGGTGGGTTCCGAGCACCGTGCGCGCCTGGGCGAAGCCTTGCTTTTCATGCAGGTTCGAGGCCGCCGCTTCGCGCTGCTGCAGCGTCTCCTGCAGGCTGGTCAGCCAGCGCGGCACCCAGTCGGCCGACAGGACGAGCGCCTCCCTCAGACAGGCGTCATAAGGCGATTCGGCGGGGGCGTTCATGGAAGGGGGTGGTCGGGCTGCGGTTCACCGGGCAAGCCAAAGCGGCTTGCAAACGATTATGGGCAGCTACCCCGGCCCCAAAGCCCCGATCAGCGGGGCAAAACCGGCCAGTTCAGGGCTTCAGCAGGGCGGCCCAGCCCGCAGCGCCCAGCCCGCGCAGCGTGGCGATGTTGCGCTCGACGATCTTTTCGGCGTCGCCCGCATCCGAGGCAATCGCGCGCTCTACGCTGTCCTCGCGCAGCAGGTGCAGCGTGGGATAGGGGGCACGGTTGGTGAAATGGCTGGGGTCGTCGGCCGCCTCGCCCTCGAACAGGAACTGCGGGTGGAAGTTGGCCACCTGGATCACGCCTTCGAGCTCGTGTTCGGCCACCACGTCGTCGACCACGTTCATGAAATCGTTGAAGACCTCGAAGTCCGGAAACAGCGTGGGGTGCACCAGCAGTGTGGTGTCGATCCCGTCGGCCGGCGTATTCACCAGCAGGTCCAGCTCGCGGTCCAGCTCGTCCAGGAAAGCGTCCAGGTGCCGCGCGCGGCTGACCACGATGCGCACCTGGTTCTTCACGTACACCGAACGCGCGAACGGGCACAGATTGAGCCCGATCACCGCCTTCTCGATCCAGCGGCGGGTGTCGGCCAAAACGGTGTCGTCAGAGAGTTCCATAAGCGTGTCCGGAGCGAAATGTCTTCAGTCGAGAATGCCGCGGAACTGGCTTCGCCAGGCCGCAGGCATTGCCCCCCAGTGGGGGGTGACGTGCCGCAGGCGCGGCGCGGGGGGCGTCTTAGATGCTTTTGAAGCGGGTGCGCTTGGGCCGCGCGCCCTCTTCGCCCAGACGCTTCTTCTTGTCGGCTTCGTACTCGGTGAAGTTGCCGTCGAAGAAGTACCACTGCGAGTTGCCTTCGCAGGCCAGAATGTGGGTGCAGATGCGGTCGAGGAACCAGCGGTCGTGCGAGATCACCATGGCCGAACCGGCGAATTCCAGCAGCGCCTCTTCCAGCGCGCGCAGGGTTTCGACGTCAAGGTCGTTCGAGGGTTCGTCCAGCATCAGCACGTTGCCGCCCTGGGCCAGGGTCTTGGCCAGGTGCAGGCGGCCGCGCTCACCGCCCGAGAGGTTGCCCACCAGCTTCTGCTGGTCGTTGCCCTTGAAGTTGAAGCGGCCGATGTAGGCGCGCGAGGGCATGATGAACTTGCCCACCGTGATGTTGTCCAGCCCGCCCGAGACGTCTTCCCACACCGTCTTGCTGCCGTCCAGGCTCTCGCGGCTCTGGTCGACGAAGGCCAGCTTGGCCGTCTGGCCGATGGTCACCGTGCCCGAATCCGGCGTCTCCACACCCTGGATCATGCGGAACAGCGTCGACTTGCCGGCGCCGTTGGGGCCGATGATGCCGACGATGGCGCCCGGGGGCACCGAGAAGCTCAGGTTGTCGATCAGCACGCGGTCGCCGAACGACTTGCTGACGTTCTTGAACTCGATCACCTGGTTACCCAGGCGCTCGGCCACCGGGATGAAGATCTCGTTGGTCTCGTTGCGCTTCTGGTATTCGACGTCGCTCAGTTCCTCGAAGCGGGCCAGACGCGCCTTGCTCTTGGCCTGGCGGCCCTTGGCGTTGGAGCGCACCCACTTGAGTTCTTCCTTCATCGCCTTGGTGCGGGCGTCTTCGGACTTCTGCTCGGTCTCCAGGCGGCGTTCCTTCTGGTCCAGCCAGTCGGAGTAGTTGCCCTTCCAGGGGATGCCGTGGCCACGGTCGAGTTCGAGAATCCACTCGGCAGCGTTGTCCAGGAAGTAGCGGTCGTGGGTGATGGCCACCACGGTGCCGGGGAAACGCTGCAGGAACTGCTCCAGCCAGTGCACGGATTCCGCGTCCAGGTGGTTGGTCGGTTCGTCGAGCAGCAGCATGTCGGGCTTGGACAGCAGCAGGCGGCACAGGGCCACACGACGCTTTTCGCCACCGGACAGGTTCTTGATGACGGCATCCCACGGCGGCAGGTTCAGCGCGTCGGCGGCCAGTTCCAGCTGCAGGTCCGCGTTTTCCGAACCGCTGGCGGCGATGATGGCTTCGAGTTCGGCCTGCTCGGCGGCCAGGGCGTCGAAGTCGGCGTCTTCTTCGGCATAGGCGGCGTACACCTCTTCGAGGCGGGCCTTGGCCTTGAGCGCACCGCCAATGCCCTCTTCCACCGCCTGGCGCACGGTCTGATCGGGGTTGAGCTGGGGCTCCTGCGGCAGGTAGCCGATCTGGATGCCCGGCATGGCGATGGCTTCGCCCTCGATCTCCTTGTCGATGCCGGCCATGATCTTGAGCAGCGTGGACTTGCCCGAGCCGTTGAGACCCAACACGCCGATCTTGGCGCCGGGGAAGAAGCTGATGGAAACGTCCTTCAAGATCTGCCGCTTGGGCGGCACGGTCTTGGTGACACGATTCATGGAGAAGACGTATTGGGCCATGGCAATCAGTGGGGGAATGGACAGGGGCGCAGCAGCCCGCTGGGCTGGTGGCCCGCTCCCGGGGCGGGAAGGCCGGCGCCAAAAACCTCAATTATCGCCGCTCGGCGTCTGGCAGGCGTTGTGCAAGGCCTGCAGAGCCACCGCGTCCAGCGCGTTGTCGAGCACGCCGCCGCTGGCCACGATGCGCAGCGCGTCCTGGGCCAGCAGGCGGTCGAGCGTGCGCTGGGTCATGGAATGGGCCAGCCCCTGGGTGGAGATGAACATGTAGAGCCCGCCGCGTGGACTGGTCCAGGTGAGCTGGGCGCGCACCCACGTGCCCTTGACGCGCAGGTCCACCCACGCGCCGGTGGCCAGCGCCAGCGGTGCCGCCGAGCCCAGGGGCTCCAGCGGCATGGGGCCTGACGCGCCACTGAGAAATCCGGCGTCTTCGGCGTCCTGACCGGCGATCCAGAACGTGTCGGGCGGCCCGGCCACCGCCGCATTCGGCCCATTCGCCACCTCGGGCGGCGCCATCGCCGGATCGCTGTCGGACGGTGTGACCAACGCTGGCGATGCGCTGGCCGGCGGCACACTGTCGGGCGCCACCGTGAGGGTGGGCAGGTCAAGCGCCTTCTGGTGCAGGGCCACCAGCGCATCGAGAAACTGCACGGTGCGATCGGCCGGGTAACCGATGCCCTGCAGGCCGGCACGCAGCTGCGGCACCAGCCGAGGCAGCAGCCGGCCGAGGCGGTCCACATCGCGGCGGATCAGCGACGGCTGCACGCTCCAGATCAGCTCGTCGGTCAGCGCGGCCAGATCCGTCTCGGGCGCGTCCGCCGGCGCCTGCAATTGCCATTCGGCCACTGCCTGGGCCCAGGGCCCCTGCAGAAAGTGCTGCACAAACACCGGCACGTCGAGACCGTGCAGACGCTGCGCAAAGTCCTGCGCCAGCCGTTCGGCCAGGGTCTGGCGCTGTTCGGCGTGCAACAGAGCACGGGTGGCATCGGCATGGCGCTGCCGCTTGCGGGCCTCGTCCTGCGCCCAGCGCCGGCGCAGGCGCCGCAGCAGCCGCGCGTACACCGCTTCGGACGCTTCCACCCGCTGCAGCGACCGCACGGCCGCCTGGATGGAGCCGACCAGCGCGTCAAAACCCTCGTCGGCATGGCTCTGGTAGCCCAGGCTGCGCTGGGTCAGGGTTTCGAGCAACTGGCGCGCCGGGTGCAGGCGGTCACTGAAAAAACGCGGTTCGGCCTGGGACAGACGCACCAGCGCCGGCTCCAGGCGGGCCAGCTGCTGCCGGATCGCGGGCAGCAGGCGCTCGTCGTGCGTGAGGTGCTCCAGCATCAGGCGTACCACCTCCTGGCCCAGCAGGCGGCCCAGCTGCTGGCCGTTGACCACCGGCAGTTCCGGTGCGGCCACCGCGGGTGCGGGCAGCGGCCGCTGGCGCAGGCGCTGCAACAGGGGCTCGATCAGATCGAGGTCTTCGAGTGCGGCCATGGACGCCGGCACTGTGTGCAGGTAATGCGCCGCACCATCGGCAGGGGCGCTGAGATCACCCGCCAGCAACTGCCGCAGCCGGCCCAGCGTCAGCAGTGTGCGCCCAAGGGCGGCACTGGGGGGCTGCTCGGCCACCGCTCGGCCGCTGCTCACCTGCAGGGGCTCCACACCATGGGCCTGCAGCCACTGGATGAGTTCGTGGTACACCTGGCGCAGGCTCTCGCCCATGATGTTGGCCACCGGGATGGCCACGGCGCTGCGCTGCGCCGCATCGGGCAGGTGCTGCTGCAGCACCGCCCTCAGGGCCAGGGCGTAGGCCCGGGGCCGCAAGGGGTTGAGCTCGGGCTGCACCGACAGCCAGCCCATGAGGTTGCTCACCAGCGCGTTCAGGCGCGGCAGCAGATCGGCGGTGGGGGCCTGCAGACCTTGTTCGGCGCTGGCAAATTCGATGCTGGCGTTGATCTGCCGCTCGTCCATCAGGCGCAGATCGTCAAACCGCACCGACCCCTGGAGCCGACCGTCATCGCTGTGCCCGTGGTAGAGCACCTCGCGCAGCTGGTGTTGCCAGTCGCGTTTGATCAGGTCGGCGCGGGTCACAAGGTGCTCGACCGCCACCACGTCCAGCAGTTCGGCCCCGGCGGGCAAGGCGCCGGCACGGCCGAGGTCCAGCACGGGGATCAGCCGCTGCATCAGCTCATCGATCATGTCGCCCGAGATCGACAGCGCCGCTTCCAGCGTGTGCTGCAGCGTCGGGCGCAGGCGCCCCGTGTCGTTGGCGACACCGAAACGGATGAGCTGGGGGGCATGCATGGCGAAAGCGGCGAACAAAAAAGAGACAGCTGACCATTCTGAAAGCCACCCTTTGCAGACGCCAGCGCGAGACGGCAGACGGCCGCCGCCGGCAGACAGACTGCAAGCCGTGCGACAATAGACACCGTTCGGACACTCCAGTCGGTCCGACACCAGCGATCACGCTGGGGCGCTCACCTCACACAAGGTGGCGCCCATCTTTGTATCCATCAGCCCGTTCTGGCCCTTTGGCACCCTGCCATCGGGAGTGGCCGATGCCCCCAGCGCCCTGGAAGGGCGCCCCAACTGCCAATGAACTTTGAAGAACTGAACCTGGCCCCGGCCATCGTGCAAGCGGTGCGTGAACAGGGTTACGACACGCCCACGCCCATCCAGGCCGAAGCCATTCCCGCCGTGCTGGCCGGGCGCGACCTGCTCGCCGGCGCCCAGACCGGCACCGGCAAGACCGCCGCCTTCACCCTGCCCATGCTGCAGCGCCTGTCGCAGGGCGAGCGCGGCCAGAGCCGCTTCGGCGGCATCGCCATCCGCGCCCTGGTGCTCACCCCCACCCGTGAACTCGCGGCCCAGGTTGAAGAGTCGGTGCGCGTCTACGGCAAGCACCTGTCGCTGACCTCCACCGTCGTCTTCGGCGGCGTCGGCATGAACCCGCAGATCAACGCCATGAAGCGGGGTGTGGACATCCTGGTGGCCACCCCCGGCCGCCTGCTGGACCTGCAAGGCCAGGGTTTCCTGGACCTGTCCCAGGTGCAGATCCTGGTGCTCGACGAAGCCGACCGCATGCTGGACATGGGCTTCATCCACGACGTCAAGAAGGTGCTGGCGCTGGTGCCCAGGGACAAGCAGAGCCTGCTGTTCTCGGCGACCTTCAGCGATGAGATCCGCGACCTGGCCAACAACCTGCTCAAGGACCCGCAAAGCATCCAGGTGACCCCGCGCAACACCACGGTGCAGCGCATCACCCAGGTGATCCACCCGGTCGGTCGCGGCAAGAAAAAGGCCCTGCTGGCCCACATCATCAACCAGCACAACTGGAGCCAGGTGCTGGTGTTCACCCGCACCAAGTTCGGCGCCAACAACGTGGCCGACTTCCTGACCAAGAACGGCATCAAGGCCATGGCGCTGCACGGCAACAAGAGCCAGGGTGCCCGCACCCAGGCGCTGGCCGACTTCAAGAGCGGCGACATCCGTGCCCTGGTGGCGACCGACATCGCGGCCCGCGGCATCGACATCGACGAGCTGCCGCACGTCGTGAACTACGAGATCCCCAACGTCTGCGAAGACTATGTGCACCGCATCGGCCGCACCGGCCGTGCCGGCCGCGAAGGCCAGGCGGTCAACCTCGTGAGCCTGGACGAAGAAGGCTTCATGATGGACATCGAACGCTTCACCAAGCAGCAGATTCCGGTGGAAATCTTCCAGGAGTTCATGCCCGAGCCGGGCGAGAAGGCCGAGCCCATCGCCATGGGCCGCCAGACCATCTGGGGCGGCGCGGGCAAGCCGCCCAGCCGCGACGTGATGGCCGCCGCCGCCAAGGCCGCGCGCCAGGAGATGATGACCCGCATCCGCGAGAAGAAAGCCACCGAGGGCCAGGCCAAGCCCGCCCGCCAGGCCAAGCCCCCGCGGCCGCAGCAGGCCCATGTGCCCACCTTTGACGAAGACGGCAACGAGCTGCCGCGCAGCCAGCCGCAAGGCCAGGCCAACGGCGGCGGCAACGGCAATGCCGGCCGCAACAAGCGCCGCCGCCGTGGCGGTGGCGGTCAGGGCACGCCGGCACAGGGCCAGCAACACCCGGTGCAGGGCCAGGGCCAGCGCCAGGACCGCCCGCCGCGCCAGGACCGCGGCCCGCGCCCGGAACGCAACTTTGAGGATGGCGACCGCCCCGAGCGCCAGCCCGGCGCCAACGCCCACCTGGGCCAGATGCGCATCCGCGAACCGCGCCCCCGCACCGCCGCCCCCGGCGGTCAGCCCGACCCGCTGCGCACCGGCATCGATTCGATGCGCGCCGGCAAGCGTGGCAATGGCGGCCCTGGTGGCAACAAGAACCGCGGTGGCAAGGGCAATGGGGGTGGCCAGCCGGACCCGCTGCGCACGCGCTTTGGCCATATCGGCTGAACGCCGAAGGCGTTCAGCCTGACAAAAAGCGGACCTCGGTCCGCTTTTTGTCGTTCAGGGGGTGGCGGTCTCCCGGGAGCGACCACCGCCATAACCCACGCCCTCGTGCAGTTCGCCGCCGGCGCTGACCTGCACCGCGCAGTATTTGAACTCCGGGATCTTACCGAAGGGGTCAAGCGCGGGGTTGGTCAGCAGGTTGGCCGCCGCCTCGGCGTAGGCAAAGGGAATGAACACCGTGCCCGGCGGCGTGCCGTCGTCGCGCCGCGTGCGCAGCGCCACGCTGCCGCGGCGTGAACGCACCGTCACCACATCACCGGCCTGCAGACCCAGGCGCTGCAGCTCGGCGCCGTTCAGGCTCACGGTCGGGTGCGGCTCGACCGCGTCCAGCACCTGGCTGCGGCGCGTCATGCTGCCGGTGTGCCAGTGCTCCAGCTGGCGGCCGGTGATGAGCACCATCGGGTAGTCGGCATCGGGCGTTTCGGCGGCGGGCCTGAAGGCCGCCGGCACCAGCTGCACGCGCCCGTCGGCGGTGGCGAAGTGGTCGCTGAAGACGATGGGCTGGCCCGGGTCGTCTTCGCTCAGGCAGGGGTAGGTGACGCTGCCCTCGCGCTCCAGCCGCTCCCAGCTCACGCCCGCGATCACACCGTGCATGGCCTGGCGCATCTCCTCGTAGACCGCTGCCACACCCTGGTCCGGACCCTCATACGACCAGGGCAACCCCATGCGATGGGCCAGCTGCTGAATGATCCACAGGTCGGCCTTCGCGTCGCCGGGCAGGTCCAGCGCACGGCGGCCCATCTGCACCATGCGGTCAGTATTGGTCACCGTGCCGGTCTTCTCGGGCCAGGCGCTGGCGGGCAGCACCACATCAGCGAGCCAGGCGGTTTCGGTCATGAAGATGTCCTGCACCACCAGGTGCTGCAGGCTGGCCAGGCCGGCGCGCGCGTGGTTGAGGTCCGGGTCGCTCATGGCCGGGTTCTCGCCCATCACATACATGCCGCGGATCTTGCGCGGGTCGTCCTCGGGTGCCTGCGCCTTGTGCAGGATCTCCACCACCGTCAGGCCAGGTTCGGTATCCAGCGGCGTGTCCCAGAAGGCCTCGAACCAGGTGCGCACGGCAGGGTCGGACACACGCTGGTAGTTGGGGAACATCATGGGGATCAGGCCCGCGTCGCTCGCGCCCTGCACGTTGTTCTGCCCGCGCAGCGGGTGCAGGCCGGTGCCGGGCCGGCCGATCTGGCCGGTGAGGCTGGCCAGCGCGATCAGGCAGCGCACGTTGTCGGTTCCGTGGGTGTGCTGGCTCACGCCCATGCCCCAGAGGATCATCGACGCCCGGCTGGTGGCGTAGGCGCGGGCCACCTCGCGCAGCGTGTGCGCATCGATGCCGCAGATCGGCGCCATGGCCTCGGGTGTGGTGTGCCGCACCTGCTCGCGGATGGCGTCGAAGTTGTCCACGCGGCGGGCGATGAAGTCGGCGTCGGTCAGGCCCTCTTCGATGATCACGTGCAGCAGGGCGTTGAGCAGGGCGACGTCGGTGTCGGCCTTGAACGGCAGGTGCCGCCAGGCGTGGCGGTGCAGGTCTGTGCGGCGCGGGTCGGCCAGCACGATCTTCGCGCCGCGCGCGGCGGCGTTCTTCATCCAGGTGGCGGCCACCGGGTGGTTGGCGGTGGGGTTGGAGCCGATCACCAGCACGAAGTCGGCGTGTTCCACATCGCCCACCGGGTTGCTGACCGCGCCCGAGCCCACGCCTTCGAGCAACGCCGCCACACTGGAGGCGTGGCACAGGCGGGTGCAGTGGTCGACGTTGTGGCTGCCGAAGCCAGTGCGCACCAGCTTCTGGAACAGGTAGGCCTCTTCGTTCGTGCCCTTAGCCGAACCGAAGCCGGCGAGTGTCTTCTTGCCGTGGGTGTCGCGCAGCGCCTTGAGGCCCCCAGCGGCCCGGTCCAGCGCCTCCTCCCAGGTGGCTTCGCGGAACACGGCGCGCCAGTCATCGGGCCGCGCGGTGCCACTGGGGTCTTTGGCCACGCCGGGCTTGCGGATCAGCGGCTTTGTCAGGCGCTGCGGGTGGTGCGCGTAGTCGAAGCCGAAACGGCCCTTGACGCACAGGCGGCCCTGGTTGGCCGGCCCGTCGCGCCCTTCCACGGCCACGATGGTGTTGTCCCGGACCTTGTAGCTCAACTGGCAGCCCACGCCGCAGAAGGGGCAGACCGAGTCCACGGTCTTGTCCGCGCGCTGGTCGCCCATCAGCGTCTTGGTGCTGAGCGCACCGGTCGGGCAGGCCTGCACGCATTCGCCGCAGGCCACACAAGTGCTGGCGCCCATGGGGTCGCCCAGGTCGAACACGATCTGCGCCTGGCCACCGCGGTGCGCGACGCCGATCACGTCGTTCATCTGCGTTTCGCGGCAGGCGCGCACGCAACGCGTGCACTGGATGCAGGCGTCCAGGTTCACCGCCATCGCCGGGTGGCTCAGATCGGGTCGGGGCGCCTGCGCGCGCAAGGCCTTCAGCTCGGGACGCACCTGCACGCCCAGGGCATCGGCCCACTGGCTCAGTTCGCCGTGGGGCCGATCGGGTTTGCCATCGACCCACTGGTGCCCAGCCTCGGGCCGGTCGGCCAGCAGCAGCTCCAGCACCAGCTGCTGGCTCTTGACCGCACGCGCGCTCTTGGCGTTGACCACCATGTCGGGGGTCACCGCGCGGCAACACGAGGGCGCCAGTGCGCGCTCGCCCGCCACCTCCACCACGCAGGCACGGCAGTTGCCATCGGGGCGCAGGCCGTCGGCGTAGCAGAGGTGGGGGATGTCCACACCGTGGCGCTGCGCGGCCTTGAGGATGGTTTCACCGTCGTGGGCCTGCAGCGCCACGCCGTCAAGGGTGAAGGGAATGCTCATGCGGCACCTCCGACTTCCTGCGGAAAGTAGCTCAGGACCGAACGCATCGGGTTGGGCGCCGCCTGCCCCAGGCCGCAGATGGACGCATCGACCATCACCGTGGCCAGATCGCCCAGCGTGTCGGCGTCCCAGGTGTCGGCTTGCATCAGCGCGGCAGCCTTGCCGGTGCCCACGCGGCAGGGGGTGCACTGGCCGCAGCTTTCGTGTTCAAAGAAGCGCATGGCGTTGAGCGCGGCGTCGCGCGCGCGGTCGTGCTGGCCCAGCACCACCACCGCGGCCGAGCCGATGAAGCAGCCGTGCGGCTGCAGGGTGTCGAAGTCCAGCGGCACGTCGGCCAGGCGGGCGGGCAGGATGCCGCCCGAGGCGCCACCGGGCAGGTAGGCGTACAGCGTGTGACCCTCGGCCATGCCGCCGCAGTATTCGTCGATGAGTTCGCGCAGCGTGATGCCGGCCGGTGCCAGCTTCACGCCGGGTTCGCGCACGCGGCCACTCACGCTGAACGAACGCAGGCCTTTGCGCCCGTTGCGGCCGAAGCCGCTGAACCAGGCCGGGCCGCGCTGCACGATGTCGCGCACCCAGTAGAGCGTCTCGAAGTTGTGTTCCAGCGTGGGCCGGCCGAACAGGCCGACCTGCGCGATGTAGGGCGGGCGCAGGCGCGGTTCACCGCGTTTGCCCTCGATGCTCTCGATCATGGCGGACTCTTCGCCGCAGATGTAGGCACCCGCGCCGCGCCGCAGTTCGATGGCGGGCAGCGGATACGGCGGGTCGGCCACCAGATCGGCCAGCGCGCGCTGCAGGATGGCGCGCGCGCCGTGGTATTCGTCGCGCAGGTAGAGGTACACGCTTTCGATGCCGACCACCTGTGCCGCAATGAGCACGCCTTCCAGGAAACGGTGCGGATCGCGTTCGAGGTAGGTGCGGTCCTTGAAGGTGCCGGGCTCGCCTTCGTCGATGTTGACGGCCATGAGCCGGGGGGATGGCTGGTCGCGCACGATGCGCCACTTGCGCCCGGCCGGAAAGCCCGCGCCACCCAGGCCGCGCAGACCGGAGGCCTCCATGGCCTGGAGCACCGCTTCGGCAGCCTGCGCGCCGTCGGCCACCGAAGACGCCAGCGCATAACCGCCGTTTGCCCTGTAGGCGGCATAACCCACGCTGGCGGGCGTGGCGTCTTCGTGGCCGCGGGTGATGGCACCCGGCGCCCGAGCAGCCGGGTCGAACACCTCACCTTCGGGCGCAGCCGGATGCAGGGTCGCGCCCGCGTCACACGCAGCCTGCACGGCGGCGGCATCGGCGCGCAACACCGGCGCCTGGCCCACCACCACCACCGGCGCCTGTTCGCAACGCCCCACGCAGGGCGCCGGGATCACGCGCACGCGATCGCCCAGCAAAGCGGGCAGGCGCTCCAGCAAGGTGTGCGCGCCGGCCATGGCACAGCTCAGGCCGTCGCACACCCGCACGGTGATGGCGGGCGCCACCGCGTCGTCGCGCAGGATCTGGAAGTGGTGGTAGAAGCTCGCGACCTCGAACACCTCGGCCATGGACAGGCGCATCTCGGCGGCCAGCGCCACCAGGTGCCGCTCGTACAGGCCGCGGTGGGCGTCGTTGATCACATGCAGCCGCTCGATCAGCAGCTCGCGCGGGTGCGGCCCCGGGCCGATGAGGGCACGCACCTCTGCGCGCGCCGCGTCGTCGGGCTGGCGGCCCTTGAGCTGGCCGCGCCGGTGTGCACTGGCGCGCAGCGCCTCGGGGGTGATGGTGGCCACCGCAGGGGCGGCCATGGGGGCATCGGTATGGGGCATGTCGGGTCTCGTGGCACGGGCGCCAGGGCGGGCGTCCGATGCGGTGGACAATGGTCGCTGCCGGGCCGTGGCTTGGCAATATGCGCGCCGCTGCCACAGCCATATGCGGCCGACCGCATAAAGTCCGTTCAGAGATCCACCAGAGACATGCCCCAGATCACCCTCCAGCCGGTGTGGACCATCCGCAGCGATGCCGCCGGCAGCAGCCTGCCGCCGCGCCTGATCGAACTGCTGTGCCTGGTGCAGCAGGAAGGCAGCCTGCTGGCCGCCTGCCAGGCGATGGGCCTGTCGTACCGCCACGGCTGGGACCTGGTGCGCAACGGCGAAACCCTGTTCAACACCACCCTGCTGCACATGGAGCGCGGCAAGGGCTCAACGCTTTCGCCACTGGCCGAAAAAATCGTCTGGGCTGACCACCGCATCCGTGCCCGCCTGCAACCGGTGCTCGACTCGGTGGCCTCCGAACTGGGTCACGAAATCGACCGCATCGCCGGCGAGGCACCCGACGCCTTCCGCGTGCACGCCAGCCACGGCTTCTCGATCGAAAAACTGCTCGAAGCCCTGACCAGCGCCGGCCAGCCACTGGCCCGCCGCTACGCCACCAGCAGCGCCGCCGCGGCAGCGCTGCGCGATGAGCAATGCGACGCCTGTGGCATCCATGTGCCGCTGGGGCCGCAGCAGGGCCGCATGCTGACCCACCTGGCGCAGTGGCTGCACGAACCCGACCTGCAGGTGATCGACATCGCCACCCGCCGCCAGGGGCTGATGGTGCCGGCCGGCAACCCGAAGAAAGTCTACGAACTGGCCGATCTGGTGCGCGAAGACCTGCGCTTCATCAACCGCCCGGCCGGCTCGGGCACGCGCTTCCTGCTCGAAGGCCTGCTGCAGGACCAGGGCATCGCCAGCGGCGCCATCCGCGGCTTCGAGCAGAGCGAAGACACCCACGCCGCGGTGGCCGCCTGCGTGGCCAGCGGGCTGGCCGACGTGGGCTTCGGCCTGGAGCGGCCGGCGCGCTACTTCCAGCTCGACTTCATGCCCCTGGCCAGCGAGCGCTACGTGCTGGTCTGCCGCCCGGCGGCGCTGCAGCACCCGGTGGCGCAAGCCCTGCTGCGCCTGTTGGCCGACACCGGCTTCCGCGCCAGCATCAACGCCCTGCCCGGCTACGACGCGCGCGCGGCCGGCAGCGTCACCCCCTGGTCACAGGCCTTCACCTGACACCACCCCGCCCGCCATGAACGACCGCACCGGCCCCGACGCACCGCCCCGCTTCGCCACCCTGATGGTGGCCACCGCCAACGTGCTCAACCTGGCGCAGCCGGGCCGGCACTTCTACGACGGACAGGACCCGTACAGCCAGACCGAATTCGACCGCAAGGCCAACTGGCTGGGCGAGCGCTTCAAGGCGCTCAACGCCGATGTGCTGGCGGTGCAGGAGGTGTGGGACGACGTCGCGCTGCGCGCCGCCGTGGCGCGCAGCGGCCTGCAGTACGGTTTCGTGGGCGTGCCGGGGGCTGAAAACGGCCCCGGCCAGCACGGTGCACAGGGCACGCCGCGCGTGGGCATCGTCACGCGGCTGAAGGTCGAGTCGGTGCAGTCACTGCCGGACTTTCCGGCTGCCGCCATCGTGCAGGTGCCGGGCATCGGCGCGCACACCCGCTTCGAACGCCCGCCCCTGCTGGCCACACTGCGTTTGAAGCATGGGCAGGAAGTGGCGGTCATCACCGCCCACCTCAAGAGCAAGCGCCCCAAGTTTTTGCAGGACGCCGACGGCACGCCGCTGGAGGACCCGTCCGACCCGGCCGTGCAGGCCATGGCCTCGCTGCGCTCGCTCATCATGCGCGCCGGTGAAGCCCTGGCCCTGCGCCTGAAGGTGGTGGAGCTGCTGCACCGCACCCGTCTGCCGCTGATCGTGATGGGCGACCTCAACGACAGTCCGCACAGCGTGACCACCCAGCTGATCGCCGCCACCTCGCAGGCCGCCTACGACAAGGGCGCGCGCGACCATGCGCTCTACAGCGCCTGGGATGTGCAGGGCGAAGGCGCGCTGCGCCGCGACGTGGCCTTCAGCCACATCCACCAGGGCTACCCCGAGGTGCTCGACCAGATGCTGGTGAGCGAAGAATTCGTGGCCACGAGCCGCCGCGCGATTGGCGACGTGCGCCGCGTGGAGGTGTTCAACGACCACCTGTTCGAAGGCCGCGACCGCAGCCGCAGCGACCACGGCTTCGTGCGCGCGCTGTTGCGCATGAAGCTGGAATACCCCCCCGCGCCGCTTCGCGTCACCCCCCTTGAGGGGGGCGGCACTGGCCGTCCGGCGGAGCCGGCCCGGCGGTGCCTCTGGCGAACGCACCTCGCTCGTCAGCTTCGGGCGTTGCGCGGGCGGGGTCAGGCTCTCACGAAGGCCGTCACCAGCGGCTCGTCGCCCACCTGGCGGCTCCAGTGGCCGTGCACGCTGGGGTCAAAGGTCGCGCCCTCGGGCAGGGTGTCGGCCGAATAGAAATGATCGCCCGGGCCGAAGATGCGCGAGCTGCCGTCCTGCAGGCCGATCTCCATCTGCCCGCGCAGCACGAACAGCCACTGCGGCGTGCCGGTGCAGTGGAACTGGCTGCGAAACCCCACCGGGCTTTCGCGCAGTTGCATGCCGCCAGACGGCATGAGCGGCGACAGGCGCGCCGCGGGAGTGCCCTCGCTCAGCGCAATGACCTCGTCGCGGAATTTCGCGCGGCCGTCGGTGTCGGTGAACAGCACCACCTGTTTGAAAACGCTCATGTGCATCGCTCCTGTGTTGCCCGGCGTTGTACCAGAGCGTCGGTCGCGCGCATGAAAAAAGCCCGGCGCCGTGGGGCAGCCGGGCTGTCAAGACCTTGGAGAGCGTGCGAACGCGGGGGCGCGATCAGTTGGCGCGCTGGGCCGGGTAGCGGTGCGGAAACAGCTGGTTGAGCTTCTGGCCGGTTTCGCCATCGGCCACCACGTCGCCGGTGCGGATGGCTTCGGCCAGTTCGGCCTTCACCTCGGCACGGGTCTTGCCCTGCGCCACCGCCACCGCGGGGTAACGGTGCGGGAACAGTTGGCGGTAGGTGGCACCGGTTTCGCTGTCGGCCACCATGTCCCCGTTGCGGACGGCCTCGGCCAGCTCGGCCTTCACCTCGGCTCGGGTCTTGCCCTGCGCCACGGCCGCGGCGGGATAGCGACCGGGGAACACCTGGTTGAGCTTCTGGCCGGTTTCGCCGTCGGCCACCACATCACCGGTGCGCACGGCCTCGGCCAGCTCGGCCTTCACCTCGGCGCGGCTCTTGCCCTCGGCCACGACCGCGGCGGGATAGCGGCCGGGGAACAGCTGACGGTAGGTCATGCCGGTTTCGCTGTCGGCCACCATGTCGCCGTTGCGGATGGCTTCGGCCAGTTCGGCCTTGACTTGGGCGCGGGTCTTGGGGGCCACGTCTTGTGCCAGGGCCTGACCAGCGGACAGGGCGGCAACAGCGAGGGCGATGGCGGAAACAACTTGGCGGTTCATGGTGCGGTTCCTTTCGAGGAGGGTTGGGGGTGAACGCATGGTGCTGCGGACAGCTCCTTGCGTGGTTTCGTGGCGGTTTCGCTTCTTTTCACTGTTTTTCGAAGGGCTTCAGAAGCGGTGGCGCTGCGATGGGATGGACTTTAAAATTTCTGATTTCGAAGAAAAACAGCTCTCATGTGCTCAATCCATTTCTATTTCAACAACAATCAAGCCTGAACATCAGGGAACTCTATGGACCGATTGAGCTCGATGCGTGTTTTCATGCGCGTGGTGGACGAAGGCGGCTTTGCCGCTGCGGCACGTGCGCTGGACCTGTCGCCCGCGGTCGTCACGCGCCTGGTGGCCGACCTGGAAGAGCACCTGGGCACCCGGCTGCTCAACCGCACCACCCGCCGCATGG
>Ga0172372_10001528_pt1 | contig 35877 bp, 27 predicted proteins | sample LakKiv5m_2_FD_114544 | JGI IMG/M metagenome (GOLD analysis project Ga0172372, IMG submission 114544) | Freshwater microbial communities from Kabuno Bay, South-Kivu, Congo - kab_092012_9.5m | ecosystem: Environmental > Aquatic > Freshwater > Lake | place: Democratic Republic of the Congo... | reverse complement strand
CCATTTTGAGCTAAGTGTACCGCTGAAGCTTCTAAGAAAAGTCGAAGCCACTTTTGACCATCTTCTCCACCACTACATGAGGTTAGTATTTTATCATCGTATTTTAACCGGTGCTGGTGGTAAGGGACGTTATGAGCTATTAAAATTGCCGATTGAGGTTCTATGCTATTTATAGTGTAAGGCTCATTTACAAATTCATACAAATCTCCCAGTTGATTTAACTCTGCATTTTCTTGAGCGTATTTGATAGCTTTTGGATTTACATCAATGGCAATAATTTTTTCCACTTTAGCTCGTATTTGTGGTTCAAACTGCGTGGCTATACCCAGACTCAAGATAGCTGAGCCACAACCTGGATCGAGCATATATCCACCATTTGAGTTTTGTAAAACTTGTGGAATATATCTACTAGCTACCTCCATCAAGACTCCTTGCTCATCATCTACCCAAAATAACACTGCGTCATTAGAATTTTGCGACAAGCCTCTATCAAATTTTATTCTAACTAGTCCGTTGTAATAATATCGATCTCCATTTTTTTCGATAAAAGTTTCGTTTCCATCTGGATAAATAATTGGTTGTTCTGCTATAGTAAATTTTTCGGTGTTAGACATAAATAAAGAGTTTAAAGTTTTTAATAAGTTAGATTGGAATGTTTTAAAATAAGGTGATTTTTGACATCTCGAAGTCGCTTGGCATCCTCTAAACCAATAGGATAGAGTCGAATTGAACTATGAAATAAATCAAAAATAGAGCCACCTTTGCTCAGGAATTTAAAAATGCTAGTGTCACTGACTTTGGTATCTGGATATGAGTAATTACCAATATCTTCATCAATTAGTTTTGTGGGCCTATCATAACAAAAAATAGTTTGTGTGTGCGATAGATACACATCTTTTAAAGTTAAATACCTAGCTAAAATAGTATCATAAGTGTCGGTATCCAAAATACAATCTTGAAATAAAATTGATGAGATTATCATATCTAGGTGATCACCATAACCATCAGGCACATTTTGACGGCGTTTGACTTTGCCATTTTTACCGATTTCTAGCCCGAGATCGCCAGCCACTAGACAGATCGGAGTCACGGCACTGTCTCGAAGTACAAACATAGTTGAGCGTGTCGGAAAATGTATTGTTATATTATTTGATTTGATAAATTCGTATAGTTTTTTAGTGCCTCTAGGTATATCAATAAAATTTACCTCACCACAGCCTTTATCAATTACAAAATCGCCTCGCTCATTTTCAAACTTATATTCTCGTTGTTTGCAGCTTATTCGAATGGTTCGTGTATCATCCATTATTTTTGTATAAATAATAGTTTTTGAGGCTTGTCCGCAGTTGGGACAGCTAGTTGAAATTACCCAGGGGTTGTCTTGTTTGGTCAGGAGCCTGTAGATGTGCTTTTTATCTGGGCTATTGACGGCACTGAGTACATCCAAAAAGCTAAAATCACCACCAGCGTTTATCAGTTCTTCTTTGGGAGAAAATAAGAAAAACAGTTCTATATCAGATATTTCGATGCCCAATAAATTACAAATTTCTTCAAGCACTGTGTAGATTAACATTGCTTTAGTTTGGGGTAGCTTCTGATTGTAACTCATCATTTTTTCAGCTATTATTCTATCTTTTTCCACCCAATAATTATCTTTAAAGGTTTCATCAGTTTCAGAATAAGCATAATTAGCAGCATCAATTTGCCCGCCATATTTACTCAAAACACTCGGGTTTAATCTCCATAGATGGTGTTTGTTATATCGGATTGGGGTTACGTCCGTATCGAGCGCAGAAACAATGGCAATAATTGGGGATTTAAGATTATTTAAAATTGTTTGATTATCAAGGATTTCGAGATTTGACCTAATACTCTCTTTTAAAATATCTTGATTTGTTATTTGTTTGTATTTTGCCAGCCAACCTTTTTTTAGTACGCAGCTAGCTATTGCTGATAAAAATAATGCTTGGAAGAAATATCCAACTTCATAAAGAGGTACAAAAGAATTTGAAACTTCGCCACCCATTAAAATACAATAATCATTTAATTTTTCTCCTGAAAGTCCGCGTCTGATACTCAATCCGTCATTATTTTTTTCCACTTTCCAAAGTCGCTCTGGTTTATAGTTTCCATTGTGAATAATAAAAATCTTGATAAACTCAACTAGTCCATCAATATTTTCTTCAAGTATTTGCTTGCAGTTTAAGTTATTCATTTTAAGTTCGAAGTTATTTCATTTAACAGGTAAAACAAATCCAAAAAACATTATCTTTAAAACCAACTATATAACAAAATTATTTATAAATATAATTAAAACTTATTTTACAACAAATAATATTTACTTTATATAACAAAAATGCTACAAAATAAGATTATTGAGGCTGTAATTGAACTTGGTTTAAGTCAGTTTGAAGCTAAAATTTATGCTCTGCTGGTTGATTTAAAAAACCCAACTATTACTGAACTTTGTACCCGAACAGGAAGTTATAGGCGTAAAGTTTATGAAGCTTTGGAAGTTTTGAATCAAGCTGGTTTAATTGAACATACAAGCGATTATAGTCGAAATATCAAAGTAAAATCACCTGTAGTTTTGGATACGTTACTCAAAAGTAAGCAGTATGAACTGAATAAAGTGAGTCTCAATTATCAGGATTTATTGCCGCAACTGCTTACCAATTTTTACACCGAAGGAAAAGAGCCCCAAATTCAGGTTTTTGATGGGCTAAACAAGTTCAAATATTTCTTTAACACGCTCTTTGATCAAACTCCAGAAAATATTGAAATGCTCAGTTACAACGAAAATCAGGATTTGTACGATATTTTGGATCTAAATTATTTTCTAAATATTTGGGTAGAAAAAAGAATTGCCAAAAAAATCTTTGCAAAAGTACTGGCAAATGGAGATAATGCGGATGCTAAGAAAGAGCAAGTCAGGGATAAACAAAAATATCGTGAGATTAGAATTTTAGCCAACAAATCCACCAATAAGGGTTGTTTTTGGGTACTTGGAAACAAAATAATTTTGTGGGACACGCTTACACCAAAAGTTGTAGTGATTGATAATAAGCTTTTAGCGGGGATGTTTGCGGATCTTTTTGAAAGTCATTGGAAAAGTCTTTGACCAAACGTAATTATTAGAGAATAATACCAACAATTAAATAAAAATAAATATGTTTACCAGAATCAAAGAATTTTTTCAAAACAATTCAGCTAGGATTTTATCAACAATTGGAGTTTTAACAGTAATCGTTTTGGTTGTTACAGCTATTTATCAAAGTATTAATTTTATTTCCGGTTTGCGTGGTTTTAATTTCGATCCATTTTTACTTATTGGAATTATTGTTTTTGTGTATTATTTCAACGGAATTTTACGTAATCAAAATCAAATTTTAGCAAAACAACAGCAATTACTAGAAAAACTAGTGGCAACCAAGGTGAGTGTCAATGCCTCCGTGACTACCAGAAGACCCAGAAGTGTGACTAAGAAGGTAACTAGAAAGAAAAAATAATTCCAGGAAAAGTCCAGTTTTGACTATATTTGTAAGCAAAAAGCTTATCCAAAGCTCCTTAAGAGTGAGAAAATTCGACGAATAAATTATCAATCATTTGAGCTAGTTGTCGGTCTAAATCAGTTATTTTCCCGCCTTGATCGTGGGTGGTTGTTTCTACTTTTACTTTTCCCCAACTAAGAAAAATATCTGGATGATGACCTATTTTTTCAGCAATTTGACCAATTTTATTTACAAAATCTAGACCGGTTTTAAAGTCTTTAAAGCTAAATTCTTGTTTCAATTTGTGGTTGTTTTCTGTCCAGGGCATAATAGTTTTATTTAGAATAATTTTAGAAACTATAATTTTAATTCGATCGTCAATGGATTTTTGAGAGGTGTTTAAATCAGGATTTACAAAGACTACGTCACCCAGCGTCCCCGATATTGTAAACTTTCGGCCAGGTGATTACTTTTAATGTTTTCACTTCCAGCTAAATCGGCGATAGTTCGACTGAGTTTAAGTAGTCGCATATAGCTTCGGGCGCTCAATTTGTATTTATCGATGGCCATAGACAGGATTTTTTCACTTTCTTTATCTAAATGGCAAAATTTTTCTATCATAGCTAAATTCATTTCGCTGTTGGTTTGTATGCCAAGCCCTTCAAACCGTTTAGTTTGGATATCACGGGCTTTTTGAACTCGTAGGGCGATTTCAGCCGAGGTGGTACCCAAGGCTTTGTTTTGTAATTCATCTTTTTGAGGCCTGTTTACGTCCACGTGTAAATCAATTCTATCCAAAATCGGTCCACTAAATTTAGCTTGATAGCGTAAAATAGCTGCTTTATTTTGAGGTCTATTTAGGGCGTCCTGGTCGTCTGGATCAAATCCACTGGGTGTTGGGTTAGCTGCAGCCAACAAATAAAATCTGCTAGGGTACTCCACGCTACCACTGGCTCTAGAAATTGTTACCCAACCGTCTTCTAAAGGTTGACGGAGTGCCTCGATAGTTTCTCGACCAAATTCTGGGAATTCGTCTAAAAATAGGACTCCGCGGTGAGACATCGAGATTTCTCCAGGTCGAAGTTTACTACCACCTCCAACCAGGGCGATGTGACTGGCGGTGTGGTGTGGGGCTCGAAAAGGCCTGTGTGTAATCACTTTTTGGTTGTTAAGTAGGCCAGCCACAGAATAAATTTGCGTCACTTCCAAAATCTCGGCTTCAGTCATTTGGGGTAAAATGGTCGGGTAACTGCGAGCTAATAATGTTTTTCCGCTTCCAGGTTGACCAATAAACATGACGTTGTGGCCACCGCTAGCGGCAATTTCCAAAGCTCGTTTGGCCATTTCTTGACCACGAATATAGGCAAAATCGTTGGGCAGGACTTTTTTATCCATTATATTCTGAGACTGTTTTTCGCTATTAATTATTTTTGAAAAATCAGTTTTGGGAATCACAGGAATTAGATTTATGCCATTAAGATGATTTACAAGTTCTGATAGACTTTCTACTCCAAAGGTGTCTAAACCGCTCACCAAACTAGCCTCTAATTGATTACTTTTAGGTAAAAATATCTGGGTGTAACCTTGCTTTTTGGCCCATAAACAAATGGTTAATACGCCACTAACGGGTCGAATTTGGCCATCTAGAGATAATTCTCCTAAAAATAAACTTTTGTCGGGTAATTTGTGTTTAATAAAGCCTGTTAAAGCCAAAATGCCAATGGCAATGGGTAAGTCAAAACCGGAGCCAACCTTGGTGATGTCGGCCGGGGCTAGGTTGATTGTTACCCTCCCAAGAGGAAATTCGTAGCCGCTTTGTTTGATACTGGCCCGGATCCTTTCTTTGCTTTCAGATACAGCTTTATCGGGAAGTCCCACAATCACAATTCCAGGCAGGGCAGGGGCTAGGTCTATTTCACACTCTATCAGCTGAGCTTGTAAACCAAGTGTAGTTGCCGTCAAAATTTTGGTAATCATTTACAAATTTGTAAACCAGGGTGAGGAGATTCTGTCAAGAGGGTGGAAATTTGAAGCCTAGAAATAAGTAAAGCTTTTATTGACAAATTAATATGCAGTAAGCATTTTTACTAAAATTTATGAAACAAGAAATATATTTTAATAATTCGAGATCGTATGAAGTACCAGCAATAATTTCTATTTCTAGTGACAATAAAAATGCAGCGTTTGTAATTGTAGTTCACGGTTTTGGGGCTCATAAGAATGCTCCAGGTAATAAAGAATTATCTGATAATCTAACACTAAATGGAATAAATAATTTCAGATTTGATCTTCCTGGGCACGGTCAAAGCGAAGAAAAATTTGAAGACCTAACTGTTAGTCATGCTGCAGACGACGTTTTAAGTGCAATAACTTTTCTAAAAAATCAAGGTTATACAAACTTAGGACTTATAGGAACTAGTTTTGGAGGAATGTGTAGCATTGTAGCTGCTTCAAAATCAACAGATTTAAGTTTTCTTGGCCTCAGGTCACCTGTTGCAGATTATTATGTTAGAGAATTAATGGCCAAAACCAAGCTTGAGTTAGATAATTGGAGACTAACTGGTTTTAGAGCTTACACTAACTCTGATAATTATCAAGTAAGTTTAAAATATTCATTTTTAGAAGATGCTAAAACTGTAAATGGCTTTATTTTAGCTGAGAAAATAAGTATTCCAACTTTTATAGTTCATGGAGACGCAGATAGCAGTGTGCCAATACTGCAAAGTCAAATGCTGGTTAAGTGTATTACCAATTCAGAATTAAAAATAATTGAAGGCGCTGATCATCTATATTCAGACAAAAAATTGAATCAACAAGCCATTGATTTGCTAATAAAATTTATATCAAGTTTTAAGTAGATTGATTTAAAATATGCCCCCTAAACCCAAAATTATTGTCTATTGGTCGCGGTGTGATTTTCGGTTACACGACAACCAGGCCCTTTATAAAGCCATTAAAAGCCACACAGATCAGCAAATACCATTTTTTGGAATGTATGTCTTGCAGGATAATTATATTCGAAATAGTGCTATCAATGTGGGCTATAATCGCAGGTTTTTTATTTCCCAGATTTTGGCTAATTTTGCCTTGGAGTTTGATTATTTCAACATTTTCACTGGTAAACCAACAGAAGTTTTTAAAGAATTATCTAGCCAGTATCAATTAGAAGTTTATTTTAATCAGGAAATCGAGCCTTATTCTCATGTAATTGACCAGCAAGTAATGGAAACAATCGCCCAAAACGGCGGTCAGGTTTTTAAATTCAACGATAACGCCGTAGATTATAATATTAAAAGCGGTTCTGGTAGTATTTATAGCGTTTATACTCCTTTTAAAAATGCAGTGATTGAACACTTTTTGTCGGCAAAAGTATATCCTCCAGTAGCTCCCAAAAAGCTAAATTGGGGCCTGTTACAAAATTCTAGTTTCCTACAATTTGCGAGTAAATTACCCCAAATAAAACTTGATAAAGACCTGGCAATTCTGGCTAAAACAATTTTTTCTTACGTTGACGGTATAGATATTTTGACATTGCCAACTGGACTTAGAATTGATATGCAAGAGCTTGTACCTAGGCAGGATTTGGCTAGTTATTGGTACTTTAAAGAAAGTGAAGCGATTCAAAAGCTGGATAATTTTTTGGAAAAGGATATTTTAAATTATAAAATTTATCGAGATGATTTGGCTCTGGATGCCACTTTGGACGGGAAAACTAGTCGATTAAGCCCAGCTTTAAAATGGGGTTTGTTGTCATCCAAGTTTATAATTACCAGGATTTTAGCAAAATACCCCAAAGAGCAAATTTACGCTGATAGTAATTTATTGAGTTACGTAAACGAGCTGATTTGGCGGGAGTTTTATAGGTATATTTTGGTTCACAATCCTCAAGTTTTGGACACCGAGTTTCAAGCTAAATATCGGGGAACTATAAAATGGATCCAGGGAGAAGAGGCTATAAATCGTTTCAAACTTTGGATACAAGGCAAAACTGGCTATGAAGTGGTAGATGCGGCGATGATGCAAATTGCCCAAACGGGCTGGATGCACAACAGAGCCAGGATGATTGTGGCTAGCATTTTAACCAAAAATTTGGGGATAGATTGGCGATGGGGACAAGATTATTTTCGGTTTTTACTGGTCGATTTGGATGAAGCTAGCAATTGTGGTGGCTGGCAGTGGGCGGCCTCTGTGGGTAGCGACCCAAAACCTATTCGGATTTTTAACCCCTATTTGCAGGCCGAAAATTATGATAAAAATCAGGCTTATCGCAACAAGTGGTTACCAAAAGATTACAATTTTTTAGAACCACCAATTGTGGAGCACAAAATCGCTCGTGATCAGGCTTTATTGCGTTATGGCCTGGCTAAAACTAGTACGGTTAGGGATTATTAGAGGCTGGTGAGTATTTGCAAACTAACTAAATCTATGCTAAGTTAGCTAAATTATGACTATTAGTATGGACCCAGAATTACCTTCTGATCAATCAACATCACCGACAAATGAAATTCAGGCTGCTATGGCAATTATAAGGGGCTATCTCAATAAGTTGCAAATAGAGAATATAGATGAGGTTTTGTCACAATTGGATGAAGTTCAAGAGCAATACAGAATTCGTTTAAGTCAGTTACTTAATCAATCATCAATAATTGATATATTGGAGTCTAGATTGATGAGTGATACTGATTTAAGAGATAAGTTAGGATCTTTAAAATACGGACATTCACAATTTAAAGAATATCCTTTGAAACTTAATCAGTTTATAGCTAGATATAGAGAGGAATTAATTTTAATTAAAATAATGTTATCAGCAATTAAACTTGAACGATTTTCTCAATTAGAAGAAATCTTAGCAAAGATTAAGATTCAAATCATTTATAGAGAAGTCACAGTGGAGCAATTCCTAAAGTTTGTTATTGATAATGATTCGACACTATCAGAAAAGACCTCTGCACCTATTATTATGAAAGTCATTAATGATGTCTTTACTACTACACAATTTGAGGAGTTATCGTTGGTAATCAAAAAACTTTACTACAATACTTGATATTTTTACCAAAAATTGACCAAATAGAAAATTTATGTTCACAATTGGGGTAAATTTAAAATATGAAAAATACTGAAACCAAAATAATTCATAATTGGTGGGAGCTGAATGCTTTAAAATATCAAGAAATCTACAAAATAAGTACTGATGAAATTTATTACGGTTCCTATACTCCGTCTGAATCAAAATTGAAATTATTAGGAGATGTAGCTGGAAAAGATATTGTGGAATTAGGTTGTGGGGCAGGTCAGGCAGCGATTGTATTAAATAAAAAAGGAGCTAGATGTACTGCAGTTGATTTTTCTTCGGCTCAACTTAAATATGGCCGTTATCTAAACTTTTACGAAAAAACCGATGTACAATTTATCGAAGACGATATTCAACATTTAATTTCTTTGGAGTCTCATAGTTTTGATACAGCTGTTTCTATTTTTGCCCTACAGTATGTAGAAAATCTTTTGGGTTGTTTTAAACAAGTTTATAGGATTTTAAGACCTGGTGGAGAATTTGTTTTAGTCTAGATCATCCTTTTTATCTCACAGTTTTACCTCAAACATTTCAAATTTATAATAGTTATTTTGCCACTGGTGCCTTTGATGGAATTTCTGGAGAAAATCTAGTTAAAGAGGAATATGGAGGATATGCGGCCGAATTTATAATTTATAAAAGAAAAGTAAGTGATATTTCTAACGCTTTATTTGAATCAGGATTTTTGATTAAAAAAATTATCGAGCCATATAGTATTGAGTCTGGCGATCCTTGGAAATCTATGTATCCAGAAAATTTGGTCAAAATGATTGGCCCAACCATTGTTTTTCAAGCGGTTAAAAAATAAATATTTATGAGTATATTACACACCATAAAAGGGAAACATACTGATGAACTGGTCATCAACGCAATAGATTTTGTTTTGGAATATGGCACAAACCTAAAAGCCAGATCTGGTAGTGGACTGCAGGTAACTAATGTAAATTATGTGCTTGTTAACCCTAGAGACAGATTACATTTTTTAAGGCAACCTACTTCTATAGAGTATCAGAAACAAGAATTTTTAATGTATTTTAAGGGTACTAGAAAAGCCTCTGATATGGAAAAAATATCCAAATTATGGGGCAGAATTGCCGACGAAAATGGTAATATAAATTCTAATTACGGTTATTATACTTTTCATCAAACAACCCCAACTGGAACTACCCAATTTGAAAGATGTTTAGAATTATTTAACAAAAACCCTCAAACTCGCCGAGCTTTTATTTCTATTCTGCAACTTGAACACCAAAACGAAACAAAGGATTATCCTTGCACAATCGGCTGTCAGTTTTTTATCAAAAATGGCTATTTAGAAGCTATTATAAATTCTCGAAGCTGTGATATAATTACAGGGCTTCCTTATGATATTGGGTTTTTTAGTTTGGTTCAAGAAATGATGTTTGTGTCTCTAAAACAAATGGGCTTTGATCTCAAACTTGGCAGTTGTACACTTCACACTAATTTTACTCAACTATATTATTCTAGAAAAGAGCTTTTGAAGCAGATAATGGAACAGCGAACTAAAAACCTAGAGAGGTATTTAATGCCAGCTGTTGATGAAAAATTATTTTCAGATATTCAAAACCAAACTGCATTTAGTGATATTGTTAAATGGTCTAAGAATAAACAATATTCAAACACACCTCTTTTTGTTGGGAATTTATTCCACGATGGGTAAATACCTCGACCTTTAGGTCTCATAAATTACGGAACAAATGGGCTCAGATTTCGAAGAAAGATGAAAATACCTCGTTGCTTTGCGGGGTGCCCATTTTATTAAAATAGCAACTATAGCTAGTCCTGATAAACCAGACACCTAAAATATCAAAATACTTCTGGATGTAATCTTTTTTTGAGGGATTGCAGGCTTACTTTAAAAGCAGATGGACTAAAAATTAACCACATCTACCAATCACAACACTAGACAAACCTTGTCTTCTTGGCACTGATTCAATACCTTTCTTGTTCAAAGCGTCAATTGCACTGGCTAATTGCTGAGCATGACCATAAAGATCAAACGGAAATGATCTTGTGAAATGTGGTGATTTATTGTTGGTAAATACAACGGTGTTACCATTTTTTATACAAACAATATCATAACCTCGTTTTAAGTCTTCAGTATCGAATCCTTGTTGAGTCAAATAATTTATATAATTATTGACCAGTGGATTGAACGAAGCTGGTAAATTTACCTGTTTTGTATTAATGATATTTTCTATTGTGGTTGGCTCAGATAACTCTAAGAAATTAAGCTGATGTTGTGGCGTTTGTTCTGGTTGGATTGTACTAGCTCTTACAGGTAATATATTAGTAAAAGCTACCAAAGTCGTAAATAATGCAGTAGGTATTAAAAAATTTATTTTTTGTTCTATTTTTTCAGACATTACTTAGATATAGCAAATGTAAAAGCTTTTGACAAATTCTGCCACTCGAGTCTAGATAAAATAGACGATATTTCTGATATGAAACTACCCTTTAAGATACCTAAAATTGGCCCAGAATTAGATTTGGAGGCCAAATTAACCTTGTGGATAATTACCAGTTTTGCTTTTAGTATTCTGTTTTTTTTATCGATTATTGATCGGGCAGGTTCGTTTGGATCGATTATTGGCAGTCTAATTTCCCAAGTACTTGGCAGAGGTGCTTTTATTTTGCCATTGATTCTGTTTTGGCTTGGAGTAGTCTTTTTTCGGTTGCAAAAAAACATGCAGCTGGCAAAAGATTTAAACTCTCGGTTGATTTGGGGTTTGGGTCTGATGCTGGCTTGTTTTAGCGGTTTTTTAAATATTATTTTTAGTGTACAAAACCCTGGTCAGATGTCCAGAGGCGGAGGCTTTTATGGCTATATTTTTTATCCCATGGCCTTAGGTAATTTTGGTCCTTTTGGAGGAAGTGTAATTTTGCTAGCCATCGGTATTTTTGGCTTTTTCCTCTTATCACAGCTAACGATTAGCCAGTTTTTGGATACCGTTCAAGAAACACTTAAAAATCCGGCCAAGTTTTGGGATCTGATTCCAGATGTGTTTGAGGCCTGGAAACAAGATGGTAAAGCCACTTCGGACAATGTTGTTTTGGAATCAATTGATCAAGTCAAACCGAAAATAACCCCAGTAACTAGCGAAAAAGTAGTTACTACAAACGCTGTAACTCCAACTATTGTTAACGATAACAAAGAAACCGGTTTTGTAATCCTGGACCCAAATAACAGCGTGAAATCGAGCATACCCAGTGACTGGAAATTGCCAGTTGTGACCATTTTAAAAGAAAATCACACCATTCCCGATGCTGGAAATATTGAAAAAAATAAACAGATGATTCAAAAAACCCTGCAAAGTTTTGGTATCGAAGTGGAGATGGGCGACGTGGTTACTGGTCCAACTGTCAGCCAATATACACTTAAACCTGCCAGCGGGGTAAAATTGTCTTCTATTGACGCCGTTCAGCGGGATTTGGCTTTGGCCTTAGCAGCTTCAAGTATGAGAGTAGAAGCCCCAATTCCTGGGCAATCCCTGGTGGGTATCGAGATTCCAAACGCCATCAAATCCCCGGTGCGCATCCGAGACCTGATCCAAACCTCAGACTTTTTCAAAAATAAAGATGCCTTGCCTGTGGCCCTGGGTAAAGACGTGGCCGGCCGAAAAATGATTACTTCGATTACCAAAATGCCTCATATTTTAGTTGCTGGGGCTACTGGTTCAGGTAAATCTGTGTGGATAAATGCTATGTTGGTGTCGCTAATGTACAGATATCGGCCAGAAGAACTGCAGTTAGTTTTGGTGGATATGAAAAGAGTAGAGTTAAAACTTTATGACGGAATTCCTCATCTTTTAGCCCCGGTAATTACAGATTCTGAAAAGGCTATAAATGCTTTAAAATGGACAGTTTTAGAAATGGAAAGACGATATAAATTATTAGAAGAATATGGTAAACGAAACATTGCCGACTACAATCAATTTTTATCCGAAACCAGAATTAAAGAAGCCAGAGAATTGAAGCCGCTACCGTATTTAGTCTTTGTAATTGACGAACTTGGAGACTTGATGATACTGGCTAAAAACGAAGTCGAGCCAATTATCGTAAGGCTTACCCAAATGTCTAGGGCGGTTGGTATTCATCTAATTTTGGGTACACAAAGGCCAGATACTCGGGTGGTTACAGGTCTTATCAAGGCAAATATCCCGTCTAGAATTTCCTTTGCTGTAGCTAGTCAAATTGATAGTCGAGTAATTTTGGATGTAGGTGGAGCGGAAAAACTGTTAGGCGCAGGTGATGGTTTGTTTATGTCGCCAAGTTCGATTCATCCGGTTCGTTTTCAAGGTTGTTTTGTCGAAGAATTGGAGGTTAGAAAATGTGTTAGTTTTTGGCGAGAACAGGTGGAGTTGCATGGTTTTGCCACTAACAAAAATGACGAGGTCACTCAAACTGTCAAAGCTAAGTTAAATGTTCCTGGAATGCAAACTTCTAGTTCCAATTTTGAAGATGATAATGATGATTTTTATACTAAAATCCGTGAATTTGTGATTCAAGAGCAGGCAGCTAGCACCAGTATGCTACAAACCGCTTTTGGTATCGGCTACCCCAAGGCTCGTAAATTTATCGATATGCTGGAAAAAGAAGGCATTGTAGGCCCTGGAAACGGCAGTAAACCCCGGGAAGTCTATGTGCAAGCCGAATATTAAGAATTATATTTACCTCGGTAACTTTTTTGATTTGGAAACCATAATTACCGGCGTTAAATCCTGCTTAAGCTTATTAGGGAAAAATAGATTTATAATCAAAACAAATCGCCTTTATAAATTACTAGGCATATAAAATCACCTACAGAAAAAAATCGCGTTTTACTATCACCAACCGATCTATACATACTTTATTAATAACGCTTTACAATAAGCATTTTATGTGATACTATAGTTAGTATCTAAAAATGTAACTTTTGAAAAATGCCCAAAAAACCATTAAATCAAAAGCAAAATTCTAAACCTATGCCTATTACCGAAGCCGAAAAACAGAAATTAACAACTTTTCTAAAAGAAAGAAAAACTATTGAGTCTTTAGAAAAATATTTAGGAGAAGAACCAGAAGATTATATTTATTGGTGTGTCCAAGACCTTGTATTGAAAAGCAAAGAAACTACTGAAATAGATAACTACTATAACTATATTTTTTTTACAGCTTTAGAAAAATTTGAAAAACAATTAGACTTTACTGATGCACTGATGGTTAAAGATTTACTTGATACAGAAAATATTGATATTATTCTTTTAGAACTTTTAAAAGAGCCAAAATACATGATAACTTATTTTCAATGCCTTAGTTTTGGTTATGTAAAACTATGTAAAAACTTAGAATTAGAAATAAACTCTAGTTTAGCTGAATATGGTTTAGCAATCTCTACTTTAATTAAAGCTTAATTATACAACATTATGTCAATATCTGAAATCAAAATGAATTTATTAAAAGACCGTAAATTAAAAAATACTAGTGAATCTGAACAAATCCAAACTAATATTTTTGAAAGCCCTGAAATGTTACAAGATGAAGTTGCAAGCACCGCTGCTATTTATGCTGCAGCTCGTAACATCGGTGTTACAACTCAAGAAAGTATAACTGCAAAACGATCTCATGAAGAAAATAACGCTAGACAGCGTGAAGAATTAAAAAAAGAACTGAGAGAAACCAGAGGTTATATTAAATTCACTCAATTTTTGAATGTTGTACCCGAACATATTGAATACTTTAAAAAACAGTCTGCAGTAGCCAAAATTGATCGTTTTTTTGATATTTATGAAGAGCAAAATATTCAAAAAACTTTATTAAAAGAATTCAAATTTGAAACAGTAGAGGTAGCCACAGAAACCATTAATCAAGCAATTGAGGCAAAACCTAGAAATCAAAAACAAGAAAGATTGTTAAACAAGCTCGAGAAATTATTAGGAGTTACCAGAAACGTTTTAGAAAAAATGAAAGATAACCTATTCTATAATTTAGTACAAAAGAAAGAATCTGAAATGCTACCTGCGTATTTAAATATCGGTGGAGTAGAACTACAAACACTCATAAAAAATTATGAAGAAAAGCCAGAAATTGCTGAAAAATTGCTAAACTTAATTTTGGATAAATTTACTAATCAAATTAGTATTGGTGACGAGCTTGGAATGATGTTTAAAGCTGAGGCCGATTTTATGGGTAATGCCAATAAAGATAAAAAAGAATTTTATAAGATAAAACAAGCTTATGAAAATTTCGGTCCAATTGTACAAGCTATAAGATCTTTTAACGCTTCAAAAATTCGAGTTGATGCAGCAGGGATCGTAGAATCAGCAAAAAATTCTACCAAGTGGGCTGCTCAATTATCGCGTCGTTATTTTGGATGGGTGCCAGGTGCTGATAAAATTTTTGATAAGTTTGGATCTGCTAGTACAGTTGATACTATTTATGCTTATGATGATTACTTTAAAAATGCTGATATTTTAAATCTTCGAAATAGTAAAACTGAAGGTTCACTTGTGGAAAAGGATCAAAAACAAAACATCATTAAATATTTATATGCCATTTCTACTAAATTAGTTTCTTCAGTAGGAAATAAAGAGGACCTATCGAGAATAAAAGGTTTAACAAATATGTTGGGTGGTGTGAGTGTAACAGAGCTTCAAATCGAAATGTCTAAATTGGCCTCTGTTAATCAAGAAAATGTTGAAGCAGAGTTTAATAGCCAAAACTTTCCTATTCTAAGTCGATTATTTGATTTGTTTTTAGAGCAAAATAAGTTAGCTATTGGTTTAAACACGCTCTATTTTGGAAATGATGAAATTTCTTTTGATAATGAAAATAAGACAAAAATTACCGAGTCAGCATCAGCGATATATGCCGCTAAAGGTGTTTTTAAAGATAAGAAAGCCGCTGTAATGTCTGGAGATGCTAGGACAGTTACAACTGGTTTTGCTAATACAATTGGGGCAGGAATTAGATTTGGGTTGTCAAGATCATTGGGGATATTGGAGCCTTTGAAAAAGCTACCCGTAGTTGGCTCAGTTTTTGGAACTGCCAATGCAGCAATCAATCCTTATGCATTTGGAACTGCAGTTGATATTACGGAAAGCACCACAAATTATGTTAAAGAGCTTATAAGCATGGGTAAAGGTATGAAAGCCATTCGTGCTTATTTAGTTCAAAATCTTAGTGAATTATCTAGGTTAGATAAAAATAGTCAGCAAAATTTATTTTCTGGACTTTCCAGGGTGCTTTTAGGTTCTGAACAAGTAGCATTGGAGCTTGAAGCCCGAAGAGAAGGAAAAAAAGTCTATGGAGTTTCTTCTAGTGAGCAGTTTGTACAAGCCTTAATGCTTTTGATTCAGGTTAGTGAAGATGAAATTGCTTTAGAACGAGATAAAAGTGCTAAATTTAATTTAGAAGAAGATTTAGAACAAGCGAAAAGTAATTTACAAATATTTTCTGGTTGTATTCAAAGAAATACTGATTTAGAAGGTAAAAAAACTGGAATAAATGTTGAAAAATCTATTAAAGCTGTATCTGATAGAGTTGGGGCTTATGCAACCAGCGCTGTAACTATGGCAGTACAAGGTGCCTTAATTAATGAGGTCACTGTTCAAGCCGGAAACGCTTTTAATGCTGTTGATAACAATTTAATGGGTGGTAAAGTTGGTGAATTAAGAAATAATATTGGTCTTCAAATTGGAAACGTGGTTAATAGTATTAGTGACTCAAACGTGTTTACAGTCCAAAACCTTTTGGGAATACAAGGCAATCTTTCAGTTTCTGAGGCTATTTCCATGGCTGAGTCAGGTAATCTAACACCAGGAAAAAATGTACTATTATCAGATGGTACAATCATTACAATTAATGGTGATGAAAAAGGCAGGGTTGGTAGGTCAACTATAGAAACTTTGCAACAAAAAGAATTGCAAGCCAGATTTAATTTAGCCAAAGATCCAGGTTTATTTAATGCCAATATGGCTAAGCTTGCTTTTGGAAAAGTAGGTTCAGCATTAGAAATGAATGGAAGTGCAGCCGCAGCCGAAATTGTTCCAGCTACTCCAGTACAACCAAAGGAACAATCAAATAATGTAGACACAGTTATCGCCGATTCCGAGCCAGTTCCACAACAACCAGCACCTTTGCCTGTAAATTCAGAGCCAGCCACTCCAACTACAACTGCTACAGAGTCTAATCAAAATACTAATCAACTAGAGCCAGCCACTCCACCTACCAAATTAGCACAAGAAGTTCCTGCACAATCCATCAAGCCAAAATCTTTGGTGGATGATCCTAGGTTTAACAACAATCTTGCCCAAAAAGAAAGGGATGTTGCCGAAATTTCCAGCTCACAAGAAAAACCAACTAAAGCCGTTGATAATATTTCAAATGTAGTCCAACCAACAACCACCATTGAGCCTGTAATTATTCCACAACCAACAACTTCTCAGCCAGATACACCTCAAATAACATTATCAGAGGTTGAATCAGAAATAATGCGATTAGAGTCTAAAGGGAGAGAATTGCAAAGAGAAGCTGCTGAGACAGGTACTGGTAGGTTTATGGAGTCGCTTCAAATTGGTCAGAGACTTCGTGAACTTGAAGAGAAAAGATTAGAATTACAAAGAGCTGAGCCAGTCCAATCTAAACCAAGAAGTCCAGTATCACCAGAACGTGGCTCTGCAAAGCTAACGACTCCTAACGACATCACGCCTAATACAAAAACTGGTAGGGTATTTATTACCAATGAAAATGGTCAAAAACGACAAGTGGTCACTGCTGGCCCTGAAAGTATTAGCGTACCAAAGAATCTTAAAAATGGAGAAATTGTAACATTGCCAAATGGAGAAACTGTCAAAGTAGAGACAATCAATGGTAATAGAGTATTTGTAGATGCAAACCCTGTTGCAACACCAGTAACAACTCCAAACAATCAAGTAGTCAATCCCAATCAAGCCAGATCAACAATAATTTTAACCCCAACTGAAGGTGGCCTACTGAATCCCCAAGGTCAAATTGTAGGAGTTGATATACAAAATATCTTACCAAACACAGCATTTATCAAAGATGGAAAAGTAGTTATTAAAGATAATGCTGGAGATATTGTCCCAGTTACCTCAGAAACTAAAGGTTTATCACTTCAAGAAAGAAGCAACGCCAAAGTTTTGGAAGCCAAATTAGCCCAATTGGTTGAAGCACAACAGAGACAAGCTCAGCAAAGTGCTACAACAGAAAGGGTTAATATTCCAAATAGATTTATTCCAGTTACTTTTGGAAGCACATTGAATATAGGTCCTGTAAACCCCCTAAAAGAGCTTGCAATAAATTCCACAGATTTAGTTAATTTACCAGGTTCAAGCCCAAAAAGTAGCACATTAATAACAATTAATGGTAAGACAGAATCTTTAGTATTTACTAAAAATAGCGATGGATCTTATAAAGCAATAGTAAAAAGTGGAGATGGTAAATTTTATACCCTAGATACATCTAATCCTTTAGTCAAAAAAGCATTGGAAGCTGACCCTAAGACTCAAAAACTCTTTACCAACTTTGATCCAAACAAAGATATACCTCAATCTAAACTAATTAGAACTTTAGACAATACTGTCTATTATGATCCAAAACTACCTACTAATAAAACAGAAATAAGACAATTATATAACTCCATTCAAACTATTAATGGAAAGACTTTGAATAATTTTATTTTTAATTACGAAGTACCAATTATACTTGCAAATGAAACAGCTTTATTAGCTAAAGCTTTTGGAATTGATACATCTAAGTTAAATGATTTTGTCGATGGTGGTAGAAATCTTGATTCAAACGTTGAAAATGCCATTTTACGTAAAGCTGATTCTGGTAATTTAACACCCCAAGAAGCAGAAGCATTAAAGCGATACACGTTGGTTATTAAGAGAATTAAAGAAACTGCTGATTCAGATAACCCAAAAGATGGTATTACTGGTAGCCGGTTAGCTTCAAATAATTCGGTTTTATATAAAAGTAGTTTAGAAGGCTTGCCAGCTGATAAGAGAATAATTGCAGCAGCAGGACAAAGAATAATGAGCATGTTTGATAGTGAGGGTAAATTTACACCTAACAGTATCAGAAATGGTGAGCATATTGGAGTAGGGGCTAGTGAGTCAGATTTAGCAAGAAATGTTGGAGGCTATATTTCAGCTGTAAAAGGCTTGACAATGGCTTTTGATGAACAGGGTAATTATGTAAATAGATCAGCTTTTGGTAGTGATACTTGGACAGGTTTGGTAAATAAAGACGGAATTCCTTACGCGTTTGAAGGCGTTTGGGGTAAATTAGATCAAAATCAAAGAGCATTTGTTATCGAGCAAACCACTTTAGCAAAATCGGGCGAAGGTTATTTTGGTTTAACTGATGGTACTATTGCTACAATACAAGCTGAATATGAGCGTAACGGTAAAACTATTCCAACAAGAGATCAGATTTTGGCAGCTTCTGTAGTCGCGGGTATTCCAGACTATTTGGGCCAAGCAACTAGAATACAAGGCTTATCCAATATAAACGGAGTTAAAAACTTTGAAAACTTTAGTGGCTATTTACTTGCAGATGTCTTTCCAGGTCAAAGAGACAGAGAGCAAAATAGTAGCTCGCTACTAAATGGCTTGTTAAACAGATTTGCAACCAAAGTAGATGGCGCCTATGCAGATTCGCAAAACTATACCAGCGTGATGCCAACCTTTAACCAGAGACCTTTAAACGATCCATCAGCCTTTGCTAGCGCTGGATTATCAATGATTTTATCACCTTCGCCTAGCTTCATGATTGGTGCTGACTTTACTAACACTAAGGCAGCTTATGCTGGTTTTGGCGATCAAAAAGTATTAGATCCAAATTCTTATAAAGTTACACAGGATCAAAATGGTTTTGTAACTGTAAAATATATATTACCAGATACTCAGTCTTCTGGAACACCTATAACAGGAGCTGAAATGGCATATATTGTTCAGGGATTAACTGGTAAATTTGGTGTAGGTGTTGGGTTTAGTGCAACTACGACTATTGGTGGCAGTGAAACTCCAGTTCAAGTTAAAATTGCATACGAAAATACAGATGGTGTCAGACGAAGTACTCAAAATTTCTTAAAAATCTCAGAAGAAGTAATTAGAAGTAAAGAATTTGATAGAGATGATTCTAGCATTGGAACTTATCAAAAATTATTAGTAGCAAAAGCTCAAGAATTAAGGAGTAAAGGATTAATATCTGAAAAAGATTATCAAATAGCAGTTACTTTATCTACAAACCAGGAAGTTGTTCAAGCATTTTTCTCTAAAAAAGGAAACTTACCAGTAGGTGAATTTGGGGAATTTGCAGCAGCTCAAGACTTTATAGGCCGTAGAGGCGAAGTTTTGAACATGAATACTTTAAGTACAATCGGAACTACTTCTGGGTTTACCATTGGTCAGATAACCTCTTTCCAAGGTTCTTCTCAGGATCAAACAGTTTCTAATTTAATCAAAGCGACCGTTACTGATAAACTTGGACTTGAAGATAAAGATGGCCAAATAATTGAATCAGCTATTAAGCAAGCGGGAAGAGAGAATAATTCCTTTAACCCTGCCACTGCAAAACTACCTGAAGGATTCTCAATATCCAAAAAAAGTCAACAAGAGTTGATTGACTCAAAAGTTTTTGAAGTTGTTACAAAACCCAATGGCTCTCAGTATATAGCTTATACAACAGTAATGGCTGACGGTTCTGTTGAAACTAGAATGGTACCTAAAGATGCGGGACTATCTTGGCATGCTGTCCAAGACAAGAATGGCAAAGTAATAGCAATGATTAGAAATACTGACACTTGTGTAGGTAATTTAGATATTCCAGTTGAACCATCAATTCAAAGACAATTAGAAATTGATTCCAGGATGAATTGTATTAACAATGGTATTTGTGAGGTGGGTCAATGGAAAGATATTGAAGCTGAATTTGCAATACAAGAAGAAAAAGCCAGACAAATCAAAGCCACTTATGCTGAGTCTGTTAAACAAAATGGCAATCTATTCACAGGTCCAGCTTTACAACTAACTCAAGCTATCTATGTTGCACGAGGATCTAACGAAGCAATAATAGCTGGATTAAATCAACTAGTATTGCAATACAAAGGCGGTAATGATGAAAGCTTCGAATTAGCAGCTCAAAAATACAAAGAATCTACAGGAATTGAGGTTACAAAAGAATTTGTAGAAAGATATCTGTCATCAGGCGGTGTTCAAGCTGATAGAATAAACGCTGCCAAAGTTGATCAAAAATATGATGAAACCTTCGGTATTAGTTTTGGTGTAGGACCTTTATTTGGTTTTGGGCTTAAATTTGGAAACGAGCAAACAGTAAATGCTATTGGTAATGGTGAATATACAATAACCGGTCTTTCTGTGAATAGCGAGGGAGATCCTTGTTTGAAATTAGCAGTTACTTCTATAGGCGAGGCGAACTTTAATAGCAAAAAAGAAGTTACATTAGCAATTGTATTAAAAGCACCAGAACCTGCTCCAAAACAAGAACCCACACCAGAACGAACCCCTGAAACTCCAACGAATGAACCCCCAAAAATAGATGCGGTTACTAATAATCCGTCAACTGTCCCTGGAAGTCAGCCACAGCCACCTGGAACGCCACAACTAGTTGACAATCCAGCTCTTGGAATAGGTAATAACCCTGGTGTTCCTGGTGCTCCAGCCGTAACTCCTTCACCAGCACCTCTCCCAGCAAATACTCCTGTGATTCCTACAGCAGCATCGGGTAGCCCAATCCCAGTAACTACGCCCTCCACAACTCCTTTTAGCCCAGGCCCAACAACAATTTTTAGAGCACCAGCAGCAACTCCCAGCCCGAACACTTTTACACTCCCATCAGTTAGACCCCCAGGTAGATAAAACCACTCCATTGCCAATAATAAAAAATAATGCTATAAATATATTATCAACTTAAAATTATGTTTAACTCAAACTTTATGAATCTAAAAAAATCCCTTGCTCTAGGCGTTTCTGCTATTGCATTAGTCGGAGTTTTAGCTGGTAATGTGAATGCTTTTGCGGCTATTCCACCAACTCCAGTTGTTACTCCTGCTTCAGCCATTGATGATTCTACCAATCCAATTTACGCTGCTGATTTAACCTCATGTTTTGAAATCTTTAATTGGACCAAATACTTGGCCGATTTAGCTGCTGGTATTACTAACAGTAACCCCTACGACAAACAAGACTGTGTTCGACAATCGAATATTGCTTTTAATGGAACCAGAACTGTAACTAAAAATGGTGCAGGTCAGGTAACCGCCGTTAATTACTCAATTGGAGCCAAACAAATCTCCAAAACTGCTTACAAAGACTTTGCAATTGGACAAGCAAACACCAAAACCGCCTTTGGTAACTTGCCAGTACTTGGAATTTTTCCAAATGGAACTTATACAGCTCAAGCTTTGAATAGTTATGACATTGATGGAACAACAAAAGCAACTGTAGCCAGCGTCGATCGAAGCGATAAAGCCGGTCTTTCTAGCATTTTTTTGGGTAGTGAATTAAACCAAATTTATTCTACAGGTGGTAACCGAAATGGTATGCCCAGAATTCCTTACACCGGAGCAGATAGATTTGTAAACGATACTTGGCTTGGTGGTTTTTGCAAAGTTGAGGGTGGAAAATTGAAAATGAAAAACATTGTAGATGGTTCTGGAAATATCTTTACTCCTGCTGACTACAACGAAAACATTAATTCTCCAATTACAACTTGTAGATGGCCAGATACCAACGCTACTCGAACTTCTAACCCAGTCCTTTTTGATCCAGATGGTGTCGTAAAAGACCAAAACCTAGCCATTTATCAGTATGTTTACAAAATCCCTTATCCAAAAGATAAAGCAGAATGTGATACCTGGTTCCCACGAGCTTTTTCTGATTATGCAAGATGTTTAGATTGGTTCCAAACTAGATACAGCCTGCCATTAACTGGTTCTAAATCTGGAAACGCCCTTTATTACACCTACACTTATTACGGAACTTTTGATGATAAATACACTCAATGGGTAGGTTGGGTTAATCCTGATATTAATAAAGCAAGAGCTAGTTTTACAACTTCTGCAACTCTAGCACAACTACGAAGCTACTATCAAGATCCAGAAAATATTCTTAGACAATTGTTTAATGATACAACCAGCAGCTACAGTGCTTTGGTAACCAGAATGAATACCGCTTCATCTGCAGTTCAAGCTCAATATCAAGCCATTTTAAAAGATAGATTCGAAGGCTATATTCGTAACGCTGATGGATATTCTATTTACACAATGTAGTTTTATTAGTAGCAAGAATACTCTGTTACTTGCTTAGTTAACAAAATGCTAGTTTTGTGGGAAGTAGCTGCTCTGGTGTCTGATACAAGCTCATTAAAAAAATGTACTCAATTTTACCTCGATTAAACTCGAGGTTTTTTGTTTTTTAGACAATGAAAGTAGGTAATTCAAAATAAATTAAAATTAGGATGATCGGGGCTGGCTCTCAGTCGCCGTGTGGCTTGGGGCGACCCTACGGGTCTGGACTAAATCCAGCCCCATTCGGTTCGCTTTCTTCGAAAGCTAGCTTTTTGTCTCGCCGACGGGCTCTCAGTCGCCGTGAGGCTCTAGTCGGGCAAAGCCCTTCTGTTCTAGCTTGGTTGTCACCAGCTTTTCTCTCAGTCGCCGTGAGGCTCTAGTCGGGCAAAGCCCGACTGTTCAGCATACACTTCGTTATGCCTTCTCTCAGTCGCCGTGAGGCTCTTGACAAAAGTTGTTATTTTACGGCTATATTATGTCTGATGGATCTGTAGCTCAGTTGGTAGAGCACCGGCCTTTTAAGCCAGTGGTCGTGGGTTCGAGCCCCACCGGATCCACCACTTAGTTTTATATCTAAAAGCCTAGAATCTAAGATTTTTAAATAGACATCACCTGATTAATCGCTTATACTTTTATTTATTTTACTAAATATACGGGCCATGGGTAGGGGAAACTCTATCCCGGTCCACCATTTAAATTTATGATAAATAAGCCAAATGTAGTTTATATACATGGCTGTTTTGTAGGTCCAAAGTATTCGATTTTTAGAGAATCAGAATTGGTTAATGGTGGTTTGTACGGACTTTTGGAAGAGGTAAAAGACGTTTCAGAAAATGTAGAAAAAACCAAGTCAAAAAAAGACTCTTGGATTGAAAAAATAAGAACCAAGTTTAACCGAGTTAAGCCGAAATATTCCATGAATAATACCATAAATGGCTATAGTTGGGCAGTTGATCGCAATAATTACTCCTTTTGGCAGAGTTGCAATCCTTTTTGTTATTTAAACACATATATTCAAGAGAGTAACTACATTCTTACTCAAGAAGCTACCTCAAAATTACACCAATATTTGTTAACCAAAAACCCGGAAATAATCCTGACACATTCAGCGGGAAATAGGCTTCTATTTGAAACTTTTAACCAATTCGGATTTAATTCTAATCTTCAAAAAATTGTCACTCTAGCTAGCGATTTACCGGCAGATTATAAGATATATAACCATGATTTTTTGTCCAAACTACAAAACCGGGATCTAATTTGGGAAAATTATTATTGTTTCTACGATCAGGCCTTGTTATTTTCCTCTATATTCAAACTGGAAGCCAGAACTGGACTAATCGGCTACAAACAAAATTTAGCTAAAAACATATTTTACCCCCTAAAATTAAAAATGAATTTCCATACCTCAGGTTTACATGATACCAAATTTTTAAAAAAAATCTTGACTATTTGAGTTCCTTTGTGTTAGGCTAGGTAAAGTTATTTTGGGCCCTTAGTTAAGTGGTATAACATGTCCATGGCATGGATAAGTGAGGAGTTCGATTCTCCTAGGGTCCACCAGATAATTTTCTAAATAAAAATTAAAATAAAATCATTAATAATTGTAGTTTTATTCGTCAGCAATAGCTAGTTGGTTATCTTGATTCAAGAGGAATATAGAAATTTATATCAAAATTATGACTATTGGCTATCAATAGTAGGTTTATTATATATTTTAGAGATAAAAAGTCTAATTAAGCGTTAGGCGAGTAGAAGGTATTGCTAAATATTTGTAAATTTGCTTTACTTCTGGGCAAAACAATTTTATGCCAGAACCAGAATTTAATGTTAATCAAGTGAAAGTAAGTCGATTAATCGCTGATAAAATAGAAGAAATAAGGCTTCTGAAAATTAGAATAGATTTAATTAAAACAATGCTCAAAAATTATGTTATTTATGATGGCTATAGTCCTGATATATTATATTCACATTCTGAATTACAAAGTCTTGAACTCAAAATTGCTCAAATAGAAGCCGAACTAGAAAAATTAAACCCAGATAATTCCACTACAACTTAATCCAAAAAAACGGAGCTGGTTGGCCGGGGATTTTGGCTTCCAGGCTCCCTCTGATCTTAAGCGGTAAATCCGAGTCTATATCTACAAAAATATTATTAACTTCGCTATCAACTGAGCGTAAAACTATTCTTTCAATATTACCTCTTCTGGTAGTTTGATCTATAATTGGTTCTTGAACAAAACCGGAAAAAGTAGCTGATCGAAGGCCATTTACAGGTTCACTGAGGGAAATAATTGAATTTATTCGACTTTCCAAATTTATACTCTCATAGGCATATGTTTCTGCCCCGTCAGTGTCTTTTACTCTTCTGGCTATTTCAACTTTTAATTCTAGCGGCACGGCAACTTGTTTTGGGCTGGTTCCAATTAGTGCCGGAACTCTTTCTAAATTAATGACGATTTCGGTTTGATTTTTCTTGTTTACTAAAAAAAACATTTGCCCAAAATTTTCCACTGTTCGGCCGTTACTAGTGCCTTGCACTGGTCGTTGTTGGATCCTGGAAATGGTGTTTAAACTTTGACCATTGGGATTGGTTACGGTGATGTTGTTATCTTGACTGTTGATTTTTTCCCTATTTCCGAACAAAAAACCCGTGTAAAAGACCAGCCCAACTAAGCTAAAAAACAAGAATAAATAATAACTTCTTCGAAGCAGTGGATTTTCCATAGTTATATTAAATCAAGTAAAGTGTCGTGGCTGTTGATTTTAGTGGCTATTTTTTCAACCTTTTTGTGCCATCTTGTAATTTCCTTCTCCGAAACTGTACGCAGAGAACCAAAGTGCAAAAACTTTGATTTTATACCACAATTTGTAAAAAATGCCCGTGTCCAAAAATTCTTTAAAATGTTTCGATACATGACTTGATGCTCCCAAGCTGGTCTTTCACCAACTGCAAAAACTATAGCTTGTAAATCGTCTAAAAGTCCGGTTCTAATGCCTTTTCTGATATCGTAAGCAAAGCCTCTAGTAAAAACTTTATCCAAAAAACCTTTTAAGATAGCCGGAAACAGCGACCACCAAACTGGATGAAAAATCACTACCATTTGAGTTTTTTTCAAACGTATTTGAAATTCCAAGGCCTTGGTGTCTTTTTCTTCTGGGTCAAATATCGGGTCAAATTCAGTTTCTTTGTATAAATCAATCAAATCGACGGTGATGCCTTTTTTTTGGACTGATTCAATAAATGTTTTGCAAAGTGAATTAACAGTTTCGGCGCGATTATCTTGATCATAGTCGGGATTAGCCAGAATTACGGTTATTCGGGTGACGGTGTTACTCATATTTTGAACGATACGATATTATCGGTTACAAATAAATTTTCTTAAAATCTTTATTGTCGTCAAACTTGGTAATTTTTTGTTTTGGAGTGAGAAACTAATATTAAAATTTAGCCCTCCAAGTTGACATTTAATCCTGGTGAATACAGACTATTTTGAACTACAAAATGAATTTGTTGTATGAAAAACCTTGGTGAAAATGAATTGGAATTACCCAGAGAAAAATTGATTCGAATTGGCGCAAGTAACCTCAAAAATCATGAATTATTAGCCATTTTATTGGGTACTGGCCTCAAAGGTTTGCCAGTTTTAGATTTTGCCAAAAAGATTCTTCAGGATATTGATTTACAACGATTTAAAAGTTTAGAGTTAGAAGAGTTACTAAAAATTAACGGCATAAATAATGCTAAAGCTTGTACGATTTTAGCCAGTTTAGAACTAAGTCGCAGGATTTTAGAGACAAGTGATAATCAGCTTCCAATCGTAGATTCTGCCGAAAGTGCTATAAATTTTAGCCAAAATCTGGTTACAGCTCGTAAAGAAATGCTCCAGGTTTTGTATCTCAACGCCAGAAATCAACTAATTCATACTGAAATTATCTCAATTGGCTCCCTGGATGCCATTCAAGCTTATCCAAGAGACATTTTTGAGCCAGCGATAAGGTATATGGCCAGGTTTTTAATTTTAATCCACAATCACCCCAGTGGCAATGTCCAGCCCAGCGATGAAGATAAAAATTTTACCCTAAATATCATTAATTCTGGTCGTTTATTGGGTATCGAGGTATTGGATCATTTGGTGGTTAGTAAAAGCGGCTACAGCAGTATTTTTAGTGAAATGGGACTTTAAATTCTTTAAAAAAGCTATTTTTTGTAGTTATTCCCTTGCCAGTACCAATCACTATATTAGTTTCTCTCTCAAGAACAAAACTCGAATTAAATAAATACCCATATTCTAACATATTTAAGCTCTAGAGCAGTTGTTGAGGCCGAGGGCTACCAGTCGAGCAAAGCTCTCCTTAGCTCCAATTATTTTTTCTCATTCGAAATCAAATAAAAATCATCGATAGGAAGGGAGTACGTTAGAAAATTTTTTGAAAGTGGAACAAATTATAATATTAATATGACGGGGGCTTAGTATCAATTAAGTTTTTCAGAACTTTTTGTACAGGTTCATGTTTTAACTTGACTAAAGCTTGATTTTAAGGCTTTAATATATATTAATTCTGTGCCTACTCTAAGTTACGACCAAGCCTATAGTATCAATCAATGGATTGATCTGTGGCATAATCCCAGTTTTTGGATACTTGGTGGTGTGGTTGGCTTGGTGGCCATTTTTGAATCATTTATTCCTAAAAATCAAAACCATAATCCCGGAACTTACGAAAAGTTGCTGATTAGATCGAAGTTTTTCTTTCTGATTGCATTGGCGGTTGTATTTTTTACTCAAGGTTTGTTTGGTGGTTGTTTAATTCAAATTCCACAAAATGCTATTGCTAGAGCTTATTTAGGACGGCCGTATTGGTATCCTTTTGGCTTGGTTTATCGAGAGTATTTTGACGGAATGTATTGGCCTTTACTTAGATTATTTTATTTTATATTAGGTTCTTTTGCTGTGCAAAGATGTTTTGTATTTTACCAAAAATTTGTAGCTTCCCGGTCAAAATCAGTTTAAAATTGGTTTTATAATATTTAGATCCTGAAATGAATTCAGGATGACAGCAACAAGTATTCCAGCACGGAGAAACTAAACACGGCCTTGTAAGAACTTAATCCTGTTAGACATTCGAGTCGCAAAAGAAAATTAAGGTTATAAGCAGTATTAAATGATATTTGATTTAGACTTTGACAAGCAGTAGTTTTTGTTTTAGTTTTCATATTTATGGATGATAATTTGAGTCTTGGACAAAGTCAGCAAAGTAAACCATTTGAACTCGTGGCTCCATATTCCCCTGCCGGAGATCAGGCTAAAGTAATTGATAGTATGACCAGCAGCCTACAAGAAAAAAATTTTGAGCAAACAATCATGGGAGCAACTGGGACTGGAAAGACATTCATGATGGCCTCTATCGTCAATAATTTACAAAAACCAACTCTGGTAATTGCCCACAACAAAACCCTGGCCGCTCAACTAGCCGAAGAATTTAAACGTTTTTTCCCAAACAATGCCGTTCATTATTTTGTTAGTTACTACGATTATTACCAACCAGAAAGTTATCTACCCCGTAGTGACACGTTTATCGAAAAACAAACTCAAATTAATGAAGAAATTGAACGACTTCGAAATGCCACCACTCAATCGCTTTTGACCAGAAAAGATGTGCTGATTGTGGCTTCTGTATCGTGTATTTATGGCCTAGGTGATCCCGAAGATTTTAACTCTCTAAAAATTGAACTGCAAAAAAACCAGCACTATAATATTCAAAAAATTCTCCGTAAATTGATCGATTTACAATATACCCGAACCACTGCAGATTTGGCCCGAGGCCTGTTTCGACTCAGAGGTGACACCCTGGAAGTGTATCCAATTAGTGAAGATCGAGTTGGCTATCGATTCATTTTTTATGGGGATTTTCTGGAAAAAATTGAAAGCTTTGACACTGTTTCTGGTAACCAAATTCAAGACATTGATTTTTATACCATTTTCCCGGCAAAACAATATGTGACAACTGCCGAAAAAATCCAAAAAGCCATTAAACAAATCGAAGTTGATTTGATAGATAGGGTTAGTTACTTCGAAAATGAAGGTAAATTATTGCAAGCCCAAAGAATTAAAGACAGAACCATGAATGACATGGAAATGCTGGAAACAGTTGGATTTGTGGGCGGAATTGAAAATTATTCTAGTTATTTTGATGGTCGTAGTGACGGTGAGCCGCCTTCCACTTTATTGGACTATTTTCCCGATGATAGTCTGTGTTTTATCGACGAAAGCCATATCACTTTATCTCAAATTGGGGCCATGTACAACGGAGACAGAAGCCGCAAACAGACCCTAGTTGAATACGGTTTTCGTTTACCGAGCGCTTTAAACAACAGACCACTGCGTATCAATGAGTTTTTTAGCCGAACTGGTCAACTAATATACGTCTCGGCTACCCCTGCCGAATTCGAATTTGGACGAAATAATACCATTGGCAAAGAACTAATCGAGCACAGGAAAGCTTAGAAAATTCTTCAAATTAACTGACAACCAATTAATTGTATATTATCTTAATGGGTAGAAGGTAAGCAGTTTAAATTCAAAAATAATTAGTTTATAAAGCTCAAGCCGGTTTGGAAAAACAACTCTAGTAAAAGCTATTATAGAAAAATTTCCCCAAAATTCTACTTATTATAATAATCAACCATTTAGCCTACAATCAAGCCATGATCCTGGACAAAATGAACTTGGATTGTGCTTCCAGAAAGGAATTCCTGACTAATTAGTTTGTGGGCCAATCTATTTTCAATTTCTTTAGTAATCGTTCTTTTTAACGGTCTGGCTCCATACACCGGGCTGTAACCAATTTCAATTAAATAATTTTTGGCTTCAGGGGTTAGATTTATGCTCAAATTTTGTTCACGAAGCCTAGAATTTAGTTCTTGAATTTGAATATCGACGATTTGACCAATTTCCTCTTTATTTAGGGGTTTAAAGACGATAATATCATCAATTCTATTCAAAAATTCTGGCCTAAAACTTTGCTCCAATTTGTTCATGGCTGTTCTAGAAATAGTCTCATATGGCTGATTTTTTTCGGTTAATTCCAGGATTTCTGGTGAGCCAATATTGGAAGTTAAAATAATAATTGTATTTTTAAAATCCACCACTTTTCCCTTACCATCAGTCAATCGACCATCATCCAAAACCTGCAGTAAAATGTTAAAAACATCTGGATGCGCCTTTTCAATTTCATCAAACAAAATAACTGAGTAAGGGCGTTTTCGGACTTTTTCTGTGAGCTGACCGCCTTCTTCAAAACCCACATATCCTGGAGGAGAGCCAATTAATCGGCTGACTGAGTGCTTTTCCATGTATTCGCTCATATCAATTCGCAGCAAAGAATCTTTAGTTGAAAATAAAAACTCGCTGAGGGCTTTACTTAATTCGGTTTTGCCAACTCCTGTCGGACCTAAAAATATAAAACTCCCAATTGGTTTATTTTTATCTTTCAAACCGACCCGATTTCGTCTGATGGCGTTACTCACGCTAGAAATGGCCTCATTTTGACCAATAACTTTGTTATGCAAATGTGATTCTAAGTGAATTAATTTCTGTTTTTCTTCTTCAACTAAGTTATTTAGGGGTATGCCCGTCCATTTAGAAACTATTTCGGCGATACTGCTACTGGTGACTTCCAATTTTATAAATTCAGCATTTTTTAGGCTGTCCTGCTCTTGTTTCAGGGTTTTTTCCAATTCTGGTAAATCTCCGTACTGAATTTTGGCGATACTTTCCAGATCATAAGTTCTTTCGGCTTTTTCCAGTTCAATATTTTTGGTATCAATTTGTTCTTGAATTTGTCTAATTTTGTTCAAATTTTCTTTTTCTACTACCCATTTTGACCTTAATAACTTTTCTTTTTCAGTTATTCGTGATAACTCCAGGCCAATTTGTTTTCGGCGTTTGCCGGCATAGTCGGTTTGTTCTTTGGATAAACTTTCGTTTTCGATTTCCAGAGTCATTTTGGCCCTTTCTAAAATATCAATTTCCTCGGGCGATGAGTCCAATTGCATGCGTAATTTGCTGGCCGCTTCATCGATCAAATCAATGGCTTTGTCTGGCAATTTTCTATCGCTTAAATACCGGTGAGATAAATTACTGGCAGCTGAAATGGCTTCGTCGGTGATATTTACTCCATGATGTAGCTCGTACCTTTGTTTGATCCCACGAAGGATGGAAATAGTATCGGCTACAGTTGGTTCGGCTACATAAATCGGCTGAAAACGCCTTTCTAAAGCAGCATCTTTTTCAATTTCTTTGTATTCATTTAGAGTCGTAGCCCCGATCATCCTTAATTCTCCTCTTGCTAAAGCCGGCTTTAACATATTTCCAGCATCCACGCTGCCCTCACTTTTACCAGCTCCCACAATGGTGTGCAGTTCATCAATAAACAAAATAATTTCTCCGCTACTAGTCACAATTTCTTCAATAACTGATTTTAGCCGCTCTTCAAATTCACCACGAAATTTGCTTCCAGCCAGTAAACTAGAGATTTGTAAACTGATTAATTTTTTGTTTTTCAAGCCTTCCGGGACATCGCCTTTAATAATTCTCTGGGCTAAACCTTCAATAATAGCCGTTTTTCCAACTCCAGGTTCACCAATCAAAACCGGGTTATTTTTAGTTCGGCGGAGCAAGATTTGAATACTTCTACGAATCTCTTCGTCCCTACCAATTACAGGGTCCAATTTACCATTTTTAGCCAGCTCCGTAAAATCGATACCGTATTTCAACAGAGCTTCAAAGCTGTTGTCAGAGTTTTTTGAGGTAACTTTTTTATTGCCCCGAACTTGGTTAATTGCCTCTTTAAATGATTGTTTATCTACCAAATGGGCGTACTTTGATTTGTTAAAGGCTGTGGCAAAAAGTCTGTCAATTCCGACAAAACTGTCGCCTAGCTTAACACTTTCTTTAATGCTATTATCTAAAACCTGCTCCAAATTTTTGGATAAATAGCCACCATGATTTTGATCAACTTTGGGTATTTGTTGTATTTCTTTTTCGATTTCGGATATAATATCTTCCACCGCTGTGACCGAACTCAAACTCAAAATTCTACTAGCCACCGATTCTGGTGAGGATAACATTACAGCCAATAAATGTTCCAGCTCGATAAACTGATTTTGTTCACTAGAGGCTAATTTTTGAGCCGCTGAAATAGCTTTCCAACTCTCTTCAGTAAACTTTTCTGGAGACATAAATTTTTGGTTACACAAATATTATACAATTAGCAACCATTCTTGTCAATTGCTAAAGAGCCCCACGGCGACTGAGAGAAGGCATAGTGTTAACGTATGCTGAACAGGAGGGCTTTGCCCGACTAGAGCCCCACGGCGACTGAGAGCCCGTCGGCGAGACAAAAAGCTAGCTTTCGAAGAAAGCGAACCGAATGGGGCTGGATTTAGTCCAGACCTGTAGGTGAGCCCAAAGCCCCACGGCGACTGAGAGAAGGCATAGTGTTAACGTATGCTGAACAGGAGGTCTTTGCCCGACTAGAGCCCCACGGCGACTGAGAGTGTTGCCAGCGAAGCTAGGCACGAAAACGGGCAGACTTGTTCTGCCCAAAGCCCCACGGCTATGAGCGAGCCCACCACCGTCATTGCTTTACTTGTTTCAGGATCTCAAAATATAAATATAATTTCACCAAAAAACGGTAATTCCCTTAAATAAGGTTGTAAGAACAAATTTGATAAAATAAAAAACCGTCCCAATCTATTTTCTTTTCTTCTTTTTGGACTGCAAACTAGATTTTTGCCGACTAGTTACTTTAGATTTTTTCGCTTTTGCAGAATTTATAGTAACTGGCTTTGACTTTATAACTAATTCTGGAACTGGTATACTTTCGACCAATTGAGCAGGATCTCCAGTTAATTCAATATTATTATCTGGATTATTGTCTTTACTGGTTGGATCAGAATCGGCGATATCTTTTAGAAGTAGTCCAGTATGACTTGCATAGTAGCGAGTTAAGAAAATTTGCCTAATTAAAGAGATAAAAGTGCTGGTAATAAAATAAATATTAAGACCCATTGGTAAGCTAAAGTTGAAAATAAAACTGATCACTGGCAACATGTAAATCGTCTGAAATTCCATAGCTTTTTGCATAACTTCGGGGTCCAGTGGCTCAGGTTCGTCTTTTTTCTTTTTAGTAGAAACTTTTGGTTTGGGTAATTTTATCTGTGGCGACCATCTAAAAGTGTACATCCCATTGATATACATCATAAACAAAGTAGCTAGCGGCATCCAAATATAGTTACTTGCCCCGCTGGCAATATTTATATTTCCAAAAGCCAAAGCAGTATCTACACTAAATTTGTAATTATTGACTTCAGGACCAAAAAATATCTGATACAAGCCCTTTAACTCGGTGCCCTTAGCCACGTCTTGAATTACAAAAAACAGCCCCGAAATAAAAAATAATTGGATAAACAAAACTAAAAAAGTATAACCGTTATTAATACCGTGTTGCCGGTTAAACTCACGCATTTTAGTTAACATTAACTGTGGATCTTTTTTATATTTTACTTGAATTTCTCGGATTTTTGGTTGTAAAATTCTACTTTTTTGTAAACTAATATAATTTTTGGCAAAAAGTGGTAAAATAATCAGATTAACCACAAAAGACAAAATAATGATAGCTAGTCCTACATCTCCAGTTAACCTAAAAAAAGTAAATAAAATATTTAATTCTGGCTCATAAACAAGGATTCTAAAAGCCTCTTGAAAGAAATTTCCCATATACAATATTAACTTAGCTTAAACAACTTGAGAAGTTTATATTTGTCAAAATTTAGACTCAAAATGACAATAATTATCCTTAAACTAAATTTAGCTACGAAAATGATTTATATAATTTACATTTTTACACTCTTAACCAATTCTAACCCTTCCGGATTTTGTTCCACCCAGGTTCTAATTGGTGCAAACCAATCGGCTAAAGTTTTAGCCACGGCATTTTTTAGATCCAATGGATGCAGATTCCCAGCAAAATAATCAGCTTCCAATTCAGAATAAGTAACATAATTTTTGTTGCCACCAAATTTGTCTGGCCTTTCTACGGCTATAGTTTTACCAGCTGGAAAAATCATTTTTCTACACCAGTCTAAAAGCGGGTTTGCTTCTTGAATTTTTTGAATTTGCTCTAAGTTCTGGCCTTCTTCCACCATTGGGCAATAGGCTTTACGCAATTTTCTGGCAATTTCCTCAAGGCTATCGTGCACCCAAATTGCTGAATCTGGCTTAGACTTACTCATTTTAGAAGTTTCAAAATTTATACCTTCACCTATTTTTGGTGGCTCAAGTCCAAGCAACAACTCATTAAAAAATATAATCGGTTTTACTTTTTTTTCACCGATTGAAAGCTGAAAATCTTGATCCAAATCTTTAGCGTGATCTCTAGCTAAAACGTAAATTTTTCGTTGATCAAGACCTGCCTGAACAATGTGAGTTTGATGCCAAAATACATCAGCAGCTTGCATACCCGGATACCTAGTAACTTGATAATCTACACTTTCACCTGCTTCTTTACCAGTGATACTTAAAGAACGTAAAATTCTACTAAGGGTAATATTTTTTTCGACTTCAAATTCATAGTCCCAGAAACTTAATCCTTTGGAGTTTTTTCTAAAATATTCGTCTTGGGCATATAAAAAGATCAACTTTTCAAAATCACCGCCTGCCACTTCTAAACATCTTTTTAAAATTGGTTCAAAATAATCTCGGGCAACTTTTCTAATTGTTTCAATTTTTCCATCAAGTTTTTTATTAATCCAAGTGTGATAATCAGCAAGCCAAATAATACATTCTACTCCAGCCGCTTGAAGTTTGGCCACATTCATCATTTGATAAACACCGCCTGGAAAATGAATCTGACCACTGATTTCAAAACCAATGTAGTGCCGAATTGGTTGACCAGATTTGTTGGCTTGATCAACTAAAGTGGCAATTTCGGCGTCCAATTGCTTTTCATCAGTTGGTAAAACTTCGACGGTATTAAATAAAATTGCTTGCTTGAGAGTTTCAAAATCGTATTTAAAAGGCATATTTATTTTTTATTTCCCAGTATCCCTTTCAGAATATTCGTCTTCAACAGTGTTTACCCAGATTTGCTCGCCAACCTTGATAAATCCTGGTACTTTAACAACTTTTCCAGTTTCGATGGTGGCATCTTTCATCACACCTTGAACTGTATTTCCCTTATCTACATCAACAGTATCGATAACTTTAAAAGAAATTTTGATTGGTAAATCCACACTAATTGGATTATCGTTAAAATAAATCAGAGCGATTTCTTGACCTTCTTTGAGGTAGCCAACTTTATCACCTAAAATAGATTCGTCAGTTTCTACTGTCTCATAGGTAATTTCATCCATAAAGCTGAGTGTATTGCCAGACTTGTACATAAAAGTAGCCATTTTTCGAGCTAAATCAGCCTCTTCGATAGATTCCCCACTTTTAAAAGAATACTCCAAATTGCTACCTGTAATTAGGTTTTTAAGGATACATTTTTTGACCGGTTTACGTTGTTGTTTTCGTAAAAAATCACATTTGGTGATCACACAGGGATTGTTGTTAAACTGGACTACCTTACCCAGTTTTATTTCTGAAAAATCTAACATAAAAATATAATTAATCTAATCTTTAGTTTTCCGAATTTTTTGTCAAAAGCTGCCCCTGAGACAAAAAGCTAGCTTACGAAGTAAGCGAACCGTAGGGGCTGGATTTAGTCCAGACCTGTAGGTGAGCCCAAAGCCCCACGGCGACTGAGAGAAGTGCTGGTGATAACCAAGCATGAACAGTCGGGCTTTGCCCGATTAGAGCCCCACGGCCGAACTGAGAGAAGACTTCCAATTTATTATACATTGTGTAGAGGAAGGCTCCTGCCTTCCATTTATTACAATATACCCAGAAACGCAAAATAGAGACCGGGAGGTCTCCTCT